>Ga0335070_10000010_pt1 | contig 346076 bp, 288 predicted proteins | sample Lox_Sample_13_FD_206722 | JGI IMG/M metagenome (GOLD analysis project Ga0335070, IMG submission 206722) | Soil microbial communities from Loxahatchee National Wildlife Refuge, Florida, United States - Lox_Sample_1.3 | ecosystem: Environmental > Terrestrial > Soil > Wetlands | place: USA...
TTCAACTCGTTGCGGACGGAGTAAAGCTCGAGTCCGACTGGGATTTTCTTCGCGCCGAACAGAAAAGAAGCAAGAGGCGCAGAGGCGGCGAGGCCGAGTAAGGAGCGTCGACTGAGAGTGTCCATCGGTAGAGATGGTATCAATTTTCAAAGAACTGGAACTACTTTCATTCAGGGGCTAGTCATCTCCTGGCTACACGCTACGCTCTTTTCCTTCGCGCCAACACGAGCGTGAGCGGTAAGTGTTGGGAATCAGGGCGAAAATAGTCTATTGTCCCCCGGCTGACGCCGGGGGCTGCAGTCCCGTCGCGTTAGCGCGGGGATCGTGCTCAAGCCTCATTCTAGTGGGCTTCGTAGCAGTGGCGCGTTTCGTTGCACTCGTAGTCGTCGGCGATTTTCGCGTCCGGGCCAATGCACTGCTGGGTCTTATGACACCAGAACAGGCGGTCGCCGGAGTGGGGCATGTTACTTTCCGACAGAATGAACATGCCCTTCCAGCGCAGCCACTGGCAGCGATCCTCGTCGATGCGAGCGGTTCCTGCGTACTCCATCTTCAGGCCTTTCCGGCAGTGAGCAGCGCGCGCTTCACGCACACCTTGGCGAGCTGCACTTTGTAGCCGTTTTGCGAAAGAGGCTGCGCGCCGGCGACGGCTGCTTCGCCTGCTTTCTCCGCCGTCGCCTCGTCGATCGTCTTGCCGACGAGCATCTTTTCCGCGTCCGACGCCATCCACGGAGTCGGCGCGACGTGACCGAGCACGATGCGCGCGCTGGACACCTTGCCGCCCGTCATCTTCAGCGCCACCGAAGCGGTGGCCAGAGGCCAATCGAGCGCCTCCTTCTCCCGCACTTCGTACGTGGCGTTCTTCGTGGCCGCGGCCGGAATGAGCACTTCGGTAACGATCTCATTCGGATGCAGATTGACTTCCCGCGCGGATTCGTATTTCGGATTGACGAAGAACTCCTCCGCGGCGACCGTGCGCGTGCCGCTGGGCGAGACGATCTTCACCTGCGCGCCCAGAGCGGCTAGCGCCGGCCCGAAGCTCGATGCACTGACGAAGTACGCCGGGCCGCCGCCGAAGATGGCGTGATACTTGTTTTCGCCGTTCGGCACCAGACTCTTGCCATCCCGCATGGCGAGCAGGCCGTGGCCGTTGCGATAGTACCAGCAGCGGGGACGCTGGCACAGATCCCCGCCGACCGTTCCCATGTTGCGAATCTGCGGACTGGAAACGCCGAGCGCGGCTGTCACCAGCGACGGGAATTCCGCTCGGATGATGGGATTCATCGACAGTTCGTCGAGCGTGACCTTCGCGCCGATGCGAACGCCCGCCCCCGTCTTGGCGATTCCGCCGAGTTCGGCGATGTTCTTGATGTTGACCACTCGCTTAGGCGAAGTGACGAAGTCCTTCATCGCGCTGATGAGGTCTGTGCCGCCGGCCAGCACTTGCGCGTCATTCCAGCTTGACCCGAGCAGCGCCGCAGCGTCCTTCACCGTGGTAGGGCTTGCGTATTCGAAGCGTTCCATTTATGCGTTCCTCCCGTTGGCAAGAGCGGCCAATACACGATTCGGAGTCAGAGGCAGAATCCCAACACGCACGCCAATGGCGTTGGCCACGGCGTTGGAGATCGCGGCCATGCCGCCCACCGCCGGAGGCTCGCCGAGGCCGATGATGCCCCGGGCGTCGTGTTCGGGCGAAATATCCATGTGGACCAGGATCTCGCCGATGTCCCCGATGCCGGACAACTTGTAAAACTCCATGTCGGCGTTGAGTACACGGCCGGTCTGTTGATCCATCACCCGCTCCTCGAACAGAGAGGCGCAGGTGCTCATGATGCAGGCGCCCAGCACCTGGCTCTCGGCCGTGCGCGGATTCACCACCAGGCCGCAATCCTGCACGGCGACCATGCGGTTCATCTTCACGATGCCGGTTTCGATGTCGACGCTGACGTCGGCCATCTGCACGCCGGAAACGCCTTGATTGATAAGGCCTTCCTTCGGAGCGTTGCGCGGCAGATTCTCGCCCATCTCGGAGATTGTCTGCGCACCCAGCTTGGCGCATGCCTGCTTCCAGCTGATGGCCTTGCCGGGATTGCCCTTTTGCTGGATGCGGCCGTCGATGGCTTCGAGCTGATCCGCGGGCACGCTCATGCTGGTGGCGAGAAGATCGAAAATCTTGCCCAGAGCGTTGACTGCGGCCTTGCGCGTCGAAACGGTCACGCCGCCGATGGTGGTGGATCCGCCCGATCCGCCCGACGGCGGGAACTGCGTATCGCCGAGACCGATGGAGATCTGCCCCACCTGGAGGCCGAACGTTTCCGCGGCTACCATGGCGATCATGGTGCGCGTCGCCGTGCCGAGGTCCTGGCTGCCCAGATCCACTTCGACGCTGCCGTCGGCTTGAATCGTGATGCGGCACTGGCTCTCGTGCCCAAGTCCGCCCCACGTGTTCACGCCGATACCGAGTCCGCGCTTGATCGGCCCCTTGGTCTGATCGGGCCGCGCATGGCCGTACTTCGACCATTCGATCATCGCCGCGGCCTTGTTCAACTGCGCGCGATACACGTCTGGCTTGTTGGTCAGATCAGCGTTCTTGAGGAAAAACTGTAGCGGATCCATGCCGAGCTTGGCGGCCAGATCGTCCAGCGCCGAACAAGTGATCAGCGAGACCTGCGGATGATTTGGAGCGCGCCAGGCTCGCGCGCTTCCGGCGTTCAGCGATACACCGGAGTGGTTCACGCGCCGGTTCGCCACCTTGCGATAGACGTACGGAAACAAGTCGGCGTTCAGGCCTGCAGCCTGGAATCCGCCGCTGCCCCACGTCTTCGATTCCCAAACGGTGAAGGTGCCGTCCTTTTTCGCGCCCAGCTTCACCTTGGCGAAGGCCGACGGGCGGACGCCCGCGATGGTCAGTTCCGTCTCGCGGTCCAGGAACATCTTCACCGGCTTGCCGCCGCTCGCTTTCGAAAGCTGCGCGGCTTCGGCATCCCAGAGGTCGAGAGGAAACTTGCTGCCGAATCCTCCGCCGACGTGATCCATGTGGACGTGAATCTGGTTGGCAGGAACCTTCAGCGCGGTGGCGAACGCCGCGGGGACCCCGGAAACGTTCTGCGTGGAGGGCCAAACCTCGACGTGGTCGCCGTTCCATTGCACGATCGTCCCGTGCGACTCCAAGCAGCAGTGCGTGATGACCGGGACGCCGTATTCGCCTTCGACCACTACATCCGCGTCCTTGAACGCCTGATCGGGATCGCCTGAAACCTGTTCGCCGGCGGGCTTGGCGCGGGTGCCGGCCTTGGCCAGATCCTGCTCCTGTACGAGGTGTGGCAGGACCTCGTATTTCACCGCGACGGCGCGAGCCGCATCGCGGGCGACCTCTTCATTGATCGCGGCGATGGAGGCGATTTCCGTACCTGCCCATTGAACTTCATCGCCGGCCTTCTTGATGGCGCGCACGGCCGTGACGCCGGGCATTTTCTCGGCGGGCGAAAGGTCGATCGCCGTGATGCGGGCGTGGGCATGCGGCGAAGTCACCAGCGTCGCCCAGAGCATGTCTTTCGGGTGAACGTCGGAGTTGTATTTGGCGCGGCCGCTCGCCTTCACGGGGCCGTCAAGGCGCTTAATGGGCTGCCCCATCACGCGCCGTTTATCCATTGCCGGCCAACTGTAATTAGGCATGCTTTCCTCCCATATCCTTCGAAGCCTGCAGCACCGCTTTGCGAACGCCGACGTAGGTTCCGCAGCGGCACAGGTTGCCGCCGAGGCCCTTCTTCACCTGCTCATAGGTCGGGTTCGGATTACGATCCAATAATCCCTTCGCGGCCATAACGAAGCCCGGTGTACAATAACCGCACTGCTGGGCGTCGTTATCCCAAAACGCTTGCGAGACCGGGTGCAGCTTGCCCTCGGGGGCGAGCCCCTCGATGGTCTCGATCTTCTTGCCCTGTGCGTCCACCGCCAGGATCGTGCAGGAGTACATGACCTTCTTATCCACGATCACGGTGCATGCGCCGCAGGTCCCGCGATCGCAGACGCGCTTGGCACCGGTCATGTCAAGTTGATTGCGCAACGTGTCGAGCAGCGTGGTTCGTGGCTCAACCGTGGCCTTGTAGCTCTTGCCGTTGATTTCGAGCGTGATGGAGACCGCATCGGGCCCGCTGACTGCAGCGGGCGCGGCTTGCGCCTCCTGTTCTGCCAGGATACCGGTCGAGAGCACTCCCGTGCCCGCGCCGAGCCCCTGCAAAAAACCTCGTCTGGAGAATGCGCTCTTGCGCTTGTTCTTGGAATCGCCTCTTGGGGAACTCACAACTTGGCCCTCCTTGTCCTGCGGAAGACCTGAGTTTATCAAATTGGAGACCGATCAGCGTTTCGGCCGGATGGCAAGGCCCGCACGGCGAGCAAGTTTGGCCTGGCCTTTGTCGAACGTGAAGAAAGTGCCGGCGCCGGCTTCGAGGGCGATGGCGACGTGGAGGATATCGAGCGTGCGGCATCCCAGGGTCCGGGTTAGCCGACTGGACAGAGCGGTCGCGCGGTCGTAAGAGTCCGGAGGAATGGGGGTGCGTATGAGAACACCGGTTGCCAGATCGGCTCGGAACGCGCGACTGGATGCCTGTACCTCATCCGCAGCCGCCAGCTTCCTGAACGCCGCGGCCTTCATGGCTGTTACCAATTCGAGTTCATTGAACGGCGTGATTAGAATCGCGGGCCGCAGTTCCTTGAATTCAGCCACCGCCCAGAAACTGTTGGCATCCGTCCGGTAGAGCGATGTGAGAAAGCTCGTATCGGCGTAGGCGATCAATAGCGCCCCTTGCGATCCGCCGGAAACTCCGCCCACGTGACCTTCATCACTTTGTCGCAATAGATCTTCTTCATGCGACCCATAAAATCGGGGAGTTTCACCTTCGCGGGCACCGGAGGAGGCGTCAGCATTCCTACCACGCGGTTTCGCTTGGTGATCTCAATGGATTCCCCTTCGGCCAGCATCTTTTCGACCTTTGGGAAATCCTAGCGCAGGTCTCGGATCGTGGCCCTCTTCATGTGATACATCACATCAGTTCGCCGCGGCCATTACGTCCACCGCCATCGCCGCGTCGAGCGAGGGCAGCGCTTCGAACATGAGAATGGTTCCCGCTGGAGCGTTCGCGCGCGGGAAGAACCCGGCTTCGAACGCGCGGACCTTCTCCTCCACCGATCGAGTGAGCGTGTAGGTGCTCGCCCAGAAGACATTGTTGTTCGACGTACCTAGCGGCTCCAGGACCCGGCCGAGACGGTCGAAGGCCAGGCGGAAGTCCGCCTCGGAGGACCGGAAAGCCATCTGAATCCCCGTCATGACGATCTTGGGCGAATGCACGCGGGCCACGCCGTTCTCGATCGCGATGGGCGCGGCCGGCGCGGATTCCAATCGGGACACAGCCTCACAGACGTCCACCCGCTCAAGTCCCAACCGCTGCAACTGCACGAAGTTCACTGTTGCACCCGGGAATGCGGCGGTTATCGCAGGCTTCACGGCGGGCAAGTCGTCCAGCGAACTCAAGAAGCACGTCGCATGCAGAACGTCGGCAACCGGGCGCAGATCCGCCACCGGGCGGCCCGAATAAAAAGCCAACCCGTTCGGATTAACCGCTCTCTTGTCGACGGCGATGCTCTCGATCACGACCTGGGCGCCTTCCAGCGGCAATGCGCCGACCGCAATCGTCGAGACCGCCGGCAGAGCCAGCTTGTGTTCGGTGAACACTTCACTCACGATGGCGGGAACGCGGCGCATATCGCCCGTACCGGCGACAAACGCCCGCAGTTTCACGATGGTGGCCCCGCGCGTATCGCGCAGCAGCGCTTTCAACGCATCGCGCACCTGCTGTGACAGCAGACCCTTGCCCGACAGAGGCGAGAGATGAAAGACCAGGTGATCCGTTTCCGCGGCGACCGCCGGCGGAGGGTCTTTCAACACAGGCAGCGTTTGCGTGGCCATTTCGTCCTCAGTCTTCTTCTTGCTTTTTTGCGCCGGGGCGGGAACCGCCACGAGGACTGCCAGGGTAAGGAGAATCGATGCGCGGGTAGTCAATCCCGGATTGTATCAGGCCCGCGCGCCCAAGTTTAAGCAGATCAGGCGAGGCTCAGGTACCGGAATCCGGCGCGAGCCAAACGGGGGCGATCCAGAGCATTGCGGCCGTCGAGCACGATTGCCGAGCGCATGGTAGACGCGAGCGTCTCCCAATCCAACTCCAGATACTCCGACCACTCCGTCACTAGAACCAGTGCGTCGGCGTCGCGGGCAACGGCCGTTGCCGATTCGCACGCCGTCACCGCGAGATCGGGGTGCTCGCGCTGGAAGCGGGCCATGGCGACGGGATCGTGAACCCGCACCCGCGCTCCGCGCTCCAGGAGCTTGCGGGCAATCTCGATCGCGGGGGCTTCTCGCAAGTCGTCGGTATTGGGCTTGAACGCGAGGCCCAATAAGCCGATCGAGCGCCCCTTCAGAATCTTCAATTCGTGTAGCAATTTTTCGACAATTCGCTCCCGCTGGCGGCGGTTGATCTCGCGCGCCGCTTTAACGATCGGCATGTCGAGGCCGTATTCGGAGGCGGTCGAGACCAGCGCCGCCGTGTCCTTGCCGAAGCAGGACCCACCCCATCCGATTCCGGCTTGCAGAAACCGGTTTCCAATGCGCGTGTCCAGGCCGATACCCTTGGCAACCTGCGTGATATCCGCGCCGACCTTCTCCGCCACGCAGCCGATTTCGTTGATGAAACTGATCTTCAGCGCCAGAAACGCGTTGGCTGAGTACTTTATCAACTCGGCGGACGCGAGGTCGGTGGAAATGAGAGGTACTGCGGCAAGATCCTCCGGCCGGGGCAGGTACGGCGGCGGCTGGAACGTCTGCTCGAGCAACGGCCGGTAAAGGGTATACAGCACTTCCGCGGCGTGCTCCTCATCCGTTCCGATGACGACGCGATCGGCGTAGAGGGTGTCGTAAATCGCGGTTCCTTCGCGTAAAAATTCCGGATTCGAAGCCACGGAGAACCGGCGGTCCGGGCGGTCGCCGACGGCATCCCGCACCAAGGATCCGACCCAGTTCCCGCTTCCGATGGGAACCGTCGACTTGTTCACGATCACGGTATAGTGCCGCCCCAAGTGTTGACCCACGGCCCGCGCGGCGGATTCCAGGTATTGGAGATTCGGAGCGCCTGTTCCGCTCGACGGCGTGCCTACGGCAATGAACACGACCTGTGCCTCGGGAATCGCCTGCGCGTAATCGGTGGTGAACTGCAAATTTGCACGGGCTCCCGCGATCAACTCGGCCAGATGCGGCTCATAAATCGGGATCTCTCCCCGCTCCAGCGCGGCGATTTTTTCCTCAGCGACATCGACGCATGTGACTTCATGCCCAAGGAAGGCGAGGCATGCGCCCGTGGTCAAACCTACATATCCGGTGCCAATAATGGCGACGTTCACAGTGTCATATCCTCCGTTACTCGCTCCATTGTCCGGCAAATTGCTCCAGAGCGATGCGAACCAACTGGCTGCGCGTCCTGACCCCTGTCTTATGAAAGAGCTGCTGCAAGGCTGCCTTGACGGAGGTTTCCGAGATCTCCAGCCGCGCGCCGATCTCTTTGTTGCTCAGGCCTTCGAAGACGCCTCGCAGAACTGAGCGTTCGCGCTCGGTAAAATCCCTGCTTGGCCGCCGGTTTCCCGGGTTCGCGGCAGCCTGGACGATTTCGCGGAGACAGCGTTGATCCACCCAGGTCTCGCCAGCATGTACCTTGCGAATCGCCTCGCGGAGCAGCGCCGGCGAACTGTGTTTCAGAAAAAGGCCGGAAACGCCGGAGTTGAGAATCCGCACAGACTCGGATGGGCTGATGCCGGCGGTCACCATCAAGACTTTGGGCTTCAATCCCAGCCCACGGGCGCGGTCGAGAAAATCCGGGGCGCGTTGTGGGCCGAGGTCGTAGTCCAGCAGAACCAGATCCACCGGAGAGGACTTTAGCACGATGATGGCCTGCTCCACTGAGGAACATCCGCCCACCATCTCGAAATCAGGCTCGGCCTCGAGCAGCCGGCTCAGGCTCTCCCGGAACAACGTGTGATCGTCCAGCAGTAAGAGACGTATGTTCGGCATGCTTATTCTGATCGCTCCCATCCGCGGCGGCCGTCAACGAAATTGTAAAACAGCAGCCATGAGAGCGCGGAACGTAGGCGAGGTCGCCGTGAAATCCTCGCACCAAGGCCCGCGACACGTAAAGTCCAAGGCCGGTCGATTCGGCACCCGGCTGAAACGGCTGGAACAAACGCTCCGGCGCTGCAACGCCGGGACCGGTATCCTCAACACGAATGAGTACGCGGCCTGCCTCTACATCGGCGCCGATGGTGAGCACTTTGATTTGCGACGATTCCATGGCGCGGGCGCTATTCTTGGTCAGGTTCAAGAAGACCTGGAGGAGCGTGTGGCGATCGGCGAGAACCAAGGGCAGCGAGCCGGGCAGGCTCCATCGAAGGTCGATGTCCGCCTCCCGCAGGGGCGGTTCGATAACGATTTGCACTTCGTTGAGTAGGGCTTGCAAATCGACGCCTTCAATCGGCGCTTCCGATGCACTCTGGCGTAATTCGAGCGAGGCGATGCGCTCCAACCCGGTGACCAGCGTCGCCAGCGCTCGATAGTCCTCACTGCAGGCGACGGCGGCGTTCCGGCCGAGGTTCGCGTTCACCACGCCGATCGCTCCGCACAGGTTGCGGATCTCATGGCACACCGTGGCAACCAAAATACGCGACCCCGTCATGAACTGCTGGAGGCTCGATTCTTCGCGGTTCCGCAAGTCTTCGGACACGTCCACGACCACCGCGGCCAGTCTGGGCCCGGATCGCGTCCGGTACGTGGAAAACCAGGTGTTGGCGAGAAAGACCTCGCCGTTGTTTCGACGTCCCGGGCACTCCATTTCTGTGCGGAACAACTGTGTGCCGGAGGAAAACGGCGGAACGCTTGCGAGCGCCGGAAGATAATTCCCGATCCTCGATCCTGCCAGCGTTCCCGGTGCGGCGTCGAGCAGATGATGCGCCGATTCGTTGGCCAGGAGCACGGTCCCCTGCGCGTCAAGCGTGAAGATCGCGGCCGGGCTGCTCTCTACCAGAACGCGGAGTTGCTCCTCGGCGTCGCGGCGCAAATCCATCTCCTTTTCGAGGTCAGCGACGTGCCTTTGCGAGAGCTCGCGATTTTTATTTGACTCGAAGACAAACAATCCCGCGCCGACAAACGCTGCAAAGACCAGGATCATGCGCGGGATGCTTTCCGACGGCAAGAACGGGAACGGATCAAAGGCTTCCTCCAGGAAGGTGCACAGCGCCGCCACGGCCCCAATCTGCCAACGGTTTAGGGACACTCCCACCATCAGCATGGGAAACAAATAAAGAAAACCCAGGGAGACGTTCGTTTCCACTCGCCAGTCCACCAGGGCGATGAGGACGATCAGCATAACCGCTTGAGCCAGCGTGGCTTTGGGTTTCCCGTTGAAAAGAAAGCTCAACACGTACTTCGCAACCTATATGTCCATGCTAACAGACCGGAACCGGCGGAACGATAGGTACCGGACGATAGGTTCGACGCCATCTTTCAGAAACTAACACCTTTTTAAACATTCCTCTAATGGCGAATGTCTTACCATTAAGAGAGCCCTCGTCGAGCCCCTAATCCGAAATCATGACCCTGCGATTTTTAAACAACTCTGTTCGCGTGGCGGGATGTTTGTGCGTCGTTGTTCGCCTGCAGGCCCAGGGGCCCAGGCCGCTGACCTGGACCGAGGTGCAGCAGAAATTCGAGGCCGCGAACCCCACCCTGCGTGCCGGCCAGTTGAACATCGACGAGGCTAAGGCGAATGAAATCACGGCCTTCCTGCGTCCGAACCCGGGCTTTACGGTGTACTTCGATCAATTCAATCCGTTTACTACGGATCCCTACCGCCCAATGACGAACTTCCAGCCGGGCATCAACTTCAGCTATCTGCACGAGCGGTTGAACAAGCGCGAGCTGCGCAAGGAGAGCGCCGAAAAAGCAACCGGCATCGCCCAATCGACGCAGGAAGATCTGCGGCGCACGCTGACCTACGCGCTGCGCGGCGCTTTCGTGCAGACGCTGCAGGCGAAAGCCGTTCTCGCCCTGGCGAGAGAGAATCTGGATTACTACGACAAAGTACTGGAGGTAAATCGCGTCCGCTTCAAGGCCGGCGATATCGCCGAAGTGGATATGGATCGCTTGGAGGTCCAGCGCATCCAGTATCTTTCCGATATTCAAAACGCCACCGTGAATCTGCGCACGGCAAAAATCATGCTCCTGCAAATGCTGAACGACCGCACGCCCGTGGACCAGTTCGATATTTCCGGTCCGTTCGAATTCACCTCGAGTATTCTGCCGCTCGATGACTTTCATACCATCGCGCTGGCCACCCGTCCCGATCTGCGCGCCGCCGTCGAAGCCGTCGCCAAGGCGCAGACGGATCACAAACTCGCCGAAGCCAACGGTTCCACGGATCCGACTTTCGGCCTCGACTTCGGCCGTCAAAATGGCGCGGATGCATATTTCGGTATGAGTTTGACGATTCCACTCCGCGTGTTCGATAAGAATCAGGGCGAGAAGCTGCGCACGCAGCTCGACATCACGCGTAACGAGCGGTTGCGCGATGCGGCCCAAGCGCAGGTCTTCAGCGATGTCGATTCGGCCTACGTGACACTGATGGGCACGCTGAATCTGCTGCAGCCATATAAATCCGAGTACCTGGCGCGCGCGTTGAAGGTGCGGGACACGATTTCGTTTTCCTATCAGCACGGCGCGGCTTCCCTGCTCGATTTCCTGAACGCGCAGAGCGATTACCGCAGCGTCCAGTTGAATTATTTGAATCTGATTGGTTCCTTCCTGAGCGCCGCGAGCCAGTTGAACCTCGCCGTTGGAAAAGAGGTGATTCAATGACGCGCGCGAGCGTTGCCGTTCTCGTCCTTGCGCTTGCCGCATGCGGCAAGAAGCAGGAGGCGGCCACTCCAGCCGCCGAAGGCCCGCCTCCCGCCCAAGTGGAACGTGAAGGCGACGCGAATCTGGTGAAGGTCGAGAATCCGGAGAAGTTCCCTTTGGCGACCGCCGGACAGCATAACGCCGCACCGGAGTTGAACGTCACCGGCGTGGTGAGTCCGGACGTGTCGCGCACCGTGCCGGTCGTCTCCCTCGCTTCCGGCCGCGTGGTGGAGATCAACGCCCGCATCGGCGATGAGGTGAAAAAGGGCCAGCTTCTGTTCAAGGTCCGCAGTTCCGATATTTCCGGCGCATTCTCCGATTACCGCAAGGCCGTGGTGAACGAGCAGTTGACAAAGGTTCAGCTCGACCGCGCCAAGGTCTTGTTCGATAAGGGCGCGATCGCCAAGAAAGACCTGGAAGTGGCGCAGAACGCCGAAGACAGCGCGCTGGTCGATCTTGAAACGACCGCCGAGCGGCTCAAGCTGCTTGGCAGCGATACGAATCACCCCACCGGAATCGTCGACGTCTTCGCTCCAGTTTCCGGCGTCATTATCGAACAGAACATCACCCAATCGGCGGGAGTAAAGACGCTCGATAATTCACCGAACCTGTTCACCATCGCCGACCTTAGCGTCGTCTGGATCGTTTGCGACGTGTACGAGAACGACCTGCCCAGCGTCAAAATGGGTGAGTACGCCGATATCCATCTAAACGCTTATCCGAATCGGGTCTTGAGGGGCAGGATCAGCAATATCGGACCGATTCTCGATCCCGCCATCCGCACTGCGAAAGTCCGTCTGGAAGTTCCAAACCCGGGCCTGATGAAGGTGGGGATGTTCGTTACCGCGACCTTCCACGGCGTCACGCAAGACGTGCGCGCGAGCGTTCCTGCAACGGCCGTGCTGCACCTGCACGATCGAGACTGGGTCTATGTCCCGGCCGAGAACGGACGTTTCCGCCGCCTATCGGTTGTGGGCGGAGCGATGCTGCCAGGGAATCTCCAGGAGATCATCTCGGGCCTCAAGCCCGGGGACCAGGTGGTGACGAACGCCTTGGTTCTTCAGAACACGGTGGAGCAGCAATAGATGATCCGCAGGCTGGTCGATTTTGCCCTGAACAACCGCATTCTCATCCTTGCAATGGCGCTGCTGCTGTTCATTTGGGGCATAATTTCCTTCCGCAGCCTGCCGGTGGAGGCCTATCCCGACGTAGCCAACAACTATGTCCAGGTGATCACACAGTGGCCGGGGCGGGCGGCGGAGGAAGTCGAACAGCAGGTCACCGTCCCGCTCGAAATCGTGATGAACGGGCTGCCGCACTTGTCCTCGCTGCGCTCCACATCGCTGTTTGGACTGTCGAGCCTAACTATGGTGTTCGACGACGAATCGGAAAACGACTGGAACCGCGCGAAAGTGTTGGAGCGCCTCTCCCAGGTGACTCTGCCGCAAGGCCTTCAGCCACAGATAGGCACCGACTGGAGCCCCGTCGGCCAGATCTACTTCTTCACGCTGCATAGCACGAATCCGCAGTACGACGTCATGGACCTGAAGTCGATCGAAGACTGGTTCGTCGAAAAGCAGTTCAAGTCCGTACCCAACGTCGTGGACGTTTCCAGCCTCGGCGGCATCACCAGGGAATACCAGGTCCGGCTCGATCCCAATAAGCTGATCTCCTATGGGCTGAGCATCGCGCAGGTGGAGCAGCAACTCACCAACAACAACGTGAATGCCGGAGGCAGCTTCATCGAAGCCGGATTACAGCAGGTGAACGTGCGGGCCGTGGGGCTCGTGAAGACGGCGCGTGACATCGAACGCACCGTAATTGCCACGAAGAACGGGACCCCGATAAAGGTGAAGGACATCGGCGTGGTCTCGCAAGGGCCGAAGATCCGCCTCGGCCGCAACGGCAAGGCCATTCACAAGGTGGACGGCAAGATCATCGACAACGACGATGTCGTCGAAGGGATCGTTCTGTTGCGAAAGGGTGCCGAAGGTGACGGGACACTCGAGGCCATTCACGCAAAGGTGAAAGAGTTGAACGGAACACCGGGCCATCCCGGCCTTCTGCCGCCCGGCGTGACCGTGGTTCCCTTCCTGGACCGCAGCGACCTGGTCCACTTCACCACGCGCACGGTGCTGCACAACCTCACCGACGGAATCATTCTCGTCGCGATCATTCTATTCGCGTTTCTGGGCAACATCCGCGGCGCGCTCATTGTTTCGATGACTATTCCCTTCGCGCTGCTCTTTGCTTCGACGTGTCTGAAATTGAAGGGCATCCCGGCGAATCTTTTGTCGCTGGGCGCACTCGACTTCGGCATGGTGGTGGACGGCGCGGTCGTCATGGTCGAGAACATCCTGCGCCACCTCGGGCGCCGCGAAGGCGCTGGAAAGCCCCCACGCCAGCAGATCGCCGAGGCTGCGCACGAAGTGCAGAGGCCAGTGTTTTACGCCATCGGCATCATCATCACGGCTTACATCCCGATCTTCACGCTACAGCGTGTGGAAGGGCGGCTATTCAAACCGATGGCCTGGACGGTCGCCTTCGCGCTCGCCGGAGCGCTGATATTCTCCATGTTGCTGGCGCCCGTGCTAGCCAGCTTCTTCTTCCCAAAGGGCGCAAGAGAATGGCACAACCCGTTGATGACGCTGCTCACGCGGGTTTACCGCTTCACGCTTGACAAGGCGATCCGGTTCCGGTACATCACCGTGGGTGGCGCGCTGCTGGCGCTCATCGGCGCGCTGGCGCTCGCGCAGAGAATCGGCAGCGAGTTTCTTCCTCACTTGGATGAAGGGGCGATTTGGGTGCGCGGTACATTGGCCCCCAGTACCGGACCGTCCGAGGGCATGCGTCTCTCCAATCAGGCCCGTGTGATTCTGGCGTCGTTCCCTGAAGTCACTGTCGCCACGAGCCAAGTGGGCCGGCCGGACGACGGCACCGACACCACCGGCTTTTTCAACACCGAGTATTTCGTCGATCTGAAACAGAAGGAAGAGTGGCGCCCGATTTTCGGCCAGGATAAGGAAAAACTGATCGCCGCCATGAGCCGAGAACTCGAAAAACTTCCAGGCGTCATCTGGAATTTCTCGCAGCCGATCTCGGACAACATGGAAGAGGCCGTCAGCGGCGTGAAGGGCGAACTGGCCATTAAGCTCTATGGCGACGATTTGAAGACGCTGGAGGAGAAGGGCGATCAGATTGTCGACGTGATGCGTGGCATCAAGGGAATTCAAGACCTGGGCCTGTTTCGCGTGCTCGGTCAGCCTAATCTGAATCTCACGGTGAACCGCGACAGCTCCGCGCGTTACCAGATCAATGTCGCCGACGTGCAGGACGCCATCCAAACGGCGGTTGGCGGCAACGCGGTCAGCCAGGTTCTGCAAGGCGAGCAACGCTACGATCTGGTGCTGCGGTACCTGCCGCTCTATCGCGACAGCCAGGAAGCCATTGCCAACATTCGCCTCCTGTCTCCCTCCGGTGAACGCGTTTCGCTGGCGCAGCTTTGCGACATTAGGATTACTGATGGCGCTTCCGAGATTTATCGCGAAGGGAACTCCCGTTACATTGCCATCAAGTACAGCGTCCGCGGGCGCGACCTGGGCGGCGCGGTGCAGGAGGCGCAGAAGAAAGTGGATGATGCCGTCAAACTCCCCACCGGCTACCGCATCGATTGGGCGGGAGAATACGAGAGCCAGCAGCGCGCGCAGCGCCGCCTGGCGATCATCATTCCGCTAACGCTTCTGCTGATCTTTTTCATCCTCTACACGATGTTCTCCTCGATGAAATGGTCGCTGCTGATTTTCGCCAACGTCGCCGTGGCCCCCATCGGCGGCATCCTCGCGTTATACCTCACGGGCGTGAACTTCAGCGTGTCCTCCGGCGTAGGATTCCTAGCCCTGTTCGGAGTCTCGGTGCAAACCGGCGTCATTATGGTGGAGTACATCAATCAGCTCCGAGTTCGCGGCCACACCGTGATCGATGCGGCGGAACAGGGCGCCATCCTCCGGCTTCGACCCATCATGATGACCATGCTGGTGGCGACGCTCGGCCTTCTTCCCGCCGCCACCTCGCACGGCATCGGGTCGGATTCGCAGCGCCCGTTCGCCATCGTGATTGTCGGCGGATTGCTCGGCGCCCTGCTGATGAGCATTTATCTTCTGCCGACTCTGTACGTCTGGATCGCCGGAGATCACGACCAATTGCCGATGCCCGAGGCCGAGTTCATCGAAACCTAGCAACTCGCGTCCCCCTCGTGATGGAGTCCCGGGAATTGGTAACCTTGGTAGGTTTGTTACCGAAGGTTGCCATGGCCAAAATGACTTTCTCCGCCGGCGCCGACCTTAGACTGGATCGCCACACGGTCAGCGTCAAGTTCATTCCGCAGAACTTTGGGGCGCGACGATAGATGATTCGCGGGCTGGTCGATTTTGCGCTGAATAATCGCGTCCTCATCCTGGCGATGGCGCTGCTCCTCTTCATCTGGGGCATCATTTCTTTCCGCAGCCTGCCGGTGGAAGCCTATCCCGACGTAGCCAACAACTATGTCCAGGTGATCACACAGTGGCCGGGGCGGGCGGCGGAGGAAGTCGAACAGCAGGTCACCGTGCCGCTGGAAATCGCGATGAACGGGCTGCCATACTTGGCGTCGCTGCGTTCGACATCGCTGTTCGGGCTGTCGAGCCTAACTATGGTATTCGACGACGAATCGGAAAACGACTGGAACCGCGCCAAGGTGCTGGAGAGGCTTTCCCAAGTGACCCTGCCATCGGGCGTGCAGCCCCAGATGGGGACCGACTGGAGTCCGGTGGGCCAAATTTTCTTTTACACGCTGCACAGCACCAATCCGCGATACGACGTGATGGACCTGAAGGCTCTGGAGGACTGGTTCATCGAGAAACAGTTCAAATCCGTGCCCAACGTCGTGGATGTTTCAAGCCTCGGAGGCATCACGAAGGAGTATCAGGTCCGGCTCGATCCGAATAAGTTGATTTCCTACGGGCTGACGCTGGCGCAGGTGGAGCAGTCCCTGGCCAACAACAACGTAAACGGCGGAGGAAGCTTCATCGAATCCGGCCTGCAGCAGGTGAACGTACGCGCGGTGGGCCTGGTGAAGAACGTCGCGGATATCGCAGAAACGGTGGTGGCCACCAAGAGCGGCACGCCGATCCGCGTGAAGGACATCGCGGTGGTGGCGCAGGGCCCGAAGATTCGCCTGGGCAGGAACGGCAAGGCGATTCACAAGCTGAACGGAACAGTTCTCGACAACGACGACGTGATCGAAGGAATCGTGCTGCTGAAGAAAGGCGCGGAGGGCCAATCGACGCTGGAAGGCATTCACGCCAAAGTGAAAGAGCTGAACGACCGTCTTCTGCCGCCGGGCGTCAAAGTTGTCCCGTTTCTGGACCGCAGCGACCTGGTGCACCTGACCACGCGCACGGTGATGCACAACCTGACCGAGGGAATCATTCTGGTCGCCATTATCCTGTTCGTATTTCTGGGCAACATCCGCGGGGCGCTGATCGTCTCGATGACGATTCCGTTCGCGCTGCTCTTTTCAGCGACATGCCTGAAACTGAAAGGCATTCCTGCGAACCTGCTGAGCCTGGGCGCGCTCGATTTCGGCATGGTGGTGGAAGGCGCTGTGGTGATGGTGGAGAACATCATCCGGCACTTGGGGCGGCGCGAAAGCGCAGGAAAGCCTCCGCGCCAACAGATCGCCGAGGCGGCACACGAGGTCCAGAGGCCGGTGTTTTACTCAATCGGCATCATTATCACCGCGTACATTCCGATTTTCACGCTGCAGCGCGTGGAAGGACGGCTATTCAAACCGATGGCGTGGACCGTGGCGTTCGCGCTCGCCGGAGGACTGATCTTCTCCATGTTGTTGGCGCCGGTGCTGGCGAGCTTCCTGTTTCCGAAGGGCACCAGGGAATGGCACAACCCGCTGATGAATCTGATCACGCAGGTCTACCGGACCACCTTATCGCTGGCGATCGAGTGGCGCTATGTCACCGTCGCCATCGGGGTGCTGTGTTTGGCCGGAACTCTAGCGCTGGCCACCGGCGTCGGCAGCGAGTTTCTGCCCCATTTGGACGAAGGCGCGATCTGGGTGCGTGGAACTCTCGCACCCAGCACCGGTCCCAGTGAAGGCATGCGGCTGGCGAATCAGGTGCGTCCTTTGCTGGCGTCGTTTCCCGAGGTGAAGGTCTCCACCAGCCAAGTAGGCCGGCCCGACGACGGCACCGACACGACGGGCTTCTCCAACACCGAATACTTCGTCGACTTGAAGCCTCGGGAGGAATGGCGTCCGATCTTTCATGAGGACAAAGAACAGCTGATCAGCGCGATCGGACGCGAACTGGACAAGATTCCGGGCGTAATCTGGAATTTCTCACAGCCCATCGCGGACAACATGGAGGAAGCGGTCAGCGGCGTGAAGGGCGAGCTGGCGATCAAGATTTACGGCGACGATTTGAAGGTGCTGGAGGATCTGGGCGACAAGATCGTCGACGTGATGCGCCGCATTCAAGGCGTACAGGATGTGGGCATGTTCCGCGTGCTGGGCCAACCAAACCTGAATATGGTGGTGGACCGCAAGAGAGCCGCCCGCTATCAAATCAACGTTTCCGACGTGCAGGACGCGGTTCAGACCGCGGTCGGCGGAACGGCCGTTGGGCAGGTACTGCAAGGCGATCAGCGCTACGACCTCGTGGTGCGCTACCTCGAGCCGTATCGCAACACGCAGGAGGCGATTTCCAACATTCGCCTGGTTTCGCCTTCGGGCGAGCGAGTGTCCCTGGCACAGCTTTGTTCGGTCAGCGTCGCCGACGGCGCTTCCCAGATTTACCGCGAGGGAGGCTCGCGCTACGTGGCGATCAAGTATCGCGTCCGGGGGCGCGATTTGGGCGGCACAGTGGAGGAGGCGATCAAGACCGTGGAGCGCGACGTGAAGCTGCCTGTGGGCTACAGCCTCGCCTGGGCGGGCGAATATGAGAGCGCGCAGCGGGCGCAGCGCCGGCTGGCGATCATCATCCCCCTTACGCTATTGCTGATTTTCTTCATCCTCTACACAATGTTCTCCTCGATGAAATGGTCCTTGCTAGTGCTGGCCAACGTGGCAATGGCTCCGGTGGGCGGCGTGGCAGCGCTGTACCTGACAGGCGTCCACTTCAGCGTGAGCTCCGGCGTAGGATTCCTGGCGCTCTTCGGAGTCTCCGTACAGACGGGCGTGATCATGGTGGAGTACATCAACCAACTGCGCTCGCGCGGATTGCCCGTGGTCGCTGCAGTGAAGACGGGCGCCATCGAGCGCCTGCGGCCGATCCTGATGACGATGCTGGTGGCGTCCCTGGGCCTACTGCCCGCTGCGACGTCGCACGGAATCGGCTCCGACTCGCAGCGTCCCTTCGCCATCGTGATCGTCGGCGGGCTGATCGGCGCGCTGGTGATGAGCGTCTACCTCCTACCAGCGCTGTACGTGTGGATCGCCGGAGATCGCGACACGCTGCCGAAGCCGGAACGGGAGTTCGTCGAGAGCGACTAACGGCAGGACATTCCCGGCCCGGAACTGATACCCTTTATAAAATCCTTTTTCGAGGTTGCCATGCGCAAACTTCTCCTTGCGGCGTTCGCTAATGCTGCCATTGTCTCCGCTGCCGATTCCGACGCCGTGCTCGCTCGGGTTGCCGCACACGCGGATCGGTTCGGCGCCGTTTCCCGCCGGATTTGGGAAGCGGCCGAGCTCGGCTTTCATGAAACGAAAAGTTCCGCGATCCTGCAAGAGGAGCTTCGGGCCAATGGCTTCAAGGTGGAGGCGGGAGTGGCGCAGATGCCCACTGCCTTCACGGCGAGCTACGGCAGCGGCAAGCCGGTGATCGTGATCATGGGCGAGTTCGATGCTTTGCCCGGCCTTTCGCAGAAAGACGTCCCGGAACTGACGCCCGTGCAGGCCGGCGCGCCCGGCCACGGCTGCGGCCACAATCTGCTCGGCTCGGCGTCGGCACTGGCTGCCGTCGCGATCAAAGAGGAGATGCAGGCCAAGGGCATCCCTGGCACGCTGCGATACTACGGCACGCCGGCAGAAGAAGGCGGCGGCGGGAAAATCTATATGATCCACGCCGGTCTGTTCAAGGACGTCGATGCGGTGCTCGCGTGGCATCCGAGCGACTCGAATAACGTGAACTTGGGTTCCTCGCTGGCGAACAACGGCGGGCGCTTCAAGTTCTATGGCGTCGCCTCGCACGCCGCAGCGGCGCCGGACCGCGGACGGTCCGCGCTCGACGGCGTCATGATCATGCTGCAGTCCGTCGAATTCCTGCGCGAGCACGTGCCTCAGGAAACGCGCATCCACTACATCATTACCAACGGCGGCAGCGCACCCAATATCGTTCCGGCCTTCGCCGAGACGAACCTGATTGCCCGCAATCCCGACGCCACAACGCTGAATGGCATCTGGGACCGCATCATGGACTGCGCCCGCGCGGGAGCGCTCGCCTCGGGCACGCGCATGGAGTTCGAACAAGGCACGAATTACGCCAACGTCCTGCCCAATGACGCTCTCGCCGAAGTGCTGGGCCGCGCGATGCAGAAATCGGGCGGCTATGAGTTCACCCCCACGGAGAAAACGTTCGCCGTGAGCATGCAGAAAACGCTGATGGGAGCGGTGCACTCGCCGGGTCCGGAAAAAGTGAAAACGGAGATGACCGAAGGCACAGGACCGGCGTCCACCGACGCGGGAGACGTGAGCTGGGTGGTCCCGACGGCTCAGTTCACCGCCGCGACGTTCGTCCCCGGCGTTTCTCCGCATACGTGGCAAGCGGCTGCCTGCGCGGGAACCAGCATCGGCCGCAAAGGCATGGTGGTGGCCGCCCGCACGCTGGCCGTCGCGGGCGTGGAGTTATTCCAGAATCCGGCGGAGCTGAAGGCCGCTAGAGATGCGTTCGAAAAGCGTCTCGCCGGGAGACAGTGGACCACGCGGATCGCACCGGGATCGAAGCCGCCGCTGGATTACGCGACGAAGTAGCGCCACGTTTACGCCGGAACGGGTACCATTCGGAAATGTACTGCCCTGCCTGCGCCGCGAAGATCGATCCTGGACAGACCGCCTGCCCGCAGTGTGGGCGTGTCGTCGCTTCGGAATCTGCGCGCCCGCGAAGCGTAGTTATGGCGGCGATTCTCTTGCTCATCTCCATGGCGAATGCGCCCGTGTCGATGGCTCTTGTGTTCGCCCGTCTCCAGACTTCTGTGCCCATGGTCTTTTTCGCTCAGAGCGCGGTTATTCTGATGCTCTGGCTGGCCCTGATCCTCCTGCTGTGGCAGCGCCGGGGCTGGGCGAGGATCGGCGTTCTGATCATGATCTTCTGGACGATCATCAGCATCGCGCTGAGCGTGACCCGCATCGGCGCGACGATCAACCTGCTGGTGCCTCTGGCGTCCCTCGCCTTGCGGATGTTTGCCGTGACGCTTCTCTATAACGTCGAATCGGCGCGCTGGTTCTCCGCCAGGCGCGCGGATTACTGAATCTCGAAATTCGCCGTCCGCTGGAACTTGTTCTGCGCGCTATCCACTGCGGTAAACTCCAGTTTGTAAGTGCCCGGCTCGACGTCCTTCAAGGGAACGAGCGCTGCGAAGGGCACCGTGGGACTCCCCGGCTTCTCCGGCACGGTGATGCGGAAGCCCCCGGAATCGAACTTCACACCGCCCTTGGCATCGTAAACGCGCATCTGGACGCCCATCAGCAGATCCTTCGGCATTTCCGCGCCAAGCAGCAGCGGCTCGTAAATCTCACAATAGAAAGCAAACCGCTCGTTTTTCTTGAACACCGGAGATCCGGCCGGAATCACCTGAAAGCCTTGCGCGATCAGAGGCGTCCGATCCTCCAGCAGCGCTGTTTCCAGGTTTTGATCCGCCTCCGCCACTTTCACGAAACGCGAGCTCAGCGCCAGCGAACTGATGCCGAATTTCTTCACGTCATACGGGTCCACCACCAGCGGCTGTTCGAGCTTGCCGAAGTTCTGCCCGCCCGCGCTGAACACCACTTTCAGTGTGTATTTCCCGGCCGCGATGTCGAACTGATTTTCGTAGTGATAGATCTTCTGCTGAAACTCTGCCACTTCCTTTTCATTAGCCAGATCCACCTTGACGGAATCACTGAAACGCGCGGCCACGCTGCCGTCGGGCTTGTATGCAATCCCCAAAACGTTCATCGTCGAATGCTGCCTGCCCTTCTCCTTTTCAAACTTCAGCGAGCTCGACGGCATCTCCATCGCCACGTTCACGCGGGCCACATTGAATCCCGTAAAAAAGTACGGAGCCTGAAGCGACGCCTTGACGTTCCCGGCGCCGGGCGCCGCCGCCTGGCCTTCCAGGGTCTTCTCCGTGGGCGTCTGCGCCAGCACGTCCTTATTCTTCGCCGTGCAGTAACCGGTGCGCGCGCGCACCGTGTAGCCGTGATCCACCTTCACATGAATCGTGTGGCAGGCCTCCTTGCCTTCTTCCAATGCAGGGGGCGTGTAGCCGAGCAGGTAGAACTCATTTAACTCCTTGGCGATCTTCTCCATCCCTCCCAGCAGATCGTTGGTATTGGCAATGACGAAGCCTCCCGTGCCGTCGGCCAGCATGTACATCAACTCCTGATTGGTGGTCGCCGTTTCCGGAATCTTCGGAACGAGAATACGCGTTGGCGCGACCGGCGTCACCGCACCGCCATTCCTGCCAACCGGCGAAGTAGTGCCGCCCGTGCCCCTTCCACCTCCCGTGCCACCGGTTCCTCCGGTGCCTCCCGTTCCTCCGGAACCTCGGCCACCGCCGCCGGTGGGACTGCCACCCGTAGGACTCCCGCCGCGTCCGCCGCCTCCCGTGCCTCCCGTGCCTCCTCCTCCGCCGCCGCTGCCGCCAGTTCCACCGCCGGTGCCGGGACCGCGCCCCTGATACATCACATGCTTAAACGGAGACTCCTGCGCCGGCTGCACCAAACCTGGAGCGGTCACCAAACCGCGTACGTCGATCGGATAGATGGCCACGTTGGACCGGTTGCACACGTCGATGGTCGCCGTCACCTCCGAGTATTGATCCACCGTCAACCGGAACCCGGCCGTTAGCAGGACCAGCGACTTGCGCCCGGGAATTTTCGCCAGATTCTTCGCCAGGCTGCGAACGCCCAGGATCATGCTCCGCGCGCCGAAATCCGCCGCCGCGAGCCCCATGCTGAGGTCCCCTGGCGAGGCGCCAACGGGCGCCTGCAACCCGGTGACCACGGCCTTGAGCCGCGCCGCATCGGCGGTGAAATTCTGCGCGATCTGTAGCGCTCCGTTGTAATTCACCAGGGCCATCAGACGGTTCGGCCCGGCGTTTGATTCGATGAAGCTGACCGCCGCCTTGCGAGCGGTGGCTTGCTCGCCGAAGCTCATTGTCGAATTGTCGAAATACAGCACGAGATAGCGCGGCTGGCTGGCCAGCGGCGACGCGGAGTCCGCCTCAAAAGAGAAACTCTTGATGGCCTGCTCCTTGTTGTCTTCGTAGACCTTGAAATCCTTCTGCCTCAGATCACGGACGTAGGCGCCTTTCTTGTCGGTGACCACCGCATCCACCAGCACGATGTTGGTCTCCACGCGCAGCACGTTGTTCGGATCGCCGGGCAGCGGTTTTGAGTCCTGCGCCGCGCCGAGAACCGTTATCAATAGCAATGCGGAAATCATTCTCATAAGCACCTCTACGGAATCTCCACGACGCGATTTCGCGCCGCCATCGTCTGCCCTTCGCTATCTCTCACCACCAGCCGGACCACGTAAGTGCCCGGCTTTACGTCAAAACTCGTCTTCAGCGCGACGCCGGCGGCGACCCTCGCCTCAAACGTCTCTTCCTTGAGCCGCATCTCCACGTCTTTCTGAATCGCGCTCACCAGAATCCCGTTGCTGTCGAACACCGCCGAAACCACGTTCAGCGTGTTGCGATTCCTACCGTCCAGCTTCTTAAAGCGGATGTGCTTCAAGTCCACCTTGGCCAGCACGGAAAGCTTCGCGTTGCCATCAGTGGGCTTAAAAAACTGCGTTTGCACGTCCACCGGAATGTCCGACATCTCCTCGCGCGAAAACAGAGCCACGCGAATCTCTTCCTTGGCATCCTCGGCTGGATCGCTAGCGTGCTTGGGCGCGTAATATCCACGCCGCGCCTGGAGCGTCAGCCCCTTCGTATCCTTCACCGTGACCTTGAGCGCGTGGTACGCTCCGTCGAATCTCAAGTTCTGAGGAGAGAAGCCCAGCATATATAGAAACTCAGGAGTTTCGGCCGTTCGCCGGAAGCCTTCCTGCAGATCGTTGTTGTTTTGAAAGAACACGCCGCCGGTGCCGGCGGCCAACTCCCAGAGGACGTTGGCATCAGCCTCTGCCGCCTCGGTCTGATAGCGCGCTTTATTGGCCGCCGCCACCGGACTTGTAATGCTCTGGCTCAAGTCGCCGCCGGGGACCATCGTATACAATCCTCGCGCGTCCAGCGTATTGATGGTCACGTTGGAGCGGATCGCGCGGTCGATGACCGTCGTTTCCTCCTGCAGACAATTAAACGTGACCAGAAAGCCTGAGGACACCAGCACGATGTTCCGTTGTCCCGGCATCGCAGCCATCCGCTGCACGACGGCTTTCAGCGTTGCTAGCGAGATCTGCACGTCCGCTTCGGAGACGCCCAGCACTTGCGCCGCGACATTTTGCACCAGCGATTGGGCCAGCTGCATTGTTTGGGCTGGCGTGGATCCAACCACCATCCCGCAGGCGATGGCCTCCATCGCGGACGCATTGAGCGCGATCAGATCGTTCTTGGTGATAATCAGATCGGCCTGATAATCGCTGATATCCGGACACGCGTTCGCCATGGACACGTTGCGCGACCGCGGCATGATCCGGTTCATGGTCTCGATGAGCTTTTCGCGATCGTCGGTAAACTCCACCGCATTCTGGCCCGAGGTCGTGTAAATTGCCGCCCGGTCGGCGGGCTTCATCGATTGCGCCAAGTACTTCGCCGCCGCCGAACGCGCCTGGGCCAGATCGCCGAACTTGGTGTGCATGTCATCGAACAGATAGGCCGTGAATCGGCTGGCCTGTGGCGCCACGGCGGATCTTTTCTCGTCCTCGGGAGCGTCAGCCGCCACCTCCAGGGGAACCACGCGCCCATCCGCTTTTTCGATGGCGAATCGAGCAATCACCTGCGGCTTGCCTTTGTCGAAAAGCTGAAAATCCTCTTTCTTGAGCGTCCCGATGGCGCGGCCCCCGGCGTCGCGCACGACGACCGGAACGATCACCAGATTCACCCTTGAACTAAATGTGGTCACCGTATCGCGTGAGGCGATTTCCGGAGACTTATCGGCGGGAGCCTGCGAAAACCCCGGCAGAACGCACAGGAACAAGAGCGCCAATCGGGTGCGTGCAGGGTGCATAGGTTGATCTGTTCATTCTACTGGATCTGAATCGCCCCGAAATAAGCTGCCATCAGCGCCTCCCGAAAGTCGGGAGCCAAAGCGGGCGCGGGCATCAATGTCGCGGATCGTAATCCATTTCGCCCGAACAGCTGTGTTACATTAGCCCCAAGATTCTTATGCTCTGTCGCCGAATCCTCCTCTCCCTCGCCGCCGTGTCCGCGGTCTTCGCCGCCGAACCGGATGGCGCCGCCCTGTATAAGGCGCACTGCGCCATGTGCCATGACGCCGCGACGCCACAGCCGCGCACGCCGACTCATGCCGATCTCGCCTCCCGCACACCGGAGTCGATCCTCAAGGCCATGTTCGACGGCGTCATGATGCCGCAGTCGTTCGGCCTCAATCAGGAAGAAGGCCGCGCGATCGCGAAGTTCCTCACTGGCAAGGAGGTCTCCGCCGCACCAGTTCAGGCCATGGCGGGAAAATGCTCCGCCCCGCCCAAGCCTCTCGCGATCGCCGCGACGGATTGGAACGGATGGGGCAACGGCCCGGACAACACGCGGTATCAGCCGAAGCCCGGCATCGCCGCCGCCGATGTGCCGAAGCTCAAGTTGAAGTGGGCCTTCGGATTCCCCAACGAGACCATGGCGAATTCGCAGCCTACGGTTGTCGGCGGACGCATCTTCATGGGCAGCGCGCGAGGCGTGATCTACTCGCTGGATGCCGACACCGGCTGCCTGTATTGGACTTACAATAGCGGCGCGACCGTGCGCAATGCCGTCAGCGTCGGAAAGATTGGCTCGCGTTACGCGGTGTTCTTCGGCGATGCGAAGGCCTTCGTCCAGGCCATCGACGCGGACACGGGCGAGCCCATCTGGAAGGTGAAGATCGAGGAGTTTCAACAGGCCAAAGTCACCGGCAGCGTGACGTTCTACAATGGCCGGGTTTACGTCCCGATCGCCGACCTGGAAGAGCCTTCCGCCATGTCGCCCGCCTATGAGTGCTGCAAGTTCCGCGGCAGTATCACCGCGCTCGACGGCGAGACCGGAAAGGTGATCTGGAAATCGTTCACGGTCCTCGATCCCGCCAAGCCATACAAAAAGAGCAGTACGGGAACCCAGCTTTACGGACCCGCGGGGGCATCCGTCTGGTCCGCCCCGACGATCGACACAAAGCGCAAACTGGTCTACGCGGCAACCGGCAACTCCTTCACCGACGTGGAAATTTCCACCAGCGACGCCGTGCTCGCCTTCGATCTCGAGACTGGAAGACTGGTCTGGGCCACCCAGGTCTCTACCGGCGATAACTTCACCATGGCCTGCGGCAAGCCCGGCACCGCGAATTGCCCCGAGAACAAAGGTCCAGACACAGACTTCGGCACCTCGCCCGCGCTTCGCACCATCGGAGGCAAACAGATCATCGTGGTCGGCCAGAAGTCCGGCATCCTGTGGGGCCTCGATCCCGATAACAAGGGCAAGGTTCTCTGGAAGGCGCAGGTGGGCAAAGGCGGAGCTCTCGGCGGCATCGAATGGGGCCACGCGGTCGACGACACTACCGCCTACGCGCCCGTCTCCGACCGTTTTCAACCGGGAGCGCACGGCCTGATCAGCGCCGTCGACCTGAAGACCGGACAGACGCTCTGGACTACGCCAACGCCTGATACCGGATGCAAACCCGGCTCGCCCGGCTGTCAGACGGCCATGTCCGCCGCGACCTCGGTGATCCCAGGAGCCGTTTTTGCCGGTGCGATCGACGGGCACCTGCGCGCCTTCGACACGAAGAACGGTGAAATCATCTGGGATTTCGACGCAAACCGCACCTTCGACGCGGTCAACAAAGTCCCCGCCAAGGGAGGCTCCTTCGACGGCCCTGGTCCGGTGATCGTCAACGGTATGGTGCTGTCGTCCTCCGGCTACGGCATGTGGGGAGGCGCGGGCGGCAACGTTCTGCTGGCCTTCACAGTGGGCGGCAAATGACGTTCGATCACCTGCGCACGCTCGTCGGGCAGGAGGTCGGCGTAAGCCCATGGCATGAGATCACGCAGGCGCAAATCGACCAGTTCGCCTCCATCACCGGGGATCATCAGTGGATCCATGTCGACCCGGAGCGCGCCCGGCGGGAATCGCCCTACCGCGCGACGATCGCTCATGGATTCCTCACCGTTTCGATGCTGTCGACACTGATCAATGAGTCCGTGCAAATCGAGGGAGGCTATCGTCTTCGCATCAATTATGGCTTCAACCGGCTGCGCTTTACCGGAGCGGTCCCGGCTGGCTCGCGCATCCGTGGACGGTTCACGCTGCAATCGGTGAAGGAGATCGAGGGCGGCGTGGAACTGGTGTGGCTATCGACCGTCGACGTCCAGGGCCGGGAAAAACCGGCGTTAGTCGCCGAATGGCTCGGCCGAACCTATTTTTAGCGCGCGCAGGTCCGATAAGGGCATTGTGAGCAGGTTCACAGACGACGCGCTGAACATCCTGGACGCAGCCGAATCCGCTGCCGCATGCTCACACACGACCATTCTTATCGGCCAGGACGGCCATATCCACATGATCGCGGACTCGGATTGGCCGCTCGATTCACTGAAGCTGCATCACGGCGCAAGAACGGCGTATCGCGTGAGTCAACACCAGGGCTCAGTGAGAGTGGAAGCCCGGGAAGGCAACCGGAGGTGCGTGATGGAGTCTGCCAAACCCACCCAAATCGCAAGGTTGTTGTTGGGCAATTAGCGGAGTGCACGTGGGGCAGCGCCATGCGCTGCCAGCGGAGATTTATCTCCACGATCCCACGCTATTCAATCGTGCGAATTTACCATCGCAGGCTCCCTCACATTCAGCCCGACAACGCCGACTTCTTCGTGACCTGGAGGCTCAACGGGTCAATTCCTGTCGCCCGTAGAACCGGCCTGTCGCACTAACGGACCCGCGTGTAGCGGAATGCGTGATCCGCATCCTGGCCGCTGGCGAATCAGAATGGAAGTTGAACGACCTCTCTGCATGGGTCGTCATGGCAAACCACATTCATATCTTGCTGCATCCCCGGGCTCCGCTGAGCAAAATTCTGATGAACATCAAGAGCGCGAGCGCGCGCGAGGCGAATGCAACTCTCGCGCGCAACCGGTCAGCCGTTTTGGCAGGATGAATCGTACGACCACTGGGTCCGTAATGACCGCGAGCGTAACGCGATTGTTCGCTATATCGAGTTCAACCCGGTGAGGGCCGGCCTGGTGGTTCAGCCCGGCGATTGGCCCTGGTCCAGTGCCACGGCAGCGCATGGCGCTGCCCCACAGCCTCTGCCACAACAGTCCCCAGAGATGAGCGCCGTCAAGACATCACTCCCCCGTCCGCGTGACCCTCTCGGTCAACTTCTGCCCTGTCTGTTTATCCGAGCCGACCATCTCCGCGAACGCCGGGAACGCCATCAGGAACGATGAACGCATCTGCACGAAGATCTTATCCACCAGCGCTTCCCTGCCCCCGATCACCGCCTCGGCCTTCACGCCCGCCCCGTCGAGAAAGACGTGGATCTCCTTCTCCTTGTGGCTCACCACCCTCAATTTGTAGGAATCCGGACCATCCTGGCGAATCGTGAACCCGTACGCTTTGGCTCGCTCGATGAAGTTCAGTTCCTGGCGGCGGCCATCCTCCGCCGCCATGATCCAGTACGCGACCACCGGCTGCTTCTTGTCGAAATGACCATCCGGCAGCAGGCGCGCGTCATACTGCACACGGTTCGCGTTGGAGCTTTTTTCAATGCTGAACAGCGGCACGGAGCGCACCTGCGCGACGCCGATCACGGCCATACCCCAGAAAATCATCCAGCGCATCAGGACTTCACCGCCATCACGCTCTTGGTCGGCAGGCACCACAGGAAGCCATGGGACGCGACCGTCACGTCCTTTGCGCCAAGCTTCGTCAACTCCGCCGCATAGTCGCCTACATGGAGAATGTCGAGGATCAGCAGTTTTCCGCCCGGCCTCAGCACACGGTACATCTCGATGACCGCTTTCATGCGATCCTCGTCGTCGTGAAAATTGTGGATCGCGAGCGCCGATACAGCCACGTCGAAATTCTTTTCCGGATACACCAGCTTGCGAACATCACCCGATTCAAACCGCGTCTTATCGGCCACGCCTTCCTGCTTGGCGTTCGCTTTCGCCGCCTCCGCTGAATTGCCCGAGAGCGCGGCGGCATCCCATGAGTCGACCCCGGTGGCCTTGCCCGACTTCAGCCGCTTGGCGATGCCGACCGTCATCAATCCTAGCCCGCACCCAGCGTCCAGAACTTTCTCGTCGCCGTTCAGGGCCAGCGAATCAAGCAATTCGTCCCGCAGCGCCAGCTTCGCCGAGCGGCTCGACCAGGTCATATACCCGCCCACGCCGGCAAAGATCGCCGCCAGAACCGCGAACACGGCTAGCAAGGTCGCCGCCGGACCCGGATACTCGGTCTTGTTCATCAGGAACACGGCGAGCCCAAAGGCGAACGTCCACCCGGCGCGCGAGAACATACGCTTGACCAGGAGCGGCGCGTCCAGGCCGTAATCCGGCTGTGTCGCTTCGGCCATTAGACAGCCGCCTCCACCGGAGCCGCCTGTTCGAGGGGCTTTTTGAATTTGCACTCGTTATTGGGGCACTGGGCGAAAGCGCCCGCCTTCAAATACTTCTCGATCAGATAGCTGCTGCCGCAGTTCGGACATTTCTCCGCCACCGGCTTGCCCCAGGCCACGAAGTCGCACTCCGGATAGCGGTTGCATCCATAAAACGTCTTGCCGCGTTTCGATCGCCGCTCCACCACTTCGCCCTCGCTACAATTCGGGCACTTGACCCCGATGGTCTTCTGTTTGACGAACTTGCAGGTCGGATAGTTGCTGCAGGCGACGAATTCGCCGTAGCGGCCGAACTTCTTCACCAGATTGTTGCCGCACTGCGGGCATTTTTCTTCCAGCGGCACATCCTTCTGCTGCTGCGCCGCGCCCAACTGCTTGGTGGTCTTGCAGTCCGGATAGCCGCTGCAGGCGAGGAATTGCCCGAAGCGGCCCTTTTTCAGCACCATAGGACGGCCGCAGTTGTCACACATCTCGGCCTCATCCTGCTCGGAGACCTCGCCCGTATCCGCCGCCGGAAGCTCGCGCGTGTTGGTGCAATCGGGATAGCCCGTGCAGGCGATGAACTTGCCGTGACGGCCCCATTTGATCACCATCGGCTTGCCGCACTTTTCGCAAATCTGGTCGGTGGGCTCCTCCATGCGCTTAATGTCGGTCATGTGCTCGGCCGCATGATCCAGATCCTTGGTGAAGCGCTCGTAAAACTCGCTCATCGCCGTGCGCCAGTCGATCTTGCCGTCTTCGATCTCGTCCAGCTCCTCTTCCAGGCGCGCCGTGTAGTTCACGTCGAACAGATCGCTGAAGCTTTCGAGCAACAGGTCCGTGACCACCTCGCCCAGTTCCGTCGGCGAGAACTTGCCGCCCTCTTTGCGGACGTACTCGCGCTCTTGAATGGTCGAGAGGATCGACGCGTAGGTCGACGGACGGCCCACGCCGTCGGCTTCCAGTTCCTTCACCAGCGTTGCCTCAGTAAAACGCGGCGGCGGCTCGGTAAAATGCTGTTCGGGATCGATCGAGCGGAACTTTAGCGTCTCGCCCGGCGTCACCGCCGGAAGCTTATGCTTGCGCTCCTCATCGTCCTCGTCCTTGGCGTCCTTGCCTTCTTCGTAGACCTTCAGGAAGCCATCGAACTTCTCCACGCTGCCCGTCGCGCGGAACAGATAAACCGACTTGTCCTTGCCGGAGGCTTCCACATCGATGGTGGTCTGGTCGAACACCGCCGGCGACATCTGCGATGCCACGAACCGCATCCAGATGAGACGGTATAGCTTCAGCAGATCCTCGTCCAGGTACGACGCAACGCTTTCCGGCGTCCGCATCGCCGACGTGGGACGCACGGCTTCGTGGGCGTCCTGAGCGTCTTTCTTGCTCTTGTAGAAATTCGGTTTCTCCGGCCGGTAATCCGCGCCGAAGCGCTCCCCGATCAGCGTCCTCACCTCATCGAGCGCATCATTGGACACCCGCGTCGAATCGGTACGCATGTAGGTGATCAGACCAACGGAGCCTTCCTCCCCAATCTCGACGCCTTCATACAGTCTCTGCGCCAACATCATGGTGCGCTTCACGCTGAACCGCAGCTTGCGCGCCGCTTCCTGCTGCAGCGTCGAGGTGATGAACGGGGGCACCGGGTTGCGCCGCTTCTCCCGATTGACGACGCTCTTGACGACAAACGCCGCGCCGTCTAGGGTATCGACAATCGCCTTTGCGCCGGCTTCGTCCGCGATCTCGACATTTTCCCCGTCCCGCTTCGCCAAGTGGCAGACCAGCTGCGGAGGTTTCTTTGCGGCCAGGTGGACATCAATGGTCCAGTACTCGCGCTTTTGGAACGCGCGGATCTCGCGCTCGCGTTCGACGATCAGCCGCAGAGCCACCGTCTGTACGCGCCCCGCCGACAGTCCCCTGCGGACCTTGTCCCACAGCAGCGGCGAGATCTTGTAGCCCACCAGCCGGTCCAGAATCCGGCGCGCCTGCTGGGCGTCGACTAAGTGCAGATTCACCGAGAGCGGCTGTTCAAAAGCCTTCTGAATAGCGTTCTTGGTGATTTCATTGAACATCACCCTGTAAAACTTGGGGCCATCTTTGGACTTGGTCTGCAGTTCCTCCTGGAGGTGATAGCAGATGGCTTCGCCCTCGCGGTCCGGGTCAGCCGCCAGATAGATGTTCGAAACACCCTTGGCCGCCGTCCTGAGCTCCCCGATCAGCTTCTTCTTGCCCTCGATTACTTCATATACGGGCTTGAAGTCGTTATCCACGTCCACCGAGAGATTCTTCTTGGGAAGGTCCTTGACGTGTCCGAGCGAGGCTTTCACTACGAACTGCTTGCCGAGATACTTACCGATCGTTTTCGCCTTCGCCGGGGATTCGACGATGACGAGACTTTTTTCCATATGGGTTACGATTCCAGATTTCTTGAGTTATGAGAGCGAAACAACCGAATGTTACCACGATCGGAAGGAAGTGAGCCTTCAATCGCTCCAAACCTTAATATAGCTTCTACCGGGCAGTTGGCGCACGAGCCCACTCATCTCCAGCTCGAACAGGGCCGACATCACGTCGGACGCACTCAGGCCTTCCGTCAAGTCCAGCAGGGTATCGAGACCGAGCGGCGTATCGTACTTCAGAACCTTCAAAATGGCTCCGGTGTGTGGCCTTATTTCCGATGCTGGGAACGCCGAACTGGATTCAGCAGGAGATTTCCCTCCTGTATTCAATTGGTTACGGCGCTGCTCCAGAAGCCGTCGCCGGTCTTCGGCCTTCAATTCCTCCACCACGTCGGTCCATTCCTGGACCAGCTTTGCCCCCTGTTTGATCAGCAGATTCGGCCCCCAACTCATCTTCGAAGTGACGTTTCCCGGCACCGCGAACATCTCCCGGTTTTGTTCGCTGGCCAGCTTCGCCGTAATGGTCGAGCCCGAATACTCGCCCCCCTCCACCACTAGGACCCCGACGCTCATTCCGCTGATAATCCGGTTCCGGACGGGAAAATTCTGGGGGTACGGTGGGGCTCCCATGGGAAATTCGGAGATCACCAACCCCTTTTCGGCCAGGGTCTCCGCCAGTTTCCGGTTTTCCGACGGATAGACCTCGTCCACCCCGCAGCCGAACACGGCAATTGTATCCCCTTGAACCTCCAGGACGGCCCGGTGCGCCGCGGTATCGATACCGCGCGCCATCCCGCTGGTGATGGTCAGCCCCGCTTCGCTCAGATCCTTGGCCAGCCGCGCCGCCACTTGGGTGCCGTATGCGGTCGGCCGTCTGGTTCCGACAATCCCCAGCATCAGTCGGTCCAGCAGTTCCACCCTCCCCCGGGCGAACAGGAGCGGAGGAGGGTCGAAAATCTCCCGCAGACGCGGTGGGTAGCGAGAATCGGTGATCGGCACCAGTTCCACGCCCGCCTTGGCGACATCTTCGTGCTGCTGCGCCGCATCCTCGAATGCGCACCCGCTGGCGATGCTTTGCGCCACTGCGGCCGAAAGGCCTGCCGTCTCCAGTTCCGCCACTGAGGCCTGGAAGATGGCGCGGGGCGACCGGAAGATTTCGACGAGAAGTCCCGCTTTGCGGGTTCCCAGGCCTACAGCCATCCGTAACGCGAGCCAATAGAGGGAATCGTCGGTACTCAGCACAGGTTGCATCATGTTGGTGGTGGATTCAGGGCGCGGGAAATCTCACCTGCGGTACCCTGGAAGCGATGAGCAAAGCAACCTATGACGACGTTAACCTGATTCTCCGCCTCTACGAAATCCGCCGCGAAGAGAAGCTCCGCGCAGCCCGGGTATGGTTCGTGACGAATTTCAAAGTAAAGACTGTGGCCGAGATGAGTGCGCTCGCCGCCCCGGGAAGTGAAGCCAACGCCTATTTCCGCCAGTCGACATCCTATTGGGACATGGTGGCTGGCTTTATTACCGCTGGCGTCCTGGACCAGGAGCTGTTTTTCGAGAGCGGCCGCGAGCTGCTTCTGTTCTGGCTACGATTAAAGCCGATCGCCGCCGAATACCGGCAGGTCACCAAGTCCACCAAGGCCTGGTCCAACATGGAAACCGTCGCCAACGCCTTTGCCGAGCACATGGGCAGGGAAGCGTTCGACGCTTTCGCCGCGCGCGTCGCCGGATGACGCCCGAGGAACAAGACGAACAGGACGGCGTCCTCGTCTATATCGCCAAGCGTCTCAAAGAGGCGCTTGCCATCGAGGAGCTCTTCAAGGCAGCCGGGCTCGAATATCTGGTCGAGCCCGATACCTATTCGGGCGGCCTGATCTTCAAGACCCAGCGCACCGGCGCGTTTTTTTATGTGTCTCCCGAGGATGAGCAGGCGGCTCGGGCGCTGCTGAAGAATGCAGGCTATAAGGCGACAGAGTTGAATTAACCGAACACCCGTCTTTGGGACGAAGTTAGGGACGGTTTCGTACGTCGCGGCTTCCGCCGGATTCGTCGACTCAGCATTGGAAAGGCGTTTCGTAAGGGCGTTACGATTCCAAACTCAGTAAGAGCCCGCTCCCCGATTGATCGCAAAATCAGTGATGGTGGAGCTGCGTGCGATCTTTTCGAAGATTCATTCGTCTCTGGTTCGGCCTGAAAGCCCTGGGTCTCTTGGTCAGCATTGTCTTCTTCCTGTTCTCGGTACTGATGGGGCGGATGGAGGTCGACCGCACTCGTCTGATCGCCACGGTGATGGGCGTTTTTGCTCTTGACCTGTCCGCGGCCATCGCCTGGTGGAGGCTGAAGAAAGGCCATCGGTTTGGACGTACCTGGGCGATTATCGCCAGCACGGCAGCTTTGGTTCCTTCCAGTCTGTTTTTGATCCTGAAACCCGGGCACTATCCTTTTACGATCTTCGGGGGCGGTTTCCTCGGCTTAGCCGGGCTGGTAGCCTTTGCGGACAGGAACTCCGCGCTCGAAATGGACGATGCGCACCTCCGCAGGAAGGTGCGGGTTGCCGGTGACGGGACCAGTAAGCTCAACGACTATGTCGCGCAGGGCATCTCGATGGGCATTATTTGGGTGGCGTTCCAGCTATGTAACCAGTGGGCGGCAAACCACGGGCTGGCGCGTCCAGGCCTGATCTCATACCTGGTACAGCTCAACATCAGCGTGTTGCTCACCACGCTCTTTCACGAGCTGGGACACCTCGCTGCCGGATTGGCCTGCGGCAAGATATTGCGCGTATTCCAGGTCGGGCCCTTTCGATGGGCTGTCCGCAACGGGAAATGGAGGTTCGAGTTTCAATTGCGAAAGTTCTATGGAGGAGGGGTGGCGATGGTCGCCCCCGACCTGATCAATATGCGCAGCCGACAGGCATTGTTGCTCACGGGTGGTCCTGTCGCATCGTTGGTGATGGGCTTGACCTTCACCCTGATAACGCTCACCGCGTTTGGCCACTTCTGGCAGCAATATTGGAGCCTACTGAGCACCCTGGCGACGCTTTCCATTGCCGGCTTCGTTGTGAATCTGATTCCGCTCAAGCCGGAAAGTCAGTATTCGGATGGCGCACAGATATATCAGATCCTCACCAACGGACCGTGGGCGCGCGTCCATCTCGCCTTCGCGATGGTGACCACGAGCGCAGTCGCTCCCATAAGACCGCGCGACTTCGACATGAACGTGATCAACCAAGCCGCCGATTTTGTTCGACACGGCGAGCGAGGATTGCTGCTCCGCCTGGTAGCATGCAAACACTATATCGACAAGAATCGGATCCCCGAAGCGCTTGCGAGCATGGCGGAGGCGGAGGAGCTCTATGAAGAATGTAGGTTCGAAAAGCCCCAGGATATTTTGGCGGAATTCGTGTTTGTAAATGCCCTTTATAAACGGGACCTTGCCGGGGCAGACCTGTGGTGGCAACGGATCGAAGGGCTGCGTAAGATCGACCCTGATGCCGATTATTGGCGGGCAAAGAGCTCTCTTCTCTGGCTGAAAGGAGAGCAGGAAGAAGCATTCGACGCATGGGAGCGCGGCAATGCGCTGGCGCAAAAACTTCCTTCGGCTGGCACCTATCAATTCACGCGGTCCTGCTTCGCCAAGTTGCGTAAGGCGCTGGACACGCCGATTCGACGGAAAAACGGGAAAAACGTGGACGGAGGAGACTGTCCCGTCGTTCTTGGCAACGCATCCGTCGGCACCACCGTCAGTCCATCTCTATGAAAACCGGGGACGAGACCGTCCCGTCGCTCTCAAATCCGCAGGACCATCAGGTAGCTCATTTCTTCCGCAACGGTAACTCCGATTCCCTGGCCCATTTCAGCCCACGGCGTGAGAGTCCGTGTGAAATCCTTCCTTCTTGACTGGCATTCCGGGAGAGGAGGGGACAGACAGCCTGTCCACTGAACACGATTTATTGAAAGTGCGGCGTTTGTGGTCAGTCCCCTTCGCCAGGGAAATTTCCGCGTAAAGCGCGTCTTCACACAGACTCGCGAGCCAGGGGATTGCTCAGGCCGTCCCGCTCTTTCCTCCTTGCTCAGGTTTAGGAAGTGGGAGAAGCTCCAGGCGAGGACCCGTGAGAACTTTGCAATCGAGCACCTGGAAATCGATGCCGTAGCCTGGTACGTGCCAGTCTGCCACGGTACGGAGCACTTCAGCCCGGCAGCGTAAGATCAGCGTTGCTCCCAGAGGAGGCCCTAAACTCGGCCCGGCAATGATCACATCACATTGAACTTCCTCAGATGGCGCGAACAGTTCCGGTGAGTTACAGTAGAATCCCTCGCACGTGATATCCTCGACAAGAGCCTCGAACACTCGCGGCTCTCCCAGGCGATGCAAACGAACCGGGCGAGGCAGCCTTAAATAGGGCCGTCTTCGAGCATTCCGTCGATCGGTAGCTAAAATCTGGCCGTCGAGCTTCAGAATCCATTCCTGAATTAGGCTTCCCGCCGAACCTGACTCTGGAAGTCTGGGTGCGTGCCTACCGGATCTTTGGATATTTTCCATGTTACTCCCTCGCGCTATCAGAGGCAATAAACACATCCTGGATCAAGACGCCGGCGTGAAACGCCGCGCCCGCCGGACGGCAATACCGGACTTCAGCCAGGATGAACAGGTTGGAAAGATGAACCTGGACGATGGTGCCTCTCATCAATTCGCAGGGAACGAGAAGCTTCAGCCCGTCCTTGGAAGTGTCCAATATCCTCGTCTCTTTGCGGCCACTCGGCTGTGGTCCGAGTATGGTCAGCCCGGCGGGATTATCGGTCGGCACGCGCACATTTTTCCGTCTTTCCAGCCTAAGCTTGTGCTTGGACTTTTCAGGTGCGGTCCGGTCGCTCATTGAAGCGCTGACCTCTTGAAGCCGCCCGCCACATGACGCGCAAGCTCTAACGTGGAAGTCGACGACGATGGAAAGGTCCTCTGGCAATTGACCCAGGACGTACGATTCTAGATGCTCTGCCTGCACATGCATTGGCCTGTCTCCTCCCAATTAGCAGGTTCCCAACATCCCGTCAGCGCCTGGGGCTGGGCCCGCTTTCGCATTTTCATTTCAAAACCCTCTCGAAACGTGCCGTTATTTTCATGATTACAACGTTTATGCCCTGATACTAACGCTGAGGCATCGACAATACAATACACTTTTCGCACCGAATGCCCGTTTTGGACCAAAGCGGGCTTTTATAAATTAAATATGGGGCCCGTGGATTTCAATTCTAAGGGGCGGAAGTTAGGGGCGCGGGCACCGGACTTTTCCCGCCGTGACCTGTTCAGACTTTCAGTAGAGGCGAGAAAAAACGGGAAAAAGGGGGACGGACGGGACTGTCCCGTCGCTTCATGGCAAGGCATCCGTCGGCACCATAGTCAGACGAGTCCATTTCTCTAAAGAGTCTCGCCGATTCGAGTTTGGGCCGAAGTTAGGGACGTCCGCAGTTTCCATCGGCCATGATGGCAGACCATGCTTGACGAGGGACGGTCTCGTCCGTCCCTCGTTTTCCTCGTTTTCTCCTCGTTTTCTTCGTTTTCTCGTTTTCCCCTCGTTTTTCCCAGTAATCGGCGGAGGAACCCTGCGATTCTAGCGTTCTTGTTGGTCGAGGTTATGTATTTCTCTCCTCGAAATGAGCGCGTAAGTAGGCCTGCCGCAGGATCAATTCCCACTTACCATTGCATCTAGAAATAGATGCTTCGGTAGTACGGTTCTGAGCCCTGGCAGGACTACCGGGGCTGGCCCCGTCGCAGACCCCAAAGTCCGCGCGCCGAGAGGATGAAGGTGAAGCCCCCGAGCCCGCCGAGCGCCCAGACGAAGAAAAAGCCGCCGGGGGACTTGGCGATCTCGCCGTAATGTGCCCCCCTCATGTGGATGACGGGCATGGCTGCCGCGAACAATCCGACGAGCAGCATGATGACGTGCCCCGATCGCCGTTCGGGGAGCACGAGCGTCCCGTACAGGAAGACCGCGAGGACGAGCAGGGCAATGTTTGAGCTCTCGGCCTTCGATATCCCACGGACGATGTCGTCCGTAATGTGAAGCGTCAACAAGAGGATCGAGAGCAGAGACGCGACGGTTAACATGACGTTGTGTTTCATTGCGGGAGCGGTTTTTCGCCACCTTTCACACAGACTCGTCAGCCAGGGGATTCGCTGACCTCACTCGTTCTCCTCAATAGGAAGACTACGCCTGCCCGGCCGCCTTTGCCTCGTTGTCGGGGGAAGGGCGCTTCAGCCCAGGCACGATCATCGGAACCTGGCTTTGGTATCGGCGGTAGGCCTCTCCATGGAACGACACCAAATCCCGCTCTTCAAGCGCGATGCCCACGAAGATGTACCCGGTCGTGGCGATCGCAAAAAGCAGGTGCCCGGCGGTCATCGAAGGCGTGAACCAGAACGCCATTAAGAAACCCAGATAGATCGGATGGCGGACCAGCTTGTAGAACAAGGGCGCGCGAAACCCTGGGTTCGTGTATGCTTCACCCTTCAGATTGGCATAGACCTGCTTCAAGCCGAACAGGTCGAAATGGCTGATGAGAAACGTGCTTAGCAAGACAACCAGCCATCCTATTAGGGATAGCCCGCGAAGGAGCCAGATCGCTTGCGGGTTTCCTACTTGCCACACGACGTCCGGGATCGGTACCCATTTCCAGTACATCAGGTCCAGCAGCAAGCTGGCGATCAACACGAAGGTGCTGCGCTCGATAGCCTTCGGAACAATCTTGGTCCATCCACGCTTAAAGCCCTGACGCGCCATGACGCTGTGCTGAATGGCAAATAGCCCCAGCAGCAGAGCATCGATCAGAACCGCCTGAGCGACCGGTTGCGGCGTCCCGGAATCGATCGACTTAGGAACGGCAATATTCCCCACGAATCCGATCGCGTAGAGAAATGTGACGAAGAATATGGCGTAAGACACCACGCCATAAACAAGAGCGACAGCTTTGCCCATGATCGAGCCTCCATATCCTGTTGGATCGGGCAAGTTTACATCAGGCGTAATCCGGGCGCAACGGGGTACCCCGTTGTCCTCTAGGCGCCCGCCAGCCGGAGCGCTCCCGCAGCGTCCTCCGGCGTCACGTCTTCCAGAAACGTGCCCAGAGCCGATTCCACCGCCGCTAAGTATTTCAATTTCTGAGCGGTGCGCTGCAAAGGTAGAAATTCCACATAGAAATGCCGGAACTGATGAAGGACCATCATCAGAGGCATCTGGAAGCCGAACAGGGCGTCGTATTTCTTGCGCACCCGGCTAAGGACGCGGGCGAAGTCGGTTTTTTCCGCGGGGGTCAGGTCGTTTAAGGACCTTACGCATTGTCTTGAATAAATATTCGTTTCATACGGAAAACGCGCGTGATAGGGCGCGAAGGCGTCGAAATGCTCGCCCTCGATGATCAGGCGCGTCCGGGCCTCGCGCTCCTTGGCAAGAATATCGCAGTAAATGCACCGATTCGATCTTGCGGCCAATTCCTTTTCAATCCGAGGGGGCACGAACGGAAACGCATAGATCTGCCCGTGCGGGTGGGGCATGGTGACGCCGACGGCCTCGCCCGTATTTTCGAATACGGCGACGTGCTTCACTTTGGGATCGGCCTCGTATTCCGCTGTCCGTTTGGCCCACAGCGCAATAACTTTCTCCCACTGCTCGACGGTCAAGTCCGAGGGCAGCTTGGTATGCTCCGGGCTGTATAAAACCACGTCGCAGCCGCCGTCAAATGCCGGAAAATCATTGGGGTAAAGGAACACGTCATAGTGTTCAGGAACTTTGCCCGACCCCGGGCAGAACGGGCACCAATCGGCGGGCATCTGCGGACGCCCCTGGCGATGCGCCGACACCACCACCCACTGCTCCAGCAGCGGATGCCACCGTAATTCGCTCATTGTTTAGAGCATGCCCCGGACTCGCTGCAAGAACGCCGGGTCCATCCAGTCCATATTGCTGATAACCTTCTCGCGGACCTTGCCGTTGATGTCGATCAGGTAGGTCTCCGGGAGCTGGAACGTCCCATAGCTGGCGCCGATGTTGTTTTCCGGGTCGCGCGCCGTGGCGAACGCTACCTGTCTGGTTTTCAAAAAGTTACGGTACAGCTTTTCGTTCTTGTCGATGCTGACGCCGAGCACCACCACTCCCTGGTTGGCATACTGCTTGGCAAACTCGTTCAGCGAAGGCAGTTCCTCGATGCAAGGCGGGCACCAGCTGGCCCAGAAATTCAGCACCAGCAGCTTGCCTCCGAAATCCGAACGCGTGACCGTCTTGCCGCTTTCCGTAACGATGGAAAAATTCGGAGCCGTGTCGCCCACGTCGATAATGCGGACTTGCAACGTCGGGGCCACCACCACAATCAGCCCAACCGTCAGTAGCGCGATTGCAACCATCAGGATGCGGTCCGTGTAAGGTTTCACGCTACTATTTTATAGGATCGGAATCGTGGTTGCCGCATCCAAGAGATGTAAACATGTTGCTGACCCGTAGGGCCGAATTCTCCGCATCCCACGTTTGCGCCCACCCCGGCTGGTCCGAGGAGCGCAACCGGGCCGTCTATGGCGCTAACGCCAATCCCAACGGGCACGGGCACAACTACATCCTGGAAGTCACGCTCCAGGGCGAGCCCGATCCCGTGACCGGTATGGTCTTCGATCTTCGCGAGTTGAAAGACATTTTGAATGAAGAGGTGGTGGATCCCATGGATCACCGCCATCTGAACCGCGAGGTTCCTCCGTTCGACAAAATCGTTCCGACCACGGAGAACGTCGCGATCGAAATCTGGCTCCGGCTGGCGCCTCGCATCTCGCGCGGCGGCGTGAAACTCGCGAACGTGCGCCTCTATGAGACCAACGACCTCTACGTCGACTACGGCGGCGAATAATGAAGCTCACCCGCCGCTATGAATTTTCCGCGTCGCACCGGCTCGATACTCCCGCGCTCAGCCAGGAGGCCAATCGCGAGTTGTACGGCAAGTGCAATAACCCGCACGGGCATGGGCACAACTACGTGCTGGACGTGACCGTAGCCGGCTCGCCCGGCGAATCCGGGCAGATTGCGAGCCGCGCTGAGTTGGATGCTGTCGTGAGCGAGCGCGTCCTGGCTCGCTACGATCACCGTAATTTGAATCTCGACGTACCTGAGCTTTGCGGCATCGTGCCGACCACCGAGAACCTGGCCGTGGCGATCGAGAAGGCCTTGTCGGCGAACTGGCCGTTGCCCGCGAAACTGGCCGGCGTGCGCATCCAGGAGACGGACCGGAACATTTTTGAATTGGAATCAAAAGGATGAAGAACAAGGCTATTGTGAAAATTATGCCGCAGCATGGATCCGGCATCGCCACTCGAATGAAGGACGTGCTGGAAATTCTCGGCGAGGACCCGTCGCGCGAAGGACTTGTCCGCACGCCGGAACGCTATGAGAAAGCCATGCGCTATCTCACCAGCGGATACACCGCCAATCTTGAGGAGATTGTCAACGGCGCGCTGTTCCATGTCAAGTCCGACGGCATGGTGGTGGTGAAGGATGTGGAGTTCTTCAGCATGTGCGAGCACCATATGCTGCCCTTCTTCGGGAGGATGAGCGTTGGCTATCTGCCGAAGGACAAAGTCATCGGCCTGAGCAAGATTCCGCGCATCATCGACATGTTCGCGCGACGCCTGCAAGTACAGGAGCGCCTGACGCAGCAGGTGGCCGAAGCGTTGACCGAAGTCACCGCGCCGCGCGGCGTGGGCGTACTCTGCGAAGCGCAACACTTCTGCATGATGATGCGGGGTGTGGAAAAGCAGCACTCGGGCACCGTGACCAGCACCATGCTGGGCGCGTTCCGGTCGAACAAATCGACACGCGACGAGTTCCTCGCGTTGGTCGGACGGCAGGCATAAGTTCTGTGGGGCGGACGCCCCGTCCGCGCCGGCCCCCGGTCCGGACCAAGACGGACCCGGGGGTCCGCCCCACTACTGGCGCACTTTCAGCATCGCATCCAGATCCTTGCGGGCGTAGTATCTGCCGCGCAGAATCACCGAGTCGATTTTCTGGGTGTTGTGGATATCCTCGAGCGGATTAGCATCCAGCAGAACCAGATCCGCTTCTTTCTTCACTTCCACGGTTCCCAGCACGTCGAGCTTGTTCAAATACAGCGCCGCATTGCGCGTGGCCGATTGCAACGCCTCCATCGGGGTGAGGCCGGATTCCACTAGCAGCGCCAGTTCCTCGTGCAGGCCGAAGCCTGGCAGCACCGGAGTCCAGCCGCTCGCATCCGTGCCCGCCAGAAAGTCCACGCCCGCCCTGCGCATATCGCCCACCAGCTTCTTGTACCGGTCGAGGAGAGCAGCCAATTTCGCATGCAATGCATCGAGATCGGCTGGCGGGAGATCGTGCAGATAGAGCGATGCGCGAGGGTCCCAGGAATCGGTCCACTGGCGCAGCAGATACCTGCGCCGCGGGTCGCGCGTGAATTCCTCATCGCGGAGGCGCACGAATCCTGCCAGGACCACGAGCGTCGGCGTCTGCCACGTTCCGTTCTTCACGAACGTCGCGAACAGCGCCTTAGCTTTCTCCTCGCTGTAGGTGTCGAAAAGCCCCTCCGGATCCGGCCAGGCGAGCGCGCGCAGCCGAGCCTCGCCGCTGATGGTCGGGCTGGTCATCACCGCGACTCGCTGGGCGCGCAGAACCTCGGCGTTGGTGGAACAATCGAGCAGGATATTGATCAAATGCTCCGCGCTGCGCTGGCCCGCGTCGGATGCTTCGGTGTTGGTCACGGCCTCAGGAACGTGACCGGCAAAGGGAATCCCGGCGGCACGTGCCTCATCGGCCAATGCAAAGTACGCCTCCCGAGGGATGCTGTTGTACACCTTTAGAAAATCGGCTCCGCTTTCGGCCAGCGCATGAACCGCAAGGCGAGCCTGCTCTGGGCTTGCAATGGCGAACGCCCCCGGCGGCGGCGGGCCGTTGTTCAGCATCATGGGACCGTCCACGAATCCTGGAGCGACGATGAACGGCGCGCCCCCAAAAAATTTCCACTCATGAATCGCGCGCGCGGGAACGCCCGAATACATCTCCCGCACTCCGGTGATGCCATTGGCGATCAGCAGCGGCACAAAGATCTCCGGCGAGTTGATGTGCACGTGCATGTCCCACAGGCCGGGGATCAGGTATTTCCCGTCGCCCTCGACGATCAGCGCGCCCCTTGGTCCACGGATTTTCTTCTTGATCGCCACAATGCGGCCGTGATCAATGCCCACCGACAATCCCGGACGCGGAGGCGCACCTGTGGCATCGATGACGGTGACATTTCTGATGACAAGCGACTGCGCGGAACAGGCCAGCGCGAGGGAAAATGCAACAAACTTCACTGGAGGAGCTTTTGAATGGCCGCTTCGATGTCTTTCACAGGGGTTTCGCCCAGAAACGAGCGCACACGCTTGCCTGTGCGGTCGTAGAGAAACATGGCCGGCATCTCGCCCGACCACTTGGCATCCACCACGGCGTAAAACTTGTCCTCATCGGCTGCTTTCTTCAGGAAAAACGGCCCGCCGACGGCGTTGTCCATCAGGAATTTGTACGCCGCGGCTTCTTTCCCCGGTTCGTCGGCCGAAACAGTGACGATATCCACGCCGCGAGCGCCGAGCTTGGCGGACAGCTTCACCAGCTGCGGCATTTCCGCCCGGCACGGCACGCACCAGGTGGCCCAAAAGTCCACCAGCACGATGCGGCCTTTGTGCCCCGCCACCATCTTCGGATACGCCGCCTCGTTCAACGGCGTCAGTTTCGATTGCGCCGGTAACAGCGCCGCGCTCAGCAGCAAAGCGGGAACGAATCGCATCACTTCTTCTCCGGTTTCTCCGGCTTATCCGCCTTCAGGTTTTGGGTGACGGTCTTACGGTTGTCAAAGATGCTGATCTTCTTGACACCGCTGGTCATGCCGTTGCTTTTCGCCTCCACCTCGTATTCTTCGTCCATCTTGAGGCCGGAGAAATGATACTCGCCGTCGGTCTTGGAAATATAAGAACGCATTTGCAGCGTGCGCAGATTCTTGAGCTGCACCACCGCACCCACCACTGCCTGATCCTTGGCGTCGTAAACGGTTCCCTGCACAGTGCGCAGAGCCGCTTCCTCCCGCTTTTCCTTCTTGCTCTTCTGCGGATCCTGCTGAACGGCGGCGTTCTGGCCGAAAGCGAGGGCAGCCAAAAGAGCGGCGGCGAATAATCGAGAGGTCATTTTTTGGGCTCCGGTTCCAAAGTGAACGTCAAATCAACACGGTCGGGCCCCGAAACCGAAGCTTCCTTCTCCTCGGGACGATATCCTTTGGCGGACGCCTTCACGACGTACACCGCCTCGGCGGTGGGTACATGGAAGACAAACTCGCCGCGATACGTAGTGGACTGCTGCGCCAGCTTCTTGTGCTTCGGATCGTCTTTGCGAACCAGAGTCACCGTGGCATCCGGCAGCGCATAGCCCGGATCGCGGAACACACTGCCCGCGATCACCGCGTCGGCGTTACTCAGCTTCTTCTGTTCAGCAGCGCCCAGAAGAAACGCAAATACCGCAAAGGCGGCTGCAAAACGGACGAGAGTGTTAATACTCATCGTCCTTTTCGTCTTCTTCTTCGACTTCGTCTTCGTCGTCCTCGTCGTCGAAATCGTCGTCATCATCGAGGTCGTCGTCCTCGTCGTCCTCATCTTCGGATGAGATTTCGAGGGGAGACACGCTGCTCACGGTCAGATTCGCTCCGCATTCCTCGCAGATGAGGGGGTCGCCCTCGTCGAGTTCTTCTTCATCGACGTCAATTACCGCGTCGCAAAGCGGGCAGTTGACCATCTTCACTCCTCCTCCCTTCATTTCGGTGCGGCGCGCGGTCCTCCCACCACGAGCGCGTTCCTATTCAACCATCTTTTCTACCACGATAGCGGGGCGAAAGAGGTTACACTGTTTGTAAACTTTGGGCGGCCTCGGCCAGGTCCGCTGGGGACAGCGTCACCAGCACTTTTTCCATGTCCTCACCGGAGACAATCATGCGATTTAGATGCGATGAAGCCAGCTTCAAACACCAGGGATCAGTGAGCGGATGGGACACGTCCTGGCTAAGTGCCAGAAGATCGGCATGGGGTAGCGCCAGGACACGTTCCTGGCGTTCTTCTCCTTCCGTCCAGACGACGAATTTCACGTCGACGGTATCAGCGTGGCGGATGGAAATGCCGGTCTGCAGCCAGCGGAACTCCACATGCCAGATCCGGCCAAACGGGTCGGGTCCGGCGTCAAATCGGCGAGGCGTATCGAGCATCGATCTCAGGGTACCAAATGACGCTGCGGATTGCCCTATTTCGGCCGCCGCCGGAGCATAAGGAGGCTGAAGAGGCCCCCGGCGAAGAGTGCAAGAGTTGCTGGCTCCGGCGTCGGATCCGCATTGGGAAGCACAACTCCATTGAAATTGAGCCCGAACGGCGATCCGTTCATTTGCGCCACGCCGACCCAGAGCGTGTTCGTTCCGTCGACCAGATAGGGTGCCAGAGCAGCGAGGGTGAAGCCTTCTTCGGTCAACCGGAGGCATCCGATCTGGCCCTCGGCGCAGACCGGACCCTGGTTGAGATTCGCGTCGATCAGCGTGTGGCCGTTCAGTGCTACGGAGGCGGTATCATCGGCCATCACGCGCATGTTCGCGCCGCCCATCAAGTTGATGGTGGGATCGCCCGAGTTGTTGGTCGTGTCCATCGCGTCGCCCGCGATGTAAACGGTTGTGGCGTCCGCCCCGACGCTCAGCATCAGGGCGCCAATCCAGAAGAGGATTTTCATGTTCCGGCATTGGTTTAGTCCGGAACAGAGGTGGGTTTTCTTCCTAAGGATTATCCGGTGGGAGTACAGGTTGGGGTATCACCGAACCAAAGCCGCAGCGACCTTCTCCAGCGCCTCAAAGGGAACGCTGCCCTGCCCGAGGTTCTGATTCCCCCCGCCGCGCCCTCCGGCGCCCGAGACCGCTTCCTTCACGCGATTGCCCGCGTGAACACCGGAATCCGGTGAGGCGGCCAGCAGCACCGACGCCGGATTCTCGCTGACAGCCAGAAAGACCGCTTTGCCGCCGGTGATGAACGCCTGGGCTCGCGAACGCATTGCGTCGTCGATCTGGCCTTTTTGCGTCAAGCGGCGGATGCCGTCGGGACCGGGAGCGGTGGCCGCGTGCAACTCCGAGCCCTCGCGCTTGGCCAGTTCCGAAGACAGCCGTTGGCAGGTTTTCTCGAACGCCTTGCCCTTTTCGATCTGCACCGTGACCATTGCCGGCATATCCTCGAACGTAGCCGAGGTGATCCGGGCCAGTTCCACTAATGTCCGGAAATCGTTGCGTGCGGCGCGCAGAGCTCGATGTCCGCACACGAACTCGACGCGCGTGGTGCCGCGGATTTTCTCGAGCTTCCGCGTTTGAACCGCACCGATCTCCGCGGTGGAGCGAACGTGGGTGCCTCCGCAGGCGCTGCGGTCGATTCCTTCGATCGACACGATCCGCAGCGTGCCGGTACGCTCCGACGCCTTGCGCAAGCCGAGGTCTTCGCCGGCATCCTCGAACGTAATCCCCACGGGCCGCGCCTCTGCGACGATTTCGGCGCACCGCTCCTCGACGCGCTCCAGTTGCGCCGGCTTCAGCGCTTCGGCGCCGACGTCGATGGTGGAAACCTCGGCGCCCATATGGAAGCTGAGAGTGGCGATGTCATACAGCTCGTGGAACACCGCGGACAGCAGATGCTGCCCGGTGTGCTGCTGCATATGGTCATAACGGCGCGCCCAATCGACGATACCCATGACGTCGCCCACGGCAAGAGGCGATTCCACCACGTGGATCAGGCGCTCGCCCTCATCGAGCACATCGATCACGGCCGCGCCGCCCAGCATGCCCAGGTCGAACGGCTGTCCTCCCGAGGACGGATAAAACGCCGTGCGATCGAGCACAACGCGCCGCCCCTCGTCGAGCGATTCCGTCACGCGGGCGGGAAATTCGCGGAGGTAGCAATCGTGATAATAAAGCCGTTCGGTCATAGAGGATACTCTACACCGCTCCCGGCTCGTCTGGCCGCCTACTGAATCGCGATCGACGCAGAGTTGCTGGTTGCGCCCCCGATCACCAGCGAAATCGGGACGGCGTTGCCCGTCGGCGTGCCCGCCGGCACGGTCACATTCACCTGATAAAGGCCCACCAAACCTGGCGTCAGTCCGCAAAACGACGGTGTGGCGTAAATGTTCGCGCTAGGAACTACGCTTTGGCCGAACACCATCACGCAGCCGGCGATGTTGGTCAAGCCCGGCACCGCGACGCCTTCGGTCACCGGGGGCGTGGTCGCGCCAAACCCGAGGCCATAGAAAATCAGCACGTCGCCCACCTTGGCAGGACGGCTCGGAACCCCGGGCGTCACCGGAATTGGGAAGGTAACAAAATCGGTGAACGTCGCAATGGCATACTCATTCCCGTTCAACGCGAATTGCAGGAGCGCGGGAAACCTGGCCTCCACCGGGACGCTGATGGTGTTGCCGGTTTGCACTGTGCCGTTGTCGTTACGATCCACGCGAATGGTCGCCTGGCCCGGAGGCGTGCTGTAGGGCATCTGGAAAGTGATCTGCCCGCCTGCGTTCACCACGTTCGAGGCGGCCGAATAGTAAATGGGAGCGGCTGCGCCGTTCACATAAACCGTGGCGCCGCCGAGAGACGTCCCCAAGGGCAGCGTCGTCGCAACCGCCGCTTTCCCCATGGTGAATTGATCGCCGCGCACCAGCACCAGACCTCCCGGAGCCACCGGCTCGCCCACCGCGAACAACGCGTTGTCCACCACGCCCTGGTAGTAACTCACCGGAGGCCCGACGGCCACGACATCCATCTCCACCGGAACCGTGAGGGGCCCGTTCTTGGCGTTACTGGCAATCGTGATCGTCGCGGTATATTTGCCGGTCGCGAGTCCGGTGGGGTCTCCCGTAGCCACCACCGTCGATCCGCTGATCGACGTCGTCAACCAACTCGTGGCGGAATTATTCGCGCCGCTGGACACCGTGGCACCGGTGATGGCCAGCGCGGTTGCGCCGGAGTTCGACAGTTGAATCCATTTGGCGACCGGAGCCGCTCCCAATGCGACGTTGAATTGAAGCGACGCCGGCGAGAGCGTAACAATCGGCAAATTCGTAACGTTCAGCGTCACGGGAACCTGCTTGTTATCCGGCGCGAAGGTTGAATTATTCACCGTGATTTTTCCCGAATACGACGTCTCCGGCGTGGCCGTCGCTGGCGCCGTTGCCTTCACCACGTAGGTCGCCGTAGTGTCAAAGCTGCCTCCGCCGGCAGACAACACTGTTAGCGTTAAGCCTCCGCCTACCGCCGACGGCACGGGGTTCAGATTCGGCGTCGCCGCAAACGGTGCGCTCACCGATCCGCCCGGAGGCAGAAATAAATTCATGGAATTGGGAACGCCTCCGCCCATCTGCACCGTCACGGTAATCGTTTGCATGCCGTCGATGGCGCCCGCCGCGTTCACCGTCACAATGCCGGTGAAGATCCCCTGCGCCAGCGAGGAGGTAGGCAACCCGATTTGCACGTTGCTTCCGGCAACCGTCGCCGTAATCCACGGCACGCTCGAGGTCGCGGTCAGCGAGAGCGTTCCGTCGCCGATGTTGCTGGCGGAGACCGTTTGCACGGTTCCGTTCTGTCCTACCGCAATGTTGAATGGACCGATGGCCGATGTGGACAGGCGCAATTGCGGTGTGGCAAAAAGCGCCGCCGCGCTGAACGCGATCACGAGGAAATGTTTCATAAATTGAATAGGTTGGTGAAAGGTGGAGGGAGTCACGCTTGTCTAAGGTGCAAGTTTGTCTCCATCCTGCACACAAGGTCACGGCTGCGGCGAAGTGATCTCGAACTCCGCCCTGAGGAACTGCCAGTCGGGGAGCTCATAAATGCGCAGCTTGGTCGGCAGCGTGGCCGAGACGTCCTTAATTTCCTGCGGACCCAGCGAGGGGATCTTCACTTCGAACTCACCGATGGGCGGGTCGTCCGGTTTGGCCGAACTCGTGGTCAGGCGGACCTTCACGCCCAGGTCGCCGATGTCCGCCTCGGAGTGATTCACCACCACGAACTTCACATTCAGCTTGCCGCCGCCTGCTTCCGAGAGGCGGAAGCCCACCAGCTCGACATACTTCGCCAGCGGATGCTTCTTGATCGGTACGGCCGAGGTCGGCTCAACGGGACCGGTTTTCTTGGATTGCTTCGAATCGGTGGCTTGAGGACTAGAGCACGCGGTTAAGCCTAGCAGTAAGGAGAACGCGAGAATTCGCACCAGATCAGTTTATCGCATCGGGCCAAGGCTCCCATAGGGAGCGGTCACCTTTGCCCGAAGGTGTCGCAGCTCGAAATCTGCCCGCTGGTTAACCCGGCCTGGAACCACTTCATCCGGTCCGCCGACGATCCATGCGTGAACGTCTCCGGGCTCACATGCCCGGTGGCCATCTTCTGTAGCCGGTCGTCGCCCACCGCCGCAGCCGCTTGCAGAGCCGACTTCACGTCGCTCTGATCGATGACGCTGCGCTGCTCGGTGGAGTTCGCCCACACGCCGGCAAAGCAATCCGCCTGCAGCTCGATCTTCACAGAAACGGCGTTCGCGTTGCCGCCCGATTGCAGCCTCCTCGCCTTCGCCTCGATCCCCAGAATCTTCTGCACGTGATGCCCGACCTCATGCGCAATCACATACGCCCGCGCGAAGTCGCCCGGCGCGCCGAAGCGTCTGCTCAGCTCGTCGAAAAACCCCAGATCAAGGTACACTTTTTCGTCGCCGGGACAATAAAACGGACCCGTCGCCGATTGCGCCTCTCCGCACGCCGAATCGATGGAATCCCGGAACAAAACCAGCTTCGCGTGCCGGTATTGCGCCTGGGACTGTTGCGGCAATAACAGCGTCCAGATCCTTTGCACGTCGTCGAGCACGAAGGAAACGAACTGCACTTCAGTTTTCTCGGCCGCATCGCGCGCCGGATCCGCGACGGCCGCCGATGGAGGTTCGCCTACAGGCCCCCCGGAAAACAGCGAAAACAGGTTCACCTTGAAAACGAAGCTAAGGATGAAGAGCAGAATCGTTCCGCCCACACCGAGGTGAAATCCGCCAAATCCGCCGCCTCCGAATCCACCGCCTCCGCTGATACCGCGGCGATCCTCAATATCGCTGCTGACGTCCCCTGGTGTCCACTCCACTCGTAAGATCCTCCAGGACTATTCTCCGACAACCAGCACCGGCGCGCCCGCCTCATGCCGCACGCCGTTGATGGTGTTGCCGAAGATCAGGTCCTTCACGCCGCGATGCCCGTGCGCGCCCATCACGATCAGGTCAGGATGAATTTCCCGAGCCGACCGCACAATCTCATCCTTCGGATTTCGCCCGTGCGCCACCGTCAACTCAGCCGAAATTCCATCGGCCGCCAGAGCCTCTAAGATTCCCTGGAAATAATCCTCGCCCGCCTGAATCTCCGCGTCCGATGCCTGGGAACCGAACAGCGCGCTGGTCGCGCCTTCCTCCACATGCAGCAGGTACAGGACCGAGCCGTGGACCTTTGCCATCGCCGCCGAGTGGGCGATCGCCGCGCGGTCCCGCGAGGAATGATCGAGCGGCACCAGGATTTTTCGATACACCGGCGCGGGCAGATCCTTCGCGACCTCCATTCCCTCGCGTTTTCTGTCGCGTGCATCCATTCTCCCGCCCGTGAACGTAATGTATCCCAACAGGCCGACAATCGCCAGCAGCACCGGCCCAATCAGCAACATGCGCCATGCCGCCGCAGCCATCCACGGAATCATCACACCGCCCACGTACCAGAAGTTCAGCCCTAGAATCACCAGCGCGACGCTCCAAGAAAGCACTCGCACCCAGCTTTTGTTGGCGAATTCGCCCATGCGCCCCGCGTCGCTTGTGAACCGGATCAGAGGGATCACCGCGAAGGGAAGCTGCATGCTGAGAATCACCTGGCTCAAGATGATCAGCTGCAGCGTGCCTTGTGCGCCCCAGAAGTAGACCGTGATCACCGCCGGAATAATCGCGAGAAAGCGCGTGAGCATGCGCCGCAGCCATGGCCGGAGGCGCAAGTTAAGAAAGCCCTCCATCACGATCTGCCCGGCGAACGTGCCCGTCAACGTCGACGATTGCCCGCTGGCCAGCAGCGCGATTGCAAACAGCCCGCTCGCCAGCGCCGTGCCCAACAGCGGCGACAGCAGTTCGTGCGCCTGCTCAATCTCCGTGACGATCACGTGGCGCTTGAAAAACACAGCCGCCGCCATGATCAGGATCGCCGCGTTCACCAGCAGCGCCCCGTTCAGCGCGATCACCGAGTCCGCCAGGTTGTACCAGCAGGCTTCTCTTTTCTCCGGCGCCGTTCGCCCGATGCGCCGCGTCTGCACCAGAGCCGAGTGCAGATACAAATTGTGCGGCATCACCGTCGCCCCCAGAATCCCGATCGCAAGGTACAGGCTCTGCCCGTTCAGATGGGGAATCAACCCAGACATCATCTCGCCGATCGCCGGTTTGGCGAACGCAAGTTCCACGCCGAAACACCCCGTCATGACCGCGATCAGCAGTAAAATAACCGCTTCAATCAAGCGGATGCCGTAGCGCGAAAACCACAACACCAGCACCGTATCGAGCGCCGTCAGCGCCACGCCGATCACCAGTGGAATGCCGAACAGCAGATGCAGTCCGATCGCCGCGCCCAGCACCTCCGCCAGATCGCACGCCGCAATGGCGATTTCGCACAACACCCAAAGCGCGTCGCACACCGGCTTCGGATACGCCTCGCGGCACGCTTGCGCCAGATCCCTCCCGGCCACGATCCCCAGCCTCGCCGCCAGCGTCTGCAGCAGGATCGCCATCAGGTTCGACAGCACCAGCACCCACAACAGACCGTAGCCGAATCGCGCCCCGCCCTCCAGATCCGTCGCCCAGTTGCCCGGATCCATATATCCCACGCTCACCAAATACGCCGGCCCGCCGAACGCCAGCATGCGGCGCAGGACAGTCGAGCGCTGAGTATGAACGCTCGAGTGCACCTCGGGCAAGGACCCGGCCCCCGGGAGCTTCGTCGGGAACTTCGAAGATAGCTGTGGTTGCTGCAAAATATTTAACTCTAGTTTACTCGATCCGCCCCGTTCAATGCTTTGTTGCCACTATGGAATGTAATAATTCCGAACCTTCGCCGTCATTACTCGTAGAATGGAGAGAAGGTTCACGATGAAACACCTGTACTCAATTGCTCTTTGCGTGACTTTGACGGCCGCGACTGCCGCAGCGGGCGTCTCCCCAGCCCTGCTGAACCTGGTGATGCCGGACGCCACGGTCCTGTCCGGCGTGAATGTCGACCAAAGTATCGGGTCCCCGTTCGGACAATACATCCTGTCACAGATGCAGTTCAACGACACGGAATTTCAGCAGCTGCTCGCCCTCACCGGATTCGATCCGCGCAAAGATCTGCACGAGATTCTGGCCGCCACGCCGTCGACGTCCACCTCGACGACCCACACCGGACTGATCCTTGGCCGGGGCATTTTCAACCCCGCCATGGTCCTTTCGACGGCCACCAACCAAGGAGCAATTCTGTCGGTGTACAAGGGATTCACGCTCATTGGGCCGCCTCCCAGCAGTTCACCCAACCAACCTCCGGTGGCCTTGGCCCTGACCTTCCTTGACGGATCGACCGCCGCCATGGGCGATGCGGTTTCAGTAAAGGGCGTGATTGATCGTAAACTCGCCGGGGCGGCGTTCACGGGGCCTCTGGCAGCCTCGGCCCTCCAAGTCAGCGCCAATAACAGCGCATGGTTCGCCACCACGACGCCTCTGTCCGATTTCATGAGCGCGCGGCCAAGCACCAACCTCGGCCCCGTAGCGCAGAGCGGCCTGATGCAGTCCATCATCGCAGCGTCCGGTGGAGTGCTGTTCGGCACCACCGCGCTCACGCTCACCGCTGATTGCGTCACAGCCAATCCGCAGAACGCGCAGGCCCTGGTCGACGTCCTGAAGTTCTTCGTCAGCATGATCGCCGGCAACACCAACGCGCCCTCCGGCGTGGTGTCGATCGCCAGTTCGGCCCAATTCGCCGTCAACGGCAGCACCGCCCACATCAGCCTGCTGCTGCCCGAAGCGCAAGTGGAGCAGTTGCTGATGCCGAAAGCCAACGGCGCCCGCAAACGTTCCGCGGCGGTCCGCTAGAAACTTTGTTTAGCGTCCAGTCCCCTGGCTCACACCAGGGGTTATAACAGGCGGGGACATCTTTCGCCGTGAAACTGCGGGTATGTCGACCGCCCACAACAGTTTTAGAGCCGTAGTGTATTCTGGCTACGTGCCGTATGTTCCTCTCTCCACAACCGGCCTCTCCGTCTCCCGCCTTTGCTTCGGAACCATGACCTTTGGCGGACAAACCGACGAGCCCACCTCCCTCCGCATGATCGACCGCTGCCTCGATGCGGACATCAATTTCTTCGACACCGCCAACGTCTACACGGGAGGTCTGTCAGAGTCTTTTCTCGGCAGAGCATTGAAGGGCCGCCGCCATCGGGTGATTCTCGCGAGCAAAGTGGCGAATAAGGTCGGCGACGAGCCCGATCAAAAGGGTCTCTCGCGCGCCGCGATCCGCCGGGCCATCGACGAGAGCCTCAATCGCCTCGAAACCGACTATCTCGATATCTACTACATGCACCTTCCGGACTATTCGACGCGCATCGAAGAAACACTCGCCGCCATGGACGAGCTAGTGCAGGAAGGCAAGGTGCGCCACGTCGCGCAATCGAATTACGCCGCCTGGCAGGTCACCGAGATGCAGTGGCTCGCCGAAAAGAACAACTACAAACCGGTCCTGATCTCTCAGCCGATGTACAACCTTCTCGCCCGCGGCATTGAGCAGGAGTTTCTGCCGATGTCGAAGGAGTTCGGCATCGCCAATATCGTCTACAATCCGCTTGCCGGCGGCCTGCTCACCGGCAAGCAAAACGCGTCGGAGCCCATCGCCGGCTCGCGCTTCGACAAGAACAAGATGTATCTCGACCGCTACTGGCACGCCGACGATTTCAGCGCAGTGGAAGCCGTGCGCGAAATCTCGCGCCCCTGCGGCCGCTCCATGGTGAGCCTGGCGCTCTGCTGGCTGCTGCACCATACCAGCATCCAATGCGTCATTCTGGGCGCATCGAAGCTCGAGCAGTTGGAACAAAACCTCGCCGCCGCCGGGGAAGGCCCTCTCGACAAGGAAACCCTCGCCGCGCTCGATCAAGTCTGGCAGCATCTCCGCGGCGTGACGCCGAAATACAACCGCTAGGACGTGGCGCACGCCCTTGGCGTGCCGCATCGACACTCGTGTCGATGCCTGGGCGCTTCAGACTACAGCTTCTTCAGCCAGATATTCCGGATGTAAATCTTTCCCGTACCCTCGATCTCGAAGCCGATCAGGCCGCTCTTGCGGAACTTGGTCGGGTCGTCGTCGATCAGCACAGACATCACGTGGCCGTTGATGATATGCGTCATCGTCGCGCCGCGCGCGATGATGTGGAACTGGTTCCAATCCTCCACCTTGACGTAGCCGCCCAGCTCATCCTTGTCGCCGAGCGTGGCCAGCAGCCGCGGCGGCTTCCCTTCCTCGGTGCGAACCACCTGCCCACGCCAGGCGATGATGCCCCTGCCTGTAGCCTGCTCGTAATACTGCCCGCTATACCGATTCTGGCCGTCAAAATCGAATTGCGCGCCGAGCATGTCCCACTTCTCCTGCGATTCGCGCGACGGAGGCGTGCCCGCGGGCTTGCCGCTGGGGCACGTCGCCGGACTGCTGCCTCTGCCGCCGCCACCGGGTCCGCGGCCGCTCCGCGTTGATGGATCGATGATCGCGCCGCGATACTGCACACCGCTGTTGACGCGCCCGCCTTCGCCCTTCATTTCGAGCTTCATCTCAAAGTCCCCCGGTTCTCCACCCTGCCACACCAGATAAATCGTGCCGGTCGGCCTTTCGCAGGTCGATTCCACCACGATCGCCCCATTTTCCACGCGCCAGTAGCTCTTGTCGCCGTCCCAGCCATTCAGGGTCGCGCCGTCGAACATCGAAACCCACCCCGGATGGTCGTTGAAGTCGATGGGATCGGGTTGGCGGAAGCCCCCACCGCCCCTGCCCCGGCCGGGTCCAGGCGCTCCGGGAGCACCAGGCGGAGGTTGCTGCGAGCGCGCTGGACGGCTGTACATCAGGAGAAGCGATACTGCGGGGAGCAGAATCGGGCTCAGAAGAGCGAGTTTCGGAAGGCGCATGCTGTTTCCCTTCAACGTGGAATATCAGGGCTTGAAACGTCTCAAGCCTCGATGAGATTATCGTAGAAAGCGCCAACTTGTCAACGCCCGTCGCAAGAAAGTGCCGAATTTCGTATCCTGATTCGGTGATTCGCCTTCTTCTTGTTCTGGTTGCTCTTCCCGCGCTCGCGCAGACTGCTCCGCCCTTTGAAGTAGAGGAAGCCACCATTTCCCAAGTCCACGCCGCGATGAAAGCTGGACGCCTCACCTGCCGCGCGCTGGTCGATCTGTATCTGAAGCGCATCGACGCCTATGACAAGAACGGCCCGGCTATCAACGCCATCGTGCTGGTGAATCCTGACGCGCAGAAGCAGGCCGATGAATTGGATCGCCGTTTTCAAGCCAGCGGACTCACCGGGCCCCTGCACTGCGTGCCGATGATTGTGAAGGATAATTTCGAAACGGCGGGCCTGCGCACGTCGAACGGCGCGCTGGCCTTCGCGAAATACGTTCCCGAGAAAGACGCGTATCAGGTGGCGGCGGTAAAGGCCGCGGGCGCGCTGGTGCTGGCGAAATCGAACATGGCCGAATGGGCGTTCAGCCCCTATGAGACCGTCAGTTCCATTCTGCCGGGCTACACGAAAAATCCCTACGCGCTCGATCGCGTCACCGCGGGTTCCAGCGGAGGCACAGCAGCCGCGATCGCCGCGAACTTCGGCCTGGTCGGCCTTGGCAGCGACACGGGAAACTCGATTCGCGGACCATCGTCGCATCAGGCGCTGGCCGGCATTCGTTCGACGATGGGGCTCACCAGCCGCGCGGGCGTCTTTCCCCTGAGCATGCTGGCCGATGTCGCCGGGCCCATAGCTCGCACGGTGGAGGATGCCGAAAAAGTGTTCCAGGTAATCGCCGGCGAGGACGCGAACGATCCCGTTACCGCTGCCGCTCGGGATCATCTACCGCAGGACTATTCCAGATCGCTTGACCGCAACGGACTGCACGGCGCGACGATCGGCATCCTGCGTCAGGCCTATGAGCGCGAGTCGGCCGACCCGGAAATCCTGCGGATCTTCATGGCCGCCGTCGAGGAACTGAAGCGCGCCGGCGCGAACATCGTGGATCCGGCCACCGTGGAAGGCATCGACGCCATCCGCCGCGACCGCAGCGCCGGTCCGTGCCAGGGTTTTAAGTACGACATGAACCGTTTCCTAGCCGGGCGCGGCGATCGTGTGCCGGTGAAAACGCTGGCGGAGATTATTCGATCCAACGGATTCCACCCGACGGTGCAGCGGCGTCTGGAACAGGCCGAACAGGGCCCGGAAAACGGCCCAGATTCTCCCGGCTGCAATGCGGAAACGGCCTATCGCGACCAGGTGCGCGAGGCGGTGAACAGGACGATGGACAAGCTGAAGCTCGATGCGTTTGTGTATCCAACCTGGAGCAACGTGCCTCGCCTGATCGGGGATTTGAACACGCCCGCGGGCGACAATAGCCAGTTCTATTCGCCGACCACTGGATTTCCTGCCATCAATGTCCCGATGGGATTCTCGCGCGGAGGCACACTGCCCGCGGGCATGACGATTTTCGGCCGCGCGTGGTCCGAACCGGTGCTGATTCGCCTGGCGTACGCATACGAGCAGGCGACGCACCATCGCCGTCCTCCTTCGTCGACGCCGCCCCTGCGTTAGAACAAGCGCCCTACGCGGAAAAAGAGCTTCCGGTTCCCCTCCGTGCCGAGGCTTCCGCCAAGAAGTACGCCTCCGATAGGGGTCTTCATGAAAAACCCGAGCACGCCGTCATACACCGGCAGCACCTGATCGAAGTTGGAAAACGCCTTGCCCACCTCGACGCCAAACGTCAGGTAGGCACGGTTCCAAGCGCTCAGCGGATCGACGGAGAACGCCCGAAAGACCGCAGCCGCGCCGTCATAGTAGCGATCCCCGCGCTGCTGCCATTGCGCCAGGGAGCTCATGTTATACGGCCCGCCCAGGCTGAATACCGGAAACTCGAACGAATGTCCGACCAGCGCACCGCCGGTCACCAGGCCCAACAGGATGTAGCGGTCTCCCATCGTTCGCGCGGCCACGAGCCTCTCCTCAATTGTTCCGAAGGGCACGTACGGTGCCGGAACGTCGAAGTTCCATCGCATGTCCGTGGTGAAGTATACGCCGTGAGCCGGGATGAGCGGCTGATCCTGGTTGTTGAACGTGTATTTCGCCCGCACCGTCTGCAGAGCGTTGTTCAACGGCAGAAGCGGCGTGCCGATCGATTCCTTGAACGACTCCGAGTTCAGTTCGTAACCGAGGCGCACTTCCGAATTGCGTCCGCGCTGGTAGCCGAGGTCGCCGCCGAATCCCGCGTCCCGAATCAGCACCTGCGCCACGCGCTTCTTTCCCTGGTACACATCCTGGTTCTCACGGGTGAACAGCCCGCGCGGCGCCAGGAACCAGCCCTTCTTGCCCGCGCGCCAGTAGTATTCCGATGCGATGCTATTGGTGAGGCCGACTTGAAAATCAGTGCGCCACTCCGCGCCAGGCTGTCCCACATCGAGAAAGGTGATCCGCCCGGATACTCCGAATCGCAGATCGGCCGTATCAGACCCTTGCAAATCCAGACCCAGGTCAAGAAACGGCGGAGCGTTCGTTCTGTCGAGGACACTCACCGCCAGTCCATCCTCGCCATTGCGCCGCACGAAATTGTACGTCGCGCTCTGATGGCGTCCGTCGCCGGTGATGCGCGTCATCGCATTCTCCAACGCCGGGATCTCGGTCGGTTTGCCCTCCAGTTTCTCATCCAACTGTTTATCGATGTTTCGCCGCTGGACCTCGTTCACGCCTGCGACGTCGACGAACCGGGGCGTGATCTGCTCCGCGCGGCGCTTGCGTTTCCGCTCGGCCAAATAGGCCTGCCATTGTTCATCATTGACCGCTAGGATTTCCAGGAATCGCTTCTTGCGTTCCGCCGCTTCGTACCCTCTGACGATGAAATCCTTGGCCTTGCCGAAGTCGCCCGACTTTAGATCCTTTAACTCCGGCGCCAACACCAGGTCGGCCAGGGCCAGATTGCGGCGCTCGTTTTCGTCGATCATCACGCTGACAGTTCGCGTCGCAACCCCCAGAAGCGAGCTGACGGCTTCCTTCTTCGGAGGCTCGTCGATCAATGCCACGGCGATCAGCACGTCCGGTTTCAGTTCGGCCTTCATCACATCGGACGGCAGATTGTTCAGCACGCCTCCGTCCACCAACATTCGATTGCCGTCGGGTACGGGCGCGAAGACGGCGGGCAGGCTCATGGTAGCGCGCAGGGCGAATTGCAGCGGCCCGTCGCGAAACACGACGCTCTTTCCGGTGATCAAATCGGTGGCGACGCAGCGGAACGGCGTCGGAAGATCGTCGAAGCTGCGCATTTCGGCGTAGGGCGCGGCGAATCGGGCCAGAGTCAGGCCCACTTCCTGCCCTGACGAGAAGCCCGAGGGCAGTGATATGCCGCCCTTCAGCCCCAGTTCCAGGCTATTCGGAAATGCGCGCTTATCCTCCCTGCGGCGATAGGTCAAATCGCGAAACGGAGCGCCTCCGGCGAACGCCTCGCTCCAATTGACGTCTTCGACGAAGGTTTCGATCTCCGCGGCGCTGTGGCCGGTGGCATACAGGCCGCCCACGAGGCCACCCATGCTGGTGCCTCCAATCGCATCGACCGGAATATGATGTTCTTCAAGCCACTTCAGCACGCCGATGTGCGATAGCCCGAGCGCGCTTCCTCCAGACAAAACCAGCCCCACTTTCGGACGAGTGGGTGCCTGCGCGGCCAGAGACAGCGCCAGCGTACAAACCAGTAGCGTCCTCATGCTGGTCTAAGTCTACTCGCTTTTGCGACGCGCAAATTTCATGCCGGACCAATCGTTATCGACGGCGCAGATTTTATAGTCGACAAGGCCTACTGCGAGGCCGCCGAGGCGCACGTCGTTTTGATTGAAATCAACCTTGTGGCGGCCGGATTTCTTGGGATAAATCACCCACAGCGAGCAGCCCGGCAGCATCCTGGCGCCGGCGATTTCGAACGCGTGCTCCAGTTCAGGGCGCGTGCGCACGAACCACAGCATCAGCGTGGTGGCCGTGCTGACCTTGGTCTGCAATTCCACGTCTTCCAGATCGCCCAGCCTTTCGACGAAGCCCTCCTCTGGGCCGATCAGCAAGGCCTTTGCGCCCTTCTTCAGATCGAGTTTCCGGGCCAGAGGCGACCCAGAGTAGCGCTGCATGTGCGCCACCGGCGTGACCGTCACCGGCGGAGCGTGCTTCAGCGCGCGCTTCACGGACGCCGCGGCCTTCGACCATGTGCTGAAAGTCGCGTCCGGCAATTCGGCTCTGATCCGCGCGATTTTTTCCTCCTCGCCGCCCGCGAACACGATGGGAATGTCGCGCAGAGCCCTGCTGTTGCGCAGCGCAACGGCCACTTCGCGCCCGTGCGATGGAAGGCGGTCAAGATCGATCAAGAACAACGACGGAGGACTCTCCCGCAGCCGCGTCATCATGCCGGCGGGATTGAAGGGCGACGCGTCGACCGCGAGGCCCGCCTTCTTGAGCATGGCCGCGCGCTCCGCGGCGAGATCGTCTTTCCAACACACCAGGCGGATGGTCATGAAGAAATTATGCAACGAAGCGGCGGCGTACGCCGCCGGCGTGCCGCGTCGACCGCCGGGTTGTTCTCGTGCACCACGAATGTTACGATCTGGCCATGACCTCCACGCTGGCCCGCGACTGGTGGCTGCCAGCGCTATGCGGCCTGTTCAGCGCAGCCTACGCTGTCACGAACCTAATTGGGCAAAGCGAGGACGGGTCGCTGGGCGTGCGAGAATTCCTCGGGCACGGCACGGTTGTTCTGCTGGGTCAATTCGCGTTGGTGGCGGGCCTTGCCTCGATCGGCGCGGGAATCGTGAGAAGGTCCTGGCTACTGGCTTTGAACGGAGCCGCGCTCATCGGGTACGCGTGGATCCATTTTTTCTGGAGTCGTGGTTCTCTGCGCTTCGCTCCCGTCGCCGTGCTGTTCGTCGTGATGGCGATCAGCGTCGGGATCGTCGAAGTCGCCGCCCCGGGTCCGCATCGCTGGATTCTGAAGCTCCCGGGCATTGCATGCCTTGGGTATGCACTGGGGTTCGTGCTGTTGGGGCTTCAGTGGATCAGGCTGGAACCGGTGTGGTTCCTGGTGTGGATCAGTTCGTACTTCGCCTTCAGCGCGCTCTCGATGCTCGTGCTTGCGGGGCGGGCTGTTTAGCTCAGTTTTCCCGGTCTTCTCTGCAGAAAATGCGGCTGTTGCCCTTCCCTTCCTTTCCTCGAAAAGAAATGAACCGAAGGACACGCCGGACGATCATGTTCATGAGTCAGGCGATCCTTGACTTCGCTCAACCGCGCTTCAAAGCGTAAGAGCCACAAAGGAGAGGACTTATGACCTTTAGAACATTCGGTGCGCTCCTCAGTGTGACCTTGCTGACGGCTGGCTTCGCGGGTGCCAAGAATCCACCCGACGAGGAAAGGCAGAAGATCCGCAAGATGGCGGCGTCGACCCTGACAGATCTGTATAAGCTAGAACCGGCCGCACAGGCAGCCGTCCAGAAATCGGCGGGATACGCGGTTTTCAACAACATGGGCACAAATCTATTGCTGCTCAGCACCGCTCGCGGCGCGGGCGTGGCAATCAACACGAAAACCAAGCAGGAAACCTTCATGAAGATGATTTCAGCCGGGGCTGGATTCGGAATGGGAGTGAAGGACTATAGAGTAATCTTTGTGTTTGAGACTGATCAGGCTCTGGCGAATTTCCTGAATTCCGGTTGGGCTGGTTCGGCGGAGACGGACGCTGCGGCTAAGGCCAAGGGTTCGGGCGGAGCTTACTCAGGAGCGGCCATGGTTGCGCAGGGCGTCTGGGTGTACCAGATTACCAAGAATGGTCTTGCGCTCCAGCTGACGTTGCAAGGTACGAAGTATTCCAAGAACGACGACCTCAACAAACCGTAACAGTAGGCGGAACGAGGTCTTACGCCCGCGCAGGGCAAAGAAAAGGACAAACGCGTCGATGCCGGTTGCCTAAACCGGCTCGAAGTGCGAGAACATTTTTCTGAAATGCCGGCAGATTCGCTGGCGTCTCGTACGAGCACACGGCCTCGAAACTTCCGCAGGTCGAGAACTGCCTGGTTGTTGTGAGCACCCGCAATTGCCCCTGGGACAGCCACTCAAAGACGTCCCCGGTTTTCCCTGGATGTCACTTCACTCCTTTTTCAAGTCTGGCTTTCCGTGAACTGCTGCTGCTCGAGGGTGAGTTCACTCCGATCAGGGCCTAACCCCTCCATACTCGATCTTCGATGCCGCGCTAGCCTTCTGAAAATCGCTACTCACGAGCGACAGCGTCACGGTCCGTTTGTACCCCCACAGCACATTGAGCCGGAACTCCGTCCCATAGCTCACCGGAAACCACACGTTCTCTGCCACCCTCTGATACGTAATCGCGAATCCACTCTGATGGATGTTCGTGCCCAGGAACACTTTCACTCCCCATGGCACTTGAAACGCCTGCTGAGTATGGATGCGCACCGGTTGCAGTTCCTCCGCGTCGATCCAAGCCTCGCCCTTCCACGACGGACTATCACACTCGTCATCCCCACCAATGGAGATGCAGTGCCGCTTCACCACCGGCTCGAACAGAATCCGGAAAGTCCGCCGGCCCTGATAGGCCACCTCTCCATTGCTGGTGAATCGATATCCAGGCAGATCCTTCGTGCACAGTGGAAATAACGAAGGAGGAATCCCGTCGCGCGATTTCTTGTCATCGACCAGGTCGTTGGTCAGATCCCGTATCAAATCGCCATCGATGTCGAGATCTTTGTCCTTAAATCCCTCCCCGGTGTAATTGATCGATTGCTTCCCTCGACGCAACTGGCCTTCGCGCGATACGAGTTTCTTCTCGCTCCCAGTCTCGGTTGGAAAAACCTGGTACTCGCGATTCTCCTTGCGCGCAATCTCCCCATTGGAACGCACCAAATTGCTGATGATGGATTGCTTATAGACATACTGCCGCCGCGCATCCGTCGACTTCTCAACGTTCGCGGCAACCTTGGTCATGATCGCTGCCGAATCGTCCTCGGCGAAAGCAATTGTGCCCGCCAACAGCAAGAGCAGCGTTCGCATACAGGTCCTCATGTCCTATTACGAAGGCCCAACCAACCAGGACGCAGAAATTTTGGAACTGCGCAGACCCGGAAAACCGGGGAAAATGAGAAGCCCGCGTGTCGAGCGAGTGCGTTCCCGTGGTCCAGCGCCGCGGCCCACGCGGGCGTAATTCCGCCGCCGGATTGGTTGCCGGCTGATCCAGTGAGGCCGGCGTTCACCCAGGAGCAGTGGGCCGCCTACTTGGCACCCCCGGCGGTCGGCTGCTGACAGCCACGGCAGTGCCGTTGTGCCTGGCGTGACAAATGGGATTATTTGATGCAGAGCAGTAGGAAACATGCGGGCTTCCCAGTTTTCCCCTCTCGATGTTCGTGCTTGCGGGGCTGGCTTCTTAGCCTGGTTTTCGCGATGCCGGTTGCCTTAAACCGGCTCGAAGTGCGAGAACATTTTCTGGAATTCCGGTAGATTCGCTGGCGTCTCGTACGAGCACACGGCCTCGAAACGCTTCCACAGGTCGAGAACTGCCTGGTTGTTGTGAGCACCAGCAATTGCTTCCTGGGACACCCACTCAAAGACCTCCACGATGGTCCCATCCGCGGTCCGCATCACGATCGAAGGGCGTTCTGTAACGAGGCCCAGTGAACGAAGCGGTGGCAGGTGATTGCGTACCAGTTCAAGCAGAGCTTCCTCATAGCCGGCCCTTGGCCGATAGCAAGCTACCGAGATTGAACCCATGCGACCTCCTCTGTGAATCTCGCGCCAGTATCTCAGAATTCCGAGGGAACAAAGTAAAATGTGGGGTGAGCGCGACTGTCTCGCCGCGTTCGACGCTTGCAGGAAGTTAGGGACGGTCTCGTCCGTCCCCATTTTCCTGCAGAATTCCTTCGATCCAGCTGAAAACAGATGTGGTTGCCCCGATCCCGAGGGTCAGGCAAAAAACCGCCAGCAGGGTGAAACCGGGTGTGCGGCGAAGCATGCGGAGGCCGAATCGCAGATCTTGGAACATATTGTGCATCTAGACGTCGCGACCAATTAATTGGTCACTACCAAAATTGATGGTTAGCGCTCTAACATCGGCGGGCACTCGGGTACGCCCTCGGGCCAGATAATTGCCAATTATCACCCTCGTCATCTCCTCGATAGTCTCGTCAAGAGGTCGCGTGTCAAAAAGGGTCATGGGCGAGCGATCGAACGCGGGCCGTCCTGGTTTCCGGGTGGCTCCCTTGGATCTGTGTTTAAGACGAAGGCGCTGGTTTATCGAGTTGGGGAAAACCGGAAAAAGGGTTGACGGCGAGACTGTCCCGTCGTTTCTTGGCAAGGCATCCTCACCACTGTCAAACGAGGCCATTTCTTTATAGGGTCTAACCGATTTCGAGTTTGGGCCGAAGTTAGGGACGGTCTCGTCCGTCCCCGAGAACTCCCGAGAACTCCGAGAACTCGCGACAGTCCATTGGAGAGCCAATCCCATGCCCGTCTACGCAATTTGGGTTCGGACAATAGCAAGGGGAGATTAAGCGCTAGTGCGAGAAGAAGCCCGCAGTACACTAGCTTCAGCAGGAAGTTCGACTCAGAGATCATTGTTATCCCTTGGAAGGTCGCGAGGCCTCAAACTGGAAAACCGGGGAAGCCCCCGTGTTCCCTATTGTTCAGTGTCGGACGATCCCGCTACCGCTTCTGCGCGACCTGGAAGTGGCTCAGCGTCTCGGAGTAATTCGCGATGCCCTTGTACAGCGCCTCGGCGATCTTCTGGCGATACTCGGGTTTCCTGAGCAGCGCTTCGTCGGCGGCGTTGGTCAGAAAACCGATCTCGGCCAGCACGCTCGGCATCTGCGCGCCGATCAGGACGATGAACGGGGCTCGCTTCAGCCCGCGATTGTGCGCCCCGGAGTTGGTCTTCGACTCCAGGCTGTTCAACGATGACTGCAAGGCGGAGGCAAACTCGCGGGACTCATCGATCTTGTCCTTGAGGGCGATCTTTTCGAGCAGTTCCTTCAGGTCGTAAATCGAGCGCGACGAGCCGGCGTTTTCGCGCGCGGCCACGTCCATCGCGGCTTTCGACGTAGTGAAGTTGAGGTAGTACATCTCCACGCCGGCAGCCGAGCGAATCTGCGACGAATTGGCGTGAATCGACAGGAACAGGTCCGCCTTGCGATCGTTGGCGATCTGCGTGCGCTCATCCAGAGGAATGAACGTATCGTCGTCGCGCGTGTACACTACTTCGCTGCCGAGGCGCGATTCGATCAGCGCGCCCAAGCGCCGGCTGACATCCAGCACCACGTCCTTTTCATATAATCCCGAGGGCCCGTGCGTGCCGACGTCGCGGCCTCCATGGCCCGGATCGATCACCACGCGGCCCAGTTTCAAGCCCAGCACGCGGGTAAGCGAACGATCTCCCGTGGCCGGACGCTTGGCGGGCTCGGGCGCGACGCCGGAGACCGGCTTGGAACTCGCGGGAACATCCACAACCACCTTCTTGCTGGGAGGAGGCGGCAGCACGCTGGCCAGCGTCGAGATCGGCGGCCCCGGAGGCTTGGACGGCTTCGCCATCACCGGCATGGGAGGCGGAATGAGATCGGCCGTTAATATGGGCGTTTCCGATGGACCGCGCTCCAGGTGCGGAGGCGGAACGAACTTGCGCGGTTCCGGCCTGGCGGCTACTAACGGCGTCGCGGCCGAGGCTGTCGCGGTTAAGGGCTTGGCGGCCACGGGCGCTGCGGTCACCGGGAGTTCGATGGGATGCTTCACTTCGGGCGGCGGAATCACGGAAGGAGCCGGCTCGACTACTTTTCCCACCACCGGAGCGGCACGGCTCTTGCCGCGCACTTCGCCGCGGACTTCAATGATCAAACGGTCCGGGCTGGTCAACTGCACCGCGGTGTATTCGGCGTGCGAGTCCAGATCGAGCACCACGCGCGTCACGCCAGGCATGGTTTCCGCGACGCGGATTTGTTTCACAATACCGTCGCCCACCGGAATGACGTGTTGCAGGGTCTTCCCGATGTCCGGGCGGGCGCCGTCGATATCGAAGAATAAGCGATCCGGATTGGTGAGCCGCTCGAACTTGTACTTGAAGCCCGCGGAGACGTCAATGGCCACGCGGGTCATCTCGCCCAGGGACCAAAAGCGCACGGAACTGACTTTACTCGGCGCCGGTTTTGCCGTCGCGCCGAATGAAGACACTACGGCTGCAAGCAGGAAACCCGCGAGGAGTCCCGAGCTACTGAATGGTCTTGAGATGCGGCCGTCCATTCTCGTCGATAAACGTCTCCACCGCAGCCGGCTTGATCTCCGCCGGCGTTGTATCATTCGCCCGCTGCGGAACGGGAGCGGGCTTGGCGGCATCGGCTGCGCGGAGCGCATCTCCGTATCGTTTGCCCACCTTCTCCACGTAATTCCGCGTCTCCGCGTAGGGAGGAACCTGTTTGTATTTATCCACAGCGCCCGGCCCGGCATTGTAGGCCGCCAGAGCCAGCCGGTCGTCCTTATACAGATCCTTCAGGTACTTCAGATATTTCACGCCGGCTTCGATGTTCTGTTGCGGATCGAAGCTGTCGCTCACGCCGAGCATCCGCGCGGTGGAGGGCGTCAACTGCATCAGCCCCTGCGCGCCCTTGTTCGAAACGGCTCGCGAATCGTAATTGCTTTCGACTTGAATGATGGAATGGACCAGCAGCGGATCCACGCTGTGGGTCTTGGCCGCTTTTTCGACGATGGCATTCACATCCGCGCTGGGGGCCTTCGGCTGGGGCCTGGCGGAGACGATCACGCTGCGGACCAGCCTCCCCGTAAGAGGGTCGGCCTTCACGACCGACGTGCGGCGAGCGGCCGGCGCGGGCACACTACTCCCGGTGGTGACTTCGGCGGCGCGACTGGGGGAGGCGGCCAGCATGGAAAAAGCCAGTAAAAAACAAATATACACCTTTTTGTTTAATTCCACCATAGCGCCCGGCGCTGTTACCATCTTCTCATGGGCAATGTGGCGGGTTTTGTTCTGGCCGGGGGCGCAAGCCGCCGCATGGGCCGGGACAAAGCTTTCCTGCCGATGGACGGAGCCACCCTCATCGAAACCGTGGCCGCGCGGGTCCGCGGCGCCGCCGGATCGGCCACGATTATCGGCCCGATGGAGAAATACTCCGATCTCGGTTTCCCCGTTCTGCCCGATGCGGTCGAGAACTGTGGTCCTTTGGGAGGGCTGTATACCGCTCTTTTGAACACGCGCGCCGAGTGGAACCTGATCGTCGCCTGCGATATGCCGGAGGTCACCGAGGAGTTTCTCAGAATCCTGATCGACGCCGCCCAAGCCAGCGGCGCGGACTGCCTGGCGCCTGAAACCAGCGGCAGAACCGATCCTCTGTGCGCCGTCTACCACGCCCGGGTCCTCGCCGCGGCGGAATCCGCCATTAACCGCAAATTGCTCAAAATGCAAGATTTTGTATCTACCCTTCAAACGTCTTTGTGGCCCGTTTCCGACTCCCGGCCGCTCAAGAATGTCAACACTCCGGCCGAATGGAGCGCCCGATGACACCTCGGATTTCGCACTACATCGAGTTCGAGCACATATATAAGACGTTCGACCACCCGGTTTTAGTCGATGTCAATTTTCACGTCGATGCCGGGGAGACACTGGCCATCATCGGCCGCAGCGGCGTCGGCAAGTCTGTGAGCCTGGGCCACATCATGGGGTTCATCAAGCCGGATTCGGGGCGGGTGCACGTCGCCTATCTCGACATGACCGATGCGCCGGAGTCGGAATGGAAACGCATCCGGAAAAAGGTCACCATGGTGTTCCAATCCGGAGCGCTGTTCGATTCGCTGACGGTGGGCGAGAATATCCTGTTTTCGTTGGAGCTGCGCGAAGATTACGACGAGAAAAATAAAGAGGACGTAGTCGACGGGCTGCTGCAGATGGTGGACCTGCTCGAATACAAAGATCACTACCCTGCCGATTTATCCACCGGCCATCGCCGCGCCGTGGCCATCGCGCGGGCGCTGGCGGCCCAGCCGGAGTGCGTCCTTTACGACGAGCCGACCACGATGGTCGACCCGATCATGAGCGATCACGTCGGAAACCTGATGCTTCGGCTGAAGCGGCAGCTCCGGCTGACCAGCGTGGTGGTGACGCACGATCTGGAACTGATGTGGAAGGTCGCCGATAAGGTGGTGTTTCTGTTTGAGGGCCGGTCGATTTACTTCGGGCCGGTGTCGGAACTGGAAAAATGCCCGCATCCGCATATCCAGGAATTTTTGGCGATGGACCGGGTGACCGCGCCGTAAGAACGTTGTCCCGGATTTCTTCCCGCTCCGGCGTCAGCACCAGGTGCACATGGTTGGTCATGAGGCAGTAGGCCAGCACGCGCATCCTGCTGTCCTCGAGCTGCTCGCGGACAAGCGAGAGGTACATCTTATAGTCGGAACGTGGAGAAGAACACGCGCTGGCGGTTGAACCACTTGAAAACCGGGGACAGCCCGCGTGTTTCCTTTACCCGTGGTCGAGCGCGGCAGCGCACACCGGCGCGGCCCCGCCTCCGGATTGGCTGGAGCCGGAGCCGATGCGCTCGTCATTCACGCCGCCCGAGTGGGCCGCGTACCTGGAATCGGATACCATGGGCGATGAGGAGGCTGCGCTGCGGAGGAATACGTATACGGGACGGCCAGCAGGCTCGCCGCAGTTCGTGGCGTGGGCCGAATCGCAGCTAGGCCGGACGCTCGCCGCTCAGCCGGGCGGGCGGCAAAAGAAGGCCGCAGCAGCCGCGCCAGCGGAGGGCCAGAGGGGCTTGTTCGATGATTAGGAAACACGCGGGCTGTCCCCGGTTTTCCCCCTATGTAGCTCCCGCTGGTTCGCATTGACAGAGTAGTTGTGGAGATTTAGCCCTATGGCATGGAAAGACCTCGGTGATGACAGGAAGGTCGAAATCATCGTGGACCCAGACTATCGCGGCGACCTCATCGCCGTTGCTTCAAGGCACCCAGTTTGGATCGTCGCGAGTCCGGAGAACCAACCCAGAATCTTGGCGGCGTGGGACACGGAGGACCATGGACACTTGCACGAGATAAACCAATACGAAACGCCAGACCCAAACGACCGGTTGCAAAGCTTGGTAGGGACTTTGGACGAGCTAGATAACGAGCACGGATACACAACGCTAGGATCCTATGATGGAATAATCGTCAACGGGCTCCAGCCGACGAGTGTCCTATGTGAAAAACTTGCTCGTCTGGGCTTCAACATAATCCAAGCAACGCCAAGCGGATTCCTAGCGGTAGGAAGGCTCACAGGATACGTGGGATCGAAGACATTCTCGGAGCTCTAAACCACGGAAAACCGGGGAAAACCGGGGACAGCCCGCGTGTTTCCTTGAGAGTTCGCGTGCCGCTCCGGAACTCATTTGGTGATGCCGGATGAAAACCGGGGACAGCCCGCGTGTTTCCATGAGAGTTCCCCTGTCGCTCCGGAACTAATGTTGCGATGCCGAGAATGGCGAGAGCGGTCCTGGTCGGCGTGCCGCATCATATGACGCAGCGTGGGTTGGACCGCCAGCCGGTCTTTTTCTCCGATGCCGACCGTGAGGTTTACCTCAGGCTGGTCCGCGCGGCGGTGGCGCGCTTCGGCGCGGACCTGGTGGGCTATTGCCTCATGACGAACCACGTGCATTGGGTGGTTGTGCCGCGCGCCGACGAGTCGCTGGCACGCGCTTTTGGCGAGGCTCACGGCCGCTATGCCGCCTACGCGAACGCGCGCATGTCGCGCAGCGGGCATTTCTGGCAGAACCGCTTTTTCTCGTGCTCGCTGGACCGGGCGTACCTGTGGGCGGCGCTCCGCTATGTGGAGCGGAATCCGTTGCGGGCGGGGCTCGCTGCTGCCTCTGCGGCTTACCCGTGGTCGAGCGCGGCAGCGCACACCGGCGCGGCCCCGCCTCCGGATTGGCTGGAGCCGGAGCCGATGCGCTCGTCATTCACGCCGCCCGAGTGGGCCGCGTACCTGGAATCGGATACCATGGGCGATGAGGAGGCAGCACTGCGGCGGAATACGTATACGGGACGGCCAGCAGGCTCGCCGCAGTTCGTGGCGTGGGCCGAATCGCAGCTAGGCCGGACGCTCGCCGCTCAGCCGGGCGGGCGGCAAAAGAAGGCCGCCGCAGCCGCGCCAGCGGAGGGCCAGAGGGGCTTGTTCGATGATTAGGAAACACGCGGGCTGTCCCCGGTTTTCAGGTTACGGGGCAATGTGGGCTCTCACACTAAAGGAGTTGTCATGAGCCTCTCGTCCAATTGTTCAGAGCCCGGACCCACTAGACGATCATTGCTAGGGGCCCTGATCCTCGCGGCTGTCGCGAGCCGACGGAAAGCCAGTGCTCAATCCACGCCGACGCCTTCGATTCAGAGCAGCCGTTTCCCAGTCCCGTTGGTGGACATGTCTGGCGTGGTGACGGCTCGTTACAACGCATCGGCGAATTCTCTCATCGAAGATCTCGGCGCCGGCGTGTCGCTGTCCATGAGTGTGATCCCCTCCGGCGCTTTTACGATGGGTTCAGATCCCAGCCTAGGCCATCCTGAAGAAACGCCCGCACACCTCGTAGATGTGCCATCTTTCGCGCTCGGAACAGATCCAGTCACAGTGGGCCAATGGTTGCGCGTGGCGACATTTCCCAAAGTATCTACCGATCTGCACGCCGTCAATGGCGTCGATCCCAGCGTTCCGATTGATGATCTGTTTTGGACGGAGGCTGTTGAATTTTGCGCAAGGCTACAGCAATACACGGGTCGCGCGTATCGCCTTCCCAGCGAGGCCGAGTGGGAATATGCATGCCGCGCGGGGACCACGACAAAATATCATTTCGGTGATGGGATCAGCCGGGAGGTTTCTAATTACAACGATGGCATCACACGTCCGATATCGCTCACTCCGCCGGGCGCGAAGCAGGCGCCGAACCGGTTCGGGCTGAATGACATGCACGGAGATGTCATGGAATTGTGCTCGGATTGGTGGCACGATTCATATATTGGAGGGCCGACGGACGGAAGCTCTTGGAGTTTTGGAGGCGACCCGTTATCTCGCCTCACACGCGGAGGGTCTTTCCTGTTCGGTGCTGATAATGCTCGCGCCGCCTTTCGGTATAAGTGGGATGTGAGGGAAGCGGCGAGCGGGGCTGGTTTCAGGGTCGCTCTTGATCTGAGTAGCGGGATCTCCGATCCCCTTGTCGGCAACTCGGGAATCTTGAGCGCGGGGTCACTCGTCTCCGGAGCGGTTGCGCCAGGCGAGATCGTCACAGTGAAGGGTCAATTCGGCGTCTCCGGCAGCGCCTTGCTGACGCTCGACGGCCAGAACCTGGCGCTCACATCACTCCTCGGGGTCCGCATTCGATTCAACGATTACGCCGCGCCGTTGGTGTATGTCTCGACCAGTCAGATCAATGCGATCGTTCCCTACGAGGTCGCGAATCTCAGTTCAGTTTGGGTTGCGGTTGAATGCCAGGGGCAAACGTCGCTTCCTCTCGAAGTGAGTGTCGCGCCGTCATCACCAGCAGTCTTCACGCTCGATTCTTCAGGAACCGGACAGGCCGCAGCCGTGAATCAGGACGGGACGCTCAATGGCGCGGCCAACCCCGCACGAAGCGGAAGTTGGATCAGCATCTATGGGACAGGGGAAGGGCAGACGTCGCCTCCTGGCGTCGACGGACGAATCACGCCGGCCTCGCTACCGCAGCCTGTCCTACCCGTGCAGTTCTTCATCGGCGGCGTCCAAGCGCAAGTGGGATACGCCGGAGCGGCACCAGGAGAAATCGCGGGTGTGTTGCAAGTGAACGCCAGAGTCCCAGACGGCGTCGCGCCGGGACCCCAGCCAATCGTGCTTCAGGTGGGGCAAATTGGTAGCCAGTCCGGCGTGTGGATATTTGTTGGGTGAAAGGAAACCGGAAGGAAACCGGAGGGAAACCGGGGACGGACGAGAGCGTCCCTTGTCAAGCATCGTTTTGACATAATGAAAACCGGAAAACCGGGGAAAACCGGGGACAGCCCGCGTGTTTCCCCGCGTGTTTCCATGAGAGTTCCCCTGTCGCTCCGGAACTAATGTTGCGATGCCGAGAATGGCGAGAGCGGTCCTGGTCGGCGTGCCGCATCATCTGACGCAGCGTGGGTTGGACCGCCAGCCGGTCTTTTTCTCCGATGCCGACCGTGAGGTTTACCTCGGGCTGGTCCGCGCGGCGGTGGCGCGCTTCGGCGCGGACCTGGTGGGCTATTGCCTCAGGGAAAACCAGGGACAGCCCGCGTTTTTCCTTGAGCGGAACTGTCCGGACGCCGGTGTGCAGGTGCTGGCCTGGTGTCTGATGTCGAATCACGTGCACCTGGTGGTGGTGCCGGAGCGCGCCGACTCGCTCGCGGTGTTGTTCCGGAGGGTCCACGGAGCCTACGCGCAGGCGGTCAACGCGGAGCCTCGGGGGGCCGTCGTGCATTCAGTGCTTTGAAATCCACTTTACGAACAGCGACAGAGCCATGCCGAATCCGATGGCGATCACGATGCCTCGCACGGCTCTGCGGCCGAGCATTCTTGCCAGTCCCGCCCCGCCCATCCCTCCCGCGATTGCGCCTCCGGCCATGATCAGCACGTAAGGCCACTGCACCATGTGCGCGAACACGAAATAGAGCGCAGCCACGCCGTTGATGCACATCGCGAAGAAGCTCTTGAGCCCGTTCATCTGATGGATGTCGGTGAGTCCCAGAATGCTCAATGCGGCCAGCATCAACACGCCGATTCCGGCGCCAAAATATCCGCCATAGACCGCGACCATGAATTGGAACATCATGGCCGGGGCAAGATGGTGCCCGCCCGGCTTGAACAGCCCTTGGACCGCTTCCTGGGACATGAACAGGATGGTTGCGAACAGGATCAGAAACGGCACGATGGCGTCGAAGGTCGACGAAGGCGTGAGGCGCAGCAGCAGCGCGCCGGCGATGCCTCCCGCCAGGCTCGGAACGGTCAGCGCGACCATGCTGGGGTCGGCCGTGCGCAGTTCCTTGCGATACCCGTACATGCTGCCGACTGATCCGGGCCAGATCGCCACGGTGGACGTCGCGTTGGCGGACACCGAATCCAGGCCCAGCCAGATCAATGTGGGGAATGTCAACAACGTGCCGCCGCCGGCAACGGAATTGATCGCTCCGGCGGCGAAGGCGGAAGCGAACGCAGAAGTGCCGTGGAAGAGATCCATCGTGTAAGAAACCTAGCAGGCCTGATAAGATTAAAGATTACCAGGAGACTCATTGGCCGCGCCGCCCTTGCACCTGATTGGTATCTATCCAGGCTCGTTCGATCCCTTGACCAATGGGCACCTCGATCTGATTGCCCGGGGCAGCCGCATGGTGCAGAGGCTGATCGTGGCCGTCCTGAAGAACGATTCCAAGCGGGCGCTCTTCTCCGTTGAAGAGCGGATGGAAATCCTGGCCGAGGTCGTCAGACCGTACCCGAACGTCGAGGTGGGTTCGTTTGACGGCCTGCTGGTGGATTACGCGGCGTCGCGCGGGGCGAACCTGATTCTGCGCGGCATCCGCGCCATCTCCGATTACGAGTACGAGTTGCAGATGGCCCTGATGAACCGCCGCCTGAAGCCGGAGCTGGAAACCGCGTTTCTGATGGCTGGCGAGGCGTATTCGTTCATCAGCTCGCATCTGGTAAAGGAAGTGGTTTCCCTCGGCGGAGACGTTTCGGGCCTGGTGCCGCCCACGGTGGAGCAGCGGTTGAAGGCCAGAATGAAACGGAAAGAATAAGACTATGCAGACCCTACAAGCACTGGCAGAGAGAATTTCGACGATCAGCGTGTCGTCGACCATGAAAGTTTCGGCCGACGCCGACAAGCTGCGCCGCGAAGGCGCCGACGTGGTGGATTTCGGCGCGGGCGAGCCGGATTTCCCCACTCCGGACAACATCAAGAAGGCCGGCATCGAGGCCATCAACCAGAATTTCACCAAGTACACCAACGCCGCCGGCACGCTCGAGCTGAAGCAGGCGATTTGCGAGCGCCACAAGATCGACTACGGCACCTCCTACGCGCCCAATGAGTGCGTGGTGACGGTCGGCGGCAAGCATGCGATCTTTAACCTGGTGCAGGCGCTGGTGGATCCCGGCGACGAAGTGGTGATCCCGGTGCCCTACTGGGTGACCTACAAAGACGTGGTGAATTATTCCTACGGAAAGTGCGTCTTCGTCGATACGGACGAGAGCGAGGGCTTCGACCTGCGCGCGTCCATGATCGAGAAGGCGCTCACGCCGAAGACGAAGGTGATCCTGATCAATTCGCCGTCCAATCCGAGCGGAGCGGTGTTCGCGTGGAAGGAACTCGAGAAGATCTTCGCGATCGCGAAGGGCCGCGGCATATGGATCCTGACGGACGAGTGTTACCATCGCTTCCTCTATGACAGCGCGCCGGTGTCGATGGCGTCGCTGCCGGGCGCGAAAGACACGGTGATCGTCGCCGGTTCGCTGTCAAAAACCTACTCCATGACCGGATGGCGTATCGGCTTTGTGCTGGGGCCGGCCGCCGTGGCGTCCGGAATCACCAAGCTGCAATCTCATTCGACCTCCAACCCGACGTCGATCGCGCAGAAGGCCGCAGTGGAGGCGATGAGGGGGCCGCAGGAGTCGGTGGGCCAGATGCTCGCCGCGTTCCGGAGCCGCCGCGATTACGTGATCGAGCGCCTGCGTGCCATGCCGGGCGTCAAGACGCAGGTGCCGCAGGGCGCGTTCTACGCGTATCCGAACGTCAGCGCGGCTTACGCTGGCGGAATCTCCAACTCTCTGCAGTTCGCCGAAAAACTTCTCGCCGAGGAGTTCGTGGCGGTGGTGCCGGGCGAGGCGTTCGGGACGAACGAGCACATCCGGATCTCCTACGCGACGTCAATGGAAGAACTGAAGAAAGGGCTGGACCGGCTGGCGAGGTTTATCGCAAAGCGCGTGTGATGCGCAGGCTTACGCCCAGTTTTAAGGAGAGAGTCTGGGGCTCGACCAAACTCGAGCCCTATTTTCCCAACTCTGAGCGCAAGATCGGCGAGATCTGGTTCGAGGGTATCCCCGATCCGCGCCTGCTCATCAAGTTCCTGTTCACAACGGAAAAGCTGTCCGTCCAAGTGCACCCGGATGACGCATACGCGCGGCGGCATCACGATTCGTTTGGAAAAACCGAGATGTGGTATGTGCTCGCCGCCGAGCCGGGCGCGCAAATCGCGGCAGGTTTCCGCGAGACGATCACTCCTGAGCGGCTGCGCGAAGCATCGCTATCCGGTGAGATTGAGAGTTTGCTCCAATGGCATACCGCGCTGCCGGGAGACACATTCTATATTCCAGCCGGCACAGTGCACGCAATCGGCGCAGGATTAACGATCTGCGAGATCCAGCAGCATTCCGATGTCACATACCGTCTATATGATTACGGAAGACCGCGTGAACTGCACCTCGAAAGAGCGGTCGAAGTGAGTCAATTAGGCCCGGTTTCCGCCCTCCCAAGACTCACCCGAACGGGCCAGGAGGAGATTTTGGTCGCTAGCCCGTATTTCACTACCTCAAGGTTGCGCATCTCCAATTCAGAGAGCTATATACTCCCGACAACAAATGCTCCATTACTGATCTTGATTGAGGGTTCCGGACTATTCGGTGGCCATTCGACCAAGGCGGGAGATGTATGGTATCTGGAAGACGAGGAATCAGAAATCCTATTTTCTGGAAGCGCAACTTTTTTGCGCGTATCGCATCAATCTAGTATTGACGCATCCGAAACACACGAATAATCTAAGAATATTCCGTTGCCCGTGTTGAGGGCTCTACGCAGGGTCTTTGCGCCTCTGGGCGCTTTTGTTGAGGTTTTCTTTCGAAAATCCATGTCGCGGCCAAACAGGCCCGACCGCTGGGCGATCTTTGACAGTATAGTCCGTCGTTACCTTTAATCCAGATTGTTGGGGGTTCATTCTATGCACAATTCACTACTCGTTCGCTTCAGGAGTAGATGGTTATTCCTATTTTCCTTTTTCCTTCTTCTTTTTTCGCTCAGCACGCACCTGGCGGCGCAATCCGCGACCACGGGCGACGTGGCCGGTGTGATCAGCGACGAGAGCGGCGCAATCATTCCCGGTGCCACCGTGAGACTGACCAGCCTGGACACGGGCGCGACGCAAACGGCAACCACGAACAACCAGGGCTACTACCGGTTCTCGCTGGTGCTGCCGAATCGCTACAAACTCGCGGCGAGCAAAGCCGGCTTTGAAACCGTCGAGACGACGCTGGCGGTATCGGTCGGCACACTGGTGACGACGAATCTGACGGTCAGGGTCGGGCAATCCTCACAGACCGTCGAAGTGACGGAAGCTCCTCCCGTGTTGAGCCCGGAGGCGAGCAATAATACGGCCTTCACGGCGCAGGAAGTGGCGTCATTGCCGAATTCCGGCGGCGACATCACGACGATCGCGTTCACTGCGCCGGGCGTGGTGGTGAACAACACGGGCGGCTACGGGAATTTCACGGTCAACGGTCTGCCGGCCACGTCAAATCTGTTCACGGTGAACGGCGAGAATGACATGGACCCGTACTTCAACATCAACAACTCGGGCGCGACCAATCTCACGTTAGGCGCAAACGAGCTGCAGGAAGCCACGGTCATCAGTAACGCCTATAGCGGGCAGTATGGAACGTTCTCCGGCGCGCAGGTATCCTACGTCACCCGCTCGGGATCCAACACGATCCATGGGAACCTGAACTATCTGTGGAACGGCCGCAAGATGAACTCCAACGACTGGTTCAATAACTTCTTCGGCTCGCCCAAGCCCTTTTCCAACGCCAACCAGTGGGCGGCCGCGTTGGCTGGCCCCATCATCAAGGACAAGCTGTTCTTCTTCGTGAACACCGAAGGGTTGCGTTTCGTGCTGCCCAACGTGGACACCGTGACGGTTCCCACGACGGCCTTCGCCAACGCGGTTCTGGCGAATGTCAAAGCCACGCAGCCGGCTGAATTCAGCCTGTATCAGCAGATGTTCAACGTATGGGCGACCTCGCCGGGAGCATCCAACGCGCAGCCGCTGTCCGGTTCCTGCACAGGCCTGACGTCCCTGCCCGGCTTCAATCCGGCGACGCAGCCTTGCGCCGGCCGCTATAATTCGACGCCCACGGCTCTGGCTACGGAATGGATTCTGAGCACCCGCGTGGACTACCGCATTAGCAATAGCGACTCGGCGTACTTCCGCTGGAAGCTCGATCACGGCTCACAGCCGTCGTACCTCGATCCGCTAAATCCGAAGTTCGACGCGCAATCCAATCAGCCCTCGTACGACAATCAGTTCTCGGAAACGCATATCTTCGGCCCCAACTCGACTAACCTTTTCCTGGCGGCGGTGAGCCATTATGTGGCGCAATTCGCGCAGAATGCCTCCGAGGCGTCGAGCGTGTTCCCGACGGGCGTCGTCACCTCGGGCACGGTGCCCTTCACCGGAATCAACCCGGTGGCGGGTTCATTCCCGCAGGGCCGCAACATCACGCAGTATCAATTCACGGACGACTTCACGATAATCCGCGGGAAGCACGACTTGAAGTTCGGCGCGAATTTCCGCCGTTACGATGTCAGCGACCACAACTTCTTCTTCAACGGCCCGAGCGTTTACTTCGGATACACCAGCAACGGCCTGCAGCAGTTAGCCAACGGTTACGCGTATCAGTACCGGCGGAACGATAACCTGGCAAGCGACGTGCCGATCGCGCTGTGGGGATTGGGCGCATACGCCAACGATGACTGGCACGTCACCCGAAACCTGAAGCTAACGTTGGCCCTTCGTTTCGAGCGCAATTCCAACCCGGTTTGCCAGTTCAACTGTTTCGCCAATTTGAATGGTCCGTTCCAGACGGTCCCGAGCTTCAGCAGCAGCAGCCAGGGCACGGTACCCTATTCGAGCGACATCTCGTACAACCGTCACCAGGCGTTCTACGGTGTCGATACGCTGGATCCGTCGCCGCGCGTGGGCTTCAGCTGGTCGCCGACCAAGGACAAGAAGACCGTCCTCAGCGGCGGCTTCGGCTTATTCTATGACGCTTTGCCCGCCGGCCTGGTGGACAATCTGCTGGCGAATCCTCCCGTGGCAGTGGCCATCCGGGTGCGTCCCAAAAACGGCGTTCTTCCGTTCGATCCCGGTCCCCAGGGCGGAGCGGCGATCTGGCAGGCTTCGGCGAATGCCTTTAGCATCACGAAGAGCTACAGCCAGATCTCGGCGGAGCTCAGTGCCCTGGGATCGGTGTTTGCCGCTCCGAGCGTGACCTCCATTAACGGGACGATTCACTCCCCGCGCTGGGAGGAATGGAATTTCCAAGTCCAGCACCAGTTGACCTCCAGCCTGGCGGTGATCGCCAACTACGTGGGCAACCACGGAGACCGCATTCCGTACCAGTCGGCGTGGGGCAACGCCTATGATGCTTATGGCCTGTACCCCGGCGTCAAGGGGGTTCCCGCCACGGTTCCCAACGGAAACTATGGCATCGTGACGCAGTTCCAGAGCGGCGCGGTTTCCAACTACGACGGCTTGAGCCTATCGGCCCGGAAACAGTTCGCCAAAGGACTCTCGGCGCACTTCAACTACACGTGGTCGCACGGCATGGATGAAACGTCCAACGGCGGCGTGTTCTCCTACGGCGATTCGATTCTGGGCCAGATTAACCCCAACAGTCTGCGTGCCAACAACTACGGCAACTCGGACTACGACATCCGCCACAATATCAACGCGGACTGGGTGTATATTCCGACGGTCCACACGAGCAGCAAGTTCGTCAACCAGCTGCTGGGCGGCTGGGAGTGGAGCGGCAAGTTGTTCTGGCGCACCGGCCTGCCTTTCTCGGTCGTGGATAACAACACCGCGCTCGGCAACTACAACGGCTCGATTCTTGCCACCTATACCGGCACAAGGTCGAGCGCGCAGACCGGCTGCGGCGCGGGTGCGGCGGTCACGCCATGTCTGAATGCGGCTTCGTTCGTGGACGCGAACGCGGCATCGTTTAGCAACTACACCGCGTGGTCCACGCAGAACCGCAACCAGTTCCGCGGACCGCATTACTTCGACATGGACATGGCGATCTACCGAACCTTCAAATTCCGGGAGAGAACCACGTTCAAGTTCGGAATCCAGGCGTTCAATATCCTGAACCACCCGAACTTCGGTATGCCGGATAACGGTGTCGGCGACGCGACGTTTGGATTGATCTCCACCATGGCCGGCACGCCGACCAGTCCGTACGGCAGCTTCCTGGGATTCGATTCCTCGGTGCGCGTCATTCAGGTCAACGGAAAAGTCACGTTCTAACAAACGTTTGTCTCCCGATAATCAGGGCGGGCCTTCGGGCACGCCCTTTCTTGTTTGGACGAACAGGTCCTTCTGGGCTATGCGAAGAAGATCTTCCAGGTGGTGACGACGAGGGCGTGCGCCACCATCGAGGCTCGGATGGAGCGCGCCCGGCGGAAGGCCAGGCCGTAGAAGATTCCAGCCAGCGAAGCCAGCGCGGCGAACTTCCAGTTTGGAAACGCGCGATAAAACAGGTGCACCGAACCGAACAAGAGCGAGGCGACAACCAATCCAGCCGCTTCGCTGCCCGTCCAGGAGACCAGCCACTGCTGCAATAGCCCCCGGAAGAAAAACTCCTCAGCCAGGGCGACTACCCACAAAATACCGAAGAAGGTCCCGACGGCGGCCAGGGACGTTCTCTCCCAACCAGCCGACGGCCAGCGCGGGTTGGCGAATCCGATAAGGTGGGCCAGAATCGCGGCCGCGGGCACGAACGCGGCAAAATAGGCCGTGCCGATTTTCCATTCGCTCGCCCTCGGCCAGAAGCCGAAGCCGACGCCCTGGACGCGGCGGATTGACAACATTGAAAAGAGGCCCGTGCGAAACCACATCAGCTGGCCCAGCACAGGGAGATTCAGCTTGGGGTATGGACAGACGTACCATTGCTTGAAAAGGGCGGCGAGCCAGACGGTCGCCATGAAGACGAGCAGCAACAGGTCGGCGGCGGGCTTTTTCGGCAGCAGAATGTACCAGAAGGACACGGACCCAGAGAGCAGGGCGATCCAGCCGAGCGCGCGCCACTCGAACGTGCCGAAGGCCAGCGTCGCGAGACAATAAGGAAGAATCGCCGCGGCGGTGAGCATCGCCGCAAGGACAGTCGCAGGCAGCCGTTCCAGGCGCGTCCGGAAGGTTTCCGACCCGAGCGAGGCGTACAAGACGGCTTCGACGGCAAACGCGGGCAGAGCGGTCTGCCAAGGGATATTCTCGAAGGGCCAGATCATGCGATGGTTATTGAAAAAAGGGGGACAGACCGCTCTATCCACTCCCCGGCGGGGTGGAACGTTCGCAGGTCTCCAATCTGGGGACAGAGTTGTCTGTCCCCCTTTTTTGTAACTTTCTCCCAGTGTAGCGGTATCCTCTTGTGAACGTGAACGCAACGGACAATGCTTTGATGGCAGCGGTCAGCGCCGGCGAGGTGCAGAAGCTCGCGGTGTTGTTCGAGCGCCATCACCGGGGGCTGTTCCGTTACTTCGTGTCGATGAACCGGAGTCGCGAGGCAAGCGAGGATCTGGTGCAGGACGTCTTTTTCCGCATGTTGCGCTATCGGGCCAGTTACGACGCCAAACAGTCCTTCACGGCCTGGATGTACCAGATCGCTCGGAACGCCAGCGTCGACCAGGCGCAGAGGCGAAGGGGCGAGGTGATCGGCATCGAAGAATTCGCCGACCGCAGGGCAGACGGCGCGCCGGGGCCGGAGGAATCGGCGGCGCAGACGCAGGACCTGAAACTGCTGCGGCAAGCGCTGGACCGTCTGCCGCCGGATAAGCGGGAGATTTTGGTGCTGAGCCGGTTCGAAGGGATGAAGCACGAGGAATTGGCCAAGGTGCTGGATTGCGAAGTAGGGACGGTGAAGGTGCGCGTGTATCGCGCGATGAGGGCTTTGGAACAGGCGTATTCGGCCTTGATTGGGGAAAAAACAGCATGAACTGCGAAGAAGCAAAACTCGATTTGCCGGAGTATTTGAGCCATTCGCTGAACGAGGCGCGGGAGTTGGAGTTCGCCGCGCACATCGCAGGCTGCGACGCTTGCCGTTCGGAGACGGAGCGGTTGGGCTCGCTCTGGAAAGGACTTTCGCTGCTGCCGGGCACGATGCCTTCGCCGGGCGCGGAGGTTCGGGAGCGGTTTTACGAGTCGCTAACGGCGTACAAGCATGGCATGGCGTCGGCGAAGCCAACATGGCGGGAAAGATTCGCAGCGTTCTGGCCGGCGGTGGCGTTTGCCGGGCTGGCGATGGGCGTCGGGATCGGATATGTGGCGCGGCCGGCGGGCGTGGCGCAGAATAACGGGTCGGAAGTGGCGCAGTTGCGCGGGGAGGTAAACAGCATGAGGCAGATGGTGGCGTTGTCGTTAATGCAGCAGCAATCGGCGGGCGAGAGACTGCGGGGCGTGAGCTGGGCGTATCGCGCGGAACCCTCGGATACGGAAGTTCTATCGGCCCTGCTGACCACTGTGAACAACGACGCGAGCGTGAACGTGCGCATGGCGGCGGTGGACGCGTTGCACGCTTTCGGCCGGAGCCCAGTTACGCGCACGGCCATCGTGCAATCGATTCCGAAGCAGACGTCGCCCCTGGTGCAGATCGCACTGATCGATCTGCTGGTGGACTTGAAGGTGGCCGAAGCGGCGCCGGATTTGAAAAAGCTGAGCGCGGACCAGTCGATCGATGCGAGCGTGCGGGAGCGGGCGAACTGGGCACTGGGGAGGCTGCTGCAATGAGGCTGCCAATGACAATGAAGCTGGCGATGATTGTGCTGGCAGCGGCGGCCTTTGTCTTCGGCGCCGAGGAAAAAACCACCGAGCACAAGACGTTTTCCGGCGTGCGCGAGTTGGTGATCGACAACGTGACCGGATTCATTGAAGTGACCGCGTCGAATGGCAACGCGGTGGAGATGGATATCGACAAGACGCTGAGCGGAGATTCGGCGGACCGCGTCGCTCTGGCGAAGAAAGAGATCAGCCTGAACACGACGCAGGAAGGCGGCCTGCTGAGACTCTACGTCGACGGTCCTTTCCGGCACGGAGGCCACTGGCATGAGGTCTACCGGTTCGAGTACAACTTCAAGGTCCGCGTGCCTCGCGACGTAAAGCTGGAGTTGCACGCGGTGAACCATTCGCACGTCACCGTGGACGGCACGGCGGGCGATTACAAGATCAGCAATGTGAACGGGCCGATTGAGATGAGGGACGTGTCCGGATCCGGTTCGATCACGACGGTGAACGGCGGCGTGAAGGTCCTGTACGCGCGGAATCCAACCGGCGCGACGCAGTTCAAGACGGTGAACGGATCGTTGGACATTTCCTTCCGCTCCGGGCTGAATGCGGATCTAAAGATGAAGACGCTGAATGGCGGTTTGTATACGGACTTCGACGTTACGGCGATGCCGGTTGCAGGGGAGCCTCCGGAGAATCATAACGGGAAACTCGTGTGGCGCAGCCGGCGGATGACGGGCGTGCGCATCGGCCAGGGCGGGCCGGAACTGCAGTTCGAAACGCTGAATGGCGACGTGATGGTGAAAAACAGGGAGAAATAGAATGTTCAGACAGGCGGTTTTATTCGCGGCAGCGGGAGTGATGCTGGCCGCACAGGATTCGGGCGACAAGATCACGGTTCCATTTCGCGATCCGTCGGGGGCAAAGACGCTGAAGGTCTCGCTGCAGAACGGCAGCGTCAGCGTGCGCGGCTATGAGGGCAAGGACGCGGTGATCGAATCATCCGGACGAATGTCGTCGCGATCGCGGAGGCCTTCAAACGTGCCGGAGGGGATGCACCGCATCGACATCGGCGGCATGGGGCTGGACGTGACTGAGGAGGGCAACGTCATCAACGTCGTCGGGACCACGGGGCACGTGACGATTCAGGTGCCCATGCAGACATCGCTGGTGCTGCGGAGCGTGAACGGGGGCGCGATCACGGTGGAGAATATCTCGGGCTCCATCGACGCCAATCACACCAATGGTTCCATCACGATCACGAACGTGTCGGGCTCGGTGCTCGCGAATACGACCAACGGCAAAGTGACGGTGTCGCTGAACAAGGTTTCGCCGGACAAGGCGATGAGCTTTACGTCGTTCAACGGGACGGTGGACGTCACGCTGCCGGGGGACGTGAAGGCCAACGTGATGATGAAGACGAATAACGGCGAAATCTGGAGCGATTTCGACATTAAGTTAAGCGCGTCCGGTAAGCCTCCGGTGGTGGAGGACTCGCGCAGCAAGAACGGGAAGTACAGAGTGCACGTGGACCATGCGATGTACGGGTCCATCAATGGCGGCGGGCCGGAGATGCAGTTTGTGACGTTCAACGGGAATATCTTGATTCACAAGAAGTAGAACTGTGGGCGCTGGAGACTTGGGAACTCTCCGATCAGCGGAGGGACACAGGCGGGCTGTCCGCGAGTTTCCGGTTCCGGGAAGGTCCGCGTGGTTCCGATGCCGCCCGTCTCTAGGCTGTGCCCGGATGGACCGATTCAATCGGTCCGCAGGTTGGAAACCCGCACCACATGTGCCGTTGTCCGGGTTTACGCCCGCATAGCCGAGGCCTTCGGTAATTCGACTGCGTCTTCCTTATAGAAGTACGCGCCAGCGACGCCTGCTACCATCGTCTCCACCAATCCAACCGCCAGAGTCGTCGCCATCAAGCCTACAGGAATCAGGTGGAGAAACACGGGCGCCGCGCCGCCCAGCGCGTAGGTGGCAGCCCAAATCACAAGGCCCGCGCACACCGCTGTTTTCGGACCTGCGCCCAGGCGCGGCCTTATTGCCGCATACACCCCAACCATCAGGATTCCGGTAGCAAAGCCCCAGACGTTGAAAGCAATGATCTGCTTGATTGACATCGTGCCAGACTTGCCAAGCCCCGTCATTACGGTCGCCCACTGGTTGGCCAGAACAACGCCATTCAAAATCCCTTCGAAGACGTTGATCACGATGCCTGCCACGATTCCGCCGAGAATAACACGACCCAGGTTGATGTTACCCATACGCCTCCTTTGCAATCGAACGATGATAGTCCAGCTCGTCCTGTGATGCAAGGGGTACTTCGGATGCGATCGTTCGATCCGGAAGCGGCATCACCTCGCGCCCCCAGGCACGGCAACGGGTTCGCTTTATTCTTAACAAGCGTGTTTTAAGATGGAGACAGTGAAGGTCGCTGCCGTTCTCGCGGGTATTTCTTGTATCTCGATCGTTGCCGAGACACCGAAAATTAGCTTCACGCATCTGTCCGTTGCTGACGGACTCTCGCATTCCGACGTACGGGCAATTGCGCAGGACCACCAGGGATTCATGTGGTTTGGCACGTGGCTCGGCGGTTTGAACCGCTATGACGGGTACTCCTTCAAGGTCTACAAGCACGACGACCAGGATCCACGAAGCCTCGTCAGTGACTCAGTCCGGACGCTGTACGTGGATCACACCGGAGTTCTGTGGATAGCGACAATGGGCCCGGGGCTTGACCGGTACGATCGGGATACGGATTCCTTTATTCACTACCGGCATGACCCGCATGATCCCGGCAGTCTGCCTGATAACGTTGTCAAGGCCTTCTCCGAAGACGAAACCGGTGCACTTTGGGTGGGTACCCGTTCCGCGCTCAGCCGATTCGACCGCACCCGAAACGTGTTCTTCACCTACAGGTCCCGTCCGAATGATCCCGCCAGCTTCGGTGAGGCCCATGTTCAAGCCATCTGTTTGGATGCCACTACGGGCCTACTCTGGCTAGGCACACCCGACAGCGGCGTCAAAGTGCTGGATCGCTCAACCGGCCACTTTACTCAGTACGAAAATGACCCCAACGATCCTGGTAGCCTAAGCGGAAATGACGTAGGCGACATCCACCAGGATCGCGAAGGCAATCTTTGGATAATCACCTCGCGTGGATTGAATCGCTTCGATCGCAAAACTCACAAATTCATTCACTATTTCCATGACCTCAAGAACCCTAACAGCCTGAGCGACAACTCGCTGGCGATGACGTATGAAGACCGGGCGGGACGCTTTTGGGTGCCGACCAACAATGGCCTGAATCTGATGGATCGCGCCCGCGGAACGTTTACCCGTTATCTGCATGATCCCAACGATTCTTCCAGCTTGAGCAGTAACGTGATCAACTGGCGCGCACTGTGTGAGGACTCCTCGGGTGGGCTGTGGATCGGCCTACGGTCAACCGGGGTCGACCGGCTGGCAGGCGGAGCCGAGAGATTCACCACATATCGTCACAATCCCCAGGATGCCAACAGTCCCAGCAGTAATGTAATCAGCGCACTCGCGGTAGATTCCACAGGCAAGCTGTGGATCGGAACGGGGGCGGGCCTGGATCGCTTCGACGGAAAAACCTTCATCCACTACATCAGCGATCCCAATAATCGTAGCCGCCTGAGCCAAGGCCCGCAGCGATCGATTGTCCAGGATTCTCACGGGGCGGTCTGGACAGCGACCTACGGTGGCGGCCTGGACCGGCTGGATGGACAGCGCGTGACGCATTTTCGCCATGATCCCGCGAACCCGGACAGTCCGGCGATGGACAATATCAACAATATTGTTCCCGACGCCATGGGAGGGCTGTGGATTGGAGTGCACGGAGCAGGGCTGGACTATTTCGATGGACGCCATTTCACCCATTTCCCAGCAGATCCCGGGAACCCTGCCGGCCTGCCGGATGCGTGGTGCGTTCCTTTGCTGCTCGATCGGCACGGCGTACTCTGGATTGGCACGGGCCATTGGGGACTCGTGCGGTTCGATACGCGTACTCGGAGATTTACAACCTATCTCTTGGAACCGAACCAGCCAGGCAGCCAGGCCGCGAACTGGACCGAGGACGTCTACTCCGACGGCACTATTTTTTGGGTCGCTTCGCCGACGGGGCTGTTCCGTTTCGATCCGGAGACCGGGAAGTTTACCCGCCACTACACAGAGAAAGATGGCTTGGCGAACAACTCCGTTGTTGGGGTCCTCGGCGATGCGCTGGGCAACTTGTGGGTCAGCACCGTCAAGGGATTGTCCAGATTCGACCCTAGAACGGAGACGTTCCGCAACTACGACATGTTCGACGGCCTCCAAGGCAATGAATTCTCTTTCCGTTGCCACGCCAGGGCGCCCGACGGGCGGCTGTTCTTCGGCGGAGTCAATGGGTTAAGCGCCTTTTATCCCGACAAGCTTGCCGATAACCCAACGCCGCCCCCCGTGGTGCTCACGGAGTTTGAGCTGTTCAACAAGCCGGTAAAAATCGGCGGTAAGGATTCGCCGCTCCAGCAGGCGATCCATGTCGCATCCAGCATTACTCTGCGCTACGATCAATCGGTTTTTGCCTTCCAGTTCGCGGCCCTTGAGTTCACCTCCCCACTAAAGAACCGGTACGCCTATAAACTCGATCGGTTCGATCGAGACTGGCAATCCACGGACGCCACGCGGCGGTTTGCCACCTACACCCATCTTGACCACGGCGACTATACTTTTCACGTCAAGGCTTCCAACAATGATGGGGTCTGGAATGAACAGGGAGTTGCTCTTCACATCCGGATACTGCCGCCGTGGTGGAGTACGTTGTGGTTCAGGACGCTTGGTTTGGCGTCAATCCTGCTCTCAATTTGGTGCGCATACCAATTGCGGATTCGCCGGTTGCGGCGGGAATTCAACGCGCAACTTGAAGGCCGCGTAGAAGAGCGCTTGCGGGTCGCGCGGGAGCTGCACGATACCCTCCTACAGAGCTTCCAGGCGCTGCTGCTCCAGTTTCAAGCCGGCTTAAACATGTTCCGTATCCACCCGGTTCAGGCAACGGAAATCCTGGAGAGCGCCTTGAATCAGGCCTCGCAGGCAATCGACGAGGGCCGGGAGGCAATCCAGGGCATGCGCTCCTCCACCCAACTCTCCAACAACCTGGCCGAAGCCATCCAGGCGGTAGGGGACGAATTGGCGGCCGACGGTGCCGTGGAGTTCCGGGTCGTAGTCGAAGGACCGTCCAAGGAAATGCACCCGATTCTGCGAGACGAGGTTTACGGGATTGCGCGCGAGGCGATCCGGAATGCTTTCAAGCATGCCGAAGCCAAGGTCATTGAAACGGAGATCACATACGCCAACACACTGCGACTGCGCATCCACGACGACGGCAAGGGCCTCGATCCGGAGATCGCCAAGAAGGGGCGCTCCGGCCATTTCGGCATTCCCGGGATGCGCGAGCGAGCGGAGCGAATCGGGGGCGGCTTGGATGTGCGGAGCAGGCCAGGCGCGGGCACGGAAATCGAATTGAGTATCCCCGGCTCGATCGCGTACGGCAGCTTTCGCGGCCCAATGCACTTATTCCCGCGAAACCATAAGGCCACGCCCAAAGCGTGAGATGATGTGCATCGGCTTGTGTCGAGTCACGATGGGGGTGACGCCCAAGCGCCGTTACCCAGATTATGAAGATAGTTCGATGTCTCGTTCTCATGGTCGTGCCGATTGCCGTGTTGGTAATCTCGGTGCTGCTGGTGAGTGCCCAAGGACCGTACCACTTGGGAATGAACAGCGATCCAGAATACTGCTATCTCTTTAATTCGCTGAACATACTTAAGCTCAGGATGCCTGGGCACACGGATCATCCGGGAACCACATTGCAGGAGATTGGCGCCGTAGTCATGTCGGCAGATTGGCTCATTCGATCTGCCGCTGGGAACCGGGAGAGTGTGTTCACAAGCGTGCTTTCGCGTCCCGATTCGTATCTTCGCACCATCAATTACGCTCTGGTCTTAGCGATCGCCGGCTCGTTGTTCTGGGCTGGGGCAGCAATCCTGCGCACGACGGGTTCCGTCATTGCCGCTTTGCTTGCTCAGTCGAGTATCTTCCTCTTCCCCGATCTTGTTGTTTCGCTGAGCCGCGTGTCCCCAGAGCCGCTTCTGATCGCGACTGCCTTTACGCTGATTGCTGTGATCGCACCGATTGTCATCGGTGAGCAACGGAATCGGGCACTCCTCGCGGGTGCGGTCGTCGGGTTTGGTCTCGTCACAAAGGTCACGTTCTTTCCATGGATTGTCGTCGGCCTTTTGTTCCGGGGACGCTCGAGGATCCTCTTTGCGATCTCGATGGTGCTCACCTGTGTGATCCTCTTGTTCCCCATCTTCCCGGCACTGCCACGGGTTGCTCGATGGCTCGTTTCTCTCGCAATCCACAGTGGAAAGTACGGCTCCGGTCCGGTCGGATTGCCGACAATGAATCAAGTATTGGACCATGCGCGGCAACTCTTTTATTTTGAGCGTGCGCTGGGTTTGCTGCTCGCATTCTATGCGACGATCATCGTTGTGGTTGGCCTGGTTGGGAGTCGACGGCGAGAGCCGCGCGTGAGGGCTACACAGATAATCCTTGCTCTCGGACTTTCTGCGATTATCATCCAAATTCTTATCACACTAAAGCATTTTGAGTCGCGGTATACAGTACCTGGCCTGGTTCTTGCCTGTGGGCTAAACAGCTTTGTATTTGTATTTCTATCGGGCCTCGATATCAGGCCGGCCATTCAACGGGCAGTTGGGCTAGCCGCATTGGTCATCTTCGGAGTTGGGATTGTCTGGACGATAAACCGCGTTGATCAGATTATGCTCCAAGCACACGCTCACGTCCTCGCGGCGGACCGTCTTGCGCAGGATCGATCTGAGCATCCTGATTGTCTTGTAATCGGTTATTACCGATCGTCGCTCCCGTCCTTCGCCTTGAATTTCGGAAGTGAATTTTCGAAAGGAGTTCATGGAGCGCTGCTGAGTAAGCTCTATTCTGACGAGATTGCGTACAACAAGTTCGATGGAGTGTTTTGGTCGTACTCTCTTGAGCCGAGATTGGCAGCCGTCGAGCAAGTGTTGAAGGAAGGACGCTGCATTTGGATGCAGGGATCACCTGAACCCGGCCCGCGAAAAAGGCTTCCGAAGGAACTGACGGTGGTCCCAGTTGACGTGACAGGTTCCGAGGCGCTTTATCGCCTGGGGTTGGTAACAAATAACGGCTCGCTGCCGGAGTTCCGAACTCCTTGATGGCCCAGTAACGTTGCTTTCGCCACTACAAGTTGTTGCCGTATCACCGTTTTGGCTTGAGCAAGTATGAGTTCCTTGGATCGGGTGATTATCAGTTACTGAGTCCTGAATTGGCTAAGGCTCTGCAAGCCATCATCAACGAAGCCTTCGGCCGCGCCGCGAAAGCGAGTCCGGCGGCGAAGTAGCTTCAGGTTCAGGAGAACTGGGGACGGCCCGCATGTTTCTTATTCCGCAGCGCATAGCCCGGATTTCGCCACGGGCTTGTGTCCTTGCCGCCACGTCTGTCGAGTAGTATACTCTCCCTGTCCGAAGTCTAGAAAGGAGTTCATTTCATGACAGAAAAGGACAATCTCCAGGTTGCTAAAGAGGCGGTAGCCGCCCTCAATGCACACGACATCGAGAGGTATCTGAAGCAGATCGATGAGTCGTACGTTGGCGAGTCGGAAACGCTCGGCGTGGTTCAAGGGCGTGAGGGAGCGCGGCAGATGTTGACAGCAATGTTCCAGGCGTTTCCCGATGTACACATCGAACTGGAACAGATCCTCGCCAGCGGTGACCATGTGGTGAGTCGGGCAGTCGTGAGCGGCACGCACAAGGGCAGCTTCGCGGGAATCGCTCCGACTAACAAGAAGGTCAGTTGGCGCAGTTGCAATATCAGCGAACTGCGGAACGGGAAGGTGACTCGCTCCAGGCTCTATGCCGACAACGTTTCGTTGTTCCGGCAGCTCGGTGTGCTCCCGATGACGAAAGCGGCTTCCGGATAGCGATCCCGCTCACTTTCAAAGGCCCGGCTCAGCGCCTTATTGATGAGTCAAAATTCGAGCGGGACGCAGAGTTCCATGGCTCATTCCTCAGTGAAGTTCTGGCGCGGAGCCGGGCACGCTCAGGTCAGGCACATTCCATCCACTGGGAATTCGTAGACCCTTCCAGTTGCTGCGTTCCGGTAGAATGGTCGCTGCATGGCGAAATTTCCTGGTGTGGATTATCTGCTCATCGATTCCCAGTTGAACGAGCAGGAGAAGATGGTCCGGCAGACGGCGCGGCAGTTTGTGGACGAGCGCGTGATTCCGGTGATTCGGGACTGCTTCCGCGAGGGGCGCTTTCCCAAGGAACTGATCAGTGAAATGGGACGGCTGGGTTTCTTCGGCGCGAATCTGGAAGGCTACGGATGCGCCGGGATGAGCAACGTGGAATACGGGCTGATCATGCAGGAGCTGGAGCGCGGCGATTCCGGCGTGCGCAGCTTCGCCAGCGTCCAGGGCGCCCTGGTAATGTACCCGATTTACCGTTACGGCAGCGAGGAGCAGAAACAGAAGTGGCTGCCGCGATTGCAATCGGGCGAGGCGATCGGCTGCTTTGGGCTCACTGAGCCGGGATTCGGATCGAATCCGGCAGGCATGCTGACCAAGGCGAAGCGTGATGGGTCTGGCTGGGTGCTGAACGGAGAGAAAACTTGGATTACCAATGGATCGGTGGCGGACATAGCCGTGGTGTGGGCTCGCGCCGAGGATGGTATTCGCGGGTTCCTGGTGGAAAACGGCACGCCGGGGTTTTCAGCGTCGGAATTGCACGGAAAACTGTCGATGCGGGCGTCGGTGACGGCGAGCCTCGCGCTGAACGACGTTCGCCTGCCCGATTCGTCGATGTTGCCGGGAGCGAAAGGCTTGAAAGGCCCTCTGGGGTGCCTGTCGCAGGCTCGCTACGGGATTGGCTGGGGAGTCATCGGCGCGGCAATGGATTGCTATGAGACGGCTCGGTCGTATTCGGTGCTGCGCAAGCAATTCGACGACAAGCCGATCGCGTCGCATCAACTCGTGCAGGAGAAGCTGGCGGACATGATCACGGAGATCACCAAGGCACAGTTGGTGGCTCTGCACTGCGGGCGGCTGAAGGACGGCGGCAAGATCGAGCCATGGCACATTTCCATGCTGAAGCGGAATAATGCGCGCATGGCGCTCGACTGCGCGCGCCTGGCCAGGGATCTGCTGGGCGGCAACGGCATCATGGACGAGTATCCGATCATGAGGCACCTCTGCAACTTAGAGACGGTGAAGACCTATGAGGGCACGGACCACATCCATACCTTGGTGATCGGCGAGCGAGTGACGGGCGTGGCGGCTTACAAATAGCCGCCGTGGTACAATCTTAAAAAGAGTCTTTCGCGGAATTTTCGTATGGTTTACCTTTTAACGACGATCCATGTGATTGTGTGCCTGTTCCTGGTGATTGTAGTGCTGCTGCAGAGCGGCAAGGCTGCGGATTTGGCCGGAGCGTTTGGGGGCATGGGCTCACAGACCGTATTCGGGCCGCGCGGCTCGGCCACGGTGCTTTCGAAGGCGACGACGATCGCCGCGGCGCTGTTCATGGTGACGTCGTTGTCGCTGTCGATCATCGCGACGCGGACGGGCGGGAGCGTTCCGGCGATTTTCGAAAAGAAAGTCGCGCAGCCCAAGGGCGGCGCGCAACCGCAGACGGCTCCTCCGCCAGTGGGCAGCCAGGTGCCGATCCAGGTGACGCCGGAGTCGAACGGACAAAAAGGCGCGACGCAGACCCTCCCGGTTCCCGTGCAGGCAGCACCGCCGGGACAGCAGAAGAAGTAGTTTGATCCACCTGCGGAGGTGGCGGAATTGGCAGACGCACTAGCTTGAGGTGCTAGCGGGAGCAATCTCGTGGGGGTTCAAGTCCCCCTCTCCGCACCATTTACAATAAAGCAGTTATGGGCCGCTCTACGATGAGCGGCCTCAATTGTCTTGAGACACTGTAGCGGTTTTTGCAGCGGTTTCTCATTGGCGCGATATGTCAAGACGCGTCATCATTCACCACGAACAAACTCCATTGTGCAAGGAACCGAAAGTGGGTCGCCGTCCTTTTGTGCGGGCCTGAATTTCCATTCGCGCAGCGCCGCGGCCACTTCTCCCGCCCATCCTACATCCGACGCTCTCTCGACCTTGAGGTTGACCGACTCGCCTTTTTCAGTCACATCGAAAGTAAACGTTGCCGAAGCGGGGGCTGAATCTTTAGATGCTCGAGGGCTGCGAGTTTTCTCGACCGTGGGCCGCAATGCCCCGGGCGGAAGATCGAAGTCCACTCGTGCCAAGTGCCAAGTCCCTAGTCTGTGGAAGGTCACATCGACCGTCGCGTATATGCTCACTGGTTGGCCTGCCTTCGTTCCGGGTTGAAACTGCCACTCGCTGACAGCTTCAACAGCTTTTTCATCTAAGCCCAACCCGAGGGCACGCTGGACATGGATGTCGTGCGCCTTACCATCCGTGCCAACGATGCATTTAACCTGCACGTTTCCCGTAAGTCCTGCTCGGCGGGCCTCCTCGGAGGGCAAAGGCTGGGTCCTGCGGAGGGGCCGCGGCTGAGTGACGGCCGGTTCGTCCTGAGCGTGGAGCGGCGGCAGTAGAAGAGAGCAAAGTGAGAATAGGATTGCGGCTTTCACCGTTACATAATAGCGCTGGCGGGGCGGCCACTCTCCGCGGTTAAAGGGCGTGCTCAAAACACGCCCTATGGCTGCGGTTTATCTTCAAACGCGTCCTTCCATGCGTGCGCCACTCCATGAAAGAACTTCACAACCCTCGACGGCTTTTCTGCCTGCATGGGAAGTCGCCCAGGGTCATCGGGAAGTGTCGAGTAGACACCCACCCCTAGCACCGCGATGAACAGCACGGCGGCCACAAAAACCGGAAAGACGAGTTCATCTCTGTAATGGCTGTGGCGACGGTGGTAGTGATAGTAGCCGCTCATCTCTTAACCAAGTACCACGGCAGCAGTGTGCATTTCAACCCCTTGAACCTACCGGCCCGTGACTCCCACGTTTTCGCCGGCAGCGAATCTCTTGGCGGCGCGACGTGCGTGCGGGTTCTGTACACCGCATCCACGGGGTTACCGCTATCTTGCGGGTGATGGGCCGTGTTTACCGAGGCTCGGTGGGTTCTGGAGCCTGCGCTCTTCAGCAAGTTCTCTCCAATTACGTTCTGTGAGAACAACAGGCTCTTGGTCGCGTTCCCAATGTTGGCGGGTTGCGGCGGACAGGAATGGTTTCAACTTCCCAAAATCAGGAGGGGTTCGGGCCATCGCATCGGTGAGTCGAAATGTCCCACAGCGGCTGCACTCATATTCATGTTCGGCCGGGGGACGGGGATGATCGTCATTATCAAACGAACCCTCAGCAATCTTAAAAATCGGTGGGCGTTCAAGACTGGCTGCGCAAATCGGGCAAGGTACGTTTTCATGCGCCATGGTTAATCGACCTGGACGATTTTGAAAGGGATTGTGACGTTCTGCTTTTGATCGTTGATCAGAAGGCGCAGAAAAAGTCTCACTTCTTTTCCAACGAGAAACCCCAGAGCAGGCTTATCAGACGAACCATTTTCTACTGTCTCCGGGAACAAACCAATTTGGTACGACGAACCATCTTTATCTTGCTTGATTCGGTCAATCGGAAAGACTGTCTCGCGCAACTTGGCGCCGGGTGGAACGACCGTGTTCGGCTGAGGCCTGTCTTTTTCCACAAGACGAACGTTACTTCGTATCAAACGGCTAGCGTTGCCGGTCTCGTCTATGTAAACGGATTGGTCCCACAAAACCTCCACAACATCGCTGGTGCTTCGGAACTCCAGCGCGATCCCGCGTGTATCGAGCGCTGGGGATATCGTTACCTTCTCAGTGACGAAAGGGGTGGACTCCACTTTGTATTTCACAAAGCGCGGAGCTTCGGCGACTCGATAAACACCGCGGCCTCCCACCATTTTTGCAGCCCTTCCCGCATTGAGCGAAAGAAGATCCTTGAATTGGACACTCTGGCCGGCTAGGAGTGGATCGCTGATGTGTATCACACATTTTTGGCCGATCACAGACTGTTCGCATAATTTAAGGTCTACGCCTCCTGCGTCATAGCCCGTGAATTCCAGGTCGACGTGCGTATAGTCGAAAGTCGTGTCGTTATGAATTGTGCCTTCGATAGCCATAAAGATATAGTTGCCGACTACCGCTGGCTTAGGCGGCGAGAGGGTTAACGTAAACGTCCCTTTGTCGACGGGGAGTATTACCTGAGAAAATGCAACGTGCGCAAAGACAAACCCAAGAGCGAGAATTTTTAACACGGCTTTTCCCTCCTTTTCCGGCCGGTTGACCGATCAACTACGTCATCACGAAGCCCCGAGCACTCCTTAGCTCCCCCCAACTCAAAACTGCAGCTCATTCTGCTCCCCGCCTTCCTTTTCCTTAGTGGCTTTTTTGAAGCTCGCAGAATCTATCAGCGGGATGTTAGGCTGCTTGCCGTCAAACAGGTCCTCAATCGTTAGGATCTGGATCTTCGGATACTTGCCGTACAGTGCCTCATAGTATCCTGCCTTCACCGCCTCCGTCCGCATCGGACCTGTCGGCTCGGCCAGCGTGATGAACACGCCGATCTTGGCTTTCTCGCGGTCCACCACATGCGCCAGATCGCGGACCATAGCGACGTTGACGTGATCCCCACCCTTCACCGATACGATGGCCTTCTCCGTGGTCTTGCCTTCCGGTTTGAAATAGACCAGTCCATCGATTCCGGAGTCCGCGCCCTTCTTTCTGCCGGCGAAGGGGATCGCGTTGACGAGAGATACGGCCCACCACTGAAACTGATATTTGTCCTGCGCGGCGAGCGCCCGCGCGCCCCCTAGATCTTTCGGCGTGCCGTGGACTTCGTATTTGATCCCAGGGAAGGCATCGTTCAGGCGTTTCTCGATTAGCGAAATTGCGAGGTGCGTGATGTCGATGCCGACCCATTTCCGCTTGAGCTTTTGCGCGGCGTGGATCGTGGTCCCGCAGCCGCAGAACGGATCTAGGACGATGTCCCCAGGGTTACTGGAAGACTGTATGATTCGCTCAAGGAGCGCGACGGGCTTCTGAGTGGGATATCCTAAGCGTTCCGCAGTGAGCGCATGGATCGGCGGGATGTCCTCCCATGAATTCGTGCATGGCTGGCCCGGCATTTCGTCCAGGTAACGCTTTAATTGGATGCGACCATTCGGGTCCTTCGGATAATGCAGGCGGCCTTCCCGGTCAAGCTGCTCCATACGCTCTCGCGATACTGCCCAGCCGTTCGGGTGGGGTTTCCGTCCCTTATAGTCGTACGTGAGATTTGGTCGCGGGTGCGGGCTCCGTAAGTCTGACCTTCTCCACTTACGTCCGTCTGGGTCAGCGTGGACATAGAAGGTATCAATGTACGATTGGGTGTATGGCACGTATTGAACGTTGAACGGGTGCTTGTCACTCTTTGAGTAAAAGAGAATGATGTCCGTTACGTCCGCAAACTGCCGTTTTGCGTCGTTATGGCCGCTAGTTCGCTTCCAGGTGATTTCGTTGCGAAAATTGGCCGCGCCGAAAATCGCGTCGATGAGTATTTTCAGATAGTGGCTCGCAGTCGGATCGCAGTGTAGGTACAAGCTACCAGTGGGCTTGAGTACACGGTGAAGTTCCAACAGCCGGACCGCCATCATCGACAGGTACGCCATCATATCGTTCTCCTTCAGGAACGACCGCATGGCTCGCAACATTTCCGCGGCGTCGCTATTTCCGCTGGTAATCACGCCATCGAACGCCAACTCGGCTTCGTCGCCCCAGTGCCAGGTATCCTCGAAAGCCTCGATCTGCGCACGAGATTGCTCGCCGGCCGTGCTCTTGAAAAGGACGTTGTACGTCGCTTGGCTGTTGAAAGGCGGGTCGAGGTAAATCAGATCGACGCTCTTACTCTGGATGTCATTCCGCAGAACGGTGAGATTATCGCCGTAGTAGAGCCGGTTCATGGACTCGCTCAGGATACCAGGATTCAATTGAGTAGTTCGACTAGGTTCCACGCCTCGAAGTGCTAACCGCGGCGTCGCTTCGGTTCCAGCGACTGGCGGGACATCGACTTGGCGCGACTATTCTCGAAGGCTGGCTCAATGAACTCGATGCTTCGAACTTCGTAGTAGCTGATCCTGATGCGGATCAGCTAAACGTGCTTTCTTGGTGCCTCTCATATAGTGTGTGCTCAAATTGTGCCCACGAATTGCATTTTGTACACTTCTATCACTTTTGACTCAACGCACAATCAGCAACTTGCCTTTTTTCAGTGACCCTTCAAGATCAAGTCCCCCTCTCCGCACCAAATATCAGAGGCCGTCTCAATGAGATACGGCGGTTTTTCTTCTGTGGGCAGCGCTTCGGTTAAATGAGGGAAGCGGCGACCGCGCGACCCTCGGGAGCGTCTTCTGCCCCAGGCTATGAGCATCGGAGCAACTGGGCCCTGAAGCTCCTGTCTAAACGAGGTCTCCCGCTACTTATCCTCAGCCCTTTGCCAACCGGAGCCGGGGTTGTATTCTTTCATGGCCTTGGCGAGAGTGGCGGTATTGGCTCCAAGATCCTTCTGATACACCACTCCGTCCTCGTTCACGATGAATGTCATCACACCGGACGACCGGTATTCGGCCGGATACGCTACGAACGCGAAACCCTCGGTCATTTTGCCGCCGACGATGTAGCTTTTCGGCCCGCCTGGGCTATTTCTCCCCTGACGGGTGAGGACGCGGAAAAAGTAACCGTGGTAAGGAGTCGGAGCGCCGTCCGGGCGTTTGGCGTAGCCCTCGGCAACGGCCGACGCCACCAGCGGCCCAATGGGGCTCTGAGGTTCGCCGTCCGCAGCTTTCCAGAAGAGGCCGTTGTGCTGCTCGCCATCGCTGAAGATTCTTTGGGCGTACTCGTGCTGTGTGGAGCGGTATTCCAGTTCCGCGGCCACGAGTTCCTGGCACACGCGAATGGTCGAGATCTCATTGCGGCCAATTCGCCGGTACAAGATTTCTTGCTTGCCTGCCGCGGTATCGAAATACCAGGAGTGATCCTTGTCTACGAGCGGTATGGGAAGGGGCCAATTCTCTGCGCCTACGTACAAGGTGAATCCTTCCGGTTCTTTCACCAGACGGTGCATCTCCTGATATCTGCGGACAAAATCGGCGCGGCTTTCGGCATCCTCGGCTTCGTCTCCCGACGAGATGATTTGCCTGCCGTCTGGTCCCAGGATTTCGAGCACCGCTTTCTCGTCGTTGCTCCGCGCTGCTGCGACGAGCGCAGTGCTCGCCTCTTCCGGCGATGAAAACATCTTCTGACGATGCTGCTGCGCCGTGGAACTGTCAGGAAGACACGCTGCGAAAAGAATAGCCGCCGTTGTTACCAGGAATTTGTTGAGGTTCGTTTGCCGCATATGACTACTCTCCATTACCGGTGTCCGCCGCCGCCGTGCCCTCCGCCGCCAAAGCCTCCGCCAGCGTGCCCTCCGCCGCCGAAGCCTCCGCCACCGAAGTGCCCTCCGCCGCCAAAGCTGGAGCTTCCACGCGACGAGAAGCCCCTCTCCTCTCCACCATGGCCGTAGTTGCTGAACGCTCCCGAGCGGACGCCGCTCTGGCCTCGCGATTCAGAGTATCCTCGAGCAGCCTTGCTGTCTCCGCTAGATGACCTGCCCCCGGTGCCGCCACGATCGGCACTTCGGCCCCGCTCGCCTGCACTGCGCTCGCCTCCACCCCGCTCGCCTCTACTGCGCTCGCCGCCACCTCGGTTGAAATTGTTCCGGTTGTAAAAGGTTCTGCTGTGGGAGTCGTACCGGCCGTGGTTGTAGGTTGCATACCGGTGATGCCAATCGCATCCCCAATGACCCCAGCCCCATCCAAAACCCCAGAAGAAGCCGATGTCGAAGCCGATTCCCCACCCAATGTAAGGACCTTCATACCAAATGCCCGGATACGCGTACCACCCCGGCCACGCCACGATGGGATCACCGTAAACCAGCCACGGATCGTACGCGGGGACGTAGACCACCTCTGGGGCAGCAGGCTGAATGACGATCGTCGAGCCCTTCGTCTCGATCTTCTGTTGCGGCGTGCTCTTAAGATTGCCGGCTTGTTCGGCTCGCCGACGCATCACCTGGATGGCATCCATCACTTCCGGCTGCTGGTTGTAGTAGGCGTCGCCTAAAGATGACGTCCAGGCAAGGTTCTTGTCCATGTTTCCGAGGACCGATGGAAATGCGGTGAGCGCCTTGACGCTTGGATCCCAGGGTTGTTGGTCCGCTGCGTGGCCCAAAGCGTCGCCCTTCAAATCAGGATGGGCTTGCAACCATCTGTCGGCCTCGACGACCTGCTCGGGAAATGTGGATGCTGCCAGAATCTGTGCCACGAGTGAATCCGGATACAGCGCAATCGGTGCTACCAGCTGCTGCAACTGTTCAGCAGTCTGCTGCGCGCGCGGCGGCGCGGAGGCGGCCTGCGCGGGGGCTTGCGGGTCTTGGTAAGCCAGCAGGTTCTGCGTTCCAGCCTCGAACAACAGGGACGTCGACAGCAGGCAAATCAAGGTCTGATTATGCAATCGAGGCCTTGAGAGCCCCATGACGCGTTCCAAAATGCTCATGAGCGAATGATCTCCTAGGTTCTTACGTACTGCTGCCGGCATTTCCGTTCGGTGTGCAACTAGTAGCCAAGAACCCCTGTACGAGGGCCGAGGACGTCTCACGTAAGAAGAGCCGGACGGAGACCGGCTTGTTTGGGAGAAGCGGAGGTTAAGAATGGTTGCGCGGAGCTGCCGAGATTCCTGCCACCTTAACCTACGCCGTGCGGCTGGCGCGTTCCGGAGCGCGAGTTCGTTCGAAAGGCATGTGCCGATACAACGACGAGAACTCAGCAAGTGACGAAACATCCGGAGCGGAAAACCAGCGCGCAGCCCCCGTAACCCCCCAAAAATAAGAGGGATCGAGTGCAGAACGTGTTGGAGGCGCGAGTGCCTTATGAAAGGTACATGACAAAAGTGAGTCAGTGTCTCATTCTCGCCGCTGGCAACGGTACGCGGTTGCGGTCAGTATCTGCCGGCCTTCCCAAACCTCTGGTGCCGTTTCGCGGAAAGCCGATCCTCGAGCACGTAATTCTTAGGGCGCATCAAGCCGGTATCGACAGGTTCGTGATTGTTGTCGGGTATCGCTCCGATTTGATTCGCCGATGGTTTGACAGCCGCTGGCTAGGCAACATATCAGTGACCTGGGTCGAGAATCCGGAGTTTCACAAGCATAATGGCATTTCCGTCCTAAAGGCTCGAGATGAGATCCATGAGAACTTTCTATTACTTATGGCTGATCACGTCTTTGAACCGGAAACCGCTATGAAACTGACGAAGCAGCCGCTGGCGCCCGACGAGGTCATTCTCGCAGTCGATCCGAACATCGACCGCGTCTTTGACCTGGACGATGCAACCAAGGTTCGGCGTGAAGGCGATCTGATCCTGGACATCGGTAAGGAAATCGCGAACTACGACGCACTGGATACCGGGATGTTCCTGTGTAGTCCGGTTCTGTTTGACAAACTCGAAGCGGCGACCAGGGAGAGGAACTGCTCGCTTTCCGACGGCATGCGCGAGCTGGCCCAAGAGCGGCGCTTGCGCGCCTTGGAGATCGGCGAGGCTCACTGGCACGACGTTGATACTCCCGAGGCATTGGCCCACGCTGAAAATATTTTCAAGGAGCGCTTCTACCACGAGCCGATCATCGAGAGGCTGGCCGATGTCTAGGATCACGGCAAGAGCGCTTGCTGGGCTTCTAGGCGTATTGCTCTTAGCATGCCTGGTCGAGCGCACCGGTCCTGCCAAGCTCCTCGCAAGCATTGCCACTCTCGGCTGGGGACTGAGTCTGGTGATCGCGCTTGGTGGAGTTTCACACCTCGTAAAAGCTTGGGCGTGGCGCATAACGCTGTCAGATGAGAAGCGCCACGTTTCATTTGGGCGCATGCTGGGACTGCGGATCGCGTCGGAAGCGGTCGGGCAGCTTGGCTTCCTCGGACAGGTGTTTGGCGAGACCCTGCGAGTCTCACTTCTGAGCTCGACAATACCGGTCGCCAGCGGGATTACGTCGGTAACCCTTGACCGCGCGCTCTTCATCCTGGGTGGCGCGGTGGTAAGCACAGCGGGAATGATCGCCGCGCTCGTCGTCTTGCCGTTGCCCCATGCTCTCGCGCTGTATGCAGGGTTGTTTGCATTGGTACTCTTCGGCGTGATCCTCGTAATGGCGATCGCGGTACAGCGACGATGGGCAGTGTTTTCCGGTACGGCAGAGGTTCTGGGGCGTGTCCGGTACTTTAGCGGCTGGCTGAAGCGCGAGCGTTGTTTAATTCAATCGGTCGAAAACCAACTGCTTGACTTCTGTCACCATTCACCCCGAGCATTTTGGGGCAGTTTCGCTTTGAACTTGACATGCCACGCTGTTGCAACCCTTGAAGTTTATCTGATCTTGTGGCTCATGGGCGTCAAGATTAGCTTCCTCGCCGCACTCGCTATCGAGGCGTTCACCAAACTGATCAATATTCTGGGCACATTCAATCCCGGCAATATCGGCACGTACGAAGGCGGAAACATGGTCATCGCGAGGATGTTCGGCCTGGGCGGAACAGTTGGCCTGACTCTGGGACTCACTCGGCGAGTTCGGGCCATCTTCTGGGCGGCCGTCGGGGCAGTTTGCCTGGTCGTGTTATCCAAGTCGAGGAAGCGCTACACTCAACCCGCAACACAGACTGAGAATGAGCTGACTGGCCGAGCGCATGTCGCCGTGATTCTCGCGAACGATGTGCACGACGATAGCAGTTTTGGTTCCGCGCTTCCCCAGGTTGGCGCTCTTCCGGTCTTGCTCCGGGCGATCTTGGGAGCACAGAAGGCGGGTGCCACGCGAATCCTGGTGGTCGTGAATCAAGTAACAGGCCGACGCGTCCAACGCGAGTTGCTCGACACTCGGCGTCTTCCCGGGTGCATCGAGTGGCTTCAGCTCCCTTTGTCATTTGCACAACTCGCTGGCCAGCCAGAGGAACGTCTAGTGATGATCGCCGGGGACAGAACATATCATCCGTCTTTGCATCGGCTTGCAGCCGAATGGAATGAAGGCGATGCTTTGGCACTGACCACCGGCACGGAGCTAGCCGGTATCTATACGTTTTCCCGCCACCTGGCATTGGAGCTTGCGAATCGCGGCCCGTCGAACATCGGCAGCGTCGAAGACCTGCATACTTCTCTCATCTCTACCCATTCAGTGGAGTGCGAGCTCGTGCAGGAAGACAAGTGGCAGCGCATTCTCACCCCGCAGGATCGCCTTTCGGCTGAGCAGAAACTGGACAGTTGGCTCACCAAACCCACAGACGGAATTTTCGCCAGGTTGAATCGCCGGATCTCAGTTCCGATTAGCCGCCGGTTAATTCAATTTCAGATCACGCCCAACATGGTTAGTCTGTTTGTTCTCGGGGTCAGCTTTCTTTCGGGCCTGTTCTACGCGTGCGGTGGCTACTGGAACATGCTTCTCGGCGCCCTCTTGTCGCAGTTTTCAAGTGTTCTCGACGGGTGCGACGGCGAAGTCGCCCGCCTAAAGCTTCAGGAATCGGCGTTCGGCTGCTGGTTGGACACGATCTGCGATTGGTTTTACTATGTTTTCATTTTCGTTGGTATTACGATAGGACTGCTAAGAAACTCAGGCTCGCGAAACTATCTGTGGTGGGGTGGGCTGCTTCTCTTCGGAACGGTTGTAACTCTTATGGTTACGGGGTTTCAGCGGCATCGGTTGGCCGCTGGACGCCCGGAGCAGTTGTTGGGAATCTGGCAGACGCAGGCCGCGAGCCGACGGTCCAACCCGTTTTTGTACCTCGGCCGGCATACTGAGTTCATCATCCGGCGCTGCTTCTTGCCGTATGCTCTCTTGGCTTTCGCCCTTTTCAACACTACGAACGTGGCGCTCATCATCGCCGCGGTGGGCGTCAACCTTGTCTGGCCCATAGCCCTCTATTCTTACTTCGCCTTTGCTGCAGTCCAAACGCCACCCGCGGCCAACTCTCCGGCTTCGGCTTAAGCCTCGGCTCACGACGAGAACTCGGCAAATGACGAAAGCTCAGGAGCGGCGAGCCGGCAAGAAACACCCTTAAGTGCATGGCAACAAAAGCTATGCGTCATTAGCTGAAGGTTGGAGACACGAGTGCCTTATGTAAGGTGCAGCCGACAGGAAGCGGCGATAACGGAGAGATTTCTGGAGGCCGCGTTACGCCGACCTGTTCAGGACTTTCGCCCGCAACTCGTCGTCTCCTCCAGGTGTGAAATGGCATTGGCCGAGGCCAAGAAAACGCTCGCGCCTTTTACTTGGCAACGCGTGAAGCATCGCGCACAGGGCGGTCTGAGTGGCGCAGGAAGGAGACATAGGATGGCGAAGCTTGGAGGCACCTCCTCTTGACAATTCGCATCATAGTTTTAACTGGCGCAATGACGTGCGCTTTGGCCTGGTTCCCCCGAATCGCCGCCGCCCAGGGAGCCGGGGAAGACTTGAAAACCAGCCGCATACAAGGCACCGTCTATACGGTCGAGTCCGACGGAGGTCGAGCGATGGTGCCGGGCGCCGTGGTCAAGCTCACCGGACCATCATTCTCCGATCAGACGATCACCGACGATCAGGGAAAGTACAGCTTTGCGGCGGTGACCGCAAACACATATCGAATCGACGTGACGGCTCCAGGCCTTAACGGTTCCAACGAGGTAATAGTCGCATCGAGTACGGCACTTGACATTCCCGTCGAATTGAAGGTGGCAGACGTAAAGGAATCGGTGACGGTGACTGGAAATGCCGACATCACTGATACGACCACTTCATCCGATCAATCGGTCATAAACAAATCGACTGTTTGGAACGCGCCGAACCAGGAAGATCGCGTCGATAACTTGCTGCCTCTGGTTCCGGGAGTAGTCCGCGGTCCCGACGGTCTGATCAATATGAAGGGCGCCCGTTCATCGCAAGGCGGAGCTCTCGTCAATAGCTCGAACGCGACCGATCCGGTTACAGGCAACGCCGCAATGAGCCTCCCCATTGATGTTGTTGAGTCCGTGAAAGTGATCGCAAATCCCTACGATCCCGAATACGGCAGGCTGACCGGCGCCGTTGCAAGCGTGGAGACCGTTACGGGGAACCTCAACACTTTCCGTATGACGGCGCAGAACCTCATGGTGCGGCCTCGAAACCGCGATGGGAGCTTTGTGGGCATTGAGTCGGCCACACCAAGAATGACCGCCACCGGCCCCCTCATAAAGAACAAGGTTGCCTTCACGCAGTCGTTCGAATACCGGTACGTCCGAACTCCGGTCTCAAGCCTTCCGCCACTCGAGCGTGACATCAAATTCGAAGGATTCAATTCCTACAGCCAGCTTGACGCGACACTGACTCAAAGGCAGTCACTGACGGCGTCCTTCGCGCTGTATCCACAGAAGCTCAATTATCTGGGCTTGAATACCTTCGCGCCGCAGCCGTCGACTCCCGATCTTCACCAGCGCGGCTACATGGGATTGATCCAACACCATTACGCGACGGGCGCGGACTCGCTGCTCGTTTCACAGTTCAGCTACAAGCGGTTCGACGCCGACGTGACGGCCAACAGCAGCCAACCCTATGAGCTCATGGTCGAGACAACGGCCGGCGGCTTCTTCGATAAACAGCACCGCGAGACCTATCGCACGGAGTGGCAAGAGACTTATGAATTCGGTCTGCGCAACTTCGCGGGAGTTCATCAGTTCAAGGCCGGCGCCGATTTCGCACACAGCGATTATGATGGCCGCATAAGCCTACAGCCCGTCAGCATCATTGGAGTTTCAGCCCTTCCCGTGGAGCTGATCGGTTTCGGACCTCCTTCCGGGTTTGATATTCACCAGAACGAGATTGCATGGTTCCTGGCGGATAAATGGATGCCGTTCCAGCGTCTCACTCTGGATCTCGGCGTGAGATTCGATCGTGATTCCGTGACACACTCAACCAACACGGCGCCGCGCGCCGGCTTCGCACTCGTGCTGACCAGCGACGTAAAAACCCTGCTTAAGGGGGGTGTGGGCCTGTTTTACGACCGCGTGCCCCTCAACATTGTGTCATTTCCGCTCCTTCCTGACCGCACGGTTACGACCTATTCTCCGACGGAGGACGTACTTTCTTCGATAGCCTACACGAACACGATTACCGAGGGTCTCCGCAATCCGCGAAGCGTGGGATGGAATCTGGAACTCGATCGGCAGATCACCTCTTCTTTCCTTCTTCGCGCCGGATTCCAGGAGCGTAACACCGCCCGCGACTTCGTCATCACGCCGGAGCCAAACCTCGGAATCCTTTCTGTTTCCAACGCCGGCCGCGCCTTCTATCGCGAGTTTCAGATTACCGGCCGGTACAAAATCCGGCGCGGCACGCTGAACGCCTCCTATGTGCGATCGCAAGCACGAGGAAATCTGAATGACTTCAATCAGTTTTTCGGCAACAACGCCGCGCCTGTCATACAGCCGGACGCGCAAGGACGTCTTTCCTTTGATGCTCCCAACCGGTTCCTGACTTGGGGGCAGTGGGAGACGCCCTTCAAGCTCACCGTCCTCCCGGTTCTGGACATTCACACTGGATTTCCGTATTCCTTAATCGATCAGTCTCGCGAGTTCATCGGCCCCCGGAACTCTGAGCGGTTTCCTCGGTTCTGGTCCTTCGATCTCCAGGTGACCAGGCTGATCTCGATCCCGCTTCCGCACGGAAAGGTCAAGGCTCGCGTCGGAGTCAGCGTTTTCAATCTGTTCAACCGCTTCAATCCCCGGGACGTGCAAAACGACATCGACAGCTATCGCTTCGGCGCGATGTTCAACGGCGTGGGGCGAACGTTCCGAGGAAAGTTCATTTTGGAGTTCTAGCGATGGTACTTACTTCATTTCTTCTACTCTCTAACGTGGCGACGACTATAGGCGATTCGAATTCGCCACTCCCAAGCGCCGACGAGGTCGTGGCCAATATGATGGTGCGCGATCGCGAACGCCAGAGCGCTCTCAATGGCTACACGGCCGCCCGGCGCTATATACTTGAGAATCAGAGCCATCACAAACGGGCCGAAATGCTCGTGCGCGTGACCTGCCAGAGAGACGGTTCGAAACAATTCGAGACGATTTCCGAAACCGGCTGGGGAGGAGCGCGGAAGTACGTCTTCCGCGGTCTGCTCGACGCTGAAATTGAAGCGTCCCGGCCAGAGTTACGCCAGCGGTCGCGCGTCACACCTGAAAACTACGCATTCGAAATGATGGGGACCGAGTATGTGAATGGACGTCCCGCCTATGTGATGGGGATTGCGCCGAAGACACCAAACAAATATCTCACGAAGGGCAGAATCTGGATCGACGCAGAGGAATATGCCATCGTACGTATCGAAGGTAAGCCCGCCAAAAACCCCTCCTTCTGGATCAAGAGCGTTCACTTTGTCCACAACTACGAGAAACAGGGATCGTTCTGGTTTCCCGTCTCCGACGTCTCGGTGACGGACGCACGAATCTTCGGAAACACAGAGCTGACTGTTGAATACTTCACTTACACGCCGACCACGTCTGCGCCCTCAGCCGCACGCGAGTCCGTCCGAGCGAACCTACCCAACTGAGATGCAAGCGCTGATTGCAATTCCTCCAGGTCAGGCGTCTCAGGATTATGGAGGGGAAAACGCGATGATGCAAAACGTCGTCGGAGTGCCTCTGCTGAGCCGAGTCATCGCAACCGCGCCACTGCGGGGATCGAAGCCCGTCTTCTCGAAACTGATTCCAGCCGCGAACGAAGCCCAGCCGAACGCATGAAAGACGTTCTAACCGGCAATTTCGCGGCACGCCGATGGGATCTGCGCCCAGCTTCAGTGATGCGCGTGGTCAACTGGAACATCGATCGCGGTCTTCGGCTGCGCGGAATTGTCGACTTTCTCGATTCTCAGAATGCCGACCTCCTGATCCTGCAAGAAGTGGATCTAAACGCCCGGCGAACGCGGCGGCTCAATATCGCGGAGGAGATCGCGCGGCGGCTTGAAATGAACTACGTGTTTGGATGGGAATTTCAGGAATTAACCCAGGGCTCGCGAACCTCTCCCGCTTACCATGGCCAAGCGACGCTCTCGCGATGGCCATTGGAGAATCCTCGCGTGATCCGCTTCCGCCACCAATCCAGCTTCTGGCGTCCACGATGGTTTCTGCCGCGCACGGAACCGTTTCAAGAGCGAATCGGGGGCCGCCTCGCGTTGGTGACGGAAATCGACGTCGGTGGAAAGGAACTCTCAGTTTACAACCTGCACTTGGAAAGCCGGGGGAATAAGAATCTTCGCCTTTCGCAACTGGAAGAGGTCCTGGAGGATGCCGCGAACTATCCGCGGCAGTCACGAGCCCTTTTGGCTGGTGACCTGAACTTCGATGCTTCGGATGCCTTTCGGCCTGACATGACTCACGGCCTGGACTTCCGGAGTGCGATCGAGTTGCCATCTCCGCACACCACTCCGGCGCGTTGGTTATTCCAGCGTCCGCACACAATCGACTGGGCGTTCGTATCTGGCCCTATCCGGGTGGCCCACGGGCAGGTTCACAACATGGTCAATGCTTCCGACCACTATCCAATTTCGTTGACGATCGAATTCTCTTGAGCCCATGGCCAGTTCGTCGCAATCCTATCCATTTTGTTTAGGGGTTGAGTCCCCTGGCTCACGCCAGGGGTTGAACCCCGCGCGTTAGTGCGGGGACCCGGTGTTCGGCAGGCCGGTAACGATATTGCCGGGACATCTTAGTAGTATAACTTGCGTGTTTTCAGTAGCCGCAAGTCCCCTCTCCGAACCAAATAGTTCTCCCGTTTTCTTCCAACCGCGCTGGCGGGAGCGCTCTCAATGCTCGCAGGCCTTCCTCAGATTGCGGGTCTTGCCCGATACGGTACACTAAGCCAATGGACTCATCTGCGGGCACCATTGAGTGTCCTCAGTGTCATCGTCAGAACGCGCCGGACGTTTCGCGGTGTACCTCCTGCGGAACCTGGATCGGGCGTAGTGATGCTACCGTGACCCACCTGCCGGCGGACACTGGATGGTCTAATGCAACCCGAGCCGAAGCGCCGATTACGAGCTCTGGCCTTAACCTGGAAATCGGAAGCGTCATCGCCGACCGATACGAAATCCTGAAATTGCTCGGCGAAGGCGGAATGGGAGCGGTCTACAAGGCCCGCGACAGAGAAGTCGATCGCCTGGTGGCGCTGAAGGTGGTGCGGCCGGAACTCGCCGGGCACTCCAGCGTGCTGCAGCGCTTCAAGCAGGAGCTGATCCTGGCGCGCGCCGTGACACACCGCAACGTGATTCGTATTTTCGACCTCGGCGTTTCCGAAGGATGCCGCTTCATCACGATGGAGTTCATCGAGGGGCGGGACCTTTCCTCCATCCTGGAAGAACGCAAGCTGAACCCGGCTGAAGCGGTGAAGATCCTGCGGCAGATTTGCTCCGCCCTTGAGACGGCGCACGCCGAAGGAGTGGTTCACCGCGATCTGAAGCCGCAGAACGTGATGATCGAGCCAAGCGGGCGCGTGGTGGTGATGGACTTCGGCCTGGCGCGGTCGATGGAAGCCTCCGGATTGACCCAGGCTGGCGCGGTGATGGGAACGCCGGCCTACATGGCGCCGGAACAGGCTAAAGGTCTGCCGGCCGACGAGCGCTCGGATATCTTCGCGCTGGGCATCATCTTTTATCAAATGATGACTGGCGTGGTGCCGTACAAGGGCGATACGGCACTGGCCAGCCTGCTGCTGCGCACCCAAGGGCCGCCAAAGCCGCCGATGCAGTTGGAGCCGGCGATTCCGCAGGCCCTGAACGACATCGCCATGAAGGCTCTGGCCACCGATCCGGAGCAGCGGTACCAGAAAGCGGCCGATCTCAACAAGGACTTGAAAGACTGGGAAGAAGGCACGCTGCACAAGGGCATCGTGACCCCGCCGATGAAGATGATGGCGGATTCGACCGCGGGGAAATGGATCGCGATCTCCTCCGCCGGAGCCCTCGTTCTGGCGGGCGCGGGATACGGCCTTTTCCGGTATTTCGAAAAGCCCTCCGCTCCTCCGCCGCCGACCACCGTGCTCATCGCGGATTTCAACAACCACACGGGAGACCAGGTCTTCAGCGGCACGCTGGAGTCCACGCTCAAGCTGGCTTTAGAAGGCGCCGGTTTCATCAGCGCGTATGACCGGACGAAGGTACGGGAACTGGGTTTGAAAGCCATCACCGGCACATTCGACGAACCGGCGGCAGAGACGATCGCCGCCAGTCAAGGACTGAACGTCGTCGTTTCCGGGTCGATCGACCGGCACGGCTCCGACTACCAGCTTGCCGTTCGGGCTGTTCGGACCGTCACCGGCAAGGTGCTGGCCAACGTCGAGGCGACAGCGCCGAACAAGGACCAGGTGCTGTTTGCCGTCACCAAACTGGGCACCGCTCTGCGAACGGCACTGGGCGACTCGACATCGGAATCGGCGCAGCGGTTATCGATGGAGACCCTCTCCTCCGCCAATCTCGAAGCAGTCCATGAATACGCATCGGGCCTGGACATGCTGTCGGCGGGCAAATTCGCCGACGCGCAGGCGCATCTTTCCAAAGCCGTGGAAATGGACCCCAACTTCGGCATCGCCTATACGATCATGGCCAGTGCGGCTCGCAACCAGGGCCGCTTTCAGGAAGCCGAGCAGTATATCAGAGAGGCGATCAAACTCACCGGCCGCATGACTGAGCGAGAGCGTTATCGCACTCGCGCATACCTTTATTTCCTGACCCGCGATTACCAGAAGTGCACGGAGGAATACACCGCGCTTCTTGATAAATACCCGGCGGATACTGGGGCGTATACCAACCTCGGCGTCTGCCTCGCGCACCAGCACAACATCCCCAAGTCGGTCGAAATGGCGAGGCGGGCCGTTGCGATCCTCCCAAAGCGCGCGATTTACCACTCCAACCTCGCGATGGACCTGGTCAACACTGGAGATTTCGCCGGAGCTGTGAAAGAGGCGGCCGAGACGGTGAAGCTCGGCTATGTCAATGGCAACCTTATTGAGGCCTGGGCGCGCCTCGGCCTGGAGCAGCCTACAGCAGCCGCCGAAGCCTATCACAACCTTGAAAAGGCTCTCCCGTCCGATGCCGCTACTGGTTTGGCCGACTTGGCTGTGTACGAGGGCCGATACTCAGAGGCAGTAAAGATTCTCGAGAAAGGCGCGGAGCAGGACTTGAGCGGCCGCAAGCCGGATAAGGACGCCGCAGCCACCAAGTATTGGATGTTGGCGCATGTCCAGCTTCTGAGGGGACAAAAGGCCGCTGCGCTCGCCGCAGCAACACAGGCGCTCGGAAACAACAACGCCGTTCAAACCCGTCTCGTCGCCGGACAGGTATTCGCCGCGCTCGGAGAAGAGACGCAGGCGCGAGCTCTTGCCGTTGGCCTCGGGAATGAACTCCAAACCGAGCCTCAAGCGTACGGCAAGCTGATCGAGGGCGAACTCGCTCTGAAGAATGGGGACGGCCGCGGAGCGGTCAAGATCCTCACGGACGCCAACAATCTGATGGATACCTGGATGGGCCGGTTCGACCTGGGCCTGGCGTACCTTCAGACCGAACAGTATCCCAACGCCGATTCGGAATTCGACCGGTGCATCAAACGCCGCGGCGAGGCCACATCGCTGTTCCTGGATCTGGCTACTTACGGCTATTTCCCGCCCGTGTACTACTATCAGGGGCGCGCGCGGGAGGGCATGAAGACCGCGGGATACGCCGATTCCTACAAGAAGTACCTGAGCATTCGCGGCCAATCAGCGGAGGATCCGCTGGTGGCTGACGCCAAGCGCCGGGCGGCCCAGTAGTACCGAACTAGTGGTTTGTAACTACTGGAGGCTTGACTTACCTCATTGCCGTCCCCCATACTGATCGCTGACTAACGGGGCGGGTCCACATGAGTTCGTGCGTCTTTGCAACGGTTAAGTTACTGTGTGCCATGATTTGCCTAATGAGTTGCCGGATGCTTGTAGGCGTTGTGCGGGCACATGATTAGTGAAACTGGGGGATTGCGAAAAGATGACACGAACGAGTGTTAGCCTGGTGTTTTTTCTTGCTGTACTGACCCTGTTTGCGCCAGCCGCCTGCGCTTCCACCGACTCGCTGACTTTTTTCAACAACTGGTTCGTCACCGGGGATTACGCGGTGTCAGGCGTCGGCCTCAGAGGGACTGGCGTGGGCGGCTGGGCCACCGGCAAGATCAACATGACGGGGGTCCCATCCGGGGCGCAACCGATCGCTGCGTTTCTGTACTGGTCTACCTCGGAGCCCACTTCTACGCCGAGCGCCAGCATCGGTTATTTCAACACGAACAAGATTCAAGGCGCTGTAATGGGAAACGCGGCAAGTCCGAATCCTGGTTGCGCGAGTTCCGGTGGCGGGACCTCCGGATATGGGTTCGTCTATCGTGCGGACGTGCTCCGGTATCTGCCGGTGGATTCCAATAACGTCCCGCAGGCCACTGGCAACCAGACAGTCAAGCTGGCGGATGCGGGCAGCGGACCTGGCATTCTCACCAACGGCGCCAGCCTGGTTGTGATTTATAAGATCGTGGTGCCGGGCCTTCCAACCGTGGCGCCCCTTCGTGCCGTGGTCATTTACAACGGCGCGTATACCGTGAATAAGCAGTCGGCCGGCCTGACGCAGAACGTCGCCGGGTTCTATCAGGCCTCAGCGAACGACGCCGCAAGAATGACCGCCATCGCGGCAAATGGACAGAAAGGGTTTATCTCGCCGCTTTCCATAAACGGCAATACCGTCGACAGCGACCCGTTTGCGGGAACGCAGGGCGGGCGCTGGGACAACCCAAGCTACGCCGTCAATTTGGCCACCAACGCTTCGTCATTTTCAGTGATGGCGACCGCGGGAAACAGCCAGACGTGCGTGACTTTTGCCGCAATCGTCGCCAGTACGAACGTCCAGGACAGCGACAACGACGGACTCCTGGACATCTGGGAGACTCAGGGATTGCACCGCAATACGGGAGTTTTTCCCGCCACGTTCGGCACTTGCGCTCAGTACCCGTCGGACCCAACGAACACATGCGTGAATCTGCCGAAAATGGGCGCCAATCCGAACAAGAAGGATATCTTCATCCAGATCGACTGGATGCACGGCAGCGGGGACGGATCGGGTGGCACTGACACCAAAGGCGCTCACGATCACATTCCGCAGCTTGCCGCGTTGAGTTCCGTGGCCACGGTCTTCGCTAACAACGGTATTAGTGTACATTTCGACGTTGGAGCAAACTACCAGGGGAATCAATCCACCTGTGGCAACGCGCCTTGTTCGTTCATCGTTCCCGCGACCTACTTGTCCTCCGGTGTAAACGTGCCTTTAGCGCTCGGCGGATCGGACATCGACGAAAATACGCTCGTCTGCCAAAGCACCACAAAACACGCGTGCGACTACAACGAGCCGTACCCGGTACTGAGCTTTGAATTCGGCTTCGCTTCGGTAAAGGACGGCAACTCCTTATTGGGCATCCCAGGGCATTTCCCGCAAAGCCGGAAGGACGCCTTCCATTACTCGCTCTTTGCCCATGCGCTGGCAGGCCCATTCGACACAAACGGTCATCCGGTCGACCCATTCACCGGTCAGCCGACGACCACTCCGAAGAGTTATTCCGGCATCGCGCATCGGCCCGGTGGAGGTTTCATGGTGACGCTTGGTCTCTGGCGATCCGACATTCCGGCTTACGATCAGGTGGGAAGCCCGCAGGTGCAGGCAGGCACGTTGATGCATGAATTGGGCCACAATCTCGGCCTGGGACACGCGGGAACGTCCACCAAACCCAACTGCATGCCAAACTATCCCAGCGTCATGAATTACCTTTACCAGACGCGCGGTTTGACGGATGCGTCCGGCACCGAACATGTCGATTATTCCAACGGCGTGCTACTGCCCTTAAGCGAGAATGTTCTTTCCACAAGCATCCCAATGGCGGCTCTTCCAGGTCTTCAGCGATACCGGGTCCGGTACTATGGGCCATTAGCGCCGAATCAGCCGAGCACCCAGGCGGCCCAGCTCCATTGCGATGGCACACCGCTCAATGGTTCGCCGTTCGAGGTCCGTCTCGAAGGCCCCGCTGTCTCGACTCCGGACTGGAGCAACGGCACGGTTCCGCTGGGGAAGTTCAGTCCCCCATTGGACGTTAATTACGACGGGACTACAGGGCAACTTTTCGTTGACCAGCCGGACTGGTTGACAATCAACCTGCAGCAGATTGGAACCGGGTACAGTTTCGGCGGATTGTCCGTTGGTGCGTTTGCCACCGACGGCGGAGCGTACGCGACCGACGGAGGAGCGTTTGCCACCGATGCCGGAGCCTTGGCCACCGATGGTGGCGCTTTCGCCACCGATGGCGGTGCGTTTGCCACGGACGGCGGAGCCTTCGCGACCGATGGCGGCGCGTTCGCCACGGACGGCGGGGCCTTCGCCACGGACGGCGGCGCGTTCGCCACCGACGCCGGCGAAATCGACCAGGACACGGTGCTTCTGTCGAGTGTGGATCCTCCAACCGGGCTGGCCGCGACGAATATTGGGACCGGCATTACATTGACGTGGACGCCGCCGAGCGTGGGCCAGATCCAGAACTACAACATCTATCGTTGCGGAGTCATCGCTCCGGCGACATCGTGCACACCGGTCGCTCCGGTCTTCAACTCGTCGGTGAAAGGCTACAGTTTAGGCGGGCCCTTGATGCCCAACTTTACCGACACGGTCAATGATTATACCGATTCGGGCAAGGGCGGCAGCGCCAATTGCAACAACGCCAGCACGACTTGCTACAACACGACGTACTACTACTTGGTGACGTCGGTGGTGAGCATAGGCGGCAAGATCACGGAAAGCGGCAACTCCAATACCGTCAATACCGAAGTGCCGCATCTGTTCGTGATTGCGAACTCGGCCGGAAGCATTGTCTACGGTACGGCCAACCCGGTGCCGGCCTACACAGTTTACGGCGATGTCGCTGGCTCCCTGTCGAACGGCTCGGTGTCGTGCGGTTTCGGCGCTCCCGGCAACCTCGTTACCCCGCGCAACGTTGGGACGTATCAGATTTCCTGCACAGGCCCGGCCACCACGTCTCCGAACAACGGCGTGACCTATAACGCCACGTATCTGGGCAACACATCGGGCACGCTGACCATCACGCAGCGGCCGCTCACGGTGACGGCTGGGGCCACCAACAAAGTCTACGACGGCACCCCGAACTCAACTGCGACGCCAGCGATTACGGGAACGCTTGCCTACACCGACACACCTGGCTTCACCGAGTCCTATGACAACAGGAATGCCGGCTCCGCCCACGTCATGACGGCAACCGGAATCGTGAATGATCTCAACAGCGGGCTCAACTACGCGGTGACGTTTGTGAAGAGCGCCGCTACGTCCGTGATCACCCAATTGCCGATCACGGTTACACCAGCTGCCAGCGTCAAGACCTACGATGGCGCTACCAATCCCGCACAGGGAGTGATCCCCACGATCGCGCCGAATCTGGGAGTCGGTGACACCGCGACCTTCACCGAGGCGTACGTAAGCAAGAACGCGGGTATGAGCCTACCGATGGTGATCGTCACGGGCGGGACCGTCCTCGACGGCAATAGCGGAAACAACTACATCATCACTCTGGCCCCGGCTAATTTCGGAACGATCAACAAACTGCCGATCACCGTTACGCCGGTCGCCAGCGCGAAGACCTACGATGGCACGACCACTCCTCAGCCGGGGCTGACACCGGCAGTCGCGCCCTCCGTGGCTCCGGGGGACACGGCGAACTTCACGGAAGCGTACCAAAGCAAGAACGCGGGCAATAACCTGACCATGACCACCACCGGAACGGTCAGCGATGGAAACAACGGCAACAACTACGCTATTACTTTCGCCAGTTCCGGTGTAGGAACGATTAGTAAGCTGGCCATCACAGTGACGGCGGCCACGAGCACCAAGGCCTACGACGGCACCACCAGTTCAATGGCCGTCCCGACGATCACCACGGGCAGTTTGGCGACTGGGGACACCGTGACCTGGACGGAGACCTACGACAACCAGAACGCTGGCTCGGCCCACGTGATGACACCGGTGGGAACGGTCAATGACGGTAACGGTGGAAATAACTATTACGTGACGACGATTACCATTAACACCGGCGTGATCACTCAGGCTCCGGCGTCGGTTACGCCGAATGCAAGCGGCAAGGTTTACGGTACAGCCGATCCGGTGCTGACCGGGACACTCGCCGGGTTCTTGCTGGCGGATAACGTGACCGCGACCTACACCCGGACATCCGGAGAAACCGTCGCTGGGTCGCCGTATACCATCACAGCGACGCTCGCTTCCACCGGGCTCCTGACCAACTACAACATTACGTACAGGACCGCGAACTTTACGATTACGCCGGCACCGCTCATGATTACCTTGACCAACTTGACACAGCCCTATAGCGGTACCCCGCTTAGTCCGACGGTCACGACCAGTCCGGCGGGCATCAGCGTTACGCTATCGGGCGCGCCGGATACCGCTGTCGGCTCGTACCAGGTGACGGCGACCGCGGCGGATCCCAACTACATGGGATCCGCAAACGGAACCTTCATAATCGCCGACTTAAGTTCGTTTAACTTGATCGGCGGTGTGGCGTCCTTCCTGAATCCGGGGATACGGCTAACGCAGGACCAAGGAAGCGAAACCTCTTCTGCCTGGTTTCCCGCGGAAATCCCGGTCGCTGCCGGATTCTCGACGACGTTCCAGTTCCAGATTACGCCGTCCTCGGGAGAAGCCGACGGCTTTGCTTTCGTGATCCAGGCCAATCCCAATGGGACTCAGGTTCTCGGAACACCAGGAAAGGGCGGGTATATAGGCTATACGGGTATTCTGAACAGCATCGCGATCGAATTTGATACCTACTACAACTCGGACTACGGGGATCCCGAAAGCCCCCATATCGGCATTCAGGGCAGCATTCTGCACGGCCAAAATTCCTCTAATCACAACACGAACGCCCTCGCCGCGGCAGTCCCGGCCAATTTTGCGGACGGCGGCCCTCACACCGCGACCATCACGTACGATGGCACGACGCTTAAAGTCTATCTGGACAGCGGGACCACCCCGATTGTCTCTGCGAACGTGAATCTGGCTACGACAATAAGCCTGGATGGCGGCACTAACGCCTACGTCGGCTTCACCGCCGCAACCGGCGCGTCCGCGGAGTATTCGGACATCTTGAGCTGGACCTGGACGCCGGGACCGCCCCAGTAGAGGCGCCGTTCTAGCGCAGCGCCCAGTGTCTTCGGGCCACGGATAACCTCCGTGGCCCGCGCAAACCCCATGGCGCTGGCCCCGGCGATATGCTAGCAGATGATACCTCGCTTCGCGTTCTCCTTCCTGGCGCTCAGCGCCCTTTGTTTTGCCCAGCCCGAAAAATGGTTCCCTCGCGACCAGTTGATGACCACCGGAGTCTACTACTATCCGGAGGCCTGGCCGGAGTCGCAGTGGGAACGCGACATCGCCAATATCAAAAAGCTGGGCTTCGAATATATTCACGTCGGCGAATTCGCCTGGGCGTTTATGGAGCCATCCGAAGGGCGCTATCAGTTCGACTGGCTTGATCGCGTCATTGCCCTGGCGCAGAAGAACGGCCTCAAGGTCGTCCTCTGCACGCCTAGCGCGACCCCTCCTGCGTGGCTGTCGAAGAACCATCCAGAGATTCTGATGATCAACGCCGAAGGCATCCGCATGGAGCACGGCGGACGCGAGCAGGCCGACTGGAGCTCGCCCGCGTACCGCAGGTACGTCGAGCGAATCGTCACGCAGATGGCGCAACGCTATGGCAGCGACCCGATCGTGTGGGGCTGGCAGTTGGACAACGAACTCTCGCATTACGGCCAAGGCTTTTCGTACTCCCCGGCATCGCAAGCGAAATTCCGCGAATGGGTGCGGCGGAAATACGGCACGCTGGACCGGCTCAACGCGGATTGGGGCAATTCCTTCTGGTCGCAGATTTATTCGAGCTGGGATGAGGTGGAAATGCCGAATCCGCGCGCTGTGGTGGCCGGTCCGAATCCGCACGCGATGCTCGACCTGCATCGCTGGTTCGCCGCCGAGGCCGCCGATTATTTCCGCTTCCAGACCAACACGCTGCGCCGCTACGTGAAGGATCAGTGGATCACCACGAACTATATGGCGGGCTACGACATGGTGGACCCGTCGCTCTCAGAAAAAGACTTCGACATCATGACGTTCACGATGTATCCGGTGAGTGGAGGCTTATTCCGCGGCGAACTGGGCTTCCGCATGGGCGATCCGGCATCGATCGCTTTTACCCATGATTTTCTGCGCAACCTGGGCAGCGGCATCGAGGGGCCGATGGAGCTTCAGCCGGGCCAAGTCAATTGGGCGCCGGTGAATCCATGGCCCCTCCCCGGCGTGATCCGCGCCTGGATCATGCGAGCCTTCGCGCAAGGCGCTCGCATTGTCTGCACGTATCGCTACCGCCAGCCTCTGGCCGGGGACGAGCTGTATCACAAGACCATCGTCGAACCGGATGGAACGGCGCTTGCGCCCGGCGGCAAGGAATTTGTGGAGGCGATGGCTAACGTTCGGACGTTGCGCGGGCTTTACAACTCAGACGCCGCCGAGCCCGCCGATCTGGCCGCGCGCCGCACTGGTTTCTTGATCAACTTCGAAAACCGCTGGGACATCGACAATCACAAGCAGACGTTTCGCTGGGACACCACGGGCCATTGGTTGAAATATTATCGGGTGCTGAAGTCGATGATGGCTCCGGTCGACGTCATTGGCGAAGAGAAGGACTTTTCGAAGTACCGGTTTCTGGTCGCGCCGGCGTATCAGTTAGTCGACCGCAAGCTGATCGAGCGCTTCCGCGACTACGCGCAAAACGGAGGCACGCTGATCCTCACCTGCCGCACCGGACAGAAGGACCGCCGCGGCCAGCTTTGGGAAACGCTGTGGGCGGAGCCGATCTACGACCTGATCGGCGCAGCGGTTCCGCGATACGACCTGCTGCCCGAGGGCCGCAACGGCAAAGTGACGGCGGCGAACAAGAGCTACGGCTGGGGAGCGTGGGGCGACATCCTCGAGCCTCGCCCGCGAACCGAAGTGCTGGCCGCATACGCCGACCAATTCTATAAGGGCAGCGCCGCCGCCGTGCGCCACAAGCTGGGCAAAGGCGAGGTGGTTTACATCGGCGTCGATTCGCTGGACGGCACGTTAGAGACGGATCTGCTGTGGTCGATTTACGACAAAGCGGGCGTGAAGCCCGCCCGGCTGCCGATCAACTTCCTGGTCGATTGGCGCGACGGATTCTGGGTGGCGACCAATTTCGCCGATGCGCCGATCCCGATTCCCGCGCCGGTGAGTGCGAAAATCCTGATCGGCCAGAAAATGGTTCCCCCTGGGGGCGTTGCCGTGTGGCAATGAACCTATCGGCTCTTATGCTCCGGATGTTCGCATGAAGGAGCCGCAGTTAAGTGCTGGTTCCCCACGTAGCGCATCTCCTCGTGAATGCCGACGGACGAGGTGTAATACCCGTCGATGGTCATACGCTTTAGCTCAACGAAGAATCGTCCGAGGTCCGATTTGGGTGATTCTTCCTCGCCGGCGGCGCGCGCCAGCACCGTTTCCAGAGCCTCTGTGCTCTCCGCGGCGGCGAACGCTGCGAGCCCGGCGCGCCAGGCATTCCTTGCTCCATCCGGCCCGGTGGAGATCATCAGATCGGCAAACGCGGGAACGCGCGCGGCCTTCGCTCCGGGCGAATGTTCATCGGCGGGGATGATCAGCTCCATCAACCGTTCCAACAACTCCTGCTCCGCCTCGGTGAAAAATGCAAACCTGTACCGCGCCAGATCCGAGCCCACGCCGGTGGTCGAACAATGGCTTTCGGCCGCTCGCAGAGCCTCGACCGGCAGCAGCGGGACAGTCAGTGCCTTCAGAACCGTGCGGCGATTCATCAGAGTTCTCCCCGTTTCCGCCGTTCCTTAATGTAATCCGCCGCTCGCAAAGACAGGGCCATGATCGTCAGCGTCGGATTTTTTTCCGAAGACGTGGGGAACGTGCTGCCATCGGTCACGAAGAGGTTCTTTACGTCGTGGGCCTGGCAGTAGCTGTTGAGCGCCGATGTTTTTCGGTCCTGACCCATGCGCACCGTGCCGCACTCGTGGCTGGCGAAACCCGACGGTTCGACCGACGGCGTTAACGTCACGTCGCCCTTCAACCGATCCGCGATCGAGAGCGCCGACGTCCGCATCGCATCATAGATCTCCCGGTCCATTTCACGGAAGCGAAACTGCACCACGGGAATCGGAATGCCATGCGCATCCTTGCGGTTCGGGTCCACCGTCACGCGATTGTCGGGATGCGCCGTGACCTTGCAAAAGCCTCCCAGCATCAGGAATCCTGGTTGCATCTCGCGCACGCGGCGCTTGAAGGCCGAGCCATAGCCAGGCACGGCGTGCGCCTGGAACGGAAACATATAGCCGGAGAAATTCACCTGAAAATCGTAGGTGCCGCGAAATGACTTCGTGTCCCAGCGCGGAACCAGGCACTGATCGAGCGCTCCGTCCTGATTCGACGGCGCCTGGCCCTGCAACTCTTTCAGATACACGCGCAGCTGGCTCCCGGAATGGCCGTGCAGATAACGGCCCACCACGCCGCTGCTGTTTGCCAAGCCATCGGGATGGGTAGCGGACTTGGAGTTGAGCAGCAGGCGCGCGGTTTCGACCGTCGCGCAGCAGACAACGACGACGCGGGCCGAGATCTCCTCTTCCCTGCCCGTCGCGCGATCGATAATCGATACGCCCCTCGCCAGGCCTGAGCGATCCGCGAGAATTTCCCGCGCGAGTGCATTTTGGCGTAACGTGAGGTTTCCCGTGCGCCTCGCCTTAGGCAACATGCTGCCGGGCGTCGAGTAAATGGCCGAAACGTCGCAGCCGTCCATGCAGTGGCCGCAATAATGGCAGGCGGGCCGGTTGTCGTAATCGCGCGTCAGCAAGGCCTTGCGGACGGAGATGACTCTCGCGCCCATCCCGGCGATATCCCTCCGCAGGATCTGTTCGCTGCACCGAAGAGGAAGCGGCGGAAGATAATGGCGGCCGGCGGGCAGCGTCTCGATGCCATCGTCGTTGCCGCACACACCGATCATCTGCTCGATCCGTTCGTAGTAAGGAGCGAGTTCATCGTAGGAAAGCGGCCAGTCCGTTTCGATTCCGTTCAGGCTTTGCTCGCGAAGATCGGCCGGCGAGTAGCGCAGAACCACCGCGTTCCAGTGCACCGTGCGCCCGCCGAGCACACGGATGCGATCCACGCCCACGTTATCGGATTGCTCGTAGCGAATGGAATCCTTCAGATCGGGCGGATAAAACAGCTCCTGCTTTTCGTCGCGAAACCCGCGGAACGGCATTTCGTACGGCCAGCAGTGCGAGCGAAAGCGACCCGGCTTCACCTCCGCTCCCGCTTCCAGCAGAATGACCTTCGCGCCGCCTTCGCACAGTTCCTTGGTCACGATGCCTCCCGCGGCTCCCGACCCGATCACGCACACGTCATAGATAGGGTTGGGCAAAGCGGCCTCCGGTCAGCGAATCGAGCTGGGAATCTCAATCGGCTTGCCCGACATCAGCGAGCCCGCGTTGCTCCTCTTCAGCAGATCGTTGATCTCCGGAATCTGCTTTTCAGCAAACGCGTTCACGTCGGACATGTCTTTCAAAAACTCCGCCTTCAGCTCGTTGTAGTATTCGAGCTGATACTGCGTCGGCGCTTGCAGCACCGCGCCGATGCCGTTGAGCAGTTGCCCGAGGCGATCCACCAGCCTCGGTGCCATGCTGTAGCCGGGGATATCGGAGGGCCGTGCGAGCTTCAGCTCCATGGAGCTGACCTGCTGCTTGCGCTCGTCGAGCAAGCCGATCAGCACCTTCGGCGCCTGGGGATCAAGCGCGCGGACGCTCTTTTCGGCCTGGTCAATCTCCGCCTTCCACACATCGATGGAGCGCAATGCGTCGTTGACTGACGAGGTCATATCGCGCAGCTTCGTCGTGACGTCCAACTGCGCGCGCAGTTCGGACTCCTTCACTCCCATGGTCGGGTCGAGCCGAACTTCGAGCTCCCGCGTCAGCGTCTGCCCGCTCGCCGTCAGTCGAACAGTATATTTTCCAGGAAGAACCAGCGGACCGACCGCCGGGAAACGGAACCCTCCGCCATCGTCGTCAGCGCCCGCCGCGCGACGCGTGTGCGGACCCTGATAGCGCAGATCCCAAGTGACGCGATTCAGACCCGCATCCTGCGGAATCGGACCCAGGTCGCGGATCACTTTGCCGCCGCCGTCGAGGACTTCGATCTTCGCCGGGCCGCGAGCCTTCAGATAATAGGTGATCGGCGCGCCATAGGCTGGATTAGGACCGGTGAACGGCTTGTTGCCGGATTGTCCGACGCCGCCGCCCCCTCGGCCTCCTCCGTCGAAGCGCAGCGCAGGACGCATGCCAAACAAATACGCGCTCTGCGACACCACCTGCTCACTCATTTGTTGCAGAGGCGACGCGTCGTCGAGAATCCAAAGGCTGCGGCCATGCGTGGCCAGAATCAGATCGTTTTCACGCGGATGAATGATGATATCGCGCACGGCGACCGGGGGCAAATTCTTCAGATGCATTCGCACCCACTGATTCCCACCGGTAAACGATACGTGCAAGCCCAGTTCGCTGCCGACGTAAAGCAGCTGAGGATTCTTAGGATCTTCCTTCACCACCCAGATGTAATCGCTCTCCGGCAAGTTGCCGCTGATCCTGGTGAAGGTCTTGCCGAAATCCGTGGTCTTGTAAAGATAAGGATGAAAATCGTCGAACCAGTGATGCTCAAACGCGACGTAAGCGGTTCCAGCCGCCGTGCGCGACGGCTCGATCCAAGCGATCTCAGCAAACTTGGGAACGCCCGGCGCATTGCCGGTGAGATTCGTCCAATTCTTTCCGCCGTCACGGGTGATCTGCAGATTGCCGTCGTCGGTTCCAGCCCAGATCACTCCAGCCTGCACCGGTGATTCGGCGATGCGGATGATCGTGCAGTGATACTCGGCCGTCGTGTTTTCGGTCCACACCGTGCCGACGCTCTTCTGCTTTTCGGGATCGTTGGTGGTCAGATCGGGGCTAATGACGCTCCACGTCTTTCCAAAATCGGTGGATTTGAACACCACGTTACTGCCGAAATACACAGTGTTCTTCTCGTGAGGCGAGCCAACAATCGGCGCATTCCAATTAAAGCGGTACTTCAGTTCGTTGATCGGGCCGCCGTCGTTGCGCCGCGGCTGCGGGCTGACGTCCTGCTGCTCATGCGTCCTAAGGTCGGTGCGGACAATACCGCCGCCCTGGCTTTCAGACAGGAAAATCTCCGGATCGTCCAGGCTGTTGATCACGTGGAAGCCGTCGCCGCCGCTGACGTTGCTCCAATCCGAGTTGCCGATGCCTCCCGTCAACGTGCGGCTGGGACCGCTCCACGACCCGTTGTCCTGAAAACCGCCCGCCAGGTAATAAAACGGCCAGCGATTGTCGGCGTACACCTGATAATACTGGCCGACAGGGACGTTCAGCACCGCTTCCCACGTCGCTGCGCGATCGTAGGACACGGCCATGCCGCCATCCTCGCCGATCCATACGCGATTCGGATCCTTCGGATCCACCCAGACGGTGTGATAATCGCCGTGAATCCCGTTGGCGATACGCCGCCAGGTGTGTCCTGCGTCGATCGTGGTCATGAGTTGCATGCCGATCGAATAGACGCGATTTTCGTCAGTGGGATCGACCGTTACGTGGCTGTAGTAGAGTCCTCGCCCGACCACCGCCGGGTCCTTCGACATCATGCGGAAATGATCGCCGCGATCGTCGGAGCGGAACAGCGTCCCTTCGTTCGATTCGCCCACCACATAGACCACGTTCGAATTGCTAGCGGCCACGCGCACGCCGATGCGTCCGAAATTCTTGGGCAACCCTGCCGTCAGCTGCGTCCACGTGCGTCCACCGTCGAGCGAGCGGAACACGCCCGTCTTTTCGCTGCCTGAGGCGAACATCCATGGACGGCGAAGGAACTTCCACATGGTCGCGTAGAGGATGTTCGGGTTCTGCTGATCGATGTCCATGTCCGCGCAGCCGTGGTCAGCGTCGATGTACAGGACTTTCTTCCAGGACTCGCCGCCGTCGACCGTCATGAAGACACCGCGCTCGTCGTTGGGGCCGGTGTTGTGGCCAAGCGCGCATACGTACGCGACCTGCGTGTTCAGCGGATTCAGCACGACGCGAGAAATATGATGCGTGTCGCGCAGACCCAAATTTCGCCATGTCTTGCCGCCGTCGAGCGTCTTATAGACGCCGTCCCCGAAGCTCACGCTGTTGCGGGCGTTCGCCTCGCCGGAGCCGAGCCAGACCACGTCGGAATTATGCGGGTCCACGGCGATGTTGCCGATGGAAATGGTGGAGGCATGGTCGAAGATCGGCGTCCACGTGGTGCCTGCGTTCACGGTCTTCCACAACCCACCGGACGCCGTCGCGACGTACACCAGTCCGGGATTGCCGGGGATGCCCTCGACATCAGTCACGCGTCCGCCCATCGAGGCGGGTCCGATGCTGCGGAATTCAAGCTTTTCAAATAGAGACGCGTCCTGCGCGAACAGCGCGGAGGCGAGGAACATTGACGCAAGCCATTTCATATTTCGATTCTCCCGGAAGCGAGATTCTACTGTTTCTTGGGCGGGTTGATCATGATGTGCGCGCCCGCCGTGCCGGGCGCCATCAGCCACGGCGCGCCCTCGCTGGATTTGGTGGACAATCCCGTGGACTCGGGCGTCGCGTACGGGACATAGATCACCCAGCGCAGGTACGGATCCTGCACCTTGCCGGACGCCGCGTCATAGCTTGTGCCGGTGAGAACATACAGCGTTCGAGGCGCCTTTGGCATCGCGAGCTTACCCTCTTCGATTTCCTTGAATCGAATGTCGGTGCGCTTGGCTCCGGTGACGCCCTGCGCCACCAGTTCGCGGCCGCGCGCCATGAACGGCTCCAGATCCTTGTGGTAGCAGGCGACGTTGAATGCAGTTTTCGATGGGTCGGTCGCCAGGCACACCATCTCATTCTTGCCTTCCCGAAGCCAGACGCGCCCGCCCTTCGCGTCCCAGCCGAGCACCGCCGCGCCGTCGCGCAGTTCCGCCGGCACCGCGAGCACTGCACCGGCGATTTGCACCTGCGCGGAGGGAACGTCCCCAGCGACCGCCATCGCGGCCAGGGTAAGAAGAGGAAAGATCGCCGTAAGTTTCATTTAGCTCACCACGATATCACTGCCAGGTGACGAAAGAAAGCTCCGATGACGTTCACTTTCACTTTGGCGAGCGGAACTCAGGCCCAGGCATGGGTGATATGGCGCAACCTGGCATTCCAATACCTGTCTTGGCACTTGCGATGGCAGCTAAGTCCCATCTTTACTGGATGATACGGGTGGCTGCAAAGGCCACCGATCGGCAGCCCGGTTGCTTATTGTACCGTAGAAGTGCCAAGGCTTAGCCCGGCTACGTAAAGGGGATATCTTGCTTCGTTATTTAGAAAACATACAAGCGCCTTCCGACGACAAACGCTGGGAAACGGTTGCAGCCACCATGCGGAAGTTAGGGAACCAGCGCAGCGCGCTCATCGAGGCGCTGCATACATTGCAGGAGGCGTTTGGACGACTGGACAAACCAGGACTTGAATTTGTTGCCACCAGCCTTCGGCTGCCGCTGAGTCAAGTGTACGGGACGGCGACGTTTTACCAGCACTTTACGCTGAAGCCCCGGGGAAAACACACCTGCGTGATCTGCAACGGATCGGCGTGCCAGTTCAAGGGCGCAGACCGGTTGCTGGAAGGGGTGCGGGAAAACTTCGGCGTGGGCGACGGCGAAACGACCGCGAATGGGGAATTGACCATCCTGACGGCGCGCTGCTTCGGCACCTGCGGGCTGGCGCCCATGGCGGTGATTGATGGCGAGATGAGCGATCCGTTAACGCCGGAAACGTTAAACGGGATGCTCGAGGGGGTCATGTCAAAGCCATGATGATGCGAGAACTGAAGGCGCTGAGCGCCGAGCACAAGGAGCGCGAGGCCACCCGCGAAGCGTGCATTAATGTTTGCGGCGCGGCCGGCTGCCAGTCGCATAGCGACGAGTTGAAAGCAGCGCTGATGCGTGCCGCCTCCGCGCAAGGCTACGGGCCGGATACCTGCGCGGTGAAGAAAGTCGGATGTCTCGGGCTTTGCGGCGCGGCTCCGCTGGTGAGCGTCCATCCGGCCGGACTGTTGTATCAGAAGGTGCGAGCCGAGGACGCATCCGATATCGTCGCCAATCTTGATGGACCGGGGGTGGATCGGATCCGGCTGGACCCGCACGCACCGTTCTTTTCGCGGCAGCAGAGGATCGTCCTCGAAAACTCGGGCAAGATCGATCCGGAAGCTTTGGAGGATTATATTGCCGCCGATGGGTATCTGGCGTTGGCCACGGCGCTGACGCAGATGACGCCTTCGCAGGTGATCTCCCAAGTCACGCGCAGCGGCCTCAGAGGACGCGGCGGGGCCGGCTATCCGACCGGCCTGAAATGGAGCACGGTGGCGAAGTCGACGAGGACCCCGAAGGTGGTGGTCTGCAACGCCGACGAAGGCGATCCGGGCGCATTCATGGACCGCGCGGTGCTGGAAAGCGATCCGCACCGTGTTTTAGAAGGGATGGCGATCGCGGCGTACGCGGTGGGTGCGACTGAAGGCTACATTTACATCCGTTCCGAGTATCCCTTGGCCGAGAGCCGTCTGAAAACAGCCCTCCGTCACGCTGAGCGCAACGGATTGCTCGGCAATGGCATCTGCGGAACCGAGTTTGGCCTCCGCCTTTCGTTGCGATTGGGCGCTGGAGCATTCGTCTGCGGCGAGGAAACCGCGCTCATTGCCTCGATTGAAGGCAAGCGCGGCACGCCTCGGCCAAGGCCTCCGTATCCGGCAGAATCCGGCGTTTGGGGACGCCCGACCCTGATCAACAACGTCGAAACCTTCGCTAACATCCCTTCGATCATCCGCAATGGAGGAGACTGGTTCGCTTCTATCGGAACGCAACAGAGCAAGGGCACCAAGGTGTTTGCGCTGGCTGGGGCGATTGAGAATGCGGGCCTGATCGAGGTGCCGATGGGCATCAAGCTGCGCGACATCGTGTTCGATATTGGCGGGGGCATCCCCGGCGGGCACAAGTTCAAGGCCGTGCAAACCGGCGGTCCATCAGGCGGCTGCATTCCTGAGCAGTTCCTCGATACGCCGGTGGAGTACGAGACGCTGGCGACGCTCGGCTCGATCATGGGATCGGGCGGCATGGTGGTGATTGACAACAAGACCTCCATGGTGGAAGTGGCGCGCTACTTCATGGATTTCTGCATGACGGAGTCCTGCGGCAAATGCACTCCCTGCCGCGCGGGCACCGTGCAAATGTATAACCTGCTGAGCCGGTTCAGCGCGCGCAAGGCGCAAGCGGCGGATTTGGCCCTGCTCGAGGAGCTATGCGACATGGTCAAGCACACCTCCTTATGTGGGCTGGGCCAGTCCGCGCCCAACCCGCTGTTAAGCACATTGCGGTACTTCCGGCAGGAATATGAAGCGGCCATGCTTCCGCAAGGAGGGGTGAAATGAGCGGCCGCATTGTCACACTGCAGATCGACGGCCACTACGTCGGCGCGGAAGAGAATCAGACCATTCTTGAAGTCGCGCGCGAGCAACATCTGCGCATCCCGAGCCTGTGCTATGTGCCTGGCCTGACCACCTACAGCGGGTGCCGCATGTGTCTGGTGGAGGTGGAGGGATCGCCGAAGCTGCTGGCAGCCTGTTCCACGCGGGTTTCCGAAGGCATGAGAGTGACTTCCACGTCGCCGCGCCTGCAAAACTACCGGCGGACGATTCTCGAACTGCTCTTCGCCGAACGTAATCACACTTGCAGCGTCTGCGTATCCAACGGACACTGCGAACTCCAATCCCTGGCGCAGGAACTGGGAGTGGACCACATCCGCTTCCCGTACATCTATCCGAAACTGACAGTCGACGCGAGCCACGCGCGCTTCGTCGCCGATCACAACCGCTGCATCCTGTGCACGCGCTGCATCCGCGTTTGCGACGAGATCGAGGGCGCGCATACCTGGGACCTGGAAGGCCGCGGCGCAGCCTGCCGCGTGATCACGGATCTGGCCCAGCCCTGGGGCTTGTCGGAAACCTGCACGAGTTGCGGCAAATGCGTGCAGCTTTGCCCGACCGGAGCCCTGAGCGAGAAAGGCCGCTCCGTGGCGGAAATGACCAAACGGCGGCAATTTCTACCCTATTTGACGATGATGAGAGGCGAGAACGAGTCATGAGCGAATCCAAACCCACGGTTGCCACCGTCTGGCTGGACGGCTGTTCCGGCTGCCATATGTCCTTCCTGGATCTGGACGAGCGGTTGCTCGACATTCTGGGCAGGGCGGACCTTATCTATAGCCCTCTGGTCGACCGCAAGGATTTTCCGGAGAAGGTCGACGTGACCCTGGTGGAAGGAGCCGTGTCGAGCGAAGACGACCTGGCAAAAATCCGTAAAGTTCGCGCGCACACTGTGACTTTGGTATCCCTCGGCGATTGCGCGGTGACGTCGAACGTGCCCGCCATGCGAAATCCGTTCAGCGTCAAGAGCGTGATCGACCGGGCCTATGTCGAGAACGTGACGATTCCCCACGCCGTGCCGAGCGCTGTGATTCCGAAGCTGCTCGATCGGGCACGCCCGGTGCACGAGGTTGTCCCGGTGGACGTCTTCGTTCCTGGTTGTCCGCCGCCTGCTGATCTGATTTATCGCATCCTTGACGATCTGTTGTCGGGGCGCTCGCCTCATTTGGCCGGCGGCCTGAGGTTTGGAGCCTGATTCATGGAACCACGCACTGTCATTATCGATCCGGTGACCCGCATCGAAGGTCATGCGAAGATTACGTTGAAGCTGCGGGCAGACGGCGCCGTTGAAGCCGCGCGTTTTCACGTCACGCAGTTCCGCGGGTTCGAAAAGCTCTGCGAAGGGCGCCCATACTACGAAATGCCATCGCTGATGGCGCGCATTTGCGGTATCTGCCCTGTGAGCCATCTGATCGCCTCCAGCAAGGCCTGTGACGCGATCCTGGCGGTAGCCGTTCCGGCGAACGGAGAGCGTCTGCGCCGCATCCTGAACATGGCGCAAATTCTGCAATCGCACGCGCTCAGCGTGTTTCATCTCTCGTCGCCGGACCTGCTGCTCGGCATGGACGCGCCGCCGGAAACGCGCAATCTGGTGGGCGTCGCCGCCACCACCCCGGATGTGGCGCGCGACGGCATCCGCCTGCGGCAGATCGGACAGCGGATCATCGAGATCCTGGCCGGCAAGCGAATTCATCCGGCTTGGGCCGTCCCGGGAGGAGTCAGCGCGCCGTTGACCGAGGAGAAACGCGACCAGGTGCTGGCGCTGCTGCCGGATGCCTTCGCCGCCCTCGAGCGCACCATCGAGCGGTTTCGCTCCATGTTCCGCAATTTCCCGGAAGAAACCGCGACGTTCGCGAACTTCCCTTCTCTGTTCGCCGGTCTGACCGACGGTGCCGGGCGGCTCGAGTTCTACGACGGGCCGCTCCGCGTGGTCAACGCCGATGGAGAACTGGTGGCTGCCAAGATCGGGCCCTCCGACTTCGAGCACTATTTCGGCGAAGTGGCCGAGGACGATTCGTATCTCAAGTCCGTCTACTACAAGCCGCTTGGGTATCCCGAAGGCATGTTCCGCGTCGGCCCGCTGGCGCGATTGAACGTCGCCACCAACTGCGGCACACCTCGCGCCGACCACGAACTGGGCTCGTTGCGGCAGTTCGCCGGCAGCCCGCTGCTCAGCTCGTTCCACTATCATCACGCGCGGCTCATCGAGATGCTGTATTGCTGTGAGAAGATGACGGAGCTACTGGAGCATCCCGATATTCTGAGCGATCACGTCCGCGCCTCCGCGCAGCCCAACGCCGAGGAGGGAATTGGCATTTCCGAAGCGCCTCGCGGAACCTTGATGCACCACTATAAGGTCGACCGCAACGGCTTGATCACCTGGGCGAACCTCATCATCGCCACCGGCAACAACAATCTCGCCATGAACAAGGGCGTGGAGCAGGCCGCGCGGCACTATATTACGGGCGGAAAAATCACCGAAGGTGCGCTGAACCGGATCGAGGCAGTGATTCGCACGTTCGATCCTTGCCTGAGCTGCTCGACACACGCGGCGGGCAGGATGCCGCTCGACGTAACCTTGATCGGTCCGGATGGCGAGTTGCTCGATCGCCGCAAGCGAGGCTGATCGTGCGCGGTTTGCGGATCGGTATCGGCAATCCTCTGCGGCGTGACGACGGCGTGGCTGCGGTGGCGCTCCACAGGATTCCCGCCGACGACAACTGGCGCAGCTTGGAACTGATACAACTGACTCCGGAGGTCGCTGCGGAATTCACCGGATTCGATAGGGTGGTGTTCGTGGACGCCGACGCGGGCGAAGGATGCGGGGTGTTACTGGAGGCCATCACCGAGGCGGGTTCCGAGCCGTTGACGCACCACTCCACGCCTGCCGCGGTAGTGGCTCTCGCGCGATGCCTCTACGGATTTTCGGGCATAGCCGAAATCTGCCGCATCCCGGCGGAAGACTTCGGCTATGGCGAAGGGCTCAGCGCGCGCGCCGAAGCGATGGCCGAGGAGGCCGCCAGATTGTTGTCCCGCTCGTAGATTACATCGCCGGCCGGGATGCTTCACAGCCGCCTTCCATCGACGCCAGCCACTGGCGGATCAGTTCCGCGCCCTCGCGATGCACCAGGGTCCGGCCGATCTCCGGCATCATCACCTTCGGCTCGTTGGATTCCATCCGATGCGCCAAAATCGACAGTTCCGGATGGCCTCGCACGGCGTCGAATAACAGCCCCGCTGACGCTTTACCTGCCGAGACCGGCGTCTTGCAAAAGCCCAAGCGCATGGCATCCGCCTGCAGATCGGTCAAGTACAATCCCGTGTTACTGGCCGAACCGTTCGGGCTATGGCAGTGCGCGCAGTTCACCTCAAGGTACGCACGCGCCCGCTCGTCGAGTGTTCCAGTCGCCGGTTCGTTCCACACCGCCTGCTTCGCGATTCGCGACGGATCGGCAGCGTCGCGCAGATAGCCGATCTTCGTCCAGTATGCCAGCTGATTGAAACGTCCTTCGGGATAATCGAAATCGCGGTTCAGATGGCGCGCCTTTGGTCCGATCGGCCCGGTCGTCCTGCTCTGGTCATGGCATTCGCGGCACTGATTGGAGTTTGGGATGGCGTAGTGAATCACCTCGCCATTCCACTGGACGTCGACAGGATCCGCGTTCACATCGAGCGTTGCGTCGGTTTGCGCCGCGTTCCAGACATAGGGCAGCGCGACCCAGCCGTCCTTGGCATTCACCAGCAGCCGCGTCTCGATGAGCCGTTCACGAGCCCCTTCGGGATAGGAGAATGTCTTGACCAGAATCGTTCCCTTGGGAAACTCGAACGTGTCATCCCCTTTATACGTCGCCGCCGTTCCCGGAGGCATCCACACGTGGCGGCGCTTCGTTGCGTAATCGGTGAACAACGTCGTGTTGAGATCGTACGGCACGACGCCGAAGTTCGGGTGCAGTTCCGCCGCCGCGCCCGTGAACAGCTTCCAGGCCGAGAGCTTCTTTGGAAACGGCTCCTCCAGCCGTGCGCGAACATTCCCGCTGCAGCCTGCCAGCCCCACAAATGCCAGCGATAAGACCGCCCGCCGCACGTCAGCGCGTCCCTCCCGCAAGCTCAATCGGCGCGAGGGCGGGCAGCGAGCAGCCGTGGTTCTTCAGATCCGTGCTCATTTTCTTGAACTCGCCCCCGGCGTCGTAGTTCAGGAACTTCGCGTCGCCGTTGTTGTGAATGCAGATCTGTGGATCGCCTTTGGCGATGCCATCCCACATGATCCCTGGCAGAGGCTTGCCGAACTTCGGCGCGATCAATTCCGCCGCAACCCCCGCGGGATTCACGCCGCCCGCGCCGATCTTGTTGTCATGCAGGGACACTTCCGAGACATACGGGTCGTACGACGCGTCGTTCATCGGGTTGCCTGTCGAAAGATAGCTGATGATCGATACGTTCACCGTGTTGTTGTCGTGGATGTCGTTGCCGAAGACTTCGGCCTGATGGGTCGCCATCACGATGACGCCGGTTCCCGTTGGCACTTTGGCGACAATGTTCCCCTTCGGCGCAAAGTTCGGCGTGTTATTCGAATAGACCTGATTATTGAACACGCGAGTGTTGCGGCTGCCCTTCACCGGCAGGTCCGGCAGGCTGAATACCAGCAGCCCTCCAGCATTGTTCGTCGCGATGTTCTCGTAGACGTCCGCCGATTCCGAATTCTCAATCTCAATTCCGGCCACGTTGTATTCGGCCTTGCTCCGCCTCACGATGATGTTCTTCGACTGGCCGACATAGATTCCCGCGTCGGCCGCTCCGGATGACGCCGAGTCCTCGATTAGCACGTTCTTGCACTTTACGGGATAGATGCCGTACGAGCCGTTGGTTTCATTCGGCCCTCCGGTCCATTCCGCACGCACGTTGCGGATGGTCACGCCATCGGCGTCGTTGATTTTCACGCCGTCGCCCTTGGTGTCCTGCACCGTTAGCCCTTCCAGCGTGAAATGATCGGCAGTGGCCTGAATGCCGGCCGCGCCGGTCTTTTGGTTCTTGTAGGAGAGTACCGTTTTGCCAATCCCCTTGCCTCGAATCGTGACGTTGGCCACCGTCAGCGAGAGCGTCCCGGTCATATTAAAAACGCCTTCGGGCAGTTCAATCACCGCGCCCGGCTTGGCCTGGATGAGTGCCGTTTGCAGGTCCTTTTCGAAATTGGGCCCGGCGGCAATTCCGCCCTCTTTTCGCGCGCAGGACGACAACAGAAGCAGACTCAACGACACGGTCAAGTATCTGGACATCCCAAGAGCTTATCAACAAATCGGGCCTCTGTTAAAATAAAACGTGATGGGAGCAATCAAGCGATTCGTCTTTTGGGACTTCGCCCGAGGAAGCTGGCAGTACGACGTCATGGTCGGCCTGATCCTGGCCTTCATCTTCGTCACGCCCAAGACCATTTTTCACGACCAGCCGAAGGCTGCTAACGTGGCCATCCTACGCAACGGATTCTGGATAGATCCGCAAGTGCTGGCCGGCGTACCAGAGAGCGATCTGGCGCAAAAGGCCTCCGTCGCCGTCAACGCCAAGTACAAGACGCACACCGTCATCGTCAACGTCGATCCCATCTATAACGACGAGCAGGAACTGGAAGGCTACATGGCCTACACAAAACCGTGAAGCGCGTTTCTCTCTTCCTCGCTCTCTCCGTATTCATCCTCAAAGCCGATTCGCTCGAAGCGGTCCTCAATCGCATGGACGAGGCCGCGCGGACATTCCGGAGCCTCACCTCCGACGTCCATCACACCGATTATTCGGACCTGTTCAGCGAAACCAATACTGAGGAGGGGAAGTTCAAAATGGCGAAGAAGCCGAAGGGGGGCTTGATTCTGCTGGCGGAATTCACCGGCCGCGATCCGCGCCAGATCTACATCGGCGACAGCAAGCTGCAGGTCTACCACCCCAAGGCAAACAGTGTCGATATCTACGACACGCGCAAGTTCACAAAACCGGCCGAAGTGCTGATCATGGTCGGTTTCGGGACTCCGCGCGCCGAGTTGGAAAAGAGATTCCGTATCTCCTTCGGAGGCAGCGAGACCGTCGCCGGGGTCAAGACCACCCGCATCGACCTGAAACCCAAGTCCGCCGAGGATAAGAATTTCTTCAACGAGATCCGGCTCTGGATCCCCGAAGACAAAGGCAACCCCATTCAGGAAAAAGTCCTTTCCGGCAAGGAAGGTAAGGATTACGATCTGCTGCTGTACTCGAATCTCAAGATCAATCCTCAGTTGCCGCAGAAAGAGTTCGAGTTGAAGCTTCCGGCGGGCGTGAAGAGCATCCCCGCCGGGAAATAAGCATCATCCGAGCCGTTCGAGAAACCGGCGATGCGCGCGCCCGTCACGGGTCAATTCCGGATGGAACGTCGTGGCCATGTGGAGCCCCTGTTCCACCCACACCGGATCGCCATTATATTCCGCCACGACCCGAACGCCTGGACCCACGCTGCGAATGATCGGCGCGCGAATGAATACAGCTTCAAATTCACCGCCGTCTTTCATCGGGAGCTTTACGATGCGGCTGTCGATCTGCCGGCCGTAGCCATTACGCTCCACCGCGATATCCATCAGGCCGAAGCTGAACTGCGCCGGATGCGTCACCTCCTTGGCGAGAAGAATCGCGCCCGCACAGGTGCCGTAAATGGGCTTTTTCGCCCCGAAGGCGCGCAGCGGCTCCGTGAGATTCTCATACTCCAGCAGCTTCAACATCGTCGAGCTTTCGCCGCCGGGCAGAATCAGCCCATCGCAGGCGTCCATCTCCTCGCGCGTGCGCACCTCCACGGCGTGGCCGCCCGCTTCTTCGATGGCCTTTGCATGAGCCTCGAAGTCGCCCTGAAGGGCGAGTATGCCGACAGTTTTCATGATGGGGGACAACCGCTCCCGATGGTTGCGGCTCTGTTTCTACGCTTTGGCCGGGCCTACCAGCCTCGGGTCTGCAGCAGTTCCGACTCCGGCAGCTTCGATACATCCAGGCCGCGCATCGGCTCGCCCAGGTCCTCGCAGGCTTCGAGCAGCTTCCCTGGGTCCCTGTAATAGGTCGCCGCCTTCACTACCGCCTTCGCGCGAGCCTCTGGATCCTCCGACTTGAAGATGCCGCTGCCGACGAACACCGCCTCCGCGCCCAACTGCATCACCAGCGCAGCGTCGGCCGGCGTGGCGATCCCGCCCGCCGAAAAATTCGGCACCGGCAGCTTGCCGTTGGCCGCCACCCATTCCACCAGTTCGAGCGGCGCGCCCAGGTTCTTCGCCTCGTGAACCAGTTCCTCTTTGCCGAGCACCGTGAGCTGCTTCATCTCCTTCACGATGGTCCGGATGTGCCGCACCGCCTCGACGATGTTGCCCGAACCGGCCTCGCCCTTGGTGCGGATCATGGCCGCGCCTTCAGCGATGCGGCGTAGAGCTTCCCCCAGGTTGCGCGCGCCGCAGACGAACGGCACTTTGAACGTCTTCTTGTCGATGTGATGCTCTTCGTCGGCAGGCGTCAGCACTTCACTCTCGTCGACGTAATCGACGCCCAGCGCTTCCAGTACCCGAGCCTCAGTGAAATGCCCGATCCGCGCCTTCGCCATCACCGGAATCGAAACCGTAGCCATAATCTCGCGGATGATCTTGATGGACGCCATGCGAGCCACGCCGCCCTCTTTGCGGATATCCGACGGCACGCGCTCCAGGGCCATCACCGCGGACGCGCCTGCGTTCTCGGCGATCTTTGCCTGCTCCGCGTTGGTGACGTCCATAATGACGCCTCCCTTAAGCATCTCCGCCAACCCGACCTTCAACCGAAACTCTTCAGATAGGTACATTGCCATTGCTCCTTCGTTTACTCAAATTAAACTAACGCCGGCTCCGGCTCACCGGTCTGCCTGATGAACGCGCGCTGCTGCGCCGCGCGGAAAACCAAACCTAGCACAGCCATTCCGTGCGCGATGTTTTCCGGCGTCAGCCCCGCGAAACTCAATCGCAACCCTTGGGTCTGCGGCCTCGTCACCGCAAAATATTTTCCGGGCAGGAAGCTTACGTTCTCTCGCGCCACGCGCTCGGCCAGCTCGGAGCTGTCCAAGGGACGCGGCAGTTCCACCCAGACATTCATACCGCCCTCGGGCCGCGTGAACGTCGATCCCGGAGGCAGTTCCCGCTCGCACGCACTCAGCGTCGCCTGCAACCGCAACGCTCCCGCCGCCAGCATTTTTTGGAGATGCCCGGCTAATCGCCCCGATTCGGCAAAGCGCAGAAGCACCGCCTGCGAAAGTTGATCCGAGTGCAGATCGCTAGCCTCCTTGGCCTCGGTCAGGCGCGCGATCAAATGCTTTGGACCGATGGCCCAACCCACACGCAGGCCTGGGAACGCAATCTTGGAGAAGCTTCCTAGCAGAAGCGTCTCGCCCGGCGAATCGAGACTCTTCATCGCCGGAATCTCCGCGCCGCGATACCGAAGTTCGCTATATAAGTCGTTTTCGACGACGATCGTTCCAGCGTGCTTCGCCATATCCTGGATCGTTCGTCGAGCCTCCATCGGCAACGTCGTCCCCGTTGGATTTTGAAAATTTGGCGTAAGGACGATCAGCCTGGGCTTCTCGCGGTCCAGCAGAGCGCCCAGCGCGTCCAATTCCACGCCCTCATGGCCCACCGGCATGCCGATCACGCGCGCGCCTCCGCGCAAGAACACGTTTCGCAGCCCTGGATACACCGGATCTTCGATCAGCACCGTTTCGCCGCGCGCGGCTAGAACGCGCTGGATCAGGTCGAAAGCCTGCTGGCAGCCGCTGGTGACCAAAATGTCGTCGTCCGGGCCCGCCGTCCCGCGCTTGCGCGCCTCATTCAGCAGATACCTACGCAGAGGTCCGTAGCCGCCGGCAGGCCCGAGCTGCAGGATGTGCGCGGCCTCCGCCGAATCGATCACCTCGCGGCAGGTAGCGCGAAACTCCTCCATCGGAAACATCATCTCCGACGGCCTCGACGCCGAAAAACGGATCGCCTCGGGAGCCTCTTGCGTGCCCGTGACGAAGCTCCCCCGCCCGACCTCCCGGCGGATCAGCCCTTCGGCCTCCAATACGTCGAATGCCGCCGTAATGGTTGCCCGGTTCAACCCAATGGACTGAGCCAATTCCCGTGTAGGTGGAATCCTCTCGCCTCTAGCCATACCGCCGCCTAGTATCGCAGACCGAATCTGCTCATGGAGTTGCCGGTAAAGCGGCGTCGCCGAACTGGCATCAAGCTGGAGGGGCGGAAGCATACCAATTGCGTCTTAAATATACCATATTGGATGACTTGCTGAATTTAGACCTATGTAGTAGTTTGCCAATGGCGACTAACCTGAGAACAAGGGTTAGCCCAACTTGTAAATCGTCACCCCGCTCAGCAGCTTGGGATAGAAATCCGTTGACTTCTGCGGCATCACGCCGCCGGCGAAAGCGATGCGCGCCATGTCCTCGATTGGCGTTGCTTCCAGGATGAACGCGACCTCGGCGTCGCCCTGCCGCACTTCAGCCACCGCAGCATCGACTCCGCGCACGTATTGGATGTGCTTTTCCGCCTTCACGTCCTCCTCGCTGATGCCGAGCAGCCCGCCCAGGATGTCCTTGTGGAGCACCGGCACATCGAGTTCGCCATCCGCGCGTGGTCTTTCGAGCAGATGCTGTCCCGCCACCGTGACGATCCCGATCCGCACGAGTGCCTTATCGGGCTTCGCAAGGGCTCGTTTCAGTTCGCCGACCGAATGGAGAGGCGTCGCCTTCCAGTGCGCCTTCGCGCGCTCGTGGAAACCGCTCGGGTCAATGCCGCGCAGAACGCGATGCGTGGCCAGGATCTTCAATCCCGGCGCGTGCATGTTGACGAACGTCATCATGACGTACTGCGCCGCCGGATCGCCGGCGTGATCCTTCGAATAAGCGAGCGCCGTTTCATAGCGGTGATGCCCGTCGGCGATCAGCAGCTTCTTATCGCTCATTAGAGACTCGATTTCCTGAACCATGGCCGCGTCGGTGATCGCCCAGACGCGATGCCGGGCCTGATATTCGTCGAGCACGTCCAGGATCGGTGCGCCCGTTTCCGCGTCGGTCAGAATCGCATCGACGACGCGCGCCGGATCGGGATACAGCATGAAAATCTGGCCAAAGTGCGCGCGTGTGTTGTTCAGCAGCTCGCGGCGGTCCTTCTTGGGACCGGTCAGCGTCTGCTCGTGCCGGTAGACGATGTTCGCCGAATAATCCTCAAGCTTCCCGAGCCCGATGAACCCGTTGCGCGTGAGTTTCTCGCCCGAATCGGGCACCAGGAATTCCTGAGAGTACCCGTAGAAGCCGGGCAAGGGATCCTGCGCCAGAATGCCGTCTTTGATCCAATCATCGAGATACTTCGCTGCTCGGGTGTAGACATTCTCCGACTCGTTGTCGAACTCGCGCTTTTCACCTAGGATGATGCGGACCAGATTGTACGGGCTCGCCGCCAGATAGCGAGCGTGCATCTGTGGGCTGATCTTGTCGTAGGGCTGCGTGAGCAGGTTCGCCGGGTCGCCCGCCTTCGCTTGGTAGCGGAACGGTTGGAAGGGTTTTACGGTAGCCAACTACTTTAAGATAGCAGTGTTACCGGGTTTTAAAGGACACCGGCGCGCTGATTTTCACCGGCCGCGGATTCACCAGCGTCTTTCCGATCACCGGAGTGAAGAAGTGGCATTCGAAGTTGACGATCTCCACGGTCAGCGTCTCGTCGTCCGGACGATCGGACGTCGCTTCCCGATACTTCACGCGGACGTTTTCCGGCTTCAAGCCCAGAAACCCCGGAGCGGCGGCACGCGGCCCGTCTATCTGGTTGTAGAGAATCAGATTGACGATTCGCTCCGGCCCCTGCCATTCGTGAACGACGCCCCAGCGAACCGAGGAACGAACGCGCTCCACCAGCGCCTGATGCGCGAACAGCACTTGGGCGCAATCGATCGTGCCCAGCAGCAGCACGAAAAACGCAAGCAGCACGAAAGTCGCCTCGATGAGCCCTTGCCCTCTTTCGCGTTTCATCGCTCGCTCTCCGATGGAGCGTAGCGCCCTACGAACGGAAACTCGACGCCTGGGCGGCCGTCAAGAGAAATCCTTTTGAAGATGGCGTTCACCGGGAAATTCCGGATCGCCACGTGGACTGCCGAGGGCGCTCCGCTCGAATCCTTCACCCACTCGACCTCGACGTTCTCCGGCCGCAGATTGGCGATCGCAGGGGTCAGATCCGTGGGGCTCGCGTCGCCGTACACTACCATATTGCGGATAGCCGCTCGAGCTTTTTCGAGATCGGCAGCGCCGGCTGCGCGATAAGTGCGCATCGCAGCGTAGCGGCCTCCGTTGCCCACCGCGGTCACCAGTTGGTTGTAGACGTAGAAAATATAGCCGAACTGAAATGTTCCCGCCAGGCAGGAGACCATCACCCCAGCGGAAAGAGCCAGTTCGAGCATCGCATGGCCGCGTTCCCGCCTCATTCGACCAGCCTCACCGGATGCGCCGCGGCAGCCGCATGCGCCGGAACCGTGAACGATTTTGGCCCGCCCACCGCGCGCAGAAGCGCGATTTCCACGCTATTATCCGGAGCCGTTACCCGAACCATGGTCACGCCGGCCGGATCCTTAGAATCGAACTCTACCCGTACGTTCCGAAACTCCCGCGTGCCGAGATTCCATCGCATCGGGAGGCGCAGCGCCGCCTCGCGGGCGCGGTCCAGCCCGGCCTGCGTGCCGTCCAGTTTGGAGGCCGCTGCCATCGCCGCCGCGTCGCAGAACACCTGCGCTTCATTGCGGGCGATATAGATGCGGCCGACGTCGAACGCCAGTCCCATCATCGCCAGCAGCAGGAGCATGGTGACGGACATCGCGATCAACACGAAGCCCCGTCGTTTCGAAGCCATCTCTATACAGAACGGCTGACCAGAGGGGGAGCTTTAGGAACCAGCAGGATCGCGCCCAGAATCGCCAGGCCGATGGCGATCCACTGTGTGATCGATAAGGGCAAGCCGAACGGCAGCGCCTGTTCATGGAAGCGCTCGAACTCGATTAAAAACCGGATGATGGAACTCAACAGCAGATACAATCCAATGATCTGTCCCGGATTGTGCGGCTTCCCGTAGCGCCAGTATAGAAAGGCGAATAGCAGCGCTTCTGTCGCCGATTCATAGAGTTGCGCAGGATGGAGCGGCACGCCCAGAGGCACTCCGGTCAAGCTGTTGGCGTCCGGATTCTTGAACGTGACGGCCCACGGAAGGTGGCATTCCTTGCCCCAGCAGCAACCGGCGGCGAAACACCCCAGACGGCCGATCGCGTGGCCAATGGCGATTCCCGGCGCGAACGCATCGAACACGGGCAGCGCCGGTAACTTACTGTGCCGGATGTAGAAAACCGCCGTGATCAGGGCCAGAATCAGTCCACCCTGAAACACGCCTGCGGCTTGCAGCGTGGCGAGCGAGAAAATCTGAATATCCGGCCAGTCGAAGGCGATCATCAGCAATTTCGCCCCGATCAGCCCGGCCAGGGCCACGTATACCGCCAGATTCGTTACTTTTTCCGCATCCAGACCGCTTTTTCGGGCCAGTTTGACGGTAATCGAGAGGCCAGCCAGAAATCCCAACGCGACGAGAACACCGTACGTGGGCAGATAAAAGCTGCCGATGGTAATGAGCTTGGGAAACAATCTGCTCTCAGCATAACAACTCCCAAGCGAATACTGCCGGAATTACTTCGACAGGCGCAGCACCTGCGATGAGACGCGGAGGAACGCCTCAGCCAGATACGTCGAGTTTGGCGCGTAAATGAACGTGCCCTGCGGCTGCGGCGACGGGTACGTCGTGCAGGTGGCCCCGTAGGAGTCGTGTTCCGACGCGTTCGCGCACGGCCAATAGTATCCGCCGTTGTCCGGACCCGTGGTGTTGAACTCGTCGCCGTTGGGATCGTTCGCCATGCGCTGCAGCAGAACCGGGTCGGGCGGTCCTCCGGCACTGTTGCCTCCCAGTCCGATGGTGCAGATCATCGCCGGGATGGTGGCGTTCGACCGGAAGTTATAGGCGGCGTTGTCGGTGGCGTTCAGCACGGCCTTGTGATAGTTCGTCCAGTTGCCGGGATTCGATCCGCTCTGGGTGATATGCCCCTTTGCATCCGTGGCCACTGTTTCGTACGTGTAGCCCGACGGATTCAGCTGATTGCCAAAGATGTCCGTGGAGGGGAACCAACCGATGTCGGTCGGCTTGGTTACCTGGCCATCCGAAGCGCAGCCGGACCCACCGGTGTAGTTGAACGAGTTGAAAGGATCGCCGGTGGTGCCAACTGATGTGGTCCAGTACTTCAGCATTGCCCAGAATCCTAGCGTCGCGTCGCCGGGGTCATCGGAAGAGACGGTGGCGATCATGCCCGCAGGAATGTTCGAATAATACGAGTTCGAGGTGAGGAACGGGCTGGCGCTCATGTTGACGCCCGTGGTCCAGCTCGGCACTACGCCGGCAGTCTTGAACCCGCCACCGGCCATCGTCTTGCTCGCCGTATCCTTGCAGCCACTGGTCGCCGTGAGTCCCGCGACTGTGTTGGCGTTATCCCAGAAGTTCATGGCCAGTGTGTTTGGCAAACCATCCGTTTCGAGCATCAGCACGTTCAGCGCGCCGGGAAGATTGGTCTGATAGAGCAACTGGTAGGCCATCGAAAGCCCTTCCGCCGTGCTCGTGCCGCCGTAACAGCCGATGGTGTCGATCAGTCCCGCGGCGCTTCCGGACGCATTCGAATACCCGAGGACTGTTTGAAAATTCTGTACCGGAGCGGAGTGGACATAAACGTTGTCGCTGAACGAGACCAGCCCGATGTAATCGCTCCCCTCCGCGAACTGCCCGGTGAACATCTTCGCCGCGGAAACCATCGTGCTGCATGGCAGGGAGTTGCCGGTGCCCTTGCAGGGCTGCGAGCCGCCTGCGCACATGGAGCCAGACCGGTCGAGCACCAGCATCGCGACGACGGTTCTTCGCGATGCGTTGCCACTGGCGGAGATCGTGGTCGAGCCGAATCCGAGCCACCTCATGAAGAACGTATCCACGGTAGTGGTGGCGGTAACGGTGACGTTGCGCACCTGGGCTTGGTTGCCCGTGCCCGCGAAAACTTGTACATTGCCGGTTCCCATCACAGTGTTATAGGTGCCGAAATACCCAGATGGGAAGTTGGCGTTGAACCACGTGACGGCGTTGTTTTGCGCAGAGGTCGTCTGGGAGGACAAGCTGGAGCCAATGCTCAGCGCCCGCGCCGCCGCCAGCGAAGCACCGTCGACGGAGGCCTGCAGCTTGGACTTGATCGAATACAAGAATCCGACGTCGACGGCCAGACCCATCATGGGAATGATGAACAACAGTGAGAGCGTTCCGATAATAAGAGTGACGCCCTTCTCCCTGGGGTTTCGAGTTGCTGTTCTCATTGCATGTTTCATGGCTTACTCCTAAATACAATTGCTTCCTAGAAAAATGTCCGCGATGTGATTCCTCCCGCCGGATAGGCGGAGAATCCTAGAGTGGGCGAGGCGAAAAACGTCTCGCAGATGTAGGCCACCTGTGTGTCGCCGAGTGTGATGAAGTTGCCGGCGTACGTCGCCACCGCATTCGCATCCGTGAGATAGTTCTGCACGTAACCTTGAGAGTTGAATGTCGCCGCACTGGGATTTCCAATGGCGCTCTGCAAGGAATTTCCGTTGATCAAGACGGACTTGTTGCCAAAGTCCACGCGCATCAGGTACACATACTTCCCGTTATTGGTGCACGTCGTCCCGCTGGGAAGAGCGGAGCATGCCGACGAGCCGACGTACATGACCTCAGAGAGAATCACCCACCCGCTGCCTCCGTTGGTGTCGTTGGACCGGTTGCTCCCGGTATAGCTCGATCCAATCTGGAGCCCATAGCCAGATGCGAGTGTCGCCGCCACCTGCTGTGCCTGGTAAGTGGAGTAATCCACGCCTTGCATGAACAGGTTGCCAATGTCGCGGCAGATCTGGTTGCACTGGATTAACCGGATCAGGTTCATCCCGTTGATGAAGACCCACAGGAACGTCGGAACCAGCAGGCAAACCATCAAAGCAAATTCGAGAATCTCGTAACCGCGCTGGCGCGAGCGCTTTCTGGAGGAAAACGGCATAATCATCCTCCTCATCGGCTCACCGAACCGACCCCGGCCGGATAACCGCCGAGGATGTCATATGCGTAAACGTTGATGTTAGTAGGCGACGTGGGCCGGTAGGGACTGCCTCCGGAATTCAGCATGCCGCCGCCGCCCGTGCCGCTCAGCGGGATCATCCAGTTCAGCGGATAGCTCAAAATCGAGACGCCGACGATATTTCCGGGCACGTTTCCGTTGGGCGAAGCAATGGGGGTGTTCGGAGTCGCCTGCGCATAGTAGTTCACATTAATCAAGCCGCCCGCCACGGTGACCAGGCCCATGGAGTTGTACGCCACGTCGTTCTCAATACAGTTATCCTGATGGCCGTTGCAGGTCCAGGTGGCGCCCGACGGAGGCGCGGTCTGGAAGGTGATGGCATACCGGCAGCCTTCGCGCACCGCGTTTTGAACGGTGCTCCAGCTGAACAGCACGAACGAAACGTCAAAAAATGCCGTGATCAAGGCGAAAAATGGCAGCATGACGAAGGCGAGTTCGATCCATTGCGCTCCGCTCGATGTGATGCGCCTTCGCTCCGAGACTTTCCTTTTCGTAACCACTACCTTCTCCTCGTAGACACTTGGCCCTTAATTGTAGGGACAAAACATCGCGAACCGGAATAGTACCGGCGCATCAAAAATCCCCTACCACCACTAAGTGTTCTCGTTTAGGCAGGCGCGCGTTTCTGGTACTTTTCACTTCCAAGTAATCGGCAAAACTACGCGGGAACTTGAGGCCCGGTTGCAGGTCGGAACTTTGAACTTCCAGCCCGACCGGCGGGTTGCCATGCTACAGTGATGGATAGGGCGTATTCCGTTGACCGCACGAATTCTCTTCAGTCTGTCCGCGCTGGCCGCCAGCCTCCTGGCTGGGACCCGGACGCCTGTGCCCTATCCGGCTCACGACGCCGCACCCCGGTTTCTGCGCCTGGTGGCGCCGTTTGTCTTATCCGTTTCCGAGCATGCGTCGCCCGCGCTTCCCTTCGTCCACGCGCCCGAAGCCGCCCTGGCGCTGGCCGCGCTCAACGATACCTCTTACCGCAGTTCCCTCTGGCTGGTGACGAGCCAGGTGGCCATCGATTCCATCGAGCGCCGTCATCAACGCGAATCCCTCCGCTGCTAGCCCCGGTTTGTATCTAAGCGAACCGTCCGTTAGCAGACCCATAACACCTGGAGGATTGAAAAATGCTGGATAACGTTCTCGCCAAGATTTTTGGCACCAAACACGAGCGCGAAGTGAAGGCGATGCGCCCGTTAATCGCGGCCATCAATGACCTGGAGCCGCGCATGCTGGAGCTTTCCGATGCTGAACTGGCCGCGCAAACGGTCACGTTCAAGGAGCAGCTGGCGCAGGGTGCGACGCTCGACGATCTCCTGATCCCAGCTTTTGCCGCCGTCCGTGAAACGGGACGACGCGTGCTGAACATGCGGCACTTCGATGTTCAGCTCATTGGCGGCACCGTGCTGCATCGCGGCAAGATCGCCGAAATGAAGACCGGTGAAGGCAAAACGCTGGTCGCCACGCTGCCGGTTTATCTGAACGCGCTTGCCGGAAAAGGCGTCCACGTCATCACGGTGAACGATTACCTCGCCCATCGTGACTCGGATTGGATGGGCCGCATCTATAAGTTCCTCGGCCTGACGGTCGGCGTGATCGTCCATGACCTGGACGACCTTGAGCGCAAGGCCGCCTACAACTGCGACATAACCTACGGCACGAATAACGAGTTCGGCTTCGACTACCTGCGCGACAACATGAAGTTCCGCATCTCCGACTGCGTGCAGCGAGAGCACTTCTACGCCATCGTCGACGAAGTGGACTCGATCCTGATCGACGAAGCGCGTACGCCACTGATCATCTCCGGTCCCAGTGAGGAATCGACCGACAAGTATTACAAGATCAACCGCATCATTCCCTTGCTCAACCGCGGCGAGGTGATCGAAGGCAAGGAGCCCGGCCAGAAGTGGACCACCGGCGACTATACGGTCGACGAAAAGCATCGCGCGGTGGGACTCACCGAAGAGGGTGTGCTCAAGATCGAAAAACTGCTGGGGTTGAGCAACATGTTCGACGCCATCAACATGGAGACGAACCACCACGTGCAGACGGCGCTGAAGGCCCACGTGATTTTCCAGCGCGATAAAGATTACGTCGTGAAAGATGATGAGGTCATCATCGTCGACGAACACACCGGCCGCCTGATGCCCGGCCGCCGCTGGAGCGATGGTCTGCACCAGGCCGTCGAAGCCAAGGAAGGCGTCAAGATCCAGCGCGAAAATCAGACGCTGGCCACCATCACTTTCCAGAACTACTTCCGCATGTACAAGAAACTGGCCGGCATGACCGGTACAGCGGATACGGAAGCGGCAGAATTCGAAAAGATCTATAAGCTGGAAGTCACGCAAATCCCCACCAACAAGCCGATGCTCCGCAAGGAGTACGAGGACATCGTCTACCGCACCGAGGAAGAAAAATTCCGCAACGCCGCAAAGGAAATCAAGGAGCGGCACGAATCCGGGCAGCCGGTGCTGGTGGGCACCGTCTCGGTCGAAAAATCGGAAAAGCTGGGCGGAATTCTGAAGCGCATGGGCGTGAGGCACGAAATACTGAACGCAAAGAATCACGAGCGCGAAGCCGAGATCGTCGCCCAGGCCGGACGCAAGAGCGCGGTCACCGTGTCGACCAACATGGCCGGCCGCGGAACCGATATTCTGCTCGGCGGCAACGCCGAGTTCCTCACCCGCGCGCGCCTCCGCAAGGAAAATAAGGACCCCGATCAGGTACCTAAGACGGAGTATGACGCGGTACTTGCGACAGTGAGGGAGCAGATCGACAAGGAGCACGACGAAGTGGTCGCGCTCGGCGGCCTGCACATTGTCGGCACGGAACGCCACGAGTCCCGGCGTATCGACAATCAGCTTCGCGGACGCGCCGGACGTCAGGGCGACCCCGGCAGCGCGCGTTTTTATCTCTCTCTGCAAGACGACCTGATGCGCATCTTCGGCGGGCAGCGCATGCAGAACCTGATGCTGCGGCTCGGCATGGAAGAGGATGTGCCGATCGAAAGCAAAATGATCTCGAAGCGCATCAAGGCCGCTCAGGAAGCGGTCGAGGCGCAAAACTTCGCCGCCCGAAAACATATCCTCGAATACGACGACGTGATGAACAAGCAGCGCCAGGCTATTTATGGCATGAGGCGCTCGCTGCTGGAAGGCGCGGATCAGAAGGAGCGCATCACGGAAATCGTCGGCGGCATTCTTGGTTCCATCATCGACCTGCGCTGCCCGGAAAAGGGTCACTCCAGCCAATGGGATTGGAACGGCCTGGAAACCGACATCCTCACGCAGTTTGGAGTGAAAATCCGCGTCGACGAGTTGAAGAGTCTCGACCGCCGCGAACTGGAAGGAACCATCAACGATCAGCTCCTGAAGAAGTACAGCGAGAAGGAGCAGATGATCGGCGCGAACCTGTTGCGCGAAACCGAGCGCATGATCATGTTGAACGTCATCGACAACCAGTGGAAGGACCACCTGCTGTCGATGGATCACCTGAAGGAAGGCATCAACCTCCGCAGCTACGGGCAGAAAGACCCGCTGATCGAGTACAAGAAGGAATCCTTCAGCCTGTTCCAGGACATGATGGACCGGATCGAGGACGAAACCATCCGGTACCTGTTCTTCCTGCAGCGCGTGGAAGACACCGGCGGGCCGGAGGCGAACGTTCCTTATCCCGAGGTTTGGTCCGAGGAGCCGGACGAAGAGGAAGCAGGCGAGCCGGTCGGCGTGGCGGCATCTCCAACCGATGAACGCCAGGCAGCGGCCCAGAAGGCAGCTCAAAACTCCGTCCTCGATTTCACTCGCAACATCGAACGGAAAAAAGAAAAGGAGCTGGCCGCGCTACAATTCATTGGGGGCGAGTCCTCGGTTCCTAAGCAGCCGAAGATAGCCGCCAAGAAAGTGGGACCGAACGATCCCTGCCCGTGCGGGAGCGGGAAGAAGTATAAGAAATGCTGCAAGGCATAAGAATTGCGATTCTGATGATGCTACCGGCTTTGGCGCCGGCGGCGATCTTCCCCGACAAGATCGGGACGTTCGAAAAGGGAGCGCCGGCGGCCGCCTCCGCGCCCGACCGCGCCCTTCTGGCCGAATTCGGCCTGGAAGCCACCGAACAGGCGGAATACAAGTCGCCCGAAAAGAAGCATTTCACGGCGACGGCTTGGCGCTTTAAGGATTCCACCGGAGCTATGGCGTTTTTTCAGGCGCACCGGCCCGCAGGCGCACCTGCAGCACAACTTTCAAAACTCGCCATAAATACCTCGGATGGAAAGATTTATGCCTACGGAAATTATGTCTTCCAGCTCACTGGCGCAGTGCCTCCCCAGGAAGACCTGCAGCCCGTTTACGCTCAGTTGCCGAAGCTGGAGCAGTCGGCTTTACCTGCCCTGATGAGTTACCTGCCGTTGGCCGGACTGATCGCGAACTCGGAGCGATACATATTGGGTCCGGTCTCGCTCGACCGTTTTGAGCCGAGAATCTCCCCGTCTGTAGCGGCGTTTCACTTGGGGGCGGAGGGCCAGTTGGGCAGGTTTTCGAGCCCCAAGGGTCCCCTGAGCCTCGCGATATTCTACTATCCGACCCCAAGCATGGCCCGGGACCGGCTGGCCGAGTTCCAGAAGATCCCCGGGGCGATGGCCAAGCGGGCAGGGCCGCTGGTGGCCGTCACCATCGATCCTCCTGACCTGGACGCCGCGGAACGGCTGCTGGCGCAGGTGAAATACGAGGCAAACCTGACGTGGAGTCAGAAAGTTCCTACAAATGAAGTGAAGGGGTTCGCCCTTACGCTACTGAATATTTTCGTGCTGGCGGGAGTGGTCCTGGGCATGTGCCTGGTGGCGGGGATCGCCTTCGGCGGCGTGAGAATTTTAGCGCGAAAGATGGGCCGAAACGTGGATCCGGAGGCGATGATCACGCTCGGGCTCGACGGCAAATAGCGGTCTCGTTAAGCCTAGGCAGTTGTGGTCCTTAGACTGGAAACAGGGGTGGTTTCCAAGGCTTTCGCACACGTTTTCCACACTCGGCCGAATTTAGGACTGGACGATAAACTATTGTGAATCAGGCTTTTGGGGGTTCTAAAACGGCGGGGAGTTTTTCCCTTGACATCATTTCCCGCACGCCCTAATATCCAATCACACAGGTTTTGACGGTTGCGATGCCGTTGAATCTGATTCTCCCATGTACATCACCCTGCCAATACAGGGTTCGTAAGTGCTCACCCTCACCGGTGAGCATTTTACGTTTCACGGGGCCTTCCGCGCGCCGGAACGAACCGTTTCGTCCCGGGAGGTGTTCTGTGGTACCATGCTGCAAGAAGTGCTCACAACCTCGCGGAGAGGTGGCTGAGTGGTCGAAAGCAGCGGTTTGCTAAACCGTCGTAGGGGCCTAAACCTCTACCGGGGGTTCGAATCCCCCCCTCTCCGCCATATCACAGCCAATTTGGGGCTCTAATCTCTCCATGGACGGGTGCTGCGTAATATCGAGCAGGTTGTACGAATCGCGCCATATTTCTTAGCCTGCAACGAGGGGTGGCGAAGATCCGTTAGTAAGAACTCAGCCTGTTTCCTGAACGCCTCGTGCATGGCAGCTGGCGCGTTTCGAAGGCGATGCCCCTCGGCAATGCCCTGATCCACCGGCGATTGCGGCGCAAAGGTGATGCGGCCGTGCTCAATCCTCGCATCGAGAACATTATGTTTGTTCTTGGCCGCAACGAGTGACATGGACTTCCAACGAATCCAGCATTTCGCCTCACCTAGGACTGACACTGAACTGTTGATGCCCAGCGTGCGCCACATCGGGCGGGCTCTCATGGAAACGCAAAAATATCCCGATATTCTGAGTGCCATGAAAGTCCTTCTACCTGCCCTGGCCGCACTCGCCGTCCTCACCGGATGCACCCGCGCTCGCGTCACGACGGAGATCAAGAGCGGGGGGAATTTCGCCCGCACCGTCGCCCTGACCGGGCAGGAGCCAAAGAAGGACCAGATGAACATGGGCGGCAACATTGAGGATCAATTCGTGCTTCCGGGCGCTGGCTGGAAATCGACCAAGGAGGCCAAGGACTCCAACGTCATCACCAGCTTCGAACGGGTCTTCCCGGCGGGGACGCCGGTGAAAGGCGACCTCACCATCAAGGGCGACGAGGGCAAATCGATTCTCGTGAACGAAGTCACCGTGACGCGCCTTGCGCCGCGCCGCTACGAATACCGCGAAACGCTGCGCTGGATGGGCGGCCAGCCGGACGGCGTTAAGTTCAAACCCGAAGACTACTCCAAAATGAAAGCTGCGCTGCCGCCCTCGCTCGCCACCGATGAGAACGCCCGCGCGCTAACCGACAAGGTCGCAGAGCTGGCCGTCCCGATGCTCTTCGGCCCGGGCGATCCTCTGCTCACGATCGGCCTGCTTCATCCCGACCTGGCCGGACGCCGCCTGAGCCAGCGCGTCGGCGGGCTGATGATGAAGGCCCTGGAGGAGCAGTTTGGAGACAAGATGACCCTGGCTCAGCGCCGCGATGTGCTTCAGAAAATGATCGAGATTTCGATTGCACAAGGCAAGCCATCCACGCCTGACCCGGCATCCGGACCGCCTTCTTCGGGCAAAGGCGGCGCCCTGACGCCTCTGATGTTCGTTGTCAGGACGCCGGGGAAGATTGTCTCGTCGAACGGCGAATTGGACGAGTTGGCCGGCGAGGTTTTCTGGGGCCTCTTCCCGCCGGCGGCCGCGGTGAAACCCGTCGTCATGACCGCGGTGATTGAGGTGGATCAAAACTAGCGCTGCGGCATCATAGAAGTTAATTGAAAACCTGGATCCACCGCAAACTTGTCTCGCCCTTCGTGGAACTGCTGAAGCAGGGCGTCTCGCCGGAGAAAATCGCGCTGACAGTCGCCCTGGGTGTCTCGCTAGGCACGGTTCCGGTGCTGGGATCGACATCCGTGCTTTGCACCCTGGCCGCGCTACGGCTGAGGCTGAATCTGGCGGCGATTCTGGCGGTGAACTGGGTGGTTTATCCCCTGCAGATCGCGCTCCTAATCCCGTTCTTGCGCGCCGGGGCTTGGCTGTTTCGCGTCGAAGGGCCGAAGCTGACGGTGGTGCAGATTTTCGGGATGATTCGGGCCAGCATCTGGCACACGATCACCGCGCTGTGGACCGCGACCATGCACGCGCTCGTTGTCTGGGCGATCACGGGAGCGATTGCGACGGTAGTGGTGTATTTAATGGCGGTTGTGCTCCTCAAGAGCTTCTGGAAGCGCCCATCTGTGATAAATTGAGGGCCTTGTGAAAACCTTACTCTTCGCAACCCTGGCCTTCTCCGCTTGCGCCCAGGAGATCCCTTTCGAATCCGTCCCCAATCCCCTGAAGCTGCCTCCCGACATGAATTTCGGCGAAGCGGCGGGTGTGGCCGTCAATTCCAAGGGCCACGTCTTCGTCTTCTCGCGAGGCAACTCGACCGGACCGGCCTATGGAGCCACTGCCTCGCAGTTGCTCGAGTTCCTGCCCGACGGGCGACTCCTGCGGGAGATCGGCAAGAATCTCTACGCGTGGTCCTACGCGCACGCGGTGAAAATCGACACTGACGACAATATTTGGGCGATCGACAAAGGCTCGGATATGATCGTCCGATTCAATCCGGGGGGCCACGTCACAATGGTGTTCGGACGCAAGAAAGAAGCCTCCGACGAGGCCGCACCTTGGACTCGCGTGAATCCTCCGCGTCCGGCGGTGAACGGCCAGTTCCGTCAGCCGACCGACGTGACTTGGGACGCGGCGGGCAACATTTTCATCAGTGACGGCTACATCAACTCGCGCGTGGCCAAGTTCGACAAAAACGGCGACTGGGTAAAGCAGTGGGGCGATCGCGGGACGAAGCCGGGCGAGTTTAACACGCCGCACAGCATTACCGCAGACGCGAAGGGAAACATCTACGTGGCCGATCGCGGCAATCGCCGCATCCAGGTTTTCGACGGCGATGGGACTTTCGAGCGGGAGATCAAGATCGACGTGCCCGTGCCGCCTACTGCCATGCCATGGATGGGCAATCCTATTTCACCCGAGCAGGCCGCCGCACAGAGCGGAGCGCCGTGGGCCATCTGCATCACTCCGGGGGCTACGCAATATCTCTATTCCGCCGATGGATTTCCCGGCCGCATCTATAAATTGACGCTGGACGGCAAGGTGCTCGGCGTGATGGGAAAATCGGGGCGGCAGCTGAAGCAATTCGGCTGGATACACGAGATGGCCTGCCCATCGGAAAACGTCCTGTATACGGCCGAAATCCTGAATTGGCGAGTCCAGAAACTGATTCTCCATCCGTGACGCATATCAAAGGACTCCTGCGCGGGCCGAAGTTCAACGGCCGCCATTCCACCGTGATTCCGAGCGCGATTCCGGCCGTCGAAGGCGCGCGCGACTGCGAGCACGTGACGAAAATCGCCCTGGGCGTGATCACGCCGCTCAAAGCCGGCACCGAGCACCTGAAATTCAGCCCCGTTAGCGGTGGGCTGAAAATGCAGGTGCGCGGTGTTCACGCGGTTCAAATATTCTGGCTGTATACTACCGAGCCGGACCAAGTGATCGAACAGGTCACGAAGCGGTGGGAAGAACGGTGAGAGGTTTCTGAAAAAGGGACGATGGATACTCTTGATCTGCTGTTGGGAAAACCACTCGCTACCGAGGATGAAAAAGCGGAACGAATCGGACCGCTCAAGGGCATCCCGATTTTCGGCTTGGACGCGCTGAGTTCCGCGGCCTATGGACCGGAGGCGGCGATGACGCTGCTGATTCCGCTGGGCATGGCCGGCGTCGCGTACACGCTGCCGATTGTCGGCGCGATCCTGGTGCTTCTCACCATCGTTTACTTTTCCTATCGCCAGACGATGCAGGCTTATCCGCAGGGAGGTGGCTCCTATACGGTGGCCAGCGAAAATCTCGGCACCAATGCGGGTCTTCTGGCAGCGGCTGCGCTGATGATCGACTACGTGCTGACGGCGGCGGTGGGCATTTCGGCGGGCGTGGGGGCACTTATCTCCGCCGTGCCATCGCTGCAGAAGCATACGCTGGCGATCTGCCTGGGCATCCTGGTCGTACTGGCGTTCGTGAATCTGCGAGGCATGCAGGAATCGGGCGGCATTTTCATGGTCCCGACCTATCTGTTCATTGCGTGTCTGCTGGGCATGATTGCCGTAGGCGTGGCGAAGTCCTTCCTGGCGGGAGGGCATCCAATGCCGGTGGTGGCGCCTCCGAAGCTCGGCCCCGCCACAGAGGTAATGGGCATCTGGCTAATGCTGCGCGCTTTCTCAAGCGGCTGCACCGCGATGACCGGCGTTGAAGCCGTCTCGAACGGCGTGATGGCGTTTCACGAGCCGACCACCAAGTACGCGCAGCGCACGCTGACCATCATCATCGTGATTTTGATGGCTATGCTGATGGGAATCGCGTATCTGGCTCCGGTATATGGCGTCGCGGCGACGAATCCGGAAGGACCCGGCTACGAAAGCGTGCTCTCGCAACTGCTCGGCGCAGTTACCGGGAAAGGGGCGTTTTATTGGGTCTCCATCGTGTCGATCCTGACGGTTCTCTCTCTTTCGGCCAACACCGCTTTCGCCGATTTCCCGCGCCTAGCACGCGCGATCGCCCAGAACGGTTTCCTTCCCCACTCTCTTACTCTGCGCGGGCGGCGATTGGTGTATGCCCAAGGTGTCTATGCCTTGTCGATTCTCGCCGGAATTCTGCTGACGATCTTCGGCGGCGTCACCGACCGCCTGATACCCCTGTATGCCGTCGGCGCATTTCTGGCGTTCACGCTGTCGCAGGCCGGAATGGTGGTGCATTGGCGTAGAAACCCTGGTCCGGGAGCGGCGCGCAGCATGTTCATCAACGGACTCGGCGCGGTAGCCACCGCGGTAACCGTCGTGGTGGTGCTCATCGCGAAGTTCATTGATGGCGCTTGGATCGTGGTGGTGCTGATTCCGGCGATGATCGTGGTGATGAAGGCGGTGGAAGGGCACTACCGCCGCGTTGAGCTCGCCACGCAGTCCTCTCTCCCTGTAGATACCTCCGCGCTCGGCGAACCGATCGTGATTCTCCCGATTGAGAATTGGAACGCCGTTTCGGAAAAAGCGCTGCGCTTCGCCTGGCGGGTGTCGAGCGAAATCCGCATGGTTCACGTCGATTGCGGTGAACCGGAAACGGGCGATTTGAAGCGGGACTTCCCCAAGTTCGTGGAAGAGCCGGCGCGTGCCGCGGGTTTGCCGGTGCCGCAGCTCATCGTTGTTTCGTCTCCGTATCGATTCATCATCCGGCCGATTCTGAATTATGTTCTGGAGCTCGAGAAGATCAACCCCGACCGCACAGTCTCGGTGCTCATCCCCGAGCTCGTCGAAAGCCGCTGGTATTACGTGATGCTCCACAACAACCGTTCGGAAGTCCTCAAGTCGCTCCTGACGTTCGCGGGCTGCCAGCGGACCACCATTGTGAACATTCCCTGGCAGTTGCCGGACTAATCCAGCGCCGCGGCCAGTTTGCGGGCGGCGGCGTCGGCGTCCTTTTGCGATAGTCCAGCGATTCCGGCGATCCAAGGGCCTTTGGAAAACACGAACACCGGCCGCCCCGCGTCCAGGCCGTAGTATGCGCCGAAGGACGGTACCAGCTTCGGGTCTGTCAGCGCTTTTCGCCAATCGGGAAGAATCAGCGCGGCTTCGGCGGGGTTGGCCATTTTCGCGGCGAACATGTCGTAGCCGGCCTTTCCTTTTCGATACTTCACCAGCGTTCCGCCGGGCATGAATGGCTTGCCGAGGAGTTCCTTGTCCACCACGACACTGCCAATCTGATCATCTTTCGGAAACCGGCGCGATTCGTCGGAGGGCTTCGGCGCTGCGGCCGGCGCGGCCTTCGGAGCCTCCGATGCCACAGGCTTGGAATCGCAGGCGGCGAGAAGGATCGCAAGCGTGATAACGGTGAGCGGACGCATTGATCTAGAATATCGCCATGCACCGCCGCGTGAACACCCTCCCCGGTATCCTTTTAGCGATGACCTTAGCCATGAGCGCCTCTGCCGCCGACAACGTCAAACTGATCGTCCTTGACCCCGGGCATTTTCACGCATCGCTGGTACAGAAGGACATGTACGGCGGAGTGGACCCCACCGTTTCCGTCTATGCGCCGATGGGGCCGGAGGTGCTGGACTATCTCAACCGCGTGGCGGCGTTCAACATGCGCGCGGACCACCCAACGGCGTGGAACATCGAACTGCACGCCGGGCCCGATTTCTTCGAGCGGATGCTACGGGAGCACCCCGGCAACGTCGTCGTCCTTGCCGGGCGCAATCGTCCGAAACTCGACCGGATCGAAGCGTCCGTCGGCGCGGGGCTGAACGTGCTTGCCGACAAGCCGTGGATCATCACATCGCGCGATCTGCCGAGGCTGGAGCGGGTGCTCAATCAGGCAGAGCAGAAACACCTGGTGGCCTATGACATCATGACGGAGCGGTACGAAATCACATCGATTCTTGAGAAGAGCCTCGTCAACGACCCGCAGGTTTTCGGCAAACTGATCGAAGGAACGGAGGCTGAGCCCGCCATTACCGCGCGCAGCGTGCATCATCTGATGAAAGTCGTCGCCGGCGTGCCCCTGCGGCGCCCAGCCTGGTTCTTCGACATCAACGAACAAGGCGGCGGCTTGGCGGACGTCGGCACGCACGTCGTCGATCTGGTGCAGTGGACAGTATTTCCGAGCGCGATGATCGACTACCGGAAAGACATTCGCATCCTCAACTCCCGCCGTTGGCCGACGGTCCTCTCTCGCGCGGATTTTGAGCGCGTGACGGGAGAAGCCCGATTCCCTTCCCCGCTGGCCTCGCATGTGAACGACGGCTCGCTGAATTACGAGTGCAACAACGCACTCCACTACACGGTGCGAGGAGCGCACGTCGCGATAGATGTCCGATGGAACTGGGAATCTCCCACCGGGGATGTCTACGAAGCGTCGTTTCAAGGATCGAAGGCGAGGGTCGAGCTGCGCCAGGGCGCGGCGCAGCATTTTGTTCCCGAACTCTATGTGATTCCGCGCGCGGGATCGGCCGCGGAGGTCTCGTCCGCGCTGGAACGGTGGCTGCAGGCGATGCAGGCGTCTTATCCTGGCGTGCACCTTGAGTCGAAGTCAGGCGAGACACATATCGTTATTCCAGCGCCGGTCCGCGTCGGCCACGAAGACCATTTCGGGCAGGTGACCAGCCAGTATTTCGCCTACCTGAAAGCGCCGGCCAGCATGCCCGCGTGGGAAAAGTCCAACATGATGGTGAAATATTTCCTTACCACCAGCGGGAATTGATAACCGTGCTACTTTAAGTCCATGTCTGTCGACGAAGAATTGCACGAAAACGCGGAACACGCCAAGGAACCTTTCGATAAAAGGGTCGCGGTGACCATGGCGGTGATCGCGGCGATGCTCGCCATCGACGGGGTGATGGCGCATCTTCTCACCACAGAGGAACTGCTATTGCAGCAGAAGGCCTCCGACCAGTGGTCGTACTATCAGGCGAAGTCGATCCGGCGCTACACATCCGAAGTCGCCGCCGATCTCTTCAAAGGCTTTCACGATCTGGGAACGGAGCCGGTGGAGAAGTACAACAAGGCCGCCGAGAAGTACAGAGACGATGCCGAGGAAATCAGCAAGGAAGCCAAGGCGCTGGAAGCGGAAAGCCACCTGAAAGGCTCCCAGGCTCAACGGCTGGACTTCGGCGAGGTTTTCCTGGAACTGGGCATCGTCTTCGCCTCGATGGCGATCCTTACCAAGCGTGGAGTTTTTTGGGGCACGTCGATCGGCAGCGCCCTGTTGGGCCTGGTGATTGCGCTGTCGATGTTCTTGGTGAAGGCGTAGAGCAACATCGACGCAAGAGAGCCGCGACCATCGGGAGCGGTCAGACTCGTGAGGCTTAGGCTTGCGCCTCCGGCAGCAGGATAATCAGTTCCAACTGTGGGCTGGGGAAATCGCCGGGCACGAAGGCCGCGAGATTTCTTGACCGCGTGATGGCTTCCCACGCCACCCCTGTCTGGCTGAGGCTGAAATATTGGTAGTTCAGCTTCACAGGGATGGCGCTGGGCGGCCTCGGCGTGTGGGTCAAAGCGACGCCGGGCAACGCCTGCCTGACCAGGTGCTCGATGTGATTCGCCGAGCACACTTTAAGAAGATAGGGCGTCTTGGAAATCAGTTCCGCCTCGCTCATCTCGGCGCGCACCGCCAAGTACATCTTGGTGTTGCGCAGATACTTGTCGTCGGCAAGCGATGTGGCGTGAATCGAGGGCTGCACCAGCTTCAAGGGCAGCGAGACAAAATTGCTGGGCACCACGGTCTCCAGCAGCATGCGGATTTTTTCGTCCAGATCCTCGAAGCAGAAACTCAAGGCATCGTGCTCGTATTTGGGAAGATCGCGCGGATGAATCGTGGGGGAGAACGTCGTCAGGCTTCCGGCCAGCGACAGCATGGTTTGATAAAGCGTCTCCGGATGGCCGCGCCGCGTCTCAAACAAGTGCTGCAACAGAGGGAAGTGCGTGTTGATCGTATACAGCAGCCAGAAATTCGCGATATCGGCCGCGCCGAAGTCGGCCAGGCTCAGGTTCTTCTGCCGCCTTGTTCCGGCCAGCTGGCTGCTTTTCGCCGCCAGGATCTCCACCAGCCGCCGGAGGATCGAAACCAGAAAATCGTTGGCCGCGAGATCGAGCAGCGGCGGAACGAATCGCGTGTTGAGCTGATACAGACCGGCCGGCGTGCGCTCAATTTGCCCGATCCGCAGCGCCGAGGAGTGTTGCTGGGACTCGCCCTCGACCAGGAACCGGAAGTTCTTCCGCGCCACCTGAATCGGCCGCTCCGCCAAACCGGAGTTTTCGTCTCGCGTCATGGCGACCTCGGTCAGATAGCGCGTATCGGCCTTCGATTGCGCCAGCGAAATGTTCAGGCCGCGGTCGCGCTGGTGTGGAATCGCAAGATAGACGTCGAGCGTCTTCTGATCCGCCTCGAAACAATCGGCCAAGGGCTTGGGTGAGGGCGCGGGATCGGCCTCGGGAATGTCGAAAAGCAGCCCGTCCGGGAAGATTCCCGCCGCATCGGAGAGCGCAATGTAGCCTGACGCGAGCGCCTCCTGATTCCACTGCAGGCGCCGAAAACCCCACGGCGCAAACGTCAGGGCGTCAAGCTGAAACTTCAGCGAATTTTCGAGAAATCGGTCCTGCGTTTGGAGATACTGCGGGCTGAGCAGCGTCCCCTTCATCCAGATGACCGGTTGCAGTCGTTTCATTCGAATCCTAAGGTAGCATCTACAAGGACTTCGTCACACCAGGTTCATCAAACCAACCTGATCAAACCAGCTTGATCAAACCAGCACAATACTCTGTTGCTTGGCTCCGCGCGGCCCCAGCGAATACTCGACCGCCATTTCCGGCTTTTCTCCTTCGACGATGAGGCGCGTCAAAGGCCCAAAAAAGTCAACCGCCTCCTGCGGCAGGAGCGCCGGCGCGCATGCTCGCAGTACGCGCGGGTCCCAGAACCGGTAGGTCATCGGAATCCCGCCGGGCGTATACAACGTGACGAAATTCTTGAGGTGTCCGCAAACCTCAGCAAGGCCGCCGGGAGAGGTGCAATAAAACCCCCATCCCCTGCTCCAACCATCCTTAACCAGCACATCGAGGAGCCGGGCTCCCGGAGGTAACTGCACCGCGTACGCCGCCACGCGGAATCCGTCGTCGAGCGAGGCGAACTGCTCACCCGAAGCGTCCAGAAACGCCGGAATGCGGGCGTCGCGCAGGGGATCGAGCACGGCGAACACGGTCTCCGCACTCCGGTAAAGCGTGGCGAGGAGCACAGATTGTCCGCGCGTGAACCCCGGCCACTCGCTTTTCTCCGAGGGGAGCCCGAGGTCCTGGCGGCGAATCTTCGAGGTTCCTGGAAATGAATCCGTCGGCTGGGTCGGCACGCGGGGCGAAGGTTCAGGCGCGGCCGGCTGCGCCTCCAGATCGATATGCACCGTAAACGTGCTGCCCCCGGCGGACACGGAATCGCCGTCGCGAAGAACCATTTCCGAAGCGACCTTTTCGCCGTTCAGGAAGGTACCATTGCTCGAGCCGAGGTCCCTTACGCGCGGTTCCGAACCGTCGTTCTCAATCGCGAAATGCTGGCCGGAGAGATAGGAGTCTTCGCCCAGCGCATAATCGGATTTCGCCGTGCGCCCAATGCGGAGGATCGTCCCCGCACGGATCTCGATTCTCCGTCCGGCTACCGGCCCGGACACGGCCTCCAATATCACCAGCATTTCATCACATCGTATCGAATTTCGTTTAAGAGTAAACGAAGTTGGAATCAGCGCCCACGCCGACATGGATGTTCAAAATCTTTTGGCCTTCGGCCATACCCGAAAGGAGGCGCCGTGAAATCTGCGGCAGCAGTGTATTGGTCAGAATATTATCGACGTTACGCGCGCCGCTCTCCACTTCGGTACAGCGCTTGGCGACCTCGTCCACCAGAGCGGCGTCGTAATCCAGCATCACGCGATGATTTTCCATCAGGCGCTTCTGAATCTTGGCCAGCTTGAGTGTGATGATTTTCTTGAGCGCCTCGTCGCGCACCGGGAAGTATGGAATGATCACCAGACGGCCCAGGAACGCCGGCTTGAAGATCTTGTCCAGTTCGGGCTTCAGGGCCTTCACCAGGCCCTCGGCGCTTGGCGCGGTTTCCGGATCGGCCGTCAGTTTCATCAGCGTCTCGGTTCCGGCGTTCGAGGTAAGAATGATGATCGTGTTCTTGAAGTCGATCTCGCGCCCCTCGCCGTCCTCCATCATGCCCTTGTCGAACACCTGAAAGAAAAGCTCCAGCACGTCAGGGTGAGCCTTCTCGACCTCATCAAGAAGAACAACGCTGTACGGCCGGCGCCGCACGGCTTCGGTGAGCACGCCGCCCTCGCCATAGCCGACGTATCCCGGAGGCGAGCCCTTGAGCGTCGATACGGTATGGGCTTCCTGAAACTCGCTCATATTGATGGTGATGAGGTTGCGCTCGCCGCCGTACATGAGATCGGAAAGCGTCAACGCCGTTTCCGTCTTGCCGACGCCGCTGGGCCCGACCAGCATAAAGACGCCGATAGGTTTGTTCGGGTCCTCCAGGCTGGCGCGCGACGTACGGATGCGCTCGGCGATCTGCGCTAGCGCGTGGTTCTGGCCGATGACGCGCGCCTCCAGCACTTTTTCAAGCGACAGTACCGTGGCGATTTCGTCCTTCAGCATCTTGCCCGCGGGAATCCCCGTCCACGCGGAGATCACCTCGCCGATGGTGATGCTGTCGACGCAAACCCGCATCAAAGGCGTTTCGCCCTGCAGCTCCGTCAGTTCCGCGTTCAGTTTGTCGAGTTCCGCGCGCTCAGCCTGCTTGGCGTCCGCGCTCGAACCTTCCAGCTTCGTGCGAAGATCGCGGATCTTCATAACCAGGTCGCGTTCTTTCGCAAATCGCTCATTGAGCGTTTTCAGGCGCTCCTCGGCGGCGGTCTTTTTCTGGGCGAGGGCCTCCAGCCTCTCGGCGTGATCCGCGCCGACAGACGCTTCGCGCTCCAGCACGCGCGCCTGTACAGTCAAGTCGTCGATCTCGCGAGTGGCATCTTCAATGGCCGCGGGAATCGAGTTTTGCCCGAGCGCCAGCCGGGCGCAGGCCGTATCCAGGACGCTCACTGCTTTGTCCGGCAACTGGCGCCCCGCCAGATAGCGGTGCGACAGGCGCACCGCAGCGGCGACGCCTTCGTCCAGAATGCGCACGTTGTGATGTTTTTCCAGTGCGCCGACGATTCCGCGCAACATCACCATGCACTGCGGCTCTACCGGCTCTTCCACTTTGACTACCTGGAACCGGCGAGCCAGGGCGGCGTCTTTTTCAAAAAACTTCTTATATTCGCTCCACGTCGTCGCGGCGATAGTGCGCAGTTCTCCGCGCGCCAGAGCCGGCTTCAGCAGGTTGGCGGCATCGTTCTGGCCGGCCTGACCTCCCGCGCCGATCATGGTATGCGCTTCGTCTATGAAGAGAATAATCGGCACCGGCGAGGACTTGACCTCCTCAATCAGGCCCTTGAGGCGATTTTCAAACTCGCCCTTGATGCCGGCGCCCGCCTGCAGCAGCGCAAGATCCAAGGTGTGGAGATGAACGTTCTTGAGCGAGGGAGGCACGTCGCCTGAGGCGATGCGCAGCGCGAATCCTTCCACCACGGCCGTTTTTCCGACGCCCGCTTCGCCCGTCAGAATCGGGTTGTTCTGACGGCGGCGCATCAGGATATCGATCACCTGGCGGATTTCGGCGTCGCGCCCGAGCACCGGGTCGATTTTGCCTTTCTTCGCATTTTCGGTGAGATTCACCGTGAACTGGTCCAGATTCGGCGTCTTACCGCCGCCGACCTTCGGAACGCCGGGTTCGCCAGGCGTGGCGGCTGACGCGGCGGCAGCTTCTTCCTGGGAGCCGGCGACGATTTCGGCAAACTCCTTCTTCAGCGCCGCGGCATCGATCTTAAGCAGTTCCTTGCCCTTGTTCGACACCAATCGCATCAGCTCGTCCGTGGACACCAGCGCGAGAATCAGGTGGCCGCTACGGATCTGGTGCTCGCTGTAATCGAGCGACGCGGTGGACCATGCCTCTGAAAGCAGCTTTAGAACCGAGGGACTGAACGCAGGCGTCCGGGCGTTGCCCGTTTTGAACGTATCCAGCGTGCGCTCGAGCTCCTTCTGCAGGCGCGACCCATCCACCTCAAAGCGATGGAGAATTTTCGCGGCGTCGCTGGCGCTCGCGTCGAGCAGTTTCAGAAGCACGTGCTCGATTTCGATGTCATAGTGGGTCCGGGCAAGGCAGAGGCCGGCGGCCGATTCCAGCGCCCCTCGCGTGGTGTCGTTCAGTTTACCAATCAGGCCCTTCAGGTTTGCGCTCATAAGAAGTTCCTCTTCAGATTGTCAGGATTGTATCACCGGCGTCGGCTCGCATTGGCTCGGTCTTCGCCCAGGAGGTCCAGCCGAGCCGGGGCGCTTCCGCGTCCTCGCCCGGTTTGCCAAGCTCGCACGCCGGTACTTCGTCTTGCTTCAGAATCAAACGGACTTCAAAATCGAGTTCTCCACGCCCGGCAAACTCCGCCAGGGAGCGCAGCGGCTCATACGCGGAGCCGGTGGGCAGGAAATCCAGATACTTTTCGAGCGGCATCGGCCCGATATGCAGCCGCACGCCGGACTGCTGATGCCAGATCTCGTCGCCCACAATGGCTCCGCCGCCGAGCTGTTCGGATTCGGTGGACGCGCGGTCGAACACGCACAGATCCTTGGCCGAAAGGCGGAACCAGGCGCCGGTGAATTGCTCCACCGCAACCGGGACGTCGAAGTAATCTTCCAGAATGCGCTGCACCGCCGCGGCCGACCGCGGCCGCAGGGAGAGTAGTCCAGAGTAGAACAGCAGGGAATCGTCTTCGACGCGCAGCCTCTTGTCGAGGTTGGATGTGCCGATCCCGATGAGGTCCATCAGGTGGTGCGAAAACCTGTCTCGTTCCCCGCGTTCATAGGCGATGGTGAACCGATATTTTTCCCATGCCTGGTAGAACAGCGAGATCATCCGATGGTTGAACAGATCAAAAAACTCCGCCATGGCCCGGTCACGGTTGCGCAGGCGATCGATAATCAATTCCGTGTAATAGAGCGGGAGAACGCCCATGGGCCCGGTGAGTCCCATGAAGTTCACCACCAGGACGGGCACGTCGCCATCCCAGAGAATGTTCTGAATCTGGCTGGCGGGAAATCGAAAGGAGCTGTGGGCAGCGAAGCGCATCACCTCCTTGTCCGGGCTGACGAACCGTCCCACCGGAGCGCGGTCCGGCAGCAGCCTTTCGATCAGGCGCACGGCCTGAAAGAACTGGAACCGATGCGGAGTCTCGCGCAGGATCTCGCCAACGCGGGCATAACGGCGGATTACATCAAGATTGTCTGTCCCGCCCGGGGTGGCCATTCCTTCACGACCTCCTTTCTCTGGCGCGTGCGCACCGACAGCTGGCTGAAGCTGTTAAGAGAAACGTACTCGCCAAGAAACCGCTCGATGACGCTGGCGAACAGGAACACGCCGCCGCCGGTAAACATCTCCTCGTCGAGTTCCAGCTCGACTCGCGTGCCACGGGCAAACGTGATGCCGTTCTCCGAGATCAGGCGCGCGAAGGTCCGTGAACTACTGAGGGCGGAGATACCATCGATCTGCTTTTCCGAATACGCCGAGCCGGTGAAATTGTATAGCTTGAGAATTTCCTGGAACGCCTCGCGGCCTTCGTTCACCAGGGAGAGATAATTCAACGAGAGATGTGAAATCAGCCGCCAGAGCGCCGCTTTTCCTGAAGGCGGCCGCACGGAAACAGTGGGCTTCCGGAGGGCGACGATTCGTTTCACGGCCGCTCCGCCTTCGAGCTCAAAGTCGCCGGCCTCGTTCGCGAAGGACAGGCGCGCCGGCAAGTCCCGATTGGTGCACGTGGTGCGCAGCGTCAACGTGTCGACCTCGGGATACACCGGTCTCGTGGAAAGGTCAACCAGCGAAATCGACATCTCCGTTCCTTCGTCATTGGCGCGCGCGGATTTTCGCCGGTGGGCCAGCCAGAAGGTCTGCCTCTTGTCCTTTTGCGTCGCGTGGCGGAAGGAATAGAACGGCTCGAAGCGCTGCACGTCATTTGATTGAGGATCGATGCTGACGACTTCGTCGATGGAAAAGATCTCGGTGGCCATGGGGCGCCGGACATCGGGCACAACCTGGTATTCGTACCGGCGCTGATCGAGCAGAATCGGCTCGGCGGTTTGGCCGAAGAGGTTTACGATAGGCGTCGCGTTGATGCGAAACGTCTTTGCAGAGACGCCGAGTTCGAGAATCTGGCGCCGTTCGGTCTGCTCGAACTGGGAGAGCAGGAAGACCAGCTCAAAGCGGTTCTTAATGCCCTGAGCGAAGGCATCGCGCAACCCGGAGAGATCGAAAAAGAAAAACTTGTCGGGAAATGTGAAGTACTCCTGCAGCAATCGGTAGCCGGGAAAGCTGCGCCGCGGATACGGCAACATGGATTCTTCCTCGTCGAATCCGGCCGGGCGGAGATTGTCGGCGCGCAGCGTGACGGGGCGGAACTTTGAATTCGGCGTCGGATCGCGCAGCAGGATCTGCACCGTGTTCGCCGAGAGCAATTCGTACAGCGTGTGGCCGACATTGGCTTCCCCGGCGATGTGGATGCGCAGCGTGTCGATGTTTAGCGCCGGAATCAGCACGTCCTGCGGAGCGCGAAATTCGATGCGGATCGCCGCGGCCGCCTCCAGCGACTTCACCGGGGGCGAGAGGCGGTCCGGCGACGTCCATTCGCCTTCCGCGATGCGCAGAGGCCACACGGTTGTGTCGAAGCAGGTGCGGAACTGGCAGGGTACGCCTGCCACGGGGCGCGAGTTGAGCACCGCACCGCGTGGCACTTTTTGCGGAGCGGTTGCGCCTCCCTGCTCGGCGTCAAGGTGCATCTCGACGATCGACATCGACGGAAGCGGACGGATGTAGTGCGGGTAGAGGATGCTGAGCAGAGCCTCCGTGATCTCCGGGAACTCGTCGTCGATCTTGAGATGAACGCGCGCGGCCAGAAAGGCAAACGCTTCCAATAGCCGCTCGACGTGGGGATCATCGCACTTATCCGGCTCCAGGATCAGCCGCGAGGCGATCTTCGGGTATTTCTGCCCGAACTCCGCGCCAAGCTGGCGAAGATAATTGAGTTCGCGCTCATAGTAGAGCAGCAACTCGTCGCGCATTAACGCTCGCCTCGAATTTGATATTCGCCGCTGGCGACCTGCAGTTCGGCGTCGAAGGAGACGTGCTCCGGCGAGGGGTCCATTTGCAGCGAGCCCTCGATTTGAAACCGCACGGCGCGCGCGGAGCCCGAGGCCTCCAGCAGAATTACTCGCACATAGCGCAAGCGAGGCTCGAACAGAGCCAGGGTCCGTTCAATCTCTCCCAGAAGCTGCTGGCGATCCTTGGGTGAGTTGACGGTGAGGGTGGAAAAATCCGGAAGGCCATAATTGAAAAGGGACTGGGAAAGCTCCGGCATGGTATCCGACGCGGCATTCGGATCGCGGCGCGTATTCAGGAGCCATTCCAGATCCCGGCGCAACGCCGCCTTCAACCCGCGTACGCTGGCCGAACGGGAGCGATAGGGGTCGTTGGCTCCCGTGGGAGGGACGGACCGGTCACGATCCCGATCCTTGTCGCGATCCATCAGCCGGTCGATGAGAGGCTGTGTGACGGGTTGGTCGGCATCATTTTTGGCCATATCAGCGTCCACACTCCAAGGCCTGTATTGGATCCAGGCGGGAGATTCGCGCGTAGAGCTTCTGTTTCACGGCCGCGTCGCCATCGAGTTTCGACAGACATTTGTAGAGCATCGCCAACGGCTGCGCCACGATCTCGCGCGCCTCCCATTCATCCAGCGAGTGCTGATCAATGGCCTGCGCCAGCTCCTCCAGAATCGGCTGGGCGACCGTTTCGTGCCCTGTCATCATGCATATCTGCGCCAGCTGCATTTTCCGCTGGAACCGTGCGCGGCCTGAATGCTGCCGCGGAATATCGGCGGCGAGCATCTGGATGGCCTCGCCGGCCCGGCCTTCGCGGGCGGCGGCCAAGGCCAGCGTGAACGTATCGGGTGGTGCGGATTCCAAGGGTCCGGAGGATGCCGTCGGTTCGTCAAAAGCGGCCGGAGGAAGCTGGGGAGGCTCAGGCGCGGCGAGCTGTTTCAGCCAGTTGTGCGTTTCCGCGCTGGCGACCGGTGTTTCATCCGAAAATTCCAAATGCGGGAGGCGAGGCAAGTCGGCCAGCAGCGCCCGCACCTCGGCGCGAATCGCGGCGGCGACGTTGACATAGCCGCACTGCTCGGCCGCATTCACTACATGGCGTTGAAGATCGAGCCAGGCGCGCCCGTAAGGCTGGGCCATGGCCGCTTCGCCATTTTCAAGGAGATCGCTCCATTCCGATTCGCTGGCCAGGCGCTTGATGGTTTGACGGACCGCCGTCGGCGGTGGCACCAGGACACTGGAATCGGGAGATTCGCCATAGCCCCGGAGCTCGCCCCAGCGGTAGCCGCGCAGCATCAGATACGGCGCCGGGTTCGATGCGTCCTGGGAGCGCAGGAATTTTGCGATGGCGTTGAGCCGGGCCGTGACGTCGTCCAGATCCTCCGGCTCAAGGCTGATGCCTGCCTTCTTCCGGGGGGCGGGAGCCGAACGCGTGACCTCTTCGGCCGCGGGCGCTTCATCGTAAGAAGTCTCCGCCGCCGGCTCTTCTTCCGTTTCCTGCTCCTGAGCTGGCGCCGCGCGTCCCGGACGCCGCTGCAGAATCTGATTCGTGGTGTGACGAACTTCCTCGAGCGCCGTTCTCAGCGGCTGGAAGCCGGGCGCGTCGGCGCCGAATTTCTCATCACATAATGAATCGAGCGCGGAAAGCCCGGCCAGACACCCATCCATCGCCGCGACCCATGCCTCATATTGCGCGGTGGAAGTGGACGCGGAGTCGCGATCGAAGTCCTCCGGCGTCGGTTTACCGTCTCTGACGGCGGCCGCGCGGGCCTCGCGCTTGGTTTCGTTCTCTCCTGCTTCCTCTTCCGTGGGTATCCGCCGCGATTCCTGATACTGAAAGAAGCTCAGCCCCCCGGAGGTGATCGGGGTCAAGCGAACGGCGTCCACAAGGCGCTCTCCCACCCAGGTGAGCAGCATAATGCGAGGCTCCAGATCGCCGTCTTCGATCTCGGGATACAGGGTGTCCCAGAATTCCACAAGAAGGCCTCGCACAAGCTCCAGACCCTGCTGAAGGCCAGCGAACTTTTCGCGATATAACGCCGCTTCCGTCAGCCAGACCGCGAGCTGCAGATCCTTGGAGCGTTCCGCGATGGCCTTGCTCGCCAGATCGACCACCTGGCGGTAGTCGGCGACTTTGCGTTCGTGCTGCCAGTCGCCCTGGGGACCAGCGTCGTCCTGCCGGCGAGCCTCCTTGATCTGGTCGTAGATGGGATCGTAGCGGAGATTAACGCCGCTGGGATTGTCGCCCGCGATGGGGTTCAGCAGATCGGCGCGGAGGGGCATGGCTCAATCGCCCGCGGCGGGAGCAGGCTCCGGAGTAAACTCTATCTTTCGAATTTCCAACAAAGGCATATCCTCCCCATCGACAGAGAACATGCGCTGCCCCGAAGGGACGCTCAGACCGTCGGCCTCGGCCCACTCGGTGGCGCGCCCCAGCTTGACGTCGTCGTCGGGATGTTTCCAGGAGAACGGCGCGAGCACCGGCAGTAGAACCTCGCCCAACTCCTTTTCCTTGAACGCCGGCCCGGTTCGCACCAGTGCGGGCGCCCATAAAAGATCGCGCAAGCGCTTCGGGGCCTCGATCTCAATGGATTCAATGTGCTCAAGGGGAATCCACAAATAGGCGCCGGCGGCGAACAACTCCAGCCGCGGCCCGACGCGCGGGTCGGCATCCTCAAGTTCCCGGAACGGCTGCCCGTTGATGGTCCCGCCTCGCGGATTTCCGGTCGCGGGCTGCACCGGATATTCCTTCCTCTCAAAAAGATTCTGACGGACGCGCTCCGCGTGCAGCGCGGAGAAATAGAGCACGGCGCCTACGCGCGAATCGGGCGAAGCGTCCGCAAGGATGTTCAGGTGCTTCTCGGCGCGATCGTAATCGCCCTTGAAGCACAGCAACTCGAACAAAAACGTGCGGCGTCGGGCGTCGGTGGGGTTGTCCCGCACCTCTACGCCCAGCGCCTCGATCGCTCCGTTCAGTTTTCCGGCCTGAAACAGCTCTCTTGGACTCATGAAGGAGTTTAGAGAGGCTTGTTCTGCACGGCGTGCCAGCCGCCCTTGATCTCGCCGCCCAGCGTTCCATCCGCCTTCTGCTCTTTGTACGAATAGTCGATGGTGGCGAAGTTGAAACCGATCTGCTCCAGGTGCTCCCAGTCGTCGAAGGTCTTCCCTCCGTCGCCGCCCGGCGTGGCCCCATGGTTAAACTGAGACACGATGCAGTCGGTCAGGGTGATCTTCAGGTAATCCTGCTGGTCCTTGCCAGCCTTGCGTCCGGTCAGGACGATCTTCTTGATCGGCTCGCCGCTGCAGTGGTGCTGGAACAGTTTGGGGCTAGCCTTATCGATCTTCTTCCAAACGAGCAGATCTTCCAGCTTGACCCTGCCCTTTCCGCCGCCGCCCGTGGCACTTCCCGTTGTTCCCTGCTGGGTGCCTTTGAATTGGTACTGGAGGATCTCCACCTCCTTTGAGTGCTTGGAATCCTGGCTTTCGCCTTCAATTCCGTCCAACTTCAAGAAAAAATCTGCTACGGCCATGTTGCTGTCTCCTTGCCTCTATTCGCGTTAAAAACCGTAAAATCGGATCACGCCGTCACTTTTTCTGTACCGGCGCGGGAAGATCGGCCACCAGCCGCAAGCCGACGCTCAGTTCGTCCAACTGGAAGTGCGGACGCAGGAATGCCGTCGCGCGATACACACCGGGCTTGCCCGGAACCTCGGAGACATCGATCCGCGCCTCGCGCAACGGATGGGACGCTTTGGTGCTTTGCGACGCCGTGTCATCCGGTGTAACGTAGTTCTGAATCCACTGGTTGAGGAAGCGCTCGCAATCGCTGCGCGACATAAAGCTGCCCAGCTTATCGCGCATCATGGCCTTCAAGTAATGCGCGAAGCGCGACACGGCGAAAATGTAGGGCAACTGAGTCGACAGCCGCGCGTTCGCGTTGGCCGCGTCTTTATCGTAGACTTTCGGCTTCTGACAGCTCTGGACGCTGAAAAACGCCGCGAAATCGTTGTTTTTCGAGTGCACCAACGGGATAAATCCCTGATCGGCCAACTCCTTTTCGCGGCGATCGGTGATTTGTACCTCCGTCGGGCACTTCATCGCCAAATCGCCGTCGTCGGTATAGAAATTGTGGACAGGAAGACCCTCCACCAGGCCGCCGCCTTCCACACCGCGGATCGCCGCGCACCATCCATACATGGCGAACGCGTTCGTAAGGCGGGTGCCCAAGGCGTAGGCGGAATTGCCCCACAAATATTTGTTGTGCTCGGTTCCGTCAACGTCCTCTTCATACTGGAACGCCTCTATCTGCTTTGTGTTCTTGCCATAAGGCAGACGAAGCATCATGCGCGGCGCGGTGAGGCCGACGTAGCGGGAATCTTCGCTCTGGCGGAAGGATTTCCACTTCGCGTACTCCGTCGAGTCGAACACCTTGGAGAGGTCGCGCGGAGCATCCAGATTGGCGAAGCTGTCCAGGTTGAAGAATTCCGGGCTCGCGGCAGATAAGAACGGCGCGTGAGCGCCCGCCGCAGTCTGGGAGATTCTTTCGAGTAGCTCGATGTCTTCTGGACCCTTGCCGAACTGGTAATCCCCGATGAGGGAGGCAAACGGCGCTCCACCGAACACGCCGAATTCCTCCTCGTAAACCTTCTTGAACAAAGCACTCTGATCGAACTCCGGGGCGCGCTGCAGATCCTTGAGCAATTCGCGCTTGGAGACGTTCAGGACCTTGATCTTCAACTTGTCGTTGGTTTCGCTATTGTCAAGCAGGTACTTCAGGCCGCGCCAGCTCGCTTCGAGCTTCTGGAACGTCTCATGATGCAGGATTTCATTCAGCTGGATGGAGAGCAGATGATCGATTTGCGCGATGCGCTGGTTGATCATCGTCTCGGCGTCCTTGCTGATTGTCATGGAGCCGTCGAGCACCTGGGAGACGAACTCCTTCACCAGGTCCCTGCCGCGCTCCTTGGCGACTTCGTCCTTGCCCATTCGGCCTTCTTCGACAATCTGGTCGAGAAGGCCTTTTTCCAAAACCTGTTCCGTCGCCTGGGCCGCTGTCTTCTTTGCCTCAGCCATTGGAGCCTCCCGAGGATTCCAGTTCCTTCTTCAATTTGTTCAGCTTATCCTGGTCGCCGACTGCGCCCAGCAACGCTTCTTCCAGCTTGTCATTGCCTTGGAGTGTAGCGCGCAGGTTGCTCAGTTTGGTGCGCAGGTCCAGCAGCTCGGACAGCGGCTTCACCTGCCGCGCCACGTTCTCCGGCTCGAAATCCTCCAACTTCTTAAAGTGAAGGTCTACCTTGAGCTGCGGGGCGTCGGCGTCTTCCGACAGTTTGTTCTCGACGGCGAAGGCAAGATGCGGCTTCATCCCTTCGAGCACACTGTCGAAGTTGTCGGGGTTGACCTCGGTGAATTTTCGATCCTTCAAGCGGGCCAGCGGCTCGGTCGGCTGACCGGTGAAGTCGCCGAGCACTCCCATTACAAAGGGCAACTCCTTGATTTCAATCGCGTCGCCCACTTCCACTTCGTAGGTCACATGCACGCGCGGCGGCCGGACTCGCCCTAATTTGGCATGTACGCTCTCTCTGGCCATGATGATCCTCGCTCTCTATGGTGCGTCAGAGGGCATTTTTCGTTTCGCCAAAGACGCACGATGTTTACTGCAACTCTATTACGCGCTAAAGAAAGAGATTTCGGCTCAATCTGGACGGCTCCCGCCCGTGGTCGAGTATATATGTGCTTGGGGATCAAGGTCAAGCCGGGTAATCGCCGTACTAGAATCTAAGCATGGAGTTCATTCAACCGGGATCACGCCGTTCCATGAAAGGTTCCATCGCCGCGGCGGTTCAGGCGGTGAAACACCAAAGTGAACGGGTGGATGCCGCGGCCGAGTCATCCGCGGCGGCGCTAATTGGTTTACAGGATCCTCAGGGCTTCTGGTGCGGCGAGCTGACCGCCGATTCCACGCTCGAATCCGACTTCGTTTTATTGCAGCTCTGGATGTCTCCGCCGGAGGCCGGGCAACCCTGGAATCCCCCATCACGTCCCCGCCTGGAAAAAGCCTGCCGCCAGATTCTGTCCCGCCAGCTGCCGGACGGCGGCTGGAGCATTTATGCTCCGGGTCCGTCAGAAGTAAATGCCACCGTGCGAGCATATACCGCTCTGAAACTGTGCGGCCATGACATTGACTTGCCCCAAATGGCGAAAGCCCGCCAGCGAGCGCTAGCGTTGGGCGGGTTGCAGGCCTGCAATAGCTATACAAAAATCAACTTCAGTCTGTTCGGGATGTTTCCACGCCGCTGGGTGCCGAGCGTTCCGCCGGAGATCGTGATCGCGCCGGGCGACATCTTATACGAAATGTCTTCCTGGACGAGGTCGATCCTGGCGCCGCTGTCCATCGTGCAGGCCATCGGCGAAGAACGGCCCACCCCCGCCGGCATGAACGTCAACGAACTGCTCGACCCCGACAAGAAATTCTCGCTGCCGAAACGCGATTCGGGCGCGCTGTTCTTTTCCCAAGTCGATCGCGCGGTGAAGTTGTGGGAGAGAAGAGGCCTGAAGAACGTCCGCGCGCGCGCCCTGCGCGAAGCGGAACGCTGGATGCTGGAGCGTACCCGCTACACCGACGGCCTGGGCGCGATTTATCCGTCGATGATGTACTCCATCATGGCGATGCAGTCCCTCGGGTATCCCGACGATCAGCCGGATCTTCTCGAAGCCATCCGTCACTTCGAGAACCTCATCATGGAGGATGAAAGCCGGTTTCAGTTTCAACCGGCTGTTTCTCCCGTGTGGGATACGGCCATCTGCGCCTATGCGCTCGGCGAGACGCAATACGCACCTGGACAGGAGGCGCTCACCAAAGCCGCGGACTGGCTGCTGTCAAAAGAAATCCGGCGCAAAGGCGACTGGAGCATCAAGCGGCCGAATCTGCTTCCCTCCGGCTGGGCATTCGAATTCGCCAACGAATTTTATCCCGACATCGATGACACGGCCATGGTGCTGCTGGCCCTGCGCCACGCCAAGGCCAGCAATCCGGCGCGTCAGGAGCGAGTTGAGCGCCGGGCAATTAACTGGCTGCTCGGCATGCAGTCGTCAGACGGAGGCTGGGCCGCGTTCGACTACGACAACAACTGGCAGATCCTCAATAAGGTGCCGTTCGCCGATCACAACGCCATGCTCGATCCGACCTGCCCGGACATTACCGGGCGCGTGCTCGACGCCCTGATCAAATGCGGGATTCCTTCGGAGCACCCGGCGATCCAGCGCGGAGTGCAATATCTGTTTTACGCCCAGGAGCGCGACGGGAGCTGGTACGGACGCTGGGGCGTTAACTATATTTATGGGACGTTTCTGGCCATGAGGGGCTTGGCCGCCGCCGCTCCGCACAAATCGCACGAAGCGCTACGTAAGGCTGCGGACTGGCTGCGCTCGATCCAGAACGCCGACGGAGGCTGGGGCGAAAGCTGCGAGAGTTATCGCCAGAACCGGTACGTGCAGATGCCCAGCACGCCATCGCAAACCGCCTGGGCGCTGCTCGGACTGGCCGCATACGGTGATAAGGCATCGGGCGCTGTGGCGAGAGGCGTTTCGCATTTGCTCGACACGCAACAGTCCGACGGCCGCTGGAAAGAGGATCTGACCACGGGGACGGGTTTCCCGAACGTGTTTTATATCAGTTACGAACTGTATAAAGACTATTTCCCGCTGCTGGCGCTGGCAACGATCCAGAAATAGCGTAGGCGCGAACTCCTCAAGTTCCTTCCTCTGCTGCCGTTAAGACACCCAGGAAGGAACTTCATGGCCACCACCACTCCTACTCCGGCCGACGCGGCCGCCGCCAAGGCCGATCCGCGCGCTGGAAAGTACCTTGTGTTTCACCTAGGCGGCGAGGAATTCGGCATCCAGGTGCAGAAGGTCCGCGAAATTATGGGTGTACAGGAGATCACCCAGGTGCCGCAGACGCCTCCCCACGTCAAGGGGGTAATCAACCTGCGCGGCAAAGTTATTCCCGTAGTCGATCTGCGTTTGAAGTTCACCATGCCGGCCATTGAGTACACGCACCGGACGTGCATCATCGTGATGCAAGTGGCCGGTCCGCGCGGCATCATGCTGATGGGCATTGTGGTCGATGGCGTGGCGGAAGTACTGCAAGTGGCCGGCACGGACGTGGAGGACACGCCCAGTTTCGGCAAGGAAGTGGAGGTTCCTTACGTCTTGGGCCTGGCGAAAATGAAGGGCAAGGTCAAAATCCTTCTCGATATCGACCAGGTGATGACAGCTCGCGAGTTGGCGCGCCTTGATTTGGCCGCGAAGTAACGGAGCATGATCATGCAGGCGGGCGTGGACGAAGTCATCCGGCAACTGGACGAGCTCAGCGTCAACCTGGTGGTCGGCGGTGCCGCTGCGCCGTCGATGCTCGAGGCTCTTGCGGCCATTGAGCAAAGCGCACATGCTGCCGGCCGAGTGCCGGCCGCCGAGGCCGCGGCCGAGCTAAAGGCTCGCGCGGGGGGCGCGGCGAACCGGTCGGCGGAGGAGTTCGACAGAGTCGTGGCCGCGGGACTCCAAACGCTGCGGAACGCGCTGGCATCGGCTCCGGAAAATACGTCCATGCCGAATGCCATCTCACAGGATCCGGAGCTGGTTGGCGATTTCGTGCATGAAGCCTCCGAGCATCTGGCCACCATCGAATCGCAGATTCTCATTTTGGAACAGGATCCCACCGGCGCCGATCCCTTGAATGCGGCGTTTCGCGGGTTCCACACCATCAAGGGATTGGCGGGATTCCTCGCTCTGGGAGATATTCGGGCTGTTTCACACGAGGTGGAGACGCTGCTCGACCTGGCGCGCAACCAGCGGTTGCTGCTCACGCCGGCCATCATCGACGTGGTGCTCGAAAGCGCCGACTACCTGAAGCGCGCCATCGCGTGGGTGCAGGCCGGATTGCAAGGCTCCACGGGCGCAGCGCCTCCCTTCGACGAGCTCGTCAGAAAAGTACATGCGGCGCTGGAGAGGAAACAAGCGGTTCCGCAGGTTGCAAAGCCGGAAACGGCAAGAACCAGGCCTGCCAACGCCGAAACCAGCAAGCAGGACGTGGACACATCGTTTTCCCTGCGCGTCGATGCCGGCAAGCTCGACTACATGATGGACATGGTGGGCGAACTGGTCATTGCGCAATCGCTGATTACCCACGATTCCGCTATCGTCGCGATGGAGAGCGGACCGCTGCAGCGCAACTTGCAGCAGCTCGGCCGCATCACGGCGGACGTACAGCGCGTGGCGATGAACATGCGCATGACGCCAGTGAGCCAGCTATTCGGGAGGATGCACCGGCTGGTGCGCGACCTGACGCGAAAAAACGGCAAGAAAGTGCGGCTGGAGCTGGCAGGCGAGGAGACCGAGCTTGACAAGACGATCATCGAACAGCTTGCCGATCCGATGATGCATATGGTGCGCAACTCACTCGACCACGGAATCGAAGGGCCGGAGGAGCGCGCCGCCGCCGGGAAACCTTGCGAGGGCGTGTTGAGACTTGCCGCGTCGCATCAGGCGGGATATATCGTGATCGAAATCACCGACGATGGGCGCGGACTGAACAGGGAGAAAATTCTCAAGAAGGCTCGCGAACGCGGGCTGGCTCCCGAAGGCCAGAATCTCAGCGATCAGGAGATTTACTTCCTGATTTTTGAGCCCGGATTTTCCACCGCCGAGGAAGTGACCGACGTCAGCGGCCGCGGCGTGGGCATGGACGTGGTGCGGCGGCAAATCATGGGCCTGCGCGGGCGGATCGACATTCAATCCGCGCATGGACGAGGCGCGACGTTCCTGCTGCGCCTGCCTCTCACGCTGGCCATCATCGACGGCCTGATCGTAGGCGTCGGCGCAGAGCGATACATCTTACCGATCAGCTCCGTGCGTGAGATGCTGCGGCCCACCGTGGACATGATGTTTACTCTCGAGGGCCGCGCCGAGATGGCGATGATCCGCGGCGAACTGTTGCCTATCGTCCGTTTGGACCGCCGCTTCGCGATTCCGGACGCGCGCCAGAATCCGGCCGAGGCGCTGTTCGTGGTCGCCGAGGCGCAAGGGCGGCGGTTCTGCCTCCTCGTCGACGAACTGCTGGGCAAACAGGAGGTCGTGATCAAGAGCCTTGGCGACACCTTCCGCCAGGTCTCCGGCATCTCCGGCGGCGCGATTCTGGGCGACGGCCGCGTCGGCCTGATCCTCGACGTAAACGGCGTGTTCCGGGAGAATGCCAATGTCTAAACAGGCTCCAGCGGGACTCGACAGGAGCCAGCCGACCTCCCTCGGCGCATCGGAGTTCGAAAAATTCCGCCGCCTCGCCTATGACAAGTTCGGCCTGAACCTGACGTCGTCCAAGCACGAACTGGTGGCGGCGCGTCTGGGGAAAAAGCTGCGTGAGTTGAAAATACCCAGCTATGAGGACTATTACGATTTCGTCGTAGCGGACCGCACGGGCGAGTCTCTCGTCGCGCTGATCGACGCGCTCTCCACCAATCACACGTCGTTCCTGCGCGAAGCCGCGCACTTCGATTTTCTGGCGGCCCAGGTGCTGCCCACGCTGCGGAAGCGCGCCGCAATCGACATCTGGAGCGCTCCTTGCTCCACCGGCGAGGAGCCCTATTCGATCGCCGTCACGCTGCTGGAACATCTCGGAATGCCCCCCAAGCCCGCGCTGAGAATCCGGGCCACCGACATTTCGACCAAGGCCCTTGCAACCGCAAAGAAGAGCGCTTACGGAGCGGACCGGCTGGGTGCGATTCCCTTGCCCATGATCCGGAAGTATTTCACTCCGGCCGGCCCCGGCACTTTCCAGCTCATTCCGGAGATCCGGCGGATGATCGAGTTCGAACGCATCAACCTAATCGAGCCGGTGCGCGGCTCCAGCCGCTGCTTCCCCATTATTTTCTGCCGCAACCTGATGATCTACTTCGACAAGCCGACGCAGGAGCGAGTGGTGCGGAACCTCTCGCGGTTCCTGGAGCCTGGCGGCTATCTGATGATCGGCCATTCGGAGAGCTTGATGGGTCTTCGCCACGGCCTCGAGTATGTTCAGCCGGCGATTTACCGCCGGCCAGGAGCCTTGCCATGAGGCACGCGTCATGACTCAGATTGTCGTTGGCATCGCCGACTGCCAGACGTCCAGCCAGCGCGATGCGGCCTTGGTGACGTATGCGCTGGGTTCCTGCGTGTGCGTCGCCGTATTCGATCCGGAGTCCACAGTCGGAGGCTTGCTGCACACGTCGCTGCCGGAGTCGAGCCTCGATGCGGAGAAGGCCGTGAAGAATCCGTTCATATTCGCAGATACCGGCGTACCGGCTCTGCTGAACCGCTGCGGCCTCCTGGGCGCAGACAGATCCCGGATGCGGGGGTGGCTGGCGGGCGGCTCGGCCGTCATGGACAACCACGGCATCTTCAACATCGGGAAGTGGAATCAGCTGGCGGTTCGGAAAGCGCTGCGGAACGCCGGACTATTGACTTTCAGCGAGGATCTGGGCGGCCATGAATCGCGCACCGTGCGCCTGGAGTTGGCGACGGGCACGTTCTGGGTGCGATCCGCCGGCGCGGATCAGCAATTAAAGGCGAATGCGGGGTTTGCCAGGAGCTGACCGATGGCCGACGCCCGAAAAATCCGGGTCCTGGTGGTGGACGATTCGGCCATCGTCCGAAAGATCTTGTCAGAGACGCTCGCCTCCGAGGCAGACATCGGTGTCGTGGGGACCGCACCCGACCCCATTGTCGCGCTCGATAAAATCCAGCGGCTAAAACCCGACGTATTGACGCTCGACATCGAGATGCCGCGCATGGACGGCGTCACATTCTTGAAACAGCTGATGCAGACGCAGCCGATGCCGGTGATCTTGATCAGCTTTCTGGCGCAGTCCTCGGTCGAAATCGCACTCGAAGGGCTGCGCCACGGTGCATTGGATGTTCTGGCAAAGCCGAGCGGGCCCTACTCGGTGGGGGAGCTGCGTGATAGCGTCTCCTCGCGCATCCGCGCCGCTGCGCGGGCGAAAGTAAAAGGTCTGGGGTCGGCCGTGCCCCCAGCCGCTCTGCCAAAGCCGGCTGGCTCGCGCATCAATGGAGACCGGCTGATCGCCGTGGGCGCGTCCACGGGAGGCACGGAAGCCATCGCCCGGCTGCTCGCACAGATGCCCTCCGAGGTTCCTCCCATCCTCATCACGCAGCACATTCCGCCGATGTTTTCGCGGACCTTCGCCGAGCGGTTGAACAAGACGTGCCATATAAACGTGCGCGAAGCCGCGGACGGCGATGCCGTGCTCCCCGGACTTGCGCTCATCGCGCCGGGAGGATATCACATGCTCCTCGAACGGGCCGGACAGGGCTTTCGCATCAAGATCAAGGATGGTCCCCTTGTCTGCTATCAGCGACCCTCGGTGGACGTGTTATTCACCTCGGTCGCCGCAGCCGCGGGCGACCGGGCCGTAGGCGTTATCCTCACCGGCATGGGAAACGACGGGGCCCAGGGCATGAAGCGGATGCAGCAAATGGGCTGCCACAACATCGCGCAGGACGAAGCCTCCTGCGTGATCTTCGGCATGCCGCGCGAGGCAATTCGCGCCGGGGCGGTGGATCAGGTGTTGCCGCTCGACCGCATCGCGCCCGCGCTTCTCAACGCCTGCTCAAGCGCCGCTACGGAACATCTTTCCACAGCAGTTCCGCATCCGACCTCCTGACATAATTCGCATCGATGGCGGCGGGATCCAGCCCACGTCCGGCAGCGAACTCACGAGCTGCGATCCTGCCGATCGCCCCGGCGAGCGGCCGAGGCTGGGAAATCATCTCCACGCCCTCGGGCAGCGACGCGACCCAGGTATCGTATTTCGTAACGACCTCCGCGCGAATGAGGTTCAGCTCCGCATCGTACACCGCGCCGTAAATCTCTCCTCGCCTTGCATCCAGAAAGGGCGCTCGCAGGGCGCCCGTGCCGAGGGACGCCAGCGCCTTCAGGTTCGACACCGCGACCACCTTGCGCGACGCGGCATCGGCGAGGCCCTTGGCTGCCGTCAATCCGACACGCACGCCGGTGAACGTCCCAGGCCCTGACGCCGAAGCGTAGCCCTCCACATCGGCCAGCGTCATGCCGTGCCGCGCCAGGAGATTCTCCACCTCGCCGAACAGAACATGCGCGAAACCCTCAGGGGAATGGAGTGCAACCTCTTCAATGACGCGCTCGCCCTCGGTCAGCGCGATGCTTCCGAGTTCGCTTGTGGTGTCGATCGAAAGGATCTTCAAGGAACCAACCTGAAGATCCGGTCGATCATATACGCCTTTCCGTTCGCGTTCAGAATGTTGGCATGCAGGCTCAGCACGGCGGGCATGTTCTTGACGATCGACGCCGGCACCTTGAGGGTCGCCTGCCTTCCTGTTCCGATCACCCGAAAACCGTGTCCGTCGGCGGCGACCTCCGCGGTCCATTCCACCAGAAGGGACCGCGTCGCGCGCGTCTCACGCCGGACCTTGAGGGTCACCCGCACGGGGTTCGACATGGATACTTCGTTGTCCTCCGGCCCCGCGATGTCGAACTGAGGTTTATCGCCGGCCAGTGTGATCTCCTGCACCGGGACGTCGCGCGATTCGAACTTCACGGACCGCCCCATGCCCGCCTTTTCACCCTCGCGCGAAATGTGCAGAATCCAGTCGTGCGAGGCATCCGGAGGCTCGCCTGTGAACCGCTCTCCGCGATAATCCTTCTGCTTGATGCGCTCGCCGTTGGCCGGATTGATCCACGCCACTTCATAGCCGTGACGTTCCAGCGTCACCTCAATCGGCCCGGCGGGTTTCTCGACGTAAATGATGTACTCGACGCCCTCCAGCGCCACCGCGCGCCCGCCATCCAGATCGAAATATGGCTCCAGTTCCCAATACCGGTTGCCGGCCATGAACTCGCGCCAGATAGTCATGTATCGGCCCGACCCGTCGGCCGGATATTGCCCGTTCATGGTCGCGTTCCACAAATCACGCGTGCCAAGGATGCCAGTGGCAACCGCGGGCAGTTGGTAAAACTGATGCTCCACTCCGCCGATGTTCGCGTCGACGGTTCCGTAGCCAATCATGTTCATCCAGCCATCGCCGAGCAGGCTAGCCGAGGTCGCCTCGGCCATGGTCGTGCGCGGATGCTGATACGGATCGAGCTTCTTTAACAGTGCGCCCGTGTCCTTCAACAGTTCCCTGCCCTTCGGCATTCGTTCGTAGCCCGGAAATCCGGCCCAAGTGACGTTGAAGGCGCTCAGTCGCGCGACCGCCTCGCCGATGTACCGCTCGCGCTCTTTCCAATCCTCGGGGATCCTGGCGAACCCGATATCCGCCGTCATGCCGCGGTTGTGGATAGCGCGAACCCGGTCAGCAGCCTCGTTCCAATCGGCGTCGGGTTCGAGCATCACGCGCAGATGGGTGAATTTCTCCGCCGCCCGCTCCGCCACGGCCGCGTCGAACTCGGCGCGCGGCATCGCCAAGAAGCTGTCGATACCCGTGGCCATCCATAGGTGCGGCTTGCTATTTTCCGTTTGGAAGTGATGCACGTTTGCCGTGTGGACGAATCCGGGCGCATCCGATTCCGTCGCAGCGAACTGCCCGAGCTTCCCGTCGAGCCTGGCGACGTTGCTCGTCAGCTTGTAGTCCCATGAGCCCACCTCCGTCGGCGAAAAACGGATGATCAGGCGCCGGTCTCCGTCTCGATACGCCGGCATCAGGTAAGTCTTGTGGCGCGGTGAGCGGAATTCCACCCGCAGTTGCGCGTTCGCCGCCTGTTCATTGCCTTCCAGATCGAAAACAAAGTCGCACGGAGACCACGCCGGAATGCTCTGACACGAAGGCTGCGCCCATAACGGCAATCCCAGAATCGATAAGGCCAGCGCCCCTCGCAGCATCTGTTTCCAATATAGCCGCAATGCGCCTTAGATCGCTTCCAGTTCCTCTTCGAGCAGCTGCTTTTCATACAAATCGGCATAGTAGCCGCCCTGTTCGAGCAATTCGGCGTGCGATCCTTCGGCCACCAGTTCGCCGTGTTCGATGACGAAGATACGGTCCGCGTTACGGATGGTCGAAACGCGATGAGAAATCAGAATCGTGGTGCGGCCGCGCATCACGCCCGATAGCTCGGTCAAAATTCGCTCCTCGGTCGCCGTATCGACGCTAGCCAGCGCGTCGTCGAGGATCAGAATTCGTGGATCGCGTAGCACAGCGCGGGCGATCGCCGTCCGCTGCTTCTGTCCACCGGAAAGCGTGATGCCGCGTTCTCCCACGATCGTCTTTAGCCCCTCGGGAAATCCCGCCAGATCCGGTCCCAGGCCGGCAATGTCCGCCGCGCGGAGAATCTCCGCCTCGGACGCTTCTTTTACGCCGAACGCGATGTTCTCTCCCAGCGTCGCGCTGAACAGGAACGTCTCTTGCGGAACGTAACCGATCTGCCGGCGCACATCTTCGGGAGAAAACTCGCGCACGTCGATACCGTCGAGCGTGACCGAACCGCTCGATGGATCGAGTAGCCTTGGAATCAGATGCGCGAGCGTGGTTTTTCCGCTCCCGGTGTGGCCGACGATCGCCACCGTCATGCCTGCGGGGATGCGCATCGTCACGTTGTCCAGCGCTTTGCGTTCGCCATACTGAACGCCGGCTCCGCGGAGCCCAATCTCCCCTCGTACCGGCGACGGCATCGAGCGAGGCTTATCGGGTGCCGCAATCTTCGGACGCTCCTCCAACAATTCACGCACGCGCCCCAGCGAGGCTCGACCGCGTTCCATCAGGTTCGCCACCCAACCCATCGCGATCAAGGGCCAGACCAGCGTGCCCATGTAGGTGTTGAACATCACGAAGCTGCCCAGCGAAATCTTGTGCTCGGCCAGACGCATGCCTCCGAACCACAGCACCACCAGGAAAGAAAGCCCCACCAGCGCCGTCAGAAGCGGATTGAACAGGCTCGAAATCTTGGCCAGACGTAAATTTTCGCCGATATAGCCGCGATTCAGGGTTTCAAAATTCGCCAGCTCGGAGCGCTCCTGAACATAAGCTCGAACCACGCGCACACCCGACAGGTTCTCCTGCACGCGGCTGCTGATGTCGGAAAACATGCCTTGAATCGCCTCGAAACGGTCGTGAATCTTGCGGCCGAACACCAGAACGGCGAGGCTCACAAAGGGCGCGGGCGTTAGCGCCACCAGTGTCAGCGGCCAGTCGACACGCAGCATCACTGCTACCGATAAAATCAGCGTCAGCGACGTTTCGAACCAGTACATCACCCCCGGCCCGAGCATCATCCGCACGGCGTTCATATCGTTGGTGGCGCGCGCCAGAATGTCGCCGGTTCGCATCCGGCCATAGAAACTCGCGTCCAGCGTCACCAGGCGCGCAAACAAATCGTTGCGCATGTCGAATTCGATGTCCCGCGAAATGCCGATCAGGATCACGCGCATCCAGTACTGGCAGATCCCCTTGGCGATGGAAAGCCCGACCAGCAGGCCGCAGAATTCGAACAGCAGCCGCAGCGAACGGTCGGCGGTGAGCGAATCCACGGCGGCTCGCATCGCCAGCGGGAGGGCCGCACCAAAAATATCCTTGGCCGCCAACGCGCCGAAACCGAGCGCATACGCGCGACGGTAGCGCCGCAGATGAGGCCAGAGGAATTGGATGACACTCTTCATACGACGATCAGAACTGGGCCACCGTCTTCATCCACTCGAACAGAAAGATCTTTCGGGCTTCCCGCTCTTTCCACCAGGAATCCGCCCTGAAGTATTCATCCGGCGCGGCCGCCACGTGAACCTCAAGATCCGGCGCGGCCCGGTGATAGATCTTGCCCGCCCTCCGCGTGTGATAATCGCTGGTCACCAGAAGGACACGTTTCACTCCGATCGCGCGCAGCTTTTCAACCGCCACCTGGGCCTCCGCCTCGGTGGAGTGCGCGTGATGCTCCAAATGCAGAAACATCGATTCGGGGTACCCGGCCTTCACCCCGAACGGGATCGCCAGATCGCATTCGTAGTTGCTATAGAAGCCGTCGGGGCCGCTCACCAGCACCTTCGGCGCATAACCCTGCCTGGCCAGTTGCGCCCCGGTGAGAATCCTGTGCCCGAATCCGTCGCCCGCCAGAACAAGAATGATGTCGGCCTTCACCGGCGGCTCCGCCTTCACCAGGTACCCGCCCAGCGCGCCCAGCACCGGCGCGTACAGGAAGAACAACAGGGCCAGGAGCAACACAAGCGCGCCAGCGCGCAGAATGGACTTCACAGATCCCGGCTGGTCACTTCTCGTCGGAACTCCGTCCGTCGATTCGACCCACCGATTTCAGCTTCTGAAACATCTTCTCCACTTCGTCCTCGTCCTCGGGGCGCAGCAGAGGATAACGCGGCGGAGGAGGATGTGCGACCTGCTTCCGCTCCGATGCGGTCTCGCCCCAGAACTTTGCGTAGGGAATCCCGTCGAGCCTCGCTTCCTTGGCATAGCGCCGCAGATGGCGCAGAAGGCTGGTGCAGGAATCCAGATCGCCCGGGTAGAGGAGCAGGAACCGGTGTCCGTCGGCGAGCGTCAGGTATACCGCAAGCGGAGCATTCCATCCGGTTTGATCCACTTGCCGGATATCGCCCCAGGCCACTGTCTTGCGGCCCATCGCCAAATGCGTCTCGTGGATCTCAATGGCCGGGCGTAAGGCCAAAGCCAGGATCGCCAGCGTGGTCAGGCAGAATGCCCCGGTGGCGATCCATGCCGGCGCCCAGTGCAGCGCTGTCCATCCGCTCAAAAAAGCTCCGCCAATGGCGAACAGCGCCAAGGGATAGTAACGGCGGGACGAGTTGTATCGGGCGACCGGACGGCTCACAACTTCAATCTACCATCGGCGCAGGTTGAGTGGGAAAGGCCGGACGCTCAGCCGGGAGTCGGAAACGTTTTGGAGATGTGATCGTGCCAGGTCAGGCTCTCCTCATCCACCAGCGCCCACACCAGTCCAAGCCCCGCGGAGAGAATGCTCAGAATGCTCGAAACCTGGCGGAAGGCCCTCTGGTCGCGATCCGGACAGCGGCCGTCAAAGTTGACCAGGCGAAGTCCGGCGAACCGCATACCCGGCGTTTCGCCGTTCCCCAGTACCCACAGGAACCGGTAGAACAGCGTCATTAGCACGGCCACCAGAATTAAGAATGGGGCATTCTGTTTGGATAGGGTCATGATACCGCCGGAAAGGAAAAAGACTCCCAGAAACAGGCCCATTGCGATGAGCACCATGCTCATGTCGAACGCCGCCGCGATCATTCGGTGCGCTGGCAAAGCCACCGGAGCGTCGCAATAAATAACCGCATGGACTTCCGTGCCCAGTGCCGAATCCGCCGGCACTCCGTGAAAGTCGAGAGACTGCTGCGACTGCGGGACGCGCCGCGGCGGACGAGGAGATGCCGGACGCGACCGCCTCTGCACTGGAGCCGCCACCGGTCGCGTGGGCGTCAGCATCGGGATGGGAATCACCTTCGGTCCGGGAACGTGTTCGCCGTAGCCCGCGTCACGAAAGAGCGATGGTTGATATTCGGTTCGTTCGGGAGGCGCTTCCGATAACGGTTGCCCGCCAGGAATGCTCTCCAGAGCCAAGGCGGTTGCCGAGTTCCCGGTCGACGAACTTAACGGATAGGTCTCCGGAGCCGGACGCGCGCTCGCCAGATGCAGACGGCGCCCGCAGCGGACGCAGCGGCGTTCGTCGTGCTCATTCCAAGTCTGGCAGTACGTGCACTGCATATTGCTCCTTGACTCGCCTATCTCCGCTCTGTTACGGTTCTCGATTGAGCCTTGCTATCCAGCCTTCCGGGCCAATTGCCAGAAGTGCATCAATCTTAAGTACCATAATCACGGCTTTTTGTCACGAACTTTATGTAGTACGAGCACTTTGGTGGGCTACTACCTTCAGTCTATTCACCTTTTCCGTCCAGGCTCAGGTATTTCGTCCGGCACTCCCTACACCTCCCGCCCAGACCCCTCCGATCAGCCCGGACGCGAATAAGAAGGTTCTACCGCTACGCCCGGATGCGCCGAAGGATCCCAAGGAGGTGTTTGTCGCCGCCGACGAGCAGGAAGTGGACGGCGGGTGGCGGCATTTGCGCGGTGGTGTCCGCATCGAAACACCGGACATGGAGATCAAGGCCGACGAGTTGGATTGGAACACCGACACCAACTACGTCGAGGCCCGGGGACACGTTCATTTTGAATACTTTGCGCGCGGGGAGAAGCTCGATTGCGACAAAGCTGGGTATTATCTCGACGACGATAACGGCGACTTTTACCACGTCAAAGGCTCCGCCGCTTCCACCATTCAAGCCCGGCCCGGGTTGAACACGACGACCAATCCTTTTTACTTCGAGGGCGATTGGCTCGAGCGAAGGGACGACGTTTACATCGTCCACGACGGCTTCTTAACCGACTGCATCGTCCCGAATCCGTGGTGGATCTTCAAAGGGCCGACCTTCACCGTCGTGCCTGGCAGCCACGCCACCACCAGGAACGCCTGGTTCTATCTGAAAAATGTCCCCGTCTTCTATACGCCATACTTCTATAAAGACCTGAAGAAGATACCCCGCAAGAGCGGATTCCTCCTGCCCGGAGTCGGAACCAGCTCTTCGCACGGCTTTACCGCCGCATTCGGTTACTACTGGGTGATCAACCGGAGCTACGACCTGACGTATAACGGCACTTATTATACCGACGCCGGGTTAGCTCATTTCGTGGAATTCCGCGGCCGGATGAACCCGACGTCGGATTTCGACATGCAGTTGTTTGGATTGAAGACGGACCATTACACCGGAGGAACCTCAGACCAGGGTCTTCACGTGACGTTGAAGGCGAAATACGAACTCGGCTCGGGTTGGGAGGCGCGGGCCGACGTGGACTATCTATCCTCGCTCGCCTTCCTCCAGCAGTTCACCCAGTCCTATAACGAGGCGGTATATGGCGAAACGCGCTCCATCGGGCTCCTGGCCAAGCATTGGCGCGACTTCGGCTTCACTTTCATTGGCCAGCGCAATTTTGACTTCCTTACTGCACAACCGCAAACCAGTATCGAAATCCGTAAACTGCCCGAAGTCAGCTTCGTTGAGCACGAGCACGAGGTCAAGGTCTTCAATTGGCCGTTTTACGTTTCGTTCGATTCCACCGCCGGCCTGCTCGACCGTAGCCAGGCCGAGTTCGAAACCAGAAACTTCGTCCCTCGCCTTGATGTTGGCCCGCAGATCACCACCGCCTTCCACTGGGGCGATATCCAATTGATCCCGACCTTCGGCATTCGCGAGACGTTCTACAGTTCTAGTCTGACCCCGGGCCAGCCCTTCGACTCGCCTGTGGTGAACTCGCAGAATGTTCTTCGCAGCGCCCGCAGCATCTCGGTGGACCTCTTGCTCCCCTCACTCGCCCGCGTCTTCCAGGCGCCGAAATGGTTAGGTGAAAAGATGAAGCACGTCATCGAGCCGCGGATTACCTATACCGATGTCGCCGGCATCAACAACTTCGGCCGCTTGATCCGATTCGACGAAGCCGAACTGCTCACCAATACAAACCAGATTGAGTTCTCACTCACCAACCGCCTCTTCACCAAAGACAAGAACGGCCAGGTGAAGGAATTCCTTTCCTGGCAGCTCTGGTACGATCGCTACTTCGACCCAACCTTCGGCGGAGCGATCACGCCCAACGTGCGGAACGTCATACAGAGTGAAATCGCGCTCACCGGATTCGCCTATCTCGACGGCTTCCGCCACGATTCGCCGGTGGTGAGCGATCTGCGAATCCAATCCAAGGTCAACTTCGAGTGGCGGACCGATTACGACATCGAGCGTCACTCACTAGTCAACAGCAGTGTCACTGTGGACGGCAGGATCGACCAGATCTACTGGAATCTCGGACACTCGCTGATCAACACTAACCCGATTCTGTTTCCCACGTCGGATCAGTTGAATGCCGGTGTCAGATGGGGCAGGTCGAATCGCCGCGGCTGGAATTACGGCGGAAACGTCGCCTACGATTTCCGCCTGGGCAGGCCGACCTACTGGCAGCTACAGGCGACCAAGAACACCGATTGTTGCGGGCTGAGCGTGCGGTATCTGCGACTGGCCTTCGGAACCACGGACCGCAGCGAGGTGCAGTTCGCGTTCTCGGTATCGAACATCGGGTCGATCGGCACACTGAAGAAACAAGACAGGATTTTCTGAAAACTTCGAGAGCGGTTTCAGTCGGTCTTGGTGGTGGCCGCAGGCTTCGATTCGGTCTTGGTCTCTGTCTTCGACTCGGTTTTCGCCTCGCTCTTGGACTCGGTGGCCGTGTCCGTCTTGGCCTCGCTCTTCGACGTCTGCGCTGCCGATCCCTTCGCGTAGTCGGTAACGTACCACCCGCTGCCCTTCAGCTGGAATGCAGATTGCGAGATCAGGCGCTCCACGGCGCCCCCGCATCCTTCGTGAACTTTAATGGGATCGTCTGAAAAACGCTGCAGCAATTCGAACGTCTTGCCGCACTTTTCACACCGGTATTCGTAGATTGGCATTATTTCTTCAGAATCTCGTAGGCCCTCATCAGAACCGGATCGGCGCTCATCCGTTCCGGCAGCGAAGTCTTCGCCGCGGCCGACGCAGGATTATCGCTTTCCTCGTCGTCATCGGTCGGTGCCGCTTCCGCATCGGCCTGCAGAGTCCCCGGAGTCACACCGGTATCCTGAATCGCTTTGCCGCTAGGCGAATAATATTTCGCAACGGACAAAATCACCGCACTGCCATCTTCCAACGTGATCGGCTTGCGGATGGCCGCGTCGCCGTAGGTGCGTTCACCCACCAGTTCCGCGCGCTTGGAATCGAGAAGCGCCGCAGCCGCGATCTCCGCCGCGCCAGCCGTACCGCGGTTCACGATCACAGCCAACGGCAGCTTCGTAACCGCCTTCCCCGCCGTCGCTTGGAAGTCCTGGCGAGGCGACTTCTGCCCCTGCGTGTAGGCGATCAGGCCTTTATCGAGAAACAGATTCGCCAGCGCGATGCCGTCCTCGTCGGCGCCCGTGGCGCAATGGCGTAGATCCAGCACCAGCTTCTTCGCTCCCTGCTTCTCCAATTCGGAGACTTTCGCCGCGATCTCTTTCACGCGGCCCGCGGCGAGCGTGGAGGTCTGAATCACGCCGATCGGCTCCGCGCCCTGATCCGTCGTCAGCTTCGCCGAAAGGGGCGGATAGACCAGCGCCGCGCGAGTCAGCGTCACTTTTTGAGGATCCGATTTGCGCGCCCGCAGGATACTCAATTCGATAGTCGAACCGGCATCGCCCTGCAGAAGCAGTTCGGCGAACGCCAGCGGCATATCCCGCGTCGACACATTGCTGATGGATTCGATCACGTCGCCCGTTCCCAATCCCGCCTTACCCGCCGGCGACCCGGGAATCGCGTCCACCACGCCCATGTAGCCGAACCGCTTGGACAGCACCAGACCGACGTCGGCCTTTTTCGTGTCCTTCGACTTCAAATACTGCTTGTACTGATCCGCATTCAGATAGCTGGCATAGGGATCGATCGACTCGAGCAGTCCGTTGATGGCGCCCAACGTCACCGCCTTCATGTCCGGCTCTTCCACGTAATCCAGCTTGATCTTCGACAGAACCTCGCTGTACACCCCGAGATTGCTGTACGGGTTATCCGTCGATGCGCTGCGCCCGTGCACGGCCCCGAACAAAAGCAGCGCCACCACGCAGGTGGAACCGGCGACCACGGAGTATTGAAAGCGTCGATTCATAGGCGGAAACCCTCTGTTAACAGAATATCAGAAGCACGCCGGAGGCGGCTTCCTTCACCAGTTAGACGCGCCAGCCCGGAAAAATGGTCTAATTTTCCTTACATGCCGCCTGTCAGCCGTAGGACCATCATCCGCGCCGCCGCCCCGGCCCTCCTCCTGGGCCGTTTCCAGGTCTTCGCCCAGTCGGAGACCAAGTATTCGGCCCGTGCGATCCAGTTGCTCGCCGAGACTCCCACAGTGGACCTTCTCAACCAGTTCCGCTTCGCTGATTTTGCGGATAAGCCACCCAAGAGCGAGTTGTGGCTCAGCAAACCGCGGTCCTTTACCCCTGCCGACGCAGCCGTCTACCAGCGGTCCGGCATCAACGCCTTCGCGCTCGGCTCCGGCGCGCAGGATTATCCAGGAGGACTCCGGTTCTTCGCCCGATGGAACGGCTTCCTGGCATCGAACAGCGATACGCTGCTCCGCATCGATACGGTTGCCGATTTCGCCCGCGCACACAACAGCAAGAAAATCGGTATCTTGCTGACGCTGCAGGACTCCACGCATTTCCGCACTCCGGACGACGTCGACGAGTTCTTCGCGCTCGGCCAGCGGCTCTCGCAATTGACGTATAACTTCAATAACCGCATCGGTAGCGGGTTCTTGGAACAAAGGGACGGCGGACTATCGGTGTTCGGCCTCTCCATCATGAAGCGGATGGAGAAGGTCGGCATGGCCGTCGATGTTTCGCATTGCGCGGATCAGACCACTCTGGACGCGTTGGACGCCGCTACGAAGCCGGTGGTGTTCACCCACGCCACTTGCCGCTCCGTGATTCAGGGCCATCCCCGCGCGAAAACGGACGAGGCGATCCGCAAAATGGCGAAGACCGGCGGCGTGATGGGCATCGCCTTCATTCGCTTCATGGTTCGCAAAGAGGAACCAGTGGGCATTGCCGATGTGCTCGACCATTTCGACTACGTCCGCAAACTGGTGGGCCCCGAGTATCTGGCCGTCGGCAGCGATCTGGACGTCGTCGGCTACGGCAACCCGGTGCACGGCAGCGGAGATTTCCGCCCCCAGGATCAGCCGAACTTCGAGCGCTATCGCTACCATGTGGCCAAGCCCGACATGGTCGCCACCACCGGCCTGGACCACCCTCAGCGCATGTTCGACCTCACTGACGGCCTGATCGGCAGAGGCTACAGCGACGCCGAGATCAAAGGCATCCTCGGCGGCAACGCAATCCGGGTGCTGGGCAGAATCTGGCCGGCCTAAATTATTTTTTGGGCGCCACAACCGACAACTGCTGAATCGCGTGCGTCAACAGCGGGAACGCACGAGGCGTATCGCTCAACTCCATCGCTTTTCCGTAAGCCTGCAGCGCCTCCACCTTGTGCCCAGCCGCCGACTCCACCTGCCCCAGGAACATCGCCGTGCCCGCCGACTTCGGAGCCATGGCCGAGGCCTCCCTCGCCAGTACCAGCGCGTCGTCGACCTTTCCCTTCCCCGCCAGCGCTCCCGCGAGCCGGGTCAACTCACCCTCGCTGGTATCGTACGTTGAGCCCTGCTTCATCTGCGTCCACTGCTCCATCACGGCATGAATTCCGCCGCTCTGCCAGGTCTTATACAGGACCGGGGCCGCGGGCGTTTTCGGCGCCTTCGGGTCTTTTCCTTCGAGAATCGCGCGCAGGCCCTCGACCATATCCGAGAGCGGCGCGCCGCCAGTGTTGTTGAGCAACACGTACAGCCGCTTCGGCTCGATATCGCGGGAAATCACGGTGTTGAAGCCGTTGATGCCTCCGCCGTGCTCGATGCGCGTCACCGCGCCCTTATGGATCACGAATGCATAGCCATAATTGTTCAGCCCGGGGGTGAACATTTTTTCCTTGCTCGCGGTGCTCAGGATTTTCTCGCCGTACAGCGCCTGATCCCAGATCAAGAGATCGTCCACCGACGAATAGAGCGAGCCTGCCGAAAACGGTTCGCCCATATCGAGATACCCGGTATTGAAATAGCCGTCGAGCGTCGAGTCGTAGCCGGAGGCGCGCTTCTCGAGAATCGGCCGGGGCGAATCGTAGCCCGATTGCTTCATGCCCAATGGCTCGAAAATCCGTTCCTTCAGCAGTTGTTCATACGATTTACCTGAAACCTTTTCCAGAATCACGCCGAGAAGAAAAAATCCCGAATTGCTGTAGCTGTACTTCGTCCCGGGGTCAAACAGCAAGTCGAGGCCGGAAAACATTTTCATGAATTCGGCCGGCTTCTGCGGCCGCCGCGCCTCGCTGCCAAACGACGGCAATTCTGTGTAGCCCGGAATGCCCGACGTATGGTTCAACAGTTGATGAATGGTAACGCGGTCGCCCACCGCCTTTGGATAATCGGGCAGATAGCGCGCAATCGGCGCACTCAGGTCTATCTGGCCCTTCTCCACCATCTGCATCACCAGCGTCGCGGTGAACTGCTTGGTGATCGAGCCCAGGCGAAACCGCGTATCCGGCGTGTTTGCGATGTGCCACTCCATGTTGGCCTCGCCATAGCCTTTGCGAAGGATCGGCTGCCCGTTCTCGGCGACTAATGCCGAGCCGTTGAACAGCCCCAGTTCGCGATATCTGCCCACCAGGGCGTCGAGCGCGGAAGCCTTATCGGCAGCGAGCGCGGGTAAAGACAAGAAGACTGCGAAAAGCGCACGATACATAGGCATCAGTATAGTCTTTACTTTTGATAAAAATGGCTCGCGTCGTAGGGTCGAGGCGCGATCGATTCTGCCCAGGCATAGGCTGCCAGAAACGGATTGCCGCCGCGCCGAGCGCTTTCGAGAATCTTCGCGGCGTTCGGGCTCGGCAGCATGTTCAGCTCGTATCCATGAGCCTGCATTTCCTTGATGCGCTTCTCGTCCTCGGGCGTCATCGTCCGCGTGAGGAGCAACAGCCCCTTTACTGCGGAGATCCAGTCCATCGGGCTGTCGAATTGACGCGGATCGCGCGCCAGCAGCGCGAGATACGCTTCCAGGGCCGCCGCCTGCACAGGCCCACGCAGGCGGTCGATGAAGACCATGTAAACTTCCTCTTTTACCTGAAATCCGCATCCCTTGCAGCCATCCGGATCATCTTCGGAACGTTCGAGCTTTTCCAGAAAATCCGCGGCCTGAGCATCCAGCGCGTTATCTTCGTCGACGTTTCTTTCCGGGTCGCCATTCTGGCGCTGCCCGAGCCTGCCGATCAACCCTCCAAAATCGGGAAACGTCAGCGGATGCCTTACTGCGGCGTCGGAAACCTCTCTCGGCGGCGGATCGTCCGTGATACGCAGCCGCGACGCGTCCACGTCAGCCACCATCGATTCATTGAAGAACTTGATCGACTCCGTGATGTCCTTTGCGTCCGCGCAGCGTGGCATCGCGCGGTGGGCCAGAAGAAGTTTGCGATATACAGCGATCACCGGCTCGCCCCCGCCCAGCTCCATAATTTCTTTGCTGAGTTTCAGCTTGTTGTCCGCGTATGTGAACTGCCGGTCGTTCCCCGCCGCGTTCGGCAATTGCTCGGCGAGACGCATCGTCAATTCACGGCGCAACGCCGGAGGCAGATTCATCGCGCGGAGCGCTGCCGAGGCAGGCGCGAACTGCTCCAGACCCGTCAAAGCCTGAAAGGGAGCGCGCACGAAATCCACATCTTCCTCGCGCTTGCGCTCGGCGTCGGTGAACGCGTTGTTGTACAACGCCGCGAGCGTCCGGTAATAAATGGACACGTCGTAAATCCGTGGGTCTTTACAAGGCACTATCGAGAGGCGAATCGGAGGGATTTCGTCAAATAACTCCCGTGCGCGCTTTCGCGACAGAAGAAGCATTCTCTCGACCACGCGGCATTGGACGGACAGTGTGTCCAGCCTCCCGCCAAGGACCACCGGAGAACTATCACACAGGGGCCTGGAAACGTCGCAGTGGCTGTACGCGTTTTTCGCGCCGGACGCGCGCCGAAAGACCTCTTCGAGCAACTCGATCTTCCAGGCGTTGTCCTTTACTGCACCGTGTTCAAGAACGTCGAACACGAGATCGGCGGCGTACTCGGCGGGGAAGGAAAGAGCTGTGGAGAAAAACGCCTCCAACTCCGGCGGCCGCTGGGGCTTTTTCGCTTGCCCGAGAGCGAGCCCACACGATAGAAACGCGAGGCAGAGAACTTTCAAGCCGATTCCTCTGCCCCAGTCTAAATCATTAGCCTGCTACTAGAACGTGAACCGGAGTTGCAGCATGATCTTGCGGTTATAGGTCGCCGATCCGCCGCTGCCGCCTCCCGGAGGTCCAAAGCCCGACGCCAGGCTGACCGATTCGCCGAAATAGGGCGACGAAAGGTTCCCCACCGGAGCCGCGAGGTTCGTGTGATTCAGCGCGTTCGACGCCTGAATGCTGGCCGTTAAGCTGTACTTTTTGCCCGACACGCCACCACCGAACATGCCCGGAGGAGGACCTCCTCCGCCCGGACCGCCGCCCCTGGGACCGCCTCCTCCGGGAGGAGGACCACCCATCCCGGGGCCACCGGGTCCGCCCATGCCTTGCGGTTGGGCCGCCGTCTCCTTCTCTACGAACGCCCATGTCCGCGCGAGGCGCAGCATCAGCGTCTCACTCGCAGGGCCACGTCCGTAGTTCCGGGAGATTTCCGTCCCCGCGGCAGGATTCAAGTTGAAGCATCCGTATCCCGCTTCATACTTGAACCCATTGCCGGTACAACTGGCGGCGCTCGCGTTCGCCACCAGCGACGGCCGTTCTCCTGGAATTCCTTGTTCCAGCGTATCGATGCCGGTGGTGATGTTGTAGGGCGACCCGCTGTTCATGATGAAGAACGGGCTCAGGCTGATCTGCCAAGGCAGTGGAATGTTGGTGCCGATCACCGCTCGGTGCCGCACGTCGGCAAAGGTTGATGGCCCCCACTCCGCCCGCAAATTGTAAGGATTGTTCGGAGTGCCTTCGTTATCGTCGTTCCCGTGCGAATACGCGTAGAATCCGAACAGGAAAAACTTCTTGTAATTCACGTTGGGCGAAACGAAGAGTTGATTCTGCCGGCTGAAGCCGTTCGATTCGTTCAAATCGAGGAGCGTGGAATCACCGTATGGATAAACCCCGTTGATCGGCGTGTTGATGTTCACCGTCCGTGTCAAGTGCACGCCGCGATTGGCGACATACTGCGCGCTCACCCGCACATACTTGTTGATTGTGCGGTCTACGCCGATGCTCGCCTGATAACTCCGCGGCGCCACGATTCCCTCGTACAGAATCTGCAACTGCTGCGGCGACCTGGCCAGCAAGCTCACCGGGGGAATCAAGGGGAAGAAGTTCGGGTTTGTCAGGAAATAGGACTGCTGCGTGATGCCGTTGTATAGCTCGGCATTCAGCGAGGAATTCAGCGGAATGCGTGAATAGAATGTGCCGAATCCGCCGCGCAGCACCGTTTTCGCGCCCTGGTTGCCGTGCGCGTCGATGCCCCAGGCGAAGCCGATGCGCGGAGCGAAGTCGCTGTTGTTCTTGATATTGGTCTGATTCTCATAGCGCAGACCGAGGCTCACGGTAAGATTCGGCCGTATCTTCCAGTCGTCGTTCAGATACACGCCTATGTCGAACTGATTCACGTGCAGCGTCGGTGTACCCGCGCCTAACTGGAACTGCGTCGCGCCGCCGCCCAGCAGACGGATCTGCGCAGCGGTCAACCCCTCGTCTTGGCCGATCAGCGTCCGCTGGTAGACCTCCAGGGCCGTCAATGCCACGGTAGTTCCCGCGATCGGTTGACCGTTCGCATCGAGCATCGGTCCGGCGCCACCAAGAAAAGTATATGCGCCATTGAAGTTCGTCTCCGAAGTATTCTCCAGCAGAGCCTCCCGGACGCGCGCGCCCCATTTGAACGTATGCACGCCCGAAATATAGGTCGTATTGTTCGTTAGCTCAAAATTATTCTGCTTCGTGCCGAAGTTCCCCAGCGCTGACCCGCCGCTGACGAATGCGCCCGCCACGTTAATCTGCGGTGTCGTATCGGCTGCAACCCCGGTAGAAGTGATGTGCTGGTATTGAAAACGCGTTTCGTTGATCGCCTTCGCGCTCAGCACCGCCGTCTCCGTGGCCTGAAACGTATTCTCCTGGTTCACTGTGTTATAACCCTGCGAAACCAGGCTGTAGCCGCCGACGCCCTGATCGTCTGCCGTGCTGCGTGTGTTCTGATAGCGCACGATCAGCGTGTTCTTATCGTTAATGGAATAATCCAGCCTCGGCGTGATCGACATGCGAGTTTGGGGCGTCACCACGCCCTGATTCACGCTCACCGGATTGAAATTCTTGTCCAGGGTCGTTGCCAAAATGAACGCGTTCTCGTTGATGTCTCGACGGTCGAAGTCCAACGTGAACGACGCCTTGTTCTTCTTGATCGGTCCGCCGATGTTGAACCCTTCGAAGAGCTGCCGGTACGGAGGGAGCGAGGATTGCGTGTACAGCGCGCTGCGCGAGTTGAAGTCCTGATTATTGAAATTGAAAAATGCCTGCCCGTGGAATGTATCCGAGCCCGGCTTGGTCAGAATCTCAATGCGCCCGAAACCGGGCATGTCGAAATCCGGCGCGTAGGGATTGGAATTGACGCGCACTTCGCGAATCGACGACTTCGGGGGCAGGTTGCCCCCGGTGAATCCATCAATGTAAATCTGCCCCCCGTTCGGACCAGCCGCGGGACCGGCCATCGCCTGCAACTGCTGCGCGAGTTCATCCGGATCGTCGGAAAGCGCCTCCAGTTCCTTGGCGTGCAGCACGAGCGCGTCGCCGTTGGAACCAGGATCGGTCGAGACCTGCCCGGCGGTCTCCTCCACGTTCACCACCTGAGACTCGGCTTCGATCGTCAACTGCAGGTCGAGCGTTGCAGGGGCATTAATCTCGAAGTTCTGCCGTTGGCTCACCGAGAATCCCTTGGCGATCACGCGCACCGTGTAGCTTCCCGTGCGCAGCGTGGCGAAGGAATACTGCCCGTTGCCGTCGGTAGTGGCGCGCTGCTCCGGACCGGGACCACGGAGTTGCACCAGCGCGCCGGGAACAGAAGCTCCCGATGGATCGGTCACCGTGCCGTGAAGGCTGGGTGGCGTTTGCGCCAGAAGCGCGAACGAACACAAAAAGAGCGCAAGAACCGTAAGTGTTTTCATTTTTCCCTTAACCTGTCTGTACTGATGAATTAGTTCATGATCATGGACGGCAGATCGAGCCCCTGCAATCCGCCCATCCCCATTCCGCCCGCTCCTGCCGCGGCGCCTCCGCGCGCGCCTCTCCCGCTGGGAACGGTCGCCATTTGAATCAACATGTCGGCGTTGCCGAGCAGCATGATGGCGGTAACCTCATCCGCCTTCGCGCCCTTTGTGCTCGAAACCACGATCTTCTCGCCCGCTTTCAAGTCGTCGAGCGCCGCCGCCGGCATCCGCTCCAGCATCTGCGACAGATCGGGCATACGACCGCCTCCCGGAGGTCCACCCATCCCGGGCGATCCGCCCTGCGGTGGCCCACCCGCGCCCTGAGCGCCTCCGCGGCCCATCATCATCCCAGCCATCTGCGGCATCTTCTTGATCTGCGAATCCGGGGCAAATTTAACCGTCAGCGGTTTGTTCGTGCCGATCTCCATCACCGTCACTTCCTTCGTATCGGGGTTGATCGCTGTAATCGTCCCGGCCTTCGTCACGAAAGTGCCGAACACGATCTCCTCGGCCGCCACTTTCGATCCGTCGTCGCTCTTCACGCCTCGCGCCCGTAGCTGATCGCCGACGCCGATCTCGTCGAGCTTGCTGATCTGCGCATCGGCGAACTTTACCGAGTCGGACTTATAACGGCGATAGGCAGTCTTTGCGTCGACCGTCACGGTAGCAATCGTCTCGGCGGCCAACCCGCGCATCTTCAGTGTGATCGTACCGTCCTTCTTTGCCGTCACCACGCCGGAGATGCCGCGCTTCATCCAATCCTGCCGGTCTGCCTCTTTGCTCTTGGCGATCTCGCTGGCCGACATCACGACGATCCGCAGCGCCTCGGTGGTTCCCGGCTTAAAGCTCACCAGCACGCGGTCTCCCATGGCCATGTCCGTCATTTTCATGTCCGCCGCGCTCTTCAGGTCGTTCGAACCGGGCGCGACCCGTTTAAAAACCGTCTCCGGCGTTAGCTTCACGTTGACCGCATCGGTGTTATCGGGCTTCACAACCACTATCAGATCGTCCGGCTTGAACGCGGAGATGGATCCCAGAATCGCCTTTGGGCCGGTTTGCGCGAACGCGGCTGCACAAGCGAGAGCGAATACGAATGTCCTGTTCATTATTCTTATCAGACGACAAGAAAGCCCCGTCGGACCGTTAAGTTTTGTTAAACGCGACACCTACCGCGCGTTGAATGCGTTACAAAGAAGGAGAGATGGCGGAGAAATCCATCCTGTTAGTGGAAGACGACACGGAGCTGTGCGCCCTGATGGCCGACTTTTTCACGCAGCACGATTTGAAGCTCGAAGCCGCGCACGATGGCCGCAGAGGCTTGGCGCGCGCGCTCGAGGGTAATTTCGATCTGGTGATTCTGGACGGAATGCTCCCCGTGCTTGACGGCTTTGAAGTGCTGAAGCAGCTGCGCCGCCGGAGTTCGGTTCCGGTGATCATGCTGACGGCGCGTACCGAGGAGCGCGATCGTATTGCTGGCCTCAACGCCGGCGCTGACGATTATTTACCCAAGCCCTTCGCGCCGGACGAACTGCTCGCCCGCATCCGCGCCGTGCTGCGCCGCGCCGGAGCCACTGAACAGAACAAAGCGCATCGATTCGAGGTCGAAGGCTTGACGCTTGACGAGAATTCGCGCGAAGTTTGGGCCGGATCGGACAAACTCGACGTGACCTCCATTGAGTTCGATATTCTGGACCTGCTCGCCCGGTCCGCCGGGCGCATCGTCTCGCGCGATGAATTGACGGCGGTGCTCCATCAGCGCGAATCGAATCCCTACGAACGCTCGCTCGACGTCCACATCAGTCATCTGCGCAAGAAACTCGAGCGCGGCGACATGACGCCCATCCGCACCGTGCGAGGCGTCGGCTATATGTTCACCACGGGGAAATCGGAATGAGATCGGTTTACGCAAAAGTATTGCTTTGGTGTTTCGGGACGCTGGTATTTTCAGCGGTGGCCTTCGCGGTGATTTCGGCGGCGGCGCAGGTGCGCGCCTTCGGTCACGGCGGCCCGTTCGAAAAAACTTCCACCTGGCAGCTCCGCGAGGCGCGCGAGGCCTATGAATCGGGCGGCGTCGAAAAGCTGAAGGATTATATCGATCGGGTCGATAAACACTTCGGCATCGAGCATCATCTGACCGACACCGCCGGCAAGGACATAGTCACCGGCGAGGACCGCTCGGCATGGCTGACGCAGAAGCAGCAGAGGCCGTGGCCATGGCCTTTCGGCATGTTCCAGGCGTTCGGCCATCGCGGTGAGGTGCACGTCATGGTCGCTCCGGCCTCTCCCACCACGCCCTACCGCTGGATCGTCGTGGCAAAGCCGGGTAACTACGATCCCTGGAGTTTCCTGCCGTATTACCTGCTGGTGTTCCTGGCTCTGGGGTTGCTCTGCTGGCTGCTGGCGGTTAACCTGGCGACGCCGTTGCGCCAGCTGGAGCGCACGGTGGATCGTTTCGGCCGCGGCGATCTCTCGGCCCGCGTACGATCCAAACGCCGCGACGAAATCGGCAACCTCGCGCGAGCCTTCGACGAAATGGCGGAGCGCATGGAAACGCTGCTCACCGCCGAACGCCGCCTGTTGCAGGACATCTCGCACGAACTGCGCACTCCGCTCGCCCGGCTGAGCTTCGCGGTGGAGCTTTCCCGCACCGCGCAAGATCGGGAGGCGGCCACCGCGCGATTGAAGAAAGAGGTCGCGCGGCTCACCGATCTGGTGGGCGCGCTGCTACAGGTCACGCGCGCCGAAGGCGACCCTTCTTCGCGCAACCTCACCGATCTGCCTCTGGACGATTTCTTGCGCGAGGTGGTGGACGACTGCTCCGTGGAAGCGGAGGCGCACGGCTGCAGTCTTCAACTGGAAGCCCCGCAATCGCTTCATTTCCGCGGCGACCGCGAATTGCTGCGCCGCGCCGTGGAAAATATCGTCCGCAACGCCATCCGCTACGCGCCTGAAGGAACGCCGGTTGAGGTGAAGCTCGCAACGGATCACGACGACGCCGAAATCACCGTGCGCGACTACGGCCCCGGAGTCCCCGCCGCCGAACTGCCAAAGATTTTCAAACCGTTCTTCCGCGTCGACGAATCGCGCGACTCCTCCACCGGCGGCGTGGGCCTGGGCCTCGCCATTGCCCATCGAGCGGTCACCGTCCATCACGGCACCATGACCGCTAAGAATGCGGAGCCGGGGCTGCTGGTGCAGATCGAGTTGCCGTTGCACAGCGAGTAGCAGGAATCCGCGCTCACCTGGCCGCCGCCGTCGGCGGAAACCGCAGACTTACTTCGTCGAGATCGTCGATTATCACTAAAGGAGGAGCCTTATGAAGGCTGCTGCCATCCGTCCAGGAGAGCATCTTGCGGAAGAGTTGAGAGCGCTCAACATGAACGCGACGGAGCTGGCGCGGAAACTGGACGTGCCGGCCAACCCAATCACCCAGATCCTGAACGGGACGCGTTCCATAACAGGTGACACGGCGCTACGTCTCGGCCACTTCTTTGGCATGAGCGCGCAGTTCTGGCTTAACCTGCGGAGCTTGTACGACCTCAGGTCCGCGGAGGAGAAGGCCGGAAAGTCGATCAGAGCTTTGCCGAACCTAGCGCGCTCCGAACCAGTTCACGCGTAATTCTGAGTTCTGGTAAAATCCGAGTCACTCAAGGACACCCTATGAAAAAGGCTCTTCTTCCCCTCTTGCTCCTCGGCTCCTCCCACGCGCTCCTCGGCCAGGGAGCGCCCGCGCACGGCTCAGCCGACCAGCCGTACCTCGTCGAGTACTATTACAAGGTCCAGTGGGGCCACCAGCAGGAGTTTTTGCAGCTCTTCCTGAAGAACCACTACCCACTGCTCAAGAAGCAGGTCGAAAGCGGGCGAATGCTCGCGGTCAAAATCGAAACCCCGGCGAATCATATGACCGAGGAAGCGCGCTGGGATTACCGCGTGACCATCAAATTCAAGAATTCAACGCTCGGCACAACCGGCAACCCCGACGAGGAGCGCCTCATTAAGCAGCTTTGGCCGGATCAGGCCACCTACAAGCGAGAGGAACAGCGCCGTTTTGAGATTCTCCTCGCCCACTGGGATCTGCCGGTCACCGACGTAACGCCCTAACCACCGGGTGTGGACCGATCGTAGGCGGGATGCGCCTTGGGACACAGTAGCCTGTCCCCGAATCGAGTACAATCTCTTAGTCAATGAACATTTCGGTGAAGGGTGAATACGCCTTGCAGGCGATCTTCGATCTGTCCATGCAGCCAGTAGGGGAACCGGTGAAGATCGCGGACATCGCGGCGCGGCAGAGAATTCCGCAGAAATTCCTGGAGCTGATTCTGGCCAGCCTCAAGCAGGGAGGCTTCGTGGAATCGCGGCGCGGTGCCGAGGGAGGCTACCGCCTGGCCCGCCCCGCCGATCAGATCACCGTCGGTGAAGTGCTGAAGTTCGTCGAGGATGGCAAGAAAGCCAAGCGTCCCGCGCCGGATGCCTTCTCCGACCTCTGGAAGCGCGTTGACGCGGCCATCTCCGGCGTCGTCGACCGCACAACCTTCGCCGAACTGGTTCGCCGCTGGCGCGAAATCCAGACCCGCTACGTGCCCAACTGGGAGATTTGATGGTTTACACCGATAATTCCTATAGCATCGGCAGAACGCCCCTGGTACGCCTGAACCGCGTCATCGACGGCGCACCCGTCACCATGCTCGCCAAGATCGAGGGCCGCAATCCCGCCTACTCGGTTAAGTGCCGCATCGGTGCGTCGATGATCTGGGATGCGGAACGGCGCGGCATCCTCAGACCCGGCAAGGAACTGATTGAGCCCACCAGCGGCAACACGGGCATCGCGCTGGCCTTCGTCGGCGCGGCCCGTGGCTACAAGGTCACCTTGCTGATGCCGGAAACGATGTCGCTGGAACGGCGCAAGGTACTGAAGGCATTCGGGGCGAAATTGATCCTTACCGAGGGCTCACTGGGCATGGCTGAATCGATTAGGTGCGCGGAGCAGATGGTTGCCGCCGAACCGGACCGTTACGTGCTCCTTCAGCAGTTCCAGAATCCCGCGAATCCCGACATTCACTTTCACACCACCGGTCCGGAAATTTTCGAAGACACGCAAGGCGCGGTGGACGTTCTCGTTGCCGGGATCGGCACGGGAGGAACCATCAGCGGAATCTCCCGCTACATCAAACAGGAGAAGAAACACCCGCTCATCTCCATCGGGGTGGAACCGGAAGGCAGCCCGGTGATTTCGCAGAAGCTCGCTGGCAGGGAACTCAAGCCCGGCCCGCACGGCATCCAGGGAATCGGAGCGGGGTTCATTCCCGGCACGCTCGATTTGTCGATGGTAGATCGCATGGTGCAGGTGGGCGACGACGAGTCCATTGAAATGGCCCGGCGCCTGGCGCGCGAAGAAGGGATCTTATGCGGCATCTCCTGTGGCGCCGCCACGGCGGCCGCCGTCAAGGTCGCGCACGAGCCGGAGATGAAACACAAGACAATCGTCGTGATCCTGCCCGACGCGGGTGAACGATACCTCAGCTCGGTCCTATTCGACAACATTGACTAAAAAGGGAAGCGCTTGACGGAGGAGAAAAGCGGGCGCTTTCTATGGGTGAAAAGGGGTGAGAGCGCCCGCCGTCGTAACGGGGATTTAAGTTATCTGTATAAACGCGAAGTTGGTGGCCAAGGTTACGGTTTGTAAGATTTTTTTTCGTTTTTTTGTATTTCGCGCAACTCATACATTCGTCTACACTATTAGACTAAGAATCATGAGCAGCAATGGGCGACGCCTGGTAAAATCGCGGTCCAATTCCCGCTGCTTGCAAGTTTTGAAAGATCACATTTCGGCATATTCCGAAATGGTCATGGTCTCACCTACCTATTTGGCAGGGGAAGAAATTGCACATTCCCTTCCCGGTGCCTGCGGACTCCATCGAACAACTTTGGTTCAATTTGCCACGGAGTTGGCGAGGCCGGCCATGGCCTCTCGCGGCATCGCGCCGCTGAGTGCGCTGGGAGTCGAGGCACTCGCCGCCCGGGTAGTCCACGCGGAACGAGCCGAGCGCCCGTTCACCTATTTTGAAGCCGTCGCGCCGATGCCGGGGTTCGCACGTGCGCTCGCCCGCACGCTGGGTGAACTGCGACTCGCCTGGGTGACACCTGCGTCCCTGATCGACACGGGGGCACCCGGCCCGGACATGGCACGCCTGCTCACGCGTTATACCGATGAGCTGCAGGCTCGGTCGCTCGCGGACCTCTCCCGCATCTTTGAGCTGGCGCAGGCCGCCGGCTCGCATCGATGGCTCGGCCTGCCGCTGCTGTTTCTGGACGTTCCGCTCGATTCGCATGCCCATCGTGAGTTTTTCCGCGTTCTCGTCAATCAGGCGTCGGAAGTAGTCGCGGCCGCGACGTCAAACATAGAAGTACTTCAGGAAATACTCGGGGCAAATGCCGAGGATCTGGACACCCCCGGCGCGAGTACTTCGCTCGAACATCTGCGCAACTATCTGTTTTCCCCCGCCGCGCCTCCCTATCATTCCGAGGATGAGGCCTTCGACATTTTCTCCGCTCCCGGCGAGGCACTCGAAGCCGTCGAGATCGCCCGCCGCACCCTCGGGCTGGCCGAGCAGGGCACACCCTTCGACGGCATGGCGATTCTCCTCCGCAATCCCGACCGCTATCAGCCCGTCATTGAGGATGCCCTTCGCCGCGCGCGCATCCCCGCTTATTTCACCCGTGGAACCAGGCGTCCGGACCCTGGCGGGCGTGCGTTCCTTGCGTTGCTCGCCTGCGCCGCCGAAAAATGCCCCGCCTCGCGATTCGCCGAGTATCTTTCCCTCGGCCAGGTTCCCGCCGAGCAGAATCCCTCGGAGTGGGTCGCCGCCGAGGACGAGTTGCTTGGTTCCGGGGCAACACTGGACGAGCAAGCCGATCGCCCGGAAAAGCCCGCCCCTGCCGCGTGGGAAAAGCTCCTGGTAGACGCCGCCGTGATCGGTGGCCGCGACCGCTGGGCTCGCCGCCTGAAGGGCCTGGAGCGCGAGTTCGAGCTGCAACTCGCTGCGCTGGAGCGGGATAACGACGAAGGCTCCCGCCGCCATCTCGCCTGGCAGCTGGAACAACTTCGCAAGTTTGAAAGCTTCGCCCTCCCGTTGATCGAAACCCTGGATGCACTGCCCCCAAAAGCCTTGTGGAAGGACTGGATGGAAGCCCTGGACGCTTTGGCTCGCCGGGCGCTCAAAGATCCTGAAGGCACGCTCAGCGTGCTGGCGGAGTTTGAGCCCATGGGCGAGGTTGGACCCGCTTCCCTCGAGGAAGTCACCGAAGTGCTCGGCGAACGGCTCGGATTCCTCCGCCGTGATCCTCCAGACCGCCGCAATGGGCGCGTGCTGGTCTGCTCCATCGAAGAGGCGCGGGGCCAGGAATTCGCGGTTGTCTTCCTTCCCGGCTTGGCCGAGGGGCTCTTTCCGCAGCGCACGCTGGAAGACCCACTCCTCCTGGATGTTTTCCGCAAGGCCGCCGGCGAACATCTTCCGTTGCGCCACCATCGTGTCGATCAGGAGCGCGCGCGCCTTCATTTGGCGGTCGGAGCCGCCAAGGAAAAGCTGATCGTCTCCTATCCGCGCATGGATGTTGCCGAAGCGCGCCCTCGCGTGCCGTCCTTTTATGCGCTGGAGCTCCCGCGAGCCATCCGAGGCAGCCTTCCCGAGTTGAAGGCATTCGAGGAGAAGACGCGCGACGCCGCGCCCTCCCGCCTGAACTGGCCCGCGCCGCGCGAGGCTACGGCCGCCGTCGACGACGCCGAATACGATCTCGCCGTGCTGAAGCGGTCCGATCCCGGCTGCGCGCATTACCTCGTCGACGCCAACGAGCATCTTGTGCGTTCGCTTCGAACCCGCTGGACGCGGTGGCAGGGCAAGACGTGGAAGGAGCAGGACGGCTTAATCACCGCCGAGGCCTCCGCGCTGGCGGTGTTAAAGGAACAGCGGCTCGCGGAACGCCCCTGGTCCCCGTCCTCGCTCCAGAAATTTGCCCTCTGCCCCTATCAATTCGCGCTCCACGGGATTCTCGGCCTGCGCCCGCGCGAGAGCCCGGAGGCTCTTGAGCAGATGGATCCGCTCACCCGTGGCGCCCTGTTTCATGCCGTCCAGTTCCGCCTCCTCGGCGAGCTGAAGAGCGCCGCCCTGCTCCCTGTGACCGCCGAGCGCCTTGCGTCCGCGCTCAAAATCGCGGACGGCGCTCTAAACCAAGTCGCCGAAGAATTCGCCGACGAACTCGCGCCCGCCATCGACCGCGTGTGGAGGACCGAAGTCGAGGATCTGCGCACGGATCTCCGCGGCTGGCTCCAGCACATCGCCATCAACGACGTGGACTGGGTTCCCGAGCATTTCGAATTCGCCTTCGGCCTGCGATCGCTCGCGGGCCGCGACGCCGCCAGTGCCGTCAACGATGCCAATCTCGACGAAGGCGTGCGCCTGCGCGGCTCCATCGACCTTCTGGAGCGCCACGCCACGCGAGGCGTTCTGCGCGTCACGGATCATAAAACCGGTAAGCCCCCCGAAAACCCTCCCGCCTACGTCGGCGGAGGCCTGTTCCTCCAGCCCTTGCTGTACGGCCTCGCCGCGCGCCAGTTGCTCGGCGCGGAGGTGGAGTCCGCCCGGCTCCTGTACGCGACCCAAAAGGGCGAATACAAGTTCATCGAAATCCCGATCAACGACCGCTCCCGCGCCTTCCTCAAGAAGCTTCTGGAAAACATCGACGGCTCCATCGCCGGCGGCTTCCTGCCGCCCGTTCCGCAAAAAGACGCATGCAAGAACTGCGACTATAGGCCCGTTTGCGGTCCTTACGAAGAGCAGCGCGCCGCGAGGAAAAACCGGCAGGACGAGCGCCTCGAGCCGCTGATCGAAATCCGGGGGATGGCATGAACCCTGCCCCCTATCCCCAGACCGACGCGGACGCCCGCGAGCGGATCCGCACCTCGCTCGATGAGAGCCTCATCGTCGAAGCCTCCGCCGGAACCGGCAAGACCACCGAACTGGTGCGCCGCATCGTGGCCGTGCTGGCGAGCGGAAAAACCACCATCGACAAGATCGCCGCCGTCACCTTTACCAACAAAGCCGCCGGCGAGCTGAAACTGCGTCTCCGCGCCGAACTCGACCAAGAGCGCCGCGCCGCGCCCGCCCTCGAAGACGCTCTCCAGCGCCTGGAAGAGGCATCCATCGGCACCATCCATTCTTTTTGCGCGCAGATCCTCCGCGAGCGTCCCGTGGAAGCCCGCGTTGACCCTTCCTTCGAAGAATTGAATGAAGCCCAAAGCCAGCGCCTGTATCAGCGCTCCTTCCGCGCGTGGCTGGAAAAAGGACTGGCCGCTTCGTCGCCCGGCTTGCGGCGAGCCTTCGCGCGTCTCGCATGGCGCGACTCCTGGGACGATACCCCTCCCATCGAACAATTGCAATTCGCCGGAAAGAAGCTGGTGGAATGGCGCGATTATCCGGCGCCCTGGTCTCGCGAGCCATTCTCCCGCGATGAGGAAATCCGCACGCTGACCCGCATGGCTCGCGAACTCGCCGCCATGAGCGCCCGCCCCCGCCGCGTCAACGACAATCTCTACCGGGGCCTCGCCCCGGCACGCCACTTCGCGGGATGGATCGACAAAGCCGAGGCCGCCGGCACGCTCGATTTTGACGCGTTGGAGGCTCTGCTCCTGAAACTCGGCCGCGACCTCCGTCGCGATCTGAAAAAAGGCTCGGGCGAATACGGCGGAGGCGTCCCGCGCGAGGATCTGGTCCTCCGCCGCGATGAGCTGTTGCGATGGATCGAGGAATTCCGCCGCCGAGCCGACGCCGACCTCGCCGCCGAGCTTCGCGAGGAAATGCGCGCCCTCGTCGATGAGTACACCGAACGCAAGCGCCGCGCCGGCAAGCTCGATTTCGTCGACCTTCTAATCGCCGTGCGCGACCTGGTTCGCGACAATGCCGACGTTCGCCATTACCTGCAAGACCGCTTCACGCACCTCTTTGTCGACGAATTTCAGGATACCGATCCGCTGCAGGCTGAAATTCTGCTGCTCATTTCCTCCTCCGACCGCGACGAAACGGATTGGGACAAGATCACGCCTTCGCCCGGCAAGCTTTTCCTTGTTGGCGACCCCAAGCAATCCATTTACAAATTCCGCCGCGCCGATATCGTCCTCTATCGCCGCATCCGCGACACTCTAACCGAGCGCGGCGTCGGCTTCACCCGCCTCACGCGCAGTTTTCGTTCCGTGCGGAGCATACAGAAATTCGTCAATGCCGCCTTTGAAACGGAAATGACCGGCAACGCCGCCAGTGGGCAGGCCGATTGGGCGCCTCTCGAAGAGCATCGCCCTGACCCCGTTGACCGCCCCGGCGTCGTCGTTCTGCCGGTGCCGCGGCCGTACAAATCCCGCTTGTCGAAAGAAGCCGTCAATCAGTGCCTCCCCGACACCATCGCCGCCTTTATCGCTTGGCTCGTGAACGACAGCTGCTGGGGATTCCGCGCCCGCGACGTTGCCGTTCTGTTCCGGCGCCGCACTCAGGGCGGCAACGACCTGACCCGCGATTATGCACGAGCGCTGGAGGCCCGCGACATCCCGCACCTGCTCGCCGGTTCGAAGTCCTTCCATCGCCGCGAGGAAGTGGAGACGCTGCGCGCCGGACTCGCCGCCATCGAATGGCCCGACGACGAGCTGAACGTCTTCGCCACGCTCAAAGGCTCCCTGTTCGCCGTTCGCGATGAAGTTCTGCTCCGATACCGTCACGAACACGGCCGCCTGAAGCCTCTGTTCGCCCGCCCGAGCAAGCCCGCCGACGAAGACTTCGCTCCCGTTGAGGAAGCCCTGCTGCTTCTCGGCGAACTGCATCGCGCCCGCAACCGCCGCCCCTTCGCCGCCACGGTGAACGCACTGCTCGAAGCCACGCGGGCCCACGCCGGATTCGTCCTGCGTCCCGGCGGCAATCAGATCCTCGCAAACGTCGCCCGCGTCGCCGACCTTGCCCGAGGCTACGAAATGAGCGGCGGCATCTCTTTCCGGGGCTTCGTGGACGAGCTCGCCGCGCAAGCTGAAAAAGAGGAAGCCGCCGAAGCCCCCGTGCTCGAAGAAGACTCCGACGGCGTCCGCCTCCTGACCGTGCACGGCGCCAAGGGCCTGGAATTCCCCGTCGTGATCCTGGCTGACATCACCGCCAACGTCGCCGCCCGCGATCCCGATCAATACGTCGACAGCAAGCTCCGCCTTTGCGCAACGCGCCTGCTCCGCTGCGCCCCGCGCGAACTCGTCGATCACGAGCCCGAGGAAGCCGCCCGCGAACAAGCCGAGGGCATTCGAGTGGCCTACGTCGCCGCCACCCGTGCTAAGGATCTGCTCGTCGTGCCCGCCGTGGGCGATGCCCCATTCCCCGACGGCGGCTGGCTCAGTCCTCTCAATCGCGCTGTGTATCCGTCCCACTCCGATTGGCGCAAGTCCCAGCCCGCGCCCGGCTGTCCGGCGTTCGGCGCGGCTAGCGTGCTCCAGAGGCCGCTCGAATACGATCGCGAAGGGGAAATCTCCGTCAAACCCGGCAGACTCCGCCCCGAACACGGCGATCACGAGGTAGTCTGGTGGGACCCTTCAAAACTCGCCCTGAACGTCGAAGGAGGCCTCGGCTTTCATCAGGCGACAATCCTTTCCGACGACGGCGGCGGAAGCCTCGCGGGCTATCGCACCTGGGCCACAAATCGCGCGCGTGTGATCGAGGCGGCGTCCGTCCCCAAGCGGGAGGTCTTCATCGCCAGCCAGGCAGCCGAAGCGCCGCCTGGCGAGCCGATTCTGGTCGAAACCGCCTCCGTCGTCAAAGCCGCCCGCGCAGCCTCCGGACGCCGCTTTGGCACCCTGGTTCACAACGTGATGCGCGACGTCCCTCTCGATGCCGATCCCGCCGCCATCCGCAGCCTCGTCGATTGGAACGCCCGCGTGCTCGGCGCGCCCGATGACGAACGCGCAGCCGCCGTAGACGCTGTCTCCGGCGCTCTCACCCACTCTTTGCTCGATCGCGCCCGTGCCGCCCAGAGCTGCCATCGTGAGTATCCACTGGTGCTGGCGCTCGACGGAAGCCGCGTTCTTGAAGGCGTCATCGATCTCGCTTTCGTCGAAAACGCAGAATGGCAGATTGTCGACTTCAAGACCGACGCGGACGCCACCGATCGCAAGAGTCAATATGAGCGGCAGCTCCAATGGTACGCATTCGCGCTCGCGCGGCTGACCAATCTGCCAGCCCGCGCCTGGCTCTTACAGATCTGATTCCAGGTCCGCCAGCGCGCGCAGCAGCGCCTGGCCCACCGGCTCGAGCATCGCGGCGCTGGTGGTGGTGGGCAGATCGCCCGGCGAATGGAACAGCCGGTGCCCGCCTGCGATTCCGAAGCACGGATATTTCAGCGCCGCCAGTTGCCCAAGTTCGCCCACTGGCGTCTCGGTCAACTCCGGCCGCGGATCCACGGAGAACTCACGGCTCAGCGCGGGCAGGAACGCGCGCCGATTCGTCATGAGCCTCCGCGTGGACCCTTTCGCCGCTATGCTCGCGCCCAGGTGCAGCCACGCCAACACCGCATCCGGCTTGGGCGCGTCGCTTGAAAGATAATGCTTCATCCCCTGCTCGCCCACCTCGTGCCCCGATGTCGCGATGAACGTGTACCGCGCGTTCGACTCGCGGTGGCTCGCCCAGCGCGCCAAGGCCAGCCAGATCGCGATCCCCGGCCCTCGCTCGCCCGCGCAACGAAACCATCCCGAAGAAGGCGTCGAGACCACGATCCTCTTCTTCCCCGACCCGATCTCGCCCACCACGTTGAACGCCTCCGCGCGAGCTTCTTCGTGCCCCTCGATCGAAACGGCTGCCCCCGAGGCCCCGCGCAGGTTCACCTCGTCCGGGAGACCCACCAGCACCACCGGTACCGGCCACGGTTGCGCGTCCGCCTCCACGTTCAGCGCCATCAGTTCGCCCGATTCGCTCGGCGTCACGCCGACCACCGCTACCGCGCCTTGATCGATCATGGGCTGAATGGCCGCCAGGTGCGCCGGCGTGATCGCGCCGCCCTTGGGCAATCGCACCACGGCCACGCACCCTTTCACGGCTCCGTGCGCAACGGCGCCCCGAACCGGCTCCATCCCCGTCGCCCGCGGTGGCCACAGGGGAAAGCATGGAATCGATCGCCCGTCAGCCGTCAGCCTCGCGGATGCGAACTGGAACTGCCGCACGCGAAACGGTGCAAGCCTCGCGGTGAATCCATATCCTTCCAACTGCTTCACCAGCCATTGCGACGTCTTCCGATCCACTTCGCTCGCCGTACGGTGCTCCCCCAGCGCGGAGTAGGCCTTCACGTCGTTGAACAAAAGCTCGCCCGTCATGAAATGTTGGGGATCGAGGTTGTCCATCGACGGAACTGGAGATTGCATTCGACCGAAAGTTTAACAGATCATAAATCTTGGATTCCTTCCATGTCGAACCCCCTGCAATATCTCACCGATCAACTCGACGCCTGGCGCAAAGCGGGCACTTTCCAGCACCTGCGCGAGCTTGAGTCTCCCTGCGAACCCGTCGCCCGCTTCGACGGCAAGGAGGTCATTAACCTCGCCTCGAACAACTATCTGGGCCTCGCCAATCATCCCAAGCTGGTGGATGCGGCCATCGCCGCCACCCGCCGCTATGGCGCGGGCTCCGGCGCCGTTCGCACCATCTCCGGCACCATGAGCCTGCACGTGGAGCTCGAGCGCCGCATCGCCGCGTTCAAGCACGTCGAGGCATGTGTGGTGTTCCAATCCGGATTCGCCGCAAACGCCGGGACGGTCTCCGCCATCCTCGGCCCCGAGGACCATATCATCTCCGACGAGCTGAATCACGCCAGCATCATCGACGGCTGCCGCCTCTCGCGCGCCAAGATTCACGTTTTCCGCCATCGCGACGTGGCCCATGCCGAAGAGAAACTGGCCGCCCTGGCGAATGTGCCCGGCCACAAGCTCCTCATCACCGACGGTATCTTTTCCATGGACGGCGATATCGGCCCTCTGGACAAGCTCACCGGACTGGCTGAGCGCCATGACGCCATTATGATGGTCGACGACGCGCACTCCTCCGGTGTCCTGGGCCGCAACGGCCGAGGCACGGTGGATCACTTCCAGTTGCACGGCCGGGTCGGCGTGCAGGTCGGAACGCTATCGAAGGCTGTCGGTGTTCTCGGAGGCTACGTCTGCGGTAGCCGCGATCTGATCGATTTTCTGTTTCACCGCGCCCGCCCCTTCCTATTTTCGACGTCGCATCCACCGGGAGTCGCCGCGGCCTGCCTGGCGGCCTTCGACATCATGGAAAAAGAGCCGGAGCGCATCGAGCAGCTCTGGAGCAACACGCGCTTTTACCAGGACGGCCTGCGCGCCAACGGATTCTCCACCGGATTCAGCGAAACGCCGATCACGCCGATCATGGTAGGCGAGGCGGCCACCGCGCACGCCTTCTCCAGGGCCTTATTCGACGAAGGCCTCTTCGCAACCGGAATCGGCTACCCCACCGTCCCCGAAGGTAAGGCTCGCGTGCGCACGATCGTCACCGCGACGCATTCCCGCGAAATCCTTGAACGCGCCATCGAGATCCTGACCCGCGTCGCCAAGCGGATGAATATCCTGTAGCCAAAAACAAAACCGCTCCCGAGGTCCTCGGCAAAGCGCCGCGACCAACGGGAGCGGTTTCGAACCAAAGCGTACTTAGAACGTAAACCGGCCGCCCACCTGCACCGCCCTCGGGCCGCCGGAGCCAAACACCTGCGTCACGCGTTGCGTCGGTTGGCCGAAGGCAGCCGAACTCGGGTCGAACGTGTATCCGCTGTAGTTGGAGTAGTTGAAGATGTTAAACATCTCGCCGAAGATGTTCAGCTTGTACCGTTCATGGAACGTGAATACCTTGGTCAAGCGGATATCTTGCGAATTGAAGGTGCGTCCGAAGTTATAATTCGAAGGCAGCGTAAGCGTTGGTATTTTCTTGCCGGTGGCGTCCAACTTGCCCGCATAGGTGGAGTTCCAGCTTGCGACGGCCGCCTGAAGTTCGCTCGTGCCGCAACCGCGGTTCAGGCAGTTGTATGACAGACCGGGAAGGGGCGTGGAACCAGCTCCGCTCCCGCTGATGTCGATTCCGCCGACCACCGGCATGACCGGACCCGCGCTCGACGTCGACGACACCAAACCGACAGAGAAGCCCCACGGTAACTGCACCGTACCGACGATGTGCAAAATATGACGCGAACCCTGCGGACCCCATGTTGAGTCAAAGTTGTCGTAGTTTTCGATGCCGTTCAGGCCATATTGGCTTTGCAGCGCGTAGGATGCGGTGAACTGATACCGATGGGCGAACCGCTTATCCGCCTTAACCAGCAGCGCCGTATAGGTGCCGCGCGCACCCGACTGCCAAAAGTTGATGGCGCCGGTGGAGCACTCCGCAGCCGGATTGCTGGCCTGCGTGCCCGTACAAATCGGGATCACCGGTGTCTGCACGCCGTTGATGCGGCGGTTGTACCGGTTCATGTCCAAATCGCCGTACTGCAGGTTGAGGAAGACGCGACGCACGAAGTCGACGTTCAGCACCAGGTCCCTCCGCAGTTCGCGCTGGACGCCGAGCGACATGTGGTAGGAATCCTGCACCGGGGAGTGCAGCGGGTAGAGAGCATCGCCCGACTTGGCCACGGCGATCGGGGTTACTCCGGGAATTGGAGTGGCCAGACTGGCGGCGATCCCCGGGGTTTGCTGCGCCTGGATCTGCAGGTACTGCCCCAGCGTCAGATTCGTGATGGCGCTGGCTGGCAGCGGCGCGCCCACCGGAATCACCACGGGGCTCAGCTTTCCGGTAGCCGCATAAATCGCTGCCGTGACCCCAACGTTGATAATCCCTGGGAAGATGTTTGTATAACCTGTGTAGGGATAGAGGACGCGTCCGTTACCGACGGGGCCGATCTCGGAGCGTTCCTGCAAGCGCTGGTACAGTTGCTGCGTCTCGTAGTATTTACCGGCGCCGCCGCGAATAACGGTCTTGTTATCGTGCCCCACGTTCCAGGCAAAACCGACTACAGGAGACCAATGGGAATTAAGTCCTTGCGTCGCCCGCAGATCACTGCCATAGAGCGGAGCCAGGTAAGCCGGCTTCGGCAGATCCTCGTTGAATAAGTTGCTCTCGTAATTATAGGCAAGGCCATAGTTCAAGGTAAACTTCGGCGTAATCTTCCAGGTGTCCTGGAAATAAATCCGCGCCCGGTCGTTAACTTTGGCCGTGCCGATGTTGTACGGGGGCGGCTGGCTCGGATCGCCGATACCCACTGCCGACCCGGCGAAGGGCAGGTTCAGCAGGTCCTGGTTCGTCTTGATCGTCGTCGGCATCGTCGGGAAGAACAGTGGAATCAGCGGTCCGAGTCCATATCCCACGATCGCTTCCGGCGAGAATACGACTGCGCAGGCGGGATCGCAATAACCCCAGAATCCCGTACCGGGCGCATACTCGAACATGCCGCCGAACTTCATCCGATGGGAGCCCTTCTGCCAGGTCGCGCTGTCCTGCCAGGTGAAGCGCCGAAGGTCGCGCCCCTGCGTGGCATTCGATGTATTGCCAACCTGGAAGTTGCTCGATACCCCAGCAAACGTGATCTGCGGTCCATTCAGGCCGATGCAACCCGAACAATCCGAAGAATTGGGGAAAAGATTGCGATTGCTCCAGAACGCATAGCTGAACCGGAAGTCATTGACGAGGGTGGGTTTAAGAGCAGAGGTAATTCCCATTACACTCTGGTCGCTCCAATTCACGTTTCGCAGCCAACTGGAAGGCAGTGGCGGCCCGCCATTCGGTCCGAAGCCGGAGTTCCCATCGTGGGAGTAACGCGCGAACAAGCTGGTCTTTGAATTGAGCCTGTAATCAAACCGTACACTCAGCGTCTTGCCAATGTAAGGGCTGCCAAAGTTGCCCGCGAGACCGGCGACGGACGGCAGATTCGGAACCACGCTAAAGTTCTGCACCTGGTTCATGTACTCGTAGTTGAAGAAGAAGAATAGCTTGTCCTTCATGATCGGTCCGCCTATCCAAAACCCGGGATTGCGGCGGGCAAAAAATGGATCTGGAGCGAATGGGTTGCGGACCAGGCTCGGATACGCCGCCATGTTGTGATCGCGGAAATAGAAGTATCCGGCGCCGTGGAACTGATTCCCTCCGTTGCGAGTCACCACGTTCACCGAGCCCACGCTGGTGATGTCCGTGGAAAGATCGAAGTTCACCGAAGAGACCTGGAACTCCTGAACCACTTCCTGCGAAAAATTCATCGCCGAGCCCGTATTCTCGATGTTGTCGCGGATGGAGCCGCCGTCGACGCTGATCGCCGTGAATCCGGAGGAGCCTCCCAGAATCGAAACCGTGGCCAATGCGTTGTACTGTGACGTGGAACCCGTTCCCACCGTAACGCCCGGCTCAATGGAGGCTAACTGCATAAAGCTCCTGCCGTTCAAAGGAAGATCCTGAATCTGCTCTCGTGAAACCACTCCATCGATGGAGTGCTTCTCGTACTCGATCTGCGCGGTTGCCGCCTCGACGTTCACCACTTCCGTGGTCTGCCCGACCGGCATCCGGACGTCGGCCGTTGTCGTCAAGCCGGTCTCTACCGTGGCCTCGCGAACCACCGTACGGAATCCCTTTACTTCCACTCGAACTTCGTAAACGCCAGCCTGAAGGGCCGGGGCGCTAAAGCTTCCATCCGCTGCCGACATCAAGGCGCGCTCCGCCCCGGTCGCTTTATTGGTGATCTTCACCGAGGCGTTCGGAATCACGGCGCCGCTCTCGTCGGCCACTACCCCCGTGATCATGCCCACTGGAACTTGTGCAGACAATGAACAGGCAAAGAAAACGGTCGCCGCTAAAAGGACGCCCAGCAACGAACGGAGTTGCAATGTACGTTTCATAACTCCCCTTTTTCATAACCAAAGCTAGTCTTGTAGTCGCAAGACTAGTAGAACAAAACTAGGCAATTGTGCATCAAATTGTGACAGAGTGTCAAGTGGTTTGATACTAATGTTCTTGAACTTCCAATCGTTCGGCTACAGAACATAGTTCTTTTACTTAACGTCGTTCCTTCAGCTAGTACAACAAATATAGGCGCCGCCTCTCTTCGAACGACCGGATTTCGTCTTCGATACGCTGCTCGATCGCGCGCGGATCTTCTCCCGCCTTCATTGCGTCCAGCGCCTTCCTGCTGCCGATTAGCCGTTTACAGGATTCCATATCCAACTTTCCCGGATATAGTTTTCCCAACGCGTAGGCGACCTCCAGCCCAAGGCGAACGCTCGAGAACTGCTCCCGGTTCACCACCACGAACCGGACTCCTTCGAGCGGCTTGTCTTTTAATGGAGGAGCCGACGGCGTGAACCGCGTCGCGTACGCCCGAACCCCCGGAATCGACCTCTCGTTCAGAAACCGCGCCAGTTCCGCCCCGTGAATCCACTCCGCGCCGATTTGCTCAAACGGCGCGTCCGTGCCACGCCCCACCGAATATCCTTTGGCCCCCTCCAGCATCGCGAGGCCAAAATAGAGCGTCGCCGCGTTCAGGCTCCGCATATTCGGCGACGGATCCACCCACGTCAGACCGGTGGAATCGAACCAATCCCCCCGCAACCAGTTCTTCATCTTGACCACATGCAGATCCGCGTTGAGCTTCTTTTCCCCGTTCGCCATGGTCGCCAGTTCGCCCAACGTCAGCCCGTGGCGGATCGGCATGGCGTAGCACCCGATGAAGCTCTGCAGATCGTCGTCCAGCAACGGACCCTCCGCGTGAGTCCCCGTCACGGGATTCGGCCTGTCCAACACATAAAACGGTAGCCCCGCCTTCGACGCCGCCTCCAGCGCGTACAGCATCGTGCAGGAGTAGGTATAGAATCGCGCTCCGACATCCTGAATATCAAAGACCAGCGTGTCGACGTTCTTCAGCATCTCCGGCGTGATGCGAAACCGCCCGTTAAAGTGCAGGCTCCAGACGGGCAATCCCGTCGCTGCGTCTTTGGAATCGGCCACATCCTGGCGGTCCTCTTTGCCCGTCAGCCCGTGCTCCGGCGAAAACAACGCCGTCAGTTCGACTCCGGCCTCTTTGATCGCGTCGATGTTCCGCTTCCCGTTCTGGTCCAGCCCGGTGTGATTCGTGATCAACCCGACGTGCTTGCCTTTCAGCGCCGCAAACTTCTCCTGTTCCCAAACGTCCAGCCCCGTCAGCACCCGATGATTCGGCGCGATCATCCGCCGCACGCCGGCGCCGGCCATCGTTTCGTTGTAGCCGACCACGCTCACACCGGGCGCATCCGATCCGATCGCTGCCGCCGCGATCGTCGCCACACGGGCCCTCAGCCCCGTCAGGCTCTTCCCCGCCTTCGGATGCACAAAATTGGTCAGAAGAATCACATAGGAATTGGTCGCCGGATCGATCCAGATCGACGTGCCCGTGAACCCGGTGTGGCCATAGGAACCGATGGGAAACAATTCTCCCCGGTTCGACGAATACGACGAATCGATGTCCCAGCCAAGCCCCCGCAGCACTGGCTGATCCACCGGTGTCTCCGGCGACGTGAATTTTCGCACCGTAAGCGGCGAAAAAATGCGGGCGCCCTGCCGCGTCCCCTCGCCGAGCATCATCTCGGCGAACTTCGCCAGATCGTCGGCGGTCGAAAACAGCCCCGCATGTCCGGCGACGCCACCCATCAGCCGAGCCCTGGGATCGTGCACTACGCCCCGAAACGGAACTCCCGTCGCCGAGTCGATCTCGGTCGGCGCAATCCTCGCCCCCAGCGACGCCGGCGGATTGAACTGCGAATCTGCCATGCCCAGCGGCTTGAATACCTCGTCGCGTACGAACTCATCCAGCATTCTTCCACTCTTGCGATGCACGATCTCGCCCACTAGGATGAAATTCGTATCGCTATAGACGAACCGCACGCCCGGAGGATTCTGAGGCTTCTCAATCAGAGCGCGATGAATTGCCGCCTCGTAGCCCTGGAACGGCGGATCCAGATCGAAGTCCGGCTTGAACCCGGAAAAATGCGTCATCAGCTCGCGAATCGTGATGTCGCTTTTTCCGCCCTGAAATTCCGGCAGATAATCCGTCACTTTGTCGGCCAGTCGAAGCTTCCCATCCTCGAAAATCTTCATCGCTCCCGATGTCGTGGCGATCACCTTGGTCAGCGACGCGACGTCGAAGATCGTGTCGATGGTCATCGCCTCGCGCTGCGGTACCAAGGCCCGGCTGCCGTACGCCTTGCGATGCAGGATCTTTCCGTCGTGCCCGACAATCAGCACCGCTCCCGGAATCAATCCGTCTTTTACCGCCTGGTCAACCACCTGATCCAGCGCTGCCGACCCTGGAAATTCCTGGGCCGCGCACAGCGCCGCGCCAGCCACTAATAAGAGAACCCTCATGCCAGTCTTCTCGCGATCCCTTCCAGTAACGCCGCCAGTTCGAAATCCTTCTTCGTGATTCCGCCGGCGTCGTGCGTGGTTAAATCCACCACCACGCGGTTGTACACGTTGAACCATTCCGGGTGATGATCCATCTTCTCGATTGCCGGAGCCGCGGTCGCCATCATGCCGAATGCGTGCACGAAATCGCCGAATTTGTACTCGCGATGCAGTTTGCCGTCCTTCACCTGCCAGCCGGGCAACGCCCCCAGCCCCGCCGCGATCTCCTGATTGTCGAGCTTCTTCATCACGACCTCCCGTAAATCGGAATCACTGCCCCGCTCACATCGCCCGCCCGCTTCGACGCCAGCCACACCACCAGCTCCGCGATCGACTCCGGCGTGACCCATTTCGAAACGTTGGCATCCGGCATCGCCTTGCGGTTGGGCGGCGTATCGATCACGCTTGGCAACACGACGTTCGCCGTGATCCCGAAATCCTTGCCCTCCACCGCGACGTTCTTAACCAACGCGACCAGCCCCGCCTTCGATACCGAGTAGGCCGCAAAGTTCTTCATCGGCTCCACTGCCGCGCGCGATCCGACAGCCACGATGCGCCCGTACTCTGCCGCCATCATCGGTTTCAGCGCCGCCCGCATCGCACAGAACGCGGCGCGCAGATTCAGCGTCATCATGCCGTCCCAGGTCTGATCGTCTGTCTCGGCGACGGATTGCCCTCCGCCGAACCCTCCCATCAGATGCGCGAGCGCATCGATCGGACCGTGCGTCAGTGCCTCCCGGACCATGGCCTCGCAGCCTGCTTCCGTCGTCAGATCCGCCGCGATCGTCGTAAATGCCTCCCCATGGAGCCAATTCCGCGCCACCCCAATTACGGTCGCCCCATCCTCTCCAAACGCCCGGCAAACAGCTGTTCCTAATCCGCCGCTAGCTCCAGTAATCAGTACATTCATCGTTGCTCCATTTTATGTGGCGAGAGCTTCAGCTTGCCATCGGAAGAGTGGACAGAGCGGGTGTCCCCTTCAGCCGCCATTCTCTCAAACATCCAGCCCCACCGCCCTCATCAACTCCAGGGCATTGCTCCGCGTCACCACTCCCTCGCGCAGCCGGTAATCGAAGCGGATCTCGCCGCCCTCCAGATGATCTTCGAAATGCACGTTCGCGGCACGCCCTCCAAACGACTCCGCCATCTCCGCCAGCGCCAGATCGTGCGTTGTCACCATGCCGATCGCCCCGCGTTCCACCAAACCGCGTACCACCGCCTCCGCGCCGATGCGCCGGTCGTGCGAATTGGTGCCGCTCAACAGCTCGTCTAACAGGAAGAGGACCGGCCGCTCTCCGTGCGCCAGTTCCACCACGTCCCGCAGCCGGCTGATCTCGGCATAAAACCGCGACCGGTTGTCAGCCAGCGAATCGTGCGTGGTCATCGATGCGCCGATCCGCAGCGGGGAAATTCTTAGCCTCGCGCAGACCACCGGCGCTCCGGCCCACGCCAGCACCGCGTTCAATCCCACCGCGCGCAGTAGTGTGCTCTTGCCGCTCATATTCGATCCACTCACGATCCACAGGCGCACTCGGACGCCCAGGCGAACATCGTTCGCCACCGCCTTGGCTTCCGGAATTAAAGGATGCCGCAGCGCCTCCGCCTCAAAAACCGGACCCTCCGTCTCCAGATGTGGGAACGTCGCGTCCGGCCTTTCGTACGCATACGTCGAAAGGGAGCACAGTGCCTCAAATTCCGCCACCGCCGCGATCCACCGCCCGATGCGCGGGCCGTTCGCCACCCGCCACGACTCCACCGCCATCGCGAACTGCTGGTTCCATAACAACAGCGCCGCAATCGGCCGGAAGAACATGTTCTCCGTCGAATCGAGCAATTCCAGCAGTCGCGTAAACCGTTCGATCCGCCGCGACGCGGTCGTGCCCTCCACCTGCAGCTCGCCGATCAGATGCTGCAACCGCGCCGAAGTAAACGGCTCCCGTTCCAGCCGTTTCAGCAGCAGCGCCAGCATTCTCAATTCATGCGCCGGTGCCGTAACCGATTCCTTCACATGCAGCACGGCGTCGCGAATCACGAAGCAGAACAGCATCTCCGCCAGAATCGATCCCAGAAACGGCAGCCCTGTCATCTGATGCCCGAAAAACCCCACCAGCGAGGCCAGTGTCACCAGCACGAGCACCGGCGCGACGATTCTCGCCCCGGTAAAAAATCGGACCGGCCGCGCCACGCCCCAGCTCGCGAGCACTCTTGCGTCCACCGCCGCGCGAATGTCCTCACCCATTAGCGCGAGCTCTTCGCGCATATCGATGCGCGGCCGCAACTCGGCGACAGCCTCTTGGCGCGCCAGCACTTCCTCGCGCTCCCCCGGCGTTAGCAGCCACTCGGCCAAAACCCGCTCGCCCGCACCCGTCCGGGCCGTCGATAGCAGCTCGAAAATCGATCCGCGCCCAAACAGGTCCAGATCGTCAGCGTACACGTGTTTCGGGTCGCAAAATTTTTCGCCCTGGCTGCCCGTCCCAATCCAGCGATCTTCAATTCTGCCGATCGCCCGCTCGTAATACGCGACCCCGCGCGCTCCCGCCTCTCTCTCCGCGTCGAGCCGCTCCAGCACCATCGACAGCGCGATGAAAACGCCCGCCGGCAGCACCAGCCACCACGGCGAGATGAACGCCACGCCGACGGAAAACCCCACCACCGCCACCGCCGCGATGCCCGTCGCCAGTCGCGCGTTGCCGAATTGCCGGTACTGCCTCTCAGCGCGCTCCTGCCGAGCCTTCCATCCGTTCAACCGCGTTCGATATTCTTCCATTGGCGACACCCTTCAGTCTAAACCGCTAGACTGGTTACTCCGATGCTGCCTCGCCTCCGCCACAGTCTCGACTTTTTCCCCTCGCCAGTCCCGGACAGGCCCGGCCTCGTCATTCGCGATCCCTTCCTTTACTCCGACGCGACCCTCATTGTTCCCCCCGCCCTCGCCCCCTGCCTTGAATTTTTCGACGGCGAGCACTCTACGCTCGATCTTCGCGCCTATCTCGTCCGCGCCACCGGCCAACTCGATGTCGGCCAGCTAGAGCAGCACCTCATCGACACGTTGAGCTCCGCCGGATTCCTTGAAGACGACGCGTTCCTCCAGCGCAAGGAAGCCGCTGAGAAAGCCTTTGCCGAGGCGCCCATTCGCGAGCCCGCCCACGCCGGCTCTGGCTACCCCGACGAGAAATCCGAACTCGTCAGCACCTTGAACGAGTACCTCGGTGACGCCAGACCGGACTCCCAGCCGTCGCCGATCGCGATCGCGGCACCTCACGTCAGCCCCTTCGGCGGCGTCGACGCCTACCGCGCCGCCTATTCGTCCCTCTCGCCCTCCGATGCCGATCGAACCTTCGTGGTCCTCGGCACCTCGCACTATGGCCAGCCCGACCGCCTCGGCCTAACCCGAAAACCGTTCGTCACACCCTTCGGCGAAACCATCCCCGACACGCGCCTCATTGACGAACTCCTGGCCAAATCCGGTGACGCCGCCGCCATGGAGGACTACTGCCACTCGGTCGAGCACTCTATCGAGTTTCAAATCGTCTTCCTGCAGCACCTGTTCGGTCCCAACATCCGCGTCGTGCCGATACTGTGCGGCTCCTACGCCACCAGCATCTATAAAGGCGGCCCTCCCGAAGCAAACGAACATGTCAACCGCATGCTCGGCGCGCTCGGCGAGATTGCCGCCCGCGAGGGCAACCGCCTCCTTTGGGTGCTCGGCATCGATATGGCCCACATGGGACGCCGCTATGGCGATCCCTTCACCGCCCTGGCCCATCGCGACGAAATGTCAGAGGTCGCGCGCCGCGACCGCCTCCGCATGGAGTGCATGGAAGCGGGTGACGCCCGCGGCTTCTGGGACCTGGTCCAGGAGAGTCGCGACGACCTGAAGTGGTGCGGCTCCGCTCCCGTTTATACCTTTCTGAAAGCTGTCCCCCAGGCTCGCGGCGAGCTTCTCCATTACCAGCAATGGAATATCGACGACCAGAGCGTCGTCAGCTTCGCCGGCATGCGTTTTCATTCACACTAAGCTCCGTTCCGGACGATGAGATCCCTCAAGGGAACTGCCGTGATTTCGATCCGCAAATCCGTGAGTGATCTTGACCGCCTGGATGAGATGCGGAAGCGCGACGAAATCACCAACCGGATCCTCGATTGCTACGCCCTGGCGATTCAGTCCGCCGCCCATTACGCCGTGGACGTCGACCCTCTTCTCGCCGCCGAACATCGCGCCAGGCTCCAGACGCTGGAGGACAAGGCCCGCGCAGTCGCCTCCGAGGCCCAGTTGCGCGACGTCCAGTCGTCCCTTCGCGGGGAACTCCGCGATTATCGCGAAAGAAACGCGGAGGTGCTCAAGAAAATTCATCAGGAGCTGGAAAACGCCGCGGCCGCCATGATGATTTTCGCTGACACTGTCGCCGCCAACGGCACCAATCACGAGCACGAAGTGAACGCCCAGCTCCGCCGCCTGGAATCAACCTCGCACGGCACCCACATTGAGGAAATGCGCGCAGGCATCGGCGCCGCCATCGAGAACATCCAGTCCAGCATCCAGCAGATGCAGCGCGGCAATCAGCTGATCGTTTCCCAGCTGCAGGATGAAATCCGCATCCTCCACCAGCAGATCGACGCGGAGCGCAAGGCTCTCTGTACCGATCGAGCCTCCGGCGCCTGGAACCGCCAGAAAATGGAGCAGCACATCGACAATCTGCTCGGCCAGAACCAGCCCTTCTGCCTGCTTCTCGTCTGGGTGCGGAATTACAAGCGTTTGGAAAGCCAGTTTTCACGGAACGTCCTCGAAAACACACTCAAGGCTCTGTTCACGCGCCTCGCCGCCATCGCCGGACACGAGGCCGTCATCGGACGCTGGCGCGAGGATCAGTTCGTCGCCGTGCTGGACCTGATTCCCGGCCACGCAATCTCCCTTACGGCCGAGGTCAACCGCAAGCTCTCCGGCGGCTACTCCGTCCAGGAAAACGGACTCGCCCAGAAGGTCGCCGTGCAGGCGGTGGCCGGCGTTGTCGATCGCCTCCGCGGCGTCGATGGCGGCAAATTCCGCGAAAAACTCGACCAGTTATCTATCGCCATCTCCGGCGCGTAGCTTCTGCCGCGCCGCGCCCGCGTATTACAATAAGGAAAACGCGCGTGCGCATCACCATCTCCAAAGAAAACTACCTCAAAGCCATTGCCGAGGCTCAAGGGGAGGGCGAGACCGTCATCGCCGCCACCCTAGCCCGATGGCTGAAGGTGTCCGCACCCGCCGTCACCATGGCCATCCGCCGCCTCAAGCGCGACGGCCTCATTCATGTGTCCGCCGACGGCGAAATCACCCTCCGCAAGGAAGGCCGCGAAATCGCCGACCGCGTCCTCCAGCGCCATCACTTGATCGAGCGCATGCTCACCGAGATTTTCGGGATGGAGTGGTACAAAGTCCACGAAGAAGCCGAGCAGTTGGAGCACGCCGTCTCCGCCGACTTCGAGCGCCGCCTTGTCGAAAAGCTAGGCCAGAGCAGCCCCTGCCCGCACGGCAACCAGGCCGGCGTCGACAAGCCGCAGGATCGCCGCCATCGCGGCTGGAAGCCTCTTGATGAATTGAAAACCGGAGCCACCGCCAAGGTCATGAGCGTCTTCGAGCGCGACCGATCGCTCCTCGAATACCTCGACGGCCTCGGCATCCGCCCGTCCGCAGAGCTCGAAATGCTCACCCGCAACTACGACGACACGCTCAGCCTGAAGGTCGCCGGAAAGCCGGTGCAGCTAGGCGCCGCCGCAGCATCCAAAGTCTGGGTCTGCTAACCGAGCACCCTCGAATAGCCTCGCCCGCATGACCGTGCCCGAAGCCAAGCAGGGCGGCAATTCGTAACCTCCGAAACACTACAACCCCTGGCGTAAGCCCAGGGGAAAAATAAACGAAAAAAGGGAAAGCCCCTGGCTTGAGCCTGGGGCCTGTCCTATCCGTCAGCGAGCAGGCGCCCAGCTCATATCGGCGCGATAGCGGAAGATATCAAGTTCCCGCAGCGTCGTCAGCGCAGTCAACTTGGCAACCATCTTGTTATAGGCATCCGCGCCCATCGAATCGCGGAGGGGATTCTTTCCCGCGTCTGCCCAATTCGCGATGCGCGTGCTCAAATAAAACTCGTTTGTCGGCGCTCCGAAGCGGACCTGGCGCACGGTGAGCGTCAATCCAGCTTTCTTGTAAGCCGGCAGCAGTTCATTCTTGACGATGGCCATCCACTCGTCCACCTTGTCCGGACGGATGCGTGTTCTGGCGATGCGCAACAGAGTCGGCGGCTCCGTAACGGCGGCCGTGCTGAGGTCGGGCAGAAGTTCGGTGACGAGGCTTGTGATCGATTCAAAGCAGGCCTGAATTCGCGCGTTAATGCGGGCCAGATCAGCGTTACTCACCGTAACGGGGGGAACGTCCATGGCGGCCCAATCGGGGTAGTTCTGCACGAGGCGGTACCGGGTCGCGCCGGTGAGAGCTTGGTACTGAATCCGCGCTGTTGCTCCCTGCACCTTGGAGTACACTGCGTTGTAGTCCTTCACTGCGGCCACGAAATCCGCGATTTTATCCGGCTTCACCATCACCGTGGAGGTTCGGGAAATTGGCATCCGCGGCTGAGCCCAGGCGGTGGCGAATGACAGGGGAACCAGAAGAGCAAGAACTGCGCGACTGGTGAGATTTGGAAGGTTCATCTTCATGTTGTCTCCTTATTGGCAAGAGCCACCGCGGACGCGCGTCAGACGGCCGCTGGAATCGACCGGATTCCGATTGTACTTTCCAGATCCGCAGAGTTTACCCGGGACTTCCGTGTCGGGTCCCCGGCTCCGTGCGATTATACACCCTACCTTCTTAAAATGTGCGTCTTCCATGAGCGGGCTGATCTTGTCGACGGCCTCCGCCATCTTATCCCTCACTCCCCCAACAAATCCCCCAACCGGTCGAGCTTCTTCTCCCACTCCGGCCGCCGATCCTTGGCCCATTTTTCCAGCGCCGCGAACCCCGCCGCCTCGATCCGGCACGTCCGCACACGCCCCGATTTTTCGGTGCGCACCAGTCCCGCTTCTTCGAGCACCTGCAGATGCTGCACCACCGCCGTCAGCGTCATGTCGAAAGGCTCCGCCAGCCGCGAGACCGACATCGGCCCTTCGCCGAGCCTCTCCACCATCGCCCTCCGCGTCGGATCTCCCAGCGCGTGAAGCACGCCACCGATGTCGACTTCAGGCATTACCCAGCGCGTCCGCAAGTTTCCCCAGGATCGTGCGCCAACCCTCTTCCCGTATCTTCGGCCCATCCGAGCCCTCGAAAAACGCCCCCTGATGCGTCAGGATCAGGTCCGTCCCCTTCTCGCCCTTCAGCAGCTCGATTGTGATCAAAGCCGATGAGATATTCCTCCCGCCCAGGCTCATGGTCTGCGCCATCACTATCCGCCGGTTCGTCACGATGTCCTGATAAATCGCCTCCGCCATCAGGATTACGCCCGGAAATAAAGACTTGTCATTGAACCGCGAAACCGTCTTTTCCATGCCTCCCGGGCGAAATTCCATCTCAAACGATTCCACGTCGTGCTGCTCTCCCACCGGATACCAGCGCCGCTTCTTCTCCGGATCGGATAAGGCGGCGAAAACCTCCTGCGGCGGTTTCGGATAGTTCCGCTCAATAACAAATGTGTTGTGAAGGACGGTTGTTTTTTCCATAGTGAAGTTCCTACTTCAGTATCATAGAGACACCGCCGATTGTCAAGCATAAACTTCAGTATTTTATTGTTGGACTCCATCCTTGATATGGCATGCTGACATGACGGTTCTTGGCCCGCGTTTACGCAGTGCGGTGCAGAGCCCCTGGAGGATTCGCCCACGATCTACCAAAATGTCCGGCTTTTCTGTTCCTCATGATCGCAACCGCGCGCTGCGCGGCCCCCGCGATCACCACCGGAGGCGTCGTCAGCGCCTCTGGCTATCAAACCACGCTCGCGCCGGATTCCGTCTTCGTGATCTTTGGCAGCGCGATGGGGCCTGCCGCGATCGCCACGCCGAATTGTCCCGCGACGCTTGCCGGCACCTCCGTCACCTTCATGCCCGCTGGAGGAGGCGCGGCCAGCTCCGCCGGCATGGTTTATACCGTCGCCGGCCAGGTGGCCGGATTTCTTCCCTCCTCCGCCACTCCAGGCACCTGTATAACATCCCTCTACAACCCCTTAAAATACTCGACCGTAGCCGTCAGCCCTTCCTCCAACCCGACCTTCGGCTCCCATCCGAGCACTTTCTTTGCCTTCGCAATGTCCGGCTGCCTCTTCTTCGGATCATCCTGCGGCAATGGCTGGAACGCGATCTTTCCGTTCACGCCCATCAGCCGTTTGATCCGCTGGGCAAACTCGAGAATCGTCATCTCCGCCGGATTGCCGAGGTTCACCGGATACCGCTCCTCGGATTTGCTCAGCCGCACCAACCCGTCGACCAGGTCTGTCACATAGCAAAAGCTGCGCGTCTGCGATCCGTCGCCGAAAATCGTCATCGGCTCGCCCTTGAGCGCCTGATCGATGAACGCCGGCACCACGCGCCCGTCGTTTAAAGCCATCCTCGGCCCGTAGGTATTGAAAATCCGCGCGATGTTCGTGCGCACGCCGTATTCGCGATGATACGCCATCGTCATCGCCTCGGCGTACCGCTTGCTCTCGTCGTAGCAGGACCGCGGACCAACCGGATTCACATTGCCCCAATACGTCTCCACCTGCGGGTGGACCAGCGGATCGCCATAGCACTCCGAAGTCGATGTCAGCAGGAACCGCGCACCGTCCCAACGCGCTACTTCCAGCATGTTGCGCGTCGCCGTCGATCCGCTTTCGAGCGTCTCAATCGGATGCGTCAGGTAGGCTAGCGGGCTTGCCAGTGACGCCAAGTGCCACACGTGGTCGAACTTGCCCTCCACCGTCACCGTCTTGCTCACATCGCATTCGACAAATCGGAATCGAGGATGCCCCTCCAGGTGCTTCAGGTTTCTTAGCGATCCGGTGATCAGATTATCCAGCCCAACGACGCTTTCTCCCTCCGCCAGCAAGCGGTCGCAGAGGTGGGAGCCGATAAACCCCGCCGCCCCCGAAATTAAATGCTGCAATGATCCTCCCGAAAAAAGACGTACAAAATGGGACAGATCGGTCTGTCCCTTTTTGTGCACCCACTCATTTGTCTTATTCTACAGTAGATGCCCGCTCCATCCCACGTCGAAATCGCCATCTTTTTGATTCTGCTTGCTGCCTCCGCCTACGGATTCTGGTTCCGTTTCGGCAAGGTCGTCCGCACCATCCGAGCCGCCAAGCCCGATCCCGCCTTCTCTCTTCAGCCCATCGGCAAGCGCGTTTGGGACTTCTTCCTGGAAGTCCTGCTCCAAAAAAAAGTCATCGAGCAGCGCCCTCTCCCCGGCATCGCGCACGCTTTCGTCTTTTGGGGATTCTGCGTCTTCGCTCTGGTGACGCTCAACCATATCGCCACCGGCGTCGGATTCCCGTTTCTCTCGCGCGACGGCTGGTTTGGCCGCGTTTATTTCGCCTGGGCCGGGGTCTTCGCCGTGTGCGTAGCGGTCTCAATTGCCGGCCTCTTCATCCGGCGCTTCTTCGTGCGGCCGATCTGGCTCGGCGGCAACGTGAGTTGGGAGTCCGGCGTCATCGCCTTTCTGATTTTCAACCTGATGATCACGTATCTGGCCACGTTCTGGATGGATACGAAGCTCATCTGGTGGGCGCACACGCTCACCCTGCTCGTATTCATGCCCCTGATCCCCCACACCAAGCACCTGCACCTGGTGCTGAGCCCGGCCACCGTCTTTCTTTCCCGAGGCGAATTCTCGAAAATCCCGCCGCTCGTCGGCGACGAGGATTTCGGGCTCGATAGCGGCAAGGACCTGACGAAACTTGTCGCCCTTCAGGCCTATTCGTGCGTCGAATGCGGACGCTGCACCGAGCATTGTCCCGCCTACAACACCAAGAAGGCGCTGAACCCCAAGGAAATCGCGCTCGGCGTGCGCCGCTACCTCAATGAATTCGGGCCGATCAGCGAAGAGCCTCTGCTCGGCAGGCACATCTCGCAGGAAGCGGCGTTTCAATGCACCACCTGCGGCTCCTGCGAATTTCAATGTCCCGTCGGCATCGAGCACTTGCCCATTATCATTGGCCTCCGCCGCGGCGCGGTCAACACCGGCAAGTGGGAGGACGATTACGGCACCAAGCTGTTCCTCAACCTGGAGCGCAACGGCAATGCGCTCGGCTTCTCCTCCACCGAACGCCAGAAATTCATCGACAAACAACAGTTCCCGATCTTTGACGGCACGCAGGAATATTGCCTCTGGCTCGGCTGCATGGGCGGATACGATCCGCAGGGCCGCGAAATCGTCACCTCCTTCGCGCAGGTGATGACCTACCTCGGCGCAACTTACGGCGTGTTGAAGAAAGAAAAATGCACCGGCGACCCGGCGCGCCGCCTCGGAAACGATCTGGTGTTCCAGCAGCTGGCCGAGCAAAATCTGGAGACGCTCTCCCAATCGAAGGTCAAAAAGATCGTCACCATTTGCCCGCACTGCGTCCGCACGATTTCCAAGGATTGGGCCGAATACGGTGTCGCGCCGGAGATCGAGCATCACAGCGAATTCATGGCCCGATACAAAGACAAATTGCCGCAGGCCGGCGACGGCAGGAAGATCGTCTATCATGACCCCTGCTACTTAGGCCGATACCGAGGCAGCTACGATCAGCCTCGCGAAGTGCTGGCAAAATCCGGCACGGTCGTCGAGCCCGAGCGCTCCCGCGAGCGCAGCTTCTGTTGCGGAGCCGGCGGCGGCCTCGCCTTCCTCGGCGAAGAGCACGGCGACCGCGTGAGCCACACCCGCGCCAAGGAACTGGTCGCCACCGGAGCCGAGATCGTCGGTGCAGCCTGCCCCTTCTGCAACACCATGTTCCGCGATGCTCTAGCCGCCGTTTCGGATGCGCCGCCGAAGCTCTTCGACATCGCTCAGTTGGCCGCGGCATCGCTGCCAAGAAAGGAATAGGATTAACGGACACTTCCATTCGCTCGGGGGGCGTCAGCCCGCACCACAAGGCCTATTTGAACGTTGTGGCGGAGGCGATGCCGATTTCTCCCACCGCCAGACCGATGTCGATGCCCCTCGCGGAGAGGGGAAGGTACGTGTCGTTCTGAAGTTGGGTGCTGCCCTTGCCAGAGGGGAGGGCGGACAGAATGTACGGCGGCACGGTGAACTTTCCGTCGGCCACGGGGGCCCAGCAGACAAAGGCCACTTCGCCGGCCGTGTTGGTGGGGGAGGCAGGCGTGGCGATGAATCCGGTGATCAAAACCCAACTGTTCGGATTTCCGCCAGTCCAGTTCGCCGTGAACCCCTGCGTGCGGTCGATAGAAGCGGCGGCGGCCCGATTCGTCCAGCTAAAGAGAGGATTCGTGAAGGTGAGGCTCGACGTGAAAGTATCGACGTCCGCTCCACCAAGACCCGTGAAAGTGAAGGTTCCGCCCGACTGGGGAATCGCCCCGGAGGTCAGGTTGGAATAATAGGCGCCTTTGATTCCAGGCTGCATGGCCATCGACAGCGCGAGTCCGTTGGGGCCGGCCAGGTTGACACCCCCGGGATCGAGACCGGTGATGGCTCCGGCTGAAGGCGGAACGCCGTATTTCACGATACAACCGCCCGGCGATACCGAGTTGGTGGGTCCGAAGACGCCGGTGTAGGATTCGAACGCGGCATCGGTGCTAGTGCTGACCACATTCGTTGTGCTGGTGCTTTGGGTGATGGCGACCAGTCCGGTACGGAGAGTCTGCTGGCCCGGAGGGGCGATCTGGTTGCCGTAGAGTCCGTTGACGGGGTCGTAGCACGGGCCGCCGCCCGGGTTGATGGGGAGAGTCGCGAGGTTACTGAGCAGCCCTCCGGAGACTGCAGCGAGCGAAACCCAGCAGCCGGAGGGCGCATCGGCCGGGATGGTGACATTGATCTGATTGACGCCAGGGTAGCCGGCCGAGCCTTGATAGAGAATCGTGGCCTGAATGCCGCCGATATAGATTTGCAGCGATGTGTTGACGGAATGGGGCGCTGAAGTGTAGGTCGTATCGCTATCGCCGGTGTCGGCGCCGAGGCCGGTGGCCCAGAGCACGATGTTTTGCCCGGGGGCGCCGGAGTTGTTGTAGGTGAGAACGCCGTAGCTGACGGCGTCGGTGGCGACTCCGGAATTGGTGTAATAGGTATTGATGCCGAGCGCCGTGGGTACTACCGCGAAGGAGAAGGCATTACTGGCGACACCGTTATAGGTGACCGTGAGGGTTGCCGATCCGATAGGCGTTGCGGCGGGCAGCACGGCGGCGATCTGGCCGGGACTGGTGTAGTAAATGGCCGGTTGCGTCGTGACGCCACCGGCAGTGACGGAGATGCTGGCTCCGTTCAGGGCGAGAGGGAGCCCTTTCGTGCTGTCCTGGAGGGTGGGCACGCCCGGGTCAGCCAGGCCCGATCCAATGACGATGAAGATACTGCTGGGAGCGATGCCGGAGTTCGGAAGACCCCCGGGAATCAGGCTGGAGTTGTTGACAACAGCGGTGATGGTGGGCGGTCCGGCATTGCCCGATCCAGGCCCGGCGGCGACGCCGAAGGTCGTGAACTGGAGGGTGATCGTCGTCGAACTCGTGGCTGTCACGATGATCTTAGCCCAATGGCCGCCGTTGGTGTGCACGCCGATGACGTCGCCTACATTGAGTTTGCTGGGGGGAATCGTTGCGTTGGAATAGCCAGGGAGGCTGGAGACGACGATCACCGAGATGGTCCCAAATTGAGCGAGGGGCCAGTTGCTATAGATGTGGAGCGCTGTCGCCGTTCCTTGCGGGGTGATGCCGGAGGCGGTCCACTGAATGTCTCCACCGGAGGTGCCGACGACTCCAGTTTCAAGGTTGATGGTGTTGCCGGCGGTGAGGAGGTTGGTCTGATTGAGGTCCGCCAATAGGATAGCCGGGAAGAACAGGGCAGGGAGAAAGCGCACGTACATCAATTTGGGACCTCCGATTGCGGCAAATTACCCGGAATTTCGATTTTGGCTTCCGAACTCTTCACAGTGTATCCCAAGTCGCCTCGGTTGCGACCAAGTTCTTGCAGCGCATCGGTGGAAGCTTTAGGTCGTCGGGACTGATTGTGGCTTACGGGCGCCGATCACCGGTGGAAGCCGGACAGTTTACCTGCCCGACGCGAAGCTTTATTCCTCCCCTTTCCAAACACATCCACGCTTCATTCCAAACACACGCTCGAGTTCCTCCCTTACCGTATGGGCAAGGAGTTCAAGCGCTCTTCCAACGGAGAGCTGAATCGACCAGGAGGGGCTGCCTAGGGAACTGCTCCGAGGGTCTGCGCGCGTTGGACGTGACGTCGGACGATACTGGGCCCCTCGCCGTTGCGGGCTGAAGAAACGGACTTCGAGCGGGATCGAAGTAAAACTCCATGCTAAAGGGCCGGCCCGATAAATTCGTTCTTTGCAATTTCTAATGCTTCGGCACTTCCCAATGCGGCGCCGGGAACGGCAGCGTGTCCGGATTCACCCGCACCGGCGTGGAGAACTTCATGGAATGCTTCTCCCCGCTGGGGAACGTCAGTTCGATAAAGTACGCCGTGTATCCTTTTTCCGGCTTCGGAACATTGCCCACGAACACGCCATCCTTCTGCTCGGCCAACACAGTCGACTTATACGCCGGCCCGATCGACATCAAGCGGAAATCCCTCTTTTCCGAGTTCGTCGCTGCCCACAGTTTTACCTCCGTCGGTTTGTTAACCGTGGTCACCTTGATCGACCCGTCTTTTTCGAAACTCCAATAGAACTTTGGCCGCTCCCTCTTGTTCAAGAACGCGTCGTAAAACCCGATCAACCCCATAACAGCATCGGAATTGCGCAGCGAATGATCCGCGTTCTGCACGTACCGGATGTATTTTTCGCCCTTCAGATCGTCGAAATAAAACCGCGACGAATCCGGCAGGAAATACTGGTCGCCCGCCGCATTCACAATGTACTTCGGCATCGTCAGCCGGTCCCTGTATTCGTAGGGCTCCTCGATCTTCATCAGCGCTTTGTACTGCGGAGTCCCTTCCCACTTCATGATCTCCAGGTCTTCGTAATCCTTGATCGCGGGCGAATAAAACCCATACGCCCGGTAGTGATGCTCGAACGACTTTTCGCTGTTCAACATATCGATCACCATCGGCGCGATCGCCACCACTCGTTTATCCACTGCTGCCGTGGTCCAGGTGGTCCACCCGCGCTTCGAGCCGCCCGCCACCATGAAGTTGTCGACCTGCACCTTGCCGCCCGCCTCGCTCTTCAGGAATTCCTGCACCGAATCCATCGCGCGCACCGCGCTCTTGGTCATCGGCAGACGCGCCGGCCACAGCTCATTGCCGGTGCGGAGGAACTTGTCCCATGTGTAGGCGATAAACTCGTCCTCCACCATGTCTTTCTTCTTCGCGTCGGGGAAAGTCAGAGGCTGATTCGGGACCATCCTTAACTCCGCCACCACGCTATTGGTGGACAGCGCGATCTGCGTCACCATTGGATCGGCTTTCTGCGGTGCGGTGCCGCGGTTGGCGCCGCCCGTGATGTACAGGAATCCCGTGTTGAATTTCACCGTGGAGGGCACCACAACGGTGACCCAATGCTTCCACACCGTGCGATCCGGCTCCACCGGAGGCTTCCAGGTCTGCGACGTCAGATCGATTACATACGCCTTATACCCCTCGCCTGAGATCGTATTGGCCAGTTCCCAGTGATACGTCGGATCGGGTGCGTGAACATAGCGATCCAAAGCGGTTTCCTTGGACTGAGCGGCCAGAGCTATGGAGGAAAGAATGAAAACGGCGATGCGACTGAGCATGGGACCTAATATAACCTAAGAGGGTTCTACCGCCAAAACTCGGGTAAAACCCACCCTCGGACTCCTACCCTAAACGACCGATGGACCCTTTGATGCAGACGCTCCCGCGATTGGTCCGCTTCTGCCTTGGCGTGGAAGCGCTGGGGCTGCTCGGCAGCATCTCGCTTTTTTTCTCAGTCCTGGCAAGCTTGCGTTCCTGGGCGCCGGGTGAAGATGACACCTCTGCTGGATCGCCTCTGCTCATGCTCGCGGTGCCTTTGCTCGTTACCTTGATCAACGCCGTTCCCGCGATGGCCTGGTGGACGCTGCGGACGAGCAAGAGCTCAGCGCGAGCCTGGACGGTCGCGGCGAGCTTTGTCAACCTGCTGATTCTTGTCTTCGGCGTCCGGATGACTCTACTCACGCGAACCAGCCAGCTGCTTCCCGTTTACTGCCTGTGCGGAGCCGTTGGCGTCATGGGGCTGATCGCGTTTTGGCGCAACGACGCCCCGCCCCGGAAGATCCCGAACAAGCACATCCGCCATCCCGGCGACGGCACCAGCAGGCTGAACGAGTACATGGCAACCGCCGTCTCCATTGGCCTCATCGGACTGGCGCTGCAGTGGGAAAGCGGCTGGGCCTCACACCACGGCCTCCCCTTCCCCTCCCTGGTTCCATTCTTGATCGTGATCGAACTGGCGCTTGTGATATCGACGCTCTGCCACGAACTCGGCCACATGGCCGCAGGCTGGGCTTCCTCCATGACCCTCCGCTCCTTCCAAGCCGGACCGTTTCGCTTTTCCCTCCTCGGCGGAAAATGGCAAATCCAGGTTCAGCCGCGCAAGCTATACGGGGGCGCCTCCGGGATGGTGCCGACAACCCTAAAGCGCCTCCGAAGCAACCTCGCCGTCTTTATCTTGGGCGGACCTGTGGCGTCGCTCCTGGTGGGAGCCGCCTGCCTCATTGCGATGCTCACTGCTCCCGGCCGCGGCTGGCAAACGTACTGGATGTTTTGGGCGATGATGGCCAATTTTTCCCTGACCGGATTCCTCGCCAACATGATTCCTCAAAAAGCCGGCGGCACTTATTCCGACGGCGCGCAGTTCTACCAAATCGTTTCCGACGGGCCCTTCGCGCGCGCGCATCTGGCTCTGGCCATGGTCAGCACCAGCCTTGTCACTCCCCTGCGGCCGCGCGATTATGATCAGGCCGTCCTCGCTGCCGCCGCCGCGTCCGTCTTCGACGGCGAGCGTGCTCTCCTGTTGCGCCTGTTCTCCTGCCAGCACTATCTGGACTGCGGCTGGATTCCGGAGGCGCTCGCTTGCCTGGAGGAAGCCGAGTCGCTCTACGAGCGCAGCACCTTCTACAACCCAGCCGAAATTTGCGCAGAGTTCCTGTTCGTCAACGCCTTCTACAAGCGCGACAGCGCCGCCGCCGCCCTCTGGAGTGAGCGCCTCCAATCCATCCCGAAGCTCGAAAAAGACGCCGGCTACTGGCGCGGGCACGCTGCGCTGATTCTGCTCAACGGCGACCGCGAGGCCGCCCGTGACGCCTGGAGCAAGGGGTTCGTGCTGGCTCGCGATCTTCCTCCCTGCGGCGCCTACGACTACACGCGCTCCTGCTTCGAACGACTGCGCGAGGCGTTGGAACATCCCGACCGCCTTCAAGCGCTCACCGCGGCGCTCGAAACGAGAGTCACCGCGGGCGCGGACAGCTGACCTTCACCAGGAGCCCGTCTTCTTGCCGAACCACCAGATCACGCCCATCGTGGCCGTGGTCTGATGCTTGCCCAGCAGGTTCAGCGTATCGGTGAGGAAATACGGATAATTGGACACGTCGCGCCTCCATTCGATGCGCGCGATAAATCCCGCCGCGACTTTGTACTCGGTAGTGAGCGTGACTTCCTTGAGTTGCTGCCAAACGCCCGTGTAGAGCCCTCCGTGATCGGATAGATATTCGCCGCGCGCCGCGAGCGCGAATTTCGGCGTCAGCTGATAGCGCGCATACAGCGCTCCGCCGACCGTATGGAAAGGCGCGGAGTTTACCTCGTCGCGCTGAATCACATCGTCCGCTTCAGCCGCAAGCGTCCAGCGATCCGTCGGCGTCCATGTTGCGTAGCTATCGAAGATATGCGTCTTGCCTTTGGGCGGATTCACGATGGGCGAGAATGATACGCCTTGGTTCGTCGGCAGGCCTGGCGGGCTGGTGTAGGGATAATACACCACGTCGGGATGCTCCTGACCGAGGTAATAGTTCACGGTCCAGGAAACCGTCTTCCGGGGCTGCAGGGCGAAGCCGAACAGTTCATCCTTGAAACCGTTGAAAGCTTCGGTCTGCTGCGTGCCGTTGTCGAGCCAATAGTTCAGCGTCAGCGCGCTGTTCACTTTGTACGCTGCCCTCACGCCCATGTGATAAAAGGGCAGAAAGTCGAACCAGAACGACCGCGAATAGTTGATCTGATCCTTTGAATAGTTGCCTTCGAGGCCAATCGAACTGGACCATTTTCCAAAATCAACGGTAAGATGCGTGTTCGGCGCCCACGTCCCGTAGGCCTGGAAAACATTGCGGTAAATCTCAGGGCGGGGCTCATTCGCGGCATTGCCCTGCAGCGTCTGCGTGGCCTGGCCGAATTGAAGATCCAGCCGCGCGCCCCAATGCTTGCCGGCCGAAGCGTCAGCTGCGTTTTCAATGATTAGGTCCGCTTGATTCAGGCTGAAGCTGTTGCTCGAGACGTCGTAGGCGCGCAGCAGGTTGGTGCGCCCTATCGGTGAATTGAAGTTGTAAGCGTAGTAGCCGTCGACGGTGAAATTAATCGTTGTGTCCTGCCATAGCTCGGCGGCCGCGGATGGAGCGGGTGGAGAGGGCGCGGGTGTCGTCGCCGCGATCACGACCTCTTTCGGCGCTTCTCTGGCAGCGGGTAGCGCCGGTGGAGCCGAGCGCCTCTCTAAATCGTCGATCCTTGTCTGCAACTTCAACACTAAATCCCGCAGTTCCGACACCTGCCGGCTGAGATCGGCCGCGGATTCCTGTGCACTGCACAACGCCGCGGCCAGGAAGAAGAATAGAAGCCTGGTCATGGGCTAAGCATATCCCACGCGATATTCTAAAGGCATGCATTTTCAACGCGCCGCACTGGCGCTGCTTGTGGCCGCAGCCGCGTTGAGCGCAGCCAAGGCCGCCCCCAAGCCGAAGAAGGCCCCGCTGACGCCCGAGGAGCGCGCGGCGCAATCCATCCTCAAATCGATGAGCCTCCGCGACCGCGTGGCGCAGATGATCATCGGCACCTGCTACGGTGACGCGCCCGGCATGAAAACGCCCGAGTATCAGAAATACCGGCACTGGGTGAAGGACCTCCGCATCGGCGGACTCATCGTCGCCAATCGCATCGATCATGGCGCAATCCGCAACGCGGAGCCTCATGCCATGGCCCTCTTCCTGAATCAGATGCAAAAGCTCGCGAAGACGCCACTGCTGGTGGCCGCGGATCTGGAGCGCGGCGCATCGATGCGCGTCTCTGGAGGCGCGCAGTTCCCCTACAACATGGCTTATGGCGCGGGACGCGACCTGAACGCCGTGAAATACGAAGGGCTGGCGACCGCGCGCCAAGCTCGCGCCATCGGTATCCAATGGATTTTCGCGCCGGTGGCCGACGTCAACAACAATCCTGAGAATCCGGTGATCAATACGCGGAGCTTCGGCGAGAATGCGGAAGACGTGGCGCAGAACGTGGCGGCTTACATCGACGGCGCGCATTCGGATCCGAAAAATCGCGTACTTGTCACGGCCAAACATTTTCCCGGCCATGGCGACACGGCTACCGATAGCCATCTGGCGCTGCCCAGGGTGACCGCCGACAAAGATCGCCTGGAAGCGCTGGAGTTCGCGCCGTTCCGCGCGGCGATTGAGCACGGTGTCGATTCCATCATGACCGCGCACCTGGCCGTCCCCGCCCTGGAGCCGGAGGAAATCCCGGCGACCGTGTCCTCCAAGGTGCTCACTGGCGTACTTCGCGACGAGATGAAGTTCCAACACCTGATCGTCACCGACGCGATGGACATGCAGGGCCTGACGAAACTCTTTCCGCAAGGCGAGGCTTCGGTCCGCGCCATCGAAGCCGGAGCCGACGTTCTGCTGATGCCACTGAATCCCGAAACTGTGATTCACGCGGTGGTTTCGGCCGTGGAAGAAGGCCGCATCAAGCGCGCGCGCATCGACGAGAGCGCCCTTCGGATTCTTGCCGCCAAGGTTCGTGTCGGCATCAACAAGAAGAAACTGGTAGACCTGGACGAAATCAGCGATGTTTTCGAAAGCGAAGAAGACGTCGCACAGGCTCAACTCGCCTCGGACCGCGCCATTACGCTGGTGCGCAATGAACACGACCTGCTGCCGTTGCAGACCGTGTCGCCGTCGTGCCTGGTCGTTGTGACCGAGCGCCGCACCTCCACCTCTGGCCAGAGGATGGCCGATTCTTTCCACAAGTTTTCGCCGAAGTCGCCAGTATTCTTCGTTGACGCCTCGATGAACGCGGCAGCGCTGGAAGCAACCGTGGGCGATCCGCAAAAGTGCTCGGCGATTGTCGTAGCGGCGTTCTCCACCGTCGCCGCGAATCGTGGCACCGTCAGCTTGAGCGGCGAACTGACGCCGTTCATTGCAAAGCTGACCGAAGCTTCTGTTCCCGTAGCGATCATCGCCATGGGCAATCCATATCTGTTGACGGCATTTCCGAAGACGGCAGCCTATTTGGCTTCGTTTTCGAGCACGCCTCCCTCGGAAGCCTCCGCGGTGAAGGCTCTGTTCGGCGAGATCCCGATCCTGGGGAAAATGCCGGTGACCATTCCCGGATTCGCGAAAATTGGCGACGGCATTCCGTTGCCCGTGCGCGCTCGTTAACATAAACGTATGGTGGAAATTTCTTGGCTTGGTCACGGAACGTATCAGTTCCGTCTTGAAACGGGTGAAGTGATTCTGGTCGACCCGTGGATCGAGGGCAATCCTTCGTATCCGGCGAGTCACAACATCGATCGCGTGGACACGATCCTGGTAACGCACGGGCACTTCGATCATATTCATAGCGTGCTGCCCCTGGCGCAGAAATTTTCGCCGCGGATCGTGGCGATATACGAAACCGCGTCCTGGCTGGAATCAAAGGGCGCGAAAAATACCATCGGCATGAACAAGGGCGGCACGGCGACGGTCGGTCCGCTGGCCGTCACCATGACCAACGCGGTGCATAGCTGCGGCATCCTGGACGACGGAAAAATCATTTACGGGGGCGAAGCCGCCGGCTATGTGGTGCGCTTCCCGGATCGCCGCGCCGCTTACTGCGCCGGCGACACCAACGTCTTTTCCGACATGCAGCTGATCGAGCGCCTGTACCATCCGGAGCTGGCGTTTTTGCCAATCGGCGATTTTTATACCATGGGTCCGCGCGAAGCAGCGCTGGCCTGCCGAATGCTGGGCGCCAGGCGCATCGTGCCCCTGCACTTCGGGACCTTCCCCGCCCTCACCGGGCGCCCCGAACAACTGGCCGAACTGATCCGCGATCTGGCGGGTACTGAGGTTTGGGCGCTGACACCGGGCACGCCGGTTCAGTGGTAAAACAGCTCGCCATCGTCGCGATTGTCCTCGCGCTGCGCCTGCCGTTTCTCCATCAGGCAATTCAGGGCGACGACCTGTATTACTTGTACGGCGCGGAGCACGCGCAGATTGAGCCTCTGCATCCGGATCACGCCAGGTTTCTGTTCGAAGGGGATTTGGTGGACATGCGCGGCCACTCGCACGGTCCGTTGAATTCGTGGATCCTCGGCGCACTGCTGTGGACCCTCGGCGATGTGAAAGAAGTGCCGTTTCACGCAGCGTATTCGATCTTTTCGATCGTCGCCGCGCTGGCCATGTATTCGCTCGCGCGGCGGTTCTGCGAAAAGCCGTTCCTCGCCACGCTGCTGTTCATGGCCGTGCCCGCGTTCGTGGTGAATGGAAATTCGCTGGAGGCGGATCTGCCATTCCTGGCGCTCTGGATGCTAACGATGGCCTTGTTTGCGCAGGGATCGCGAGGGGCGTTGATCGGCTCAGCGGTGGCGGGGGCGCTGGCATCGCTCGACGCTTACCAAGCTGTGTTGCTGACGCCCATACTCGGGTTCTATTTGTGGCACAAGAAGAGCCGCGATGCGGTCGCGTGGGCCTCGGTTTTCGCGGCCCCAGCGGCGATTCTGGCGTGGAACCTGTTCGGACGCATGGGTGGCGGAGCGATGCCGGCCGCGGTGCTCGCCGGCTACATGCAGAAGTACGCCTTTCAGGCGCTTGCGCAGAAGTTGCGGAATGCCGGAGCGCTGATCGTCCATTCGGCGTGGATCGTGTCCCCGCTGCTGATTCGCGGGTCGCGATGGAATTGGGCGCTGGGCGCGGTTGCGGCGGCGGGCGGGGCGTTCTACGACCCAAGTCCAATGTTCTGGGCCTCGCTGGGGTTGGGCGTGGTTGCGCTCTCTTCGTGTTTTCCTGTGGGGCGGCCAATGTTGAAGGATCGGGTTTTCCTGCAAACCTGGGTGCTGATTTTCTTCGCAGGCGCGCTGGTGATTTTTTTTGCCGGCTCGGCGCGATACCTGCTGCCCATCGCCGCGCCGGTGGCGATGCTGGCGGCGGCACGGTGCGGTATCCCGATGCTCGGCCTTGGATTTGCGCTGCAGATGGCTCTGTCAGTGTGCCTGTCAGTCGTCAACTACCAAACCTGGGGCGCATACCGGCAGTTCGCCGAATCCCTTGCGCCGGAGGCCGCGCAAACGCGCGTCTGGGTGGATCACGATTGGGGTCTGCGCTACTATCTGGAGTCCGAAGGCGCGTTGGCTGTGCCGCGAGGCCAGACATTCGCCGCCGGCGACGTGGTAGTGTCGAGGACTGCGCATCCCAACGGGCAGTTGATCTCCTCTCTGGAAATTCGCCCTTCGATTCCGCTGCGGCTGTTCTCAATGAATCACAAGTCGGCGTATTCGCTGGCGTCGCAAGGGTTGTGGCCTTTCGAGATTTCCAGCGCCCCCGTCGATCGCGTGCGCGCGGAGCTGATCGGCGAGCGCAAGGCAGAGCTATCCTGGCTGACACCGAACGATCAGGCGCAGGTGTTGCGCGGCCTGTATCCGGACGGCTGGATGACCGGAGAAGCCACTGTGCTGTTGAAGCGCGCCGCGGGGCCTCTGCGCGCGGAGTTCTTCATTCACGAAAAGTCCACGGCTCGAACGGTGAAGTTGCTCGTCGATGGAAAGGTCGTCGCGGAGCAGACCTTCCCCGGGCCTGGTGCATACTCGTTATCGGCGCAAGTTCCCGGCTCGGACGCCGTCAACGTTTCGCTGACGGTTGATCGGACTTTTTCGGTCCCCGGCGATGGCCGCCAGCTCGGCATCCTGATTCAGGGAATCGGGTTCAAGCCGTAACGCTCGCTTCCACTCTGCCCACGCCATCGATGCGGCAGCCGACTCTATCGCCCTTTTTGATCCGCGCGCCCTTCGGGCATCCCGTAGAGATGAGGTCGCCCGGATACAGGGTCATGTACTGGCTGTGGAATCGAACCAGTTCATAGGGCGAGTGCCGCATGTGATTCACGAAATCGCGCGAGCAGACGCCTCCGTTGTGCTCCGTGATCACTTCCAGCCCGCCGACGTCCTGCACTTCATCCGCGGTGACGATCACCGGACCAAACGTGAAAAACGTGTCGATGCTCTTGGCGCGCGTCAGATACCGCGTGTTCTTGGCGAGAACGTCCAGCGCGGTTAAATCGAGCGTCGTCGTAAAGCCGAAGATCGCGCCGGGCGCTTCCTCAGCGGACAAAAAGCGGCACTTCCTGCCGATGATGACGCCGAGTTCGCCTTCGGCATCGACGTCATTCGAGACCTCCGGCGGTGGCAGCACGATATCGCCTCCGGGGCGGAACATGCAGGATGCCGGCTTCATGAAACTGCCCGGCTCCTCCGGCTGCACGGCGTTAATGTCTTCGGCGTGCGATTTATAATTCAATCCGATGCACCAGATCTTCGGCGGCACGTCGTAAGGCAGCTCCGGCTGGACGGTTTCGAGCGGAATGCCATCGCCGTCGGGCGGTTGCGGCAACGCGCCAGATTGAATGATGGACAGAAGATCCTGTTCCAGAGGGAGAAGGCGGCCGCCGCGCACGATTCCCGTTCGGACGCGGCCGTTATGGGAAAATCGCATCAGCTTCATACTGTTCTCGCGATATCGATCACGTCGCTGAAGACGCCGTAGGCGGTCTGCTCCACGCCAGGACTGAGTTCCACGGTGCCGACCTCGCCCATCAGATCCGTGTCGAGCAGCAGAATGTTCGACGTGCCGCGGATGCTGGCCAGAATATCGGTTTCCTCGAGCACTTCGCCGCGAACGCGCAGCTTGACGCCATCCCCCACAATCCGCGCGCGGGCCACCAGACGGATCGTCTTGCCCTGCTGCTTCAGCTCCATCAATTTTTCCGGAGTGAGCTTGCCGATGCCGCGCCGGTCCACATCGAGAGGCGTGACGTTCGCGCCCAGCAGCGCATTGGCCAGGGCGGCCGCCTTCGCTGCCGCATCCCAGCCATCGATATCGAACGTCGCGTCGGCCTCGGCGATGCCGATTTTCTGCGCGTCCTCGATGCCTTCGGCCAGCGTGCGGCCCTGGCGCAGCGCCTCGATCACGACGTTGGTCGTCGAATTGAGAATCCCTGTGAATCCGCGTACCTTGCAGCCGGGCAGGTTGGTGCGCACCAGGTTGAATACCGGCGCGCCGTCCATCACCGTGGATTCGAATCGGAACTCGACGCCCGCCACGCGAGCCTCGTGCATCAGGGCGGCGTAGGCATGCGCGATGGGACCTTTATTCGCGGTAACGACGTGCATCTGGCGGGCAAAGGCCGCTCGGATGTGTGAAATCGCCGGCTCGCCGGTTGAGGGATTCAAGGTAGTAATCTCAATCGCCACGTCCGGCTGCGCGCGATCCAGAAACTCCTCGATCGATCCGCTGCGGGAGCCCCAGTCAGGCTCCACGGGCAGCCCCCGCGGATCAAATGCGCTGCCATGGCGCAGCGTGTGAGCGGCCACGATGCGAAAGGGATAGACCTTCCGCTGCTTTTCCAAGACCCGGGCGAAGGCTCGCCCGACGTTGCCGTAACCGATGAGTGCTAGTTTCAGAAGTCGATCTTCTCCATTAAGGCGCTGAGATCCGATTCTAACGCAGCCTTCTTGCGCTTCAGGTCGCTCTGCTGATCGCGCAGCGCGGCGAGTTTCGTCTCGGTCGAGGCAAGCTGCGTCGAATACTGCTGCACCAGTTCCTGTTGATTGCGGACGTTGTTCAGGCTCTGGATGTTGGCGCGGAGCCGCGTTTCATCCTGCGTCAGATCGGAGATCGAGCTAGTGGCCGCATTCAGTGCCGCGTCGTTGGCGGCGATCTCGCGCTTCTTCGCCGCGATCTGCTCCAATTGGCGCTTGCCATTGGCGCTGAGCGCCTTGTTCTCGAGCCACACGGAGATGGTATCCGGCGTCATGCTGCTCACCGAGTTGGTCTGATCGTAGACGCGCTCCTGGCGCAGCACGAACGTCTGCGTGGCGTTGGCCGAAAGCTTCACTTCGAACCTGTTCGTATTGGCCGTGGTCTCCGTGGCCTTGGCCGGTTCCAGCAGTTTGTAGGCGGGAAGCTGCGGCTCCTCAATGACCAGCGTCTTGGCCTTGGCGTCGACGTTCTTGATCGTGAAGGTCTTCACTTCCTCAACGGCGTATTTCGTGGTGAGCATTCCGTGGCTGAAGTGAATTTCGCGGACGACGTTCTTGGACGAATCGAATTTGGTGGTGATGCGCGTCCCGAGGTCGACTCCATAGCTGATCAGTCGCTTGTCGCCCGCCTTCACGGTTTCCACCAGCGCCTCGCCGGCGTAGGTGCCTTCGTCGTATACGGTGATCGGTCCGCCGTCGAGCGTTTTTCCGCTGGAGTTGGTCAGTTCCGCGGCGTTCTGCGGATTCACGCCGAAGGCTTCCTGATAAATGAGCAATTTTCGCGCGCCGAGCTTCTGCTGCAGGAACGGCAGCATGGCGGACTCGCCTTTTTTCACGGTGACGGGCGAGGAGAAGCTGTATTCAAACAGGTCGCCCGCATCGCGGCTGGAGGCAGTGGAGATGGTGGAGGCGGACGCTTCGGTTTGGAACTGGATCAAATCCTTAGCCATCGCTCCGGTGGGAAGGCGACCTGCCGCAGCCGCGTTGCTGCTCTTCGCGCGATAAGAGGCCGCTGGCGGAGCAGGTGCCGCAGCCAAAGCCTCCTGGACGCCCATCGTTCCTCCAAACACCTGCGGAGCAGCAGCCAGATTATCCGCCAGCTCCGCCGTCGGACGCATCACGTACTTCGGCGCGTACAACTGCGTGATGAACGAAATCGGACGGCCGGACACCACCGAAAGGCGCACGTTACTCCAATCCTCGCCCGAGGTGTTGTCGACGATCGCCCAGCCTTCAAGCGTCGGTTCGCCCTGCGGCGCGAACAGCAGACGGTAGCTCGACTTCCAAACCGGCGCGGGCGTCATATAACTGGCGACGAGCTCGCGCGCGGTCGCACCTATCGAGTCGATATACACGCTGCGGCGGTCCTTCGAACGAGCCTGGCTAACGACGGTGAGATAATCCTTCAACAACCCCTGCAATTTGGTGTCGGCGAACTTGATGGAACTCGACGCGGCCAGGTCGAACGTGCGCATCTCGCCAGCGTCGGTGAGCAGCGTGACGGTCTCATGGCCGGCCGACTTATCTTCGCCTTTCATCAGCCGCGCCCCGACAATGACGCCCGCCACCGTCTCCGCGCCGAGCTTCATGTCTACCCGCGCGCCCTTCATTTGATCGAGAAACGTCGAAAGAGGATTGCCCGAGCCGACCTGGAACGGAAAATCCTTCAGGCGCTCTTCCAAGGGCTCGCTGGCGTCGTAGCGGACGCCGCCGATCTTGCCGCCGGAGCGGTCTGTGATCGTCAACGACTTCAAAACGTCGTTCATGTCGTCGGCCTTGAAGTCAATGCGAGCGGTGTCGCCAGGGGCGAGGCTGCCGGCCCTCTCGAAGAAGCCGACGCCGTGCTTATATAGGATCACCTCGCGGATGGGCAGGTCGGCAGCGAATATTGTACCGGCCACGGTCAGGGAAAGAAGGAATCGCATTTCGAATCACCTCGCTAATACGGACATGTCGCGCCGGGCGGGATCCTTTCACGGCTCGACGTACTAGAACTATTGTTAGCTTGACACGAACCTCCGGCACGCGTCAGACTCAGAAGTGGCGTACTTCCAAGGGAATCGGAGAAAATAGGGCTTGAAAAAACGACTGATCGTACTGGCATGTTCGATCGCCTCCACCGCGGTCGCCCAGATCGGCGGCGGCTATTTGGGACCGGCCGTACTGAGCGGCGGCGCAACCGGGATCGGCAACCGGGGGGGCGAGCAGGTGGATCTGCGTTTTTTCGCCGGCGTAAATGGCACGTACGATTCCAGCCAGGAACCTGCAGCGATCGATTCCAAAGGCAATCTGATTACCACGGGCGCCCTGTATGGTGTGCAAGCAAGCTGGGGCGCGTATGGTTCTCATCGGTGGAAAATGGCAACACTGGGTCTGGATTACCACGGATCATGGTCAGACTATATCGGAGGCTCCACTGCCAACGCGAACAACTCCTTGAACCAGTCCGTGCAACTGGGTTACACCTGGCAGGAATCACGCCGGATCAAGATCGATGCCCGCGTGACGGGCGGCATTTTCAACGGGGCTTTGGGCGGATTAGGATTTGGCGCAGCGTACAACCCTTCCGACATCGTACAGCCATCGACGCTTCTATTTGACGAGAAAACGTACTATCTTCAAGGCGGCTTGAACGCAACCTATATCCAATCGCCCCGCACGAGCTACACGTTCGGCGGACAGGGCTTTGAAAACTGGCAGCAGTCCTCGCAGCTGGTCGGCATGCTGGGATACAGTGCCACCGGCAGCGTGGAGCATAAGCTTTCGAAGTACACATCGTTTGGATTCACTTACTCGCACAACCATTACGATTACAAAAATGCATATGGCCAATCGGATATCGACATGGGACAGTTGTTCATCGGAACGAGCTTTGCGCGGGTCTGGTCTATCACGCTGCAAGCGGGAGTGTACCATGCGGAGGTGACAGGGGAGCAGTCGGTGACTTTGAACCCGGTAATCGCTGCATTGTTAGGGCAAACGTCAACCATTCAGGCGTTCTATGAAGAGAAGTTTGGGCCATCCGGCGGCGCAGTCCTCACCCGAAAATTCAAGCAGGGCAGCCTGAGCGTTTCGTACAACCGCGGGATTAGCCCGGGCAATGGAGTCTACCTGACATCAGAGAGCGAATCCCTCACCGGCAGCTACAGCTATACGGGCATCCGAAAGGTGGGCCTTAGCGTTAGCGGTGGATATAACCGCCTTTCGAGCATCGGTCAGGGGATCGAACCCTATCGTACGGCGTATGGTGGAGCGGGATTTACCTACACCCTGCCCCTTTCTCTGCACTTCACGGCTCGCTACGACTATCGTTACAACCAGATCGAGAACTACGTCTATAAGAACGTCGGCTCCGCCGTCTCGGCAGGATTGTCTTTCAGCCCGGGCACGATACCTCTGTCGATTTGGTAATTCGACCATGGCCGGCAGCCGGATTCTCTTAGTAGACGACGAAGCGCCGCTGCTCGATCTCTTGAAACGGTACCTGGAGCGGCTCGGCTACCAGGTGGACGCCTGCCTGACTCCCGAAGAAGCGTTGAAATCCTTCGAGGCCGAGCCGGGGCGGTACGCACTCGTGCTTACCGATCTGACGCTTCCCGGCATGCCTGGCGACCATATGATTGAGCGCATGCGCGCCAGCGAGCCGAAGCTGCGAGCCATCATCGCCAGCGGCTACCCCTACGAGCCAAAGACCAAGCGCACCGGCTTCCTGCAAAAACCCTTTCTGCCGAACATGCTGGCGGAGCAGATCGCGGCCATGCTCAAGACGTGACCGGGGGCGTTCGCATCACCGGCGATGGGGTGGCGGCACGATGCTGCGCTCATCTGCTGCAGCGCGCCGGATATCGCGTTCATCTGGAGGCGGCGAAGCGTCCACGCGTGCCTACCATCATGCTCGGCGAAATGGCCCAGCGTCTGCTCCGCGACATCTTTGAGCGAAACGAGCTATTTCACGACCTTCCGCACATCCGGAAGCGAATCGTAGCCTGGGGGCAGCAAGCGGCGCCCGTGACGCTGGATCATTCGGCGACGATTCTTTCCGAGGAGGAGTTGCTGAACCGTTTGGGGGAACCGCCCGACGCGGGTCCGCTGGAGCTGGCGAAATGGACCATCGTGTCCGCTCCGCCTTTGCCCGAATCCTACGCCATGCAGGGTTTCGGATCGCGCCTGGCATCGCCCGTGGCCGTGGAGTTGAACGCAAGCGCGGAGCCGAACGCTTGCTGGATCGAATCGCTCGACGCAGGCTGGCTGTTCCTCAACATGGGCTGGCTGGCGGCCATCGGTGCGTCGCCGGAGGAACTACTCAAAAAGAGCGCTCTGATCGCAAAGCGAATCGCCCGCTTCGATCCATCGGCGGCGCGGTTCCCGGCGTTTCCGCGCATGGCCGAGCCTCTGGCCGGCTCCGGATGGTTCGCCTGCGGCAGCGCAGCGATGGCGTTCGATCCCATCTGCGGCGACGGCACGGCGCACGCGGTTCGAGAGGCGATTCTGGCTGCGGCGGCGATTCGCGCGGCGGACCGCGGCGAGGATCCCGTCGCGCTGCGGGCGCACTATGAGGCACGGCTCACCGCAGGCTTCGAGAGGCACCTGATTCAGTGCCGCCCGTTTTACGCCTCGGGCGGCGACGGACCGTGGTGGCGCGCCGAGTTGCACGCTATCGAACGGGGAATCGAATGGTGCCGAGCCAAGCTGCAGGCGCACGGGCCGTTTCGCTACCGGCTGAACGGGCTCGATCTGGACGTGATATAAGGGGTCGTGACTCGAAAACCGGTCATGCTCGCAGCAGGCCTGATGATGGCGGCCTGCGTTCACGGCCAGGAGCGCCTGACGTTCGAGGTGGCGTCGATCAAGCCAAGCAAGCCGGGCGGACGCGGCGGCGGCATCAAGGCCCTGCCGGGAGGCCAAACATATAAGGCTGAAAATGTTCCGGTGAAGTTGATCATCAGCCTGATGTACAAGGTCCCGATGCGGCAGATTTCGGGCGGGCCGGGCTGGATCGAGAGCGATTTTTGGGACATTGAAGCCAAGGCCGCGCACTCGTACAGTCTGGACGATCTGCACACCATGTTCCAGCATCTCCTGGAGGACGAGTTCAAGCTAACGTTTCACAAGAACATCAAGGAAGGCCCAGTCTATGCGCTGATGGCGGACAAAGGCGGGCCAAAGATGACGCTGAACACGTCCCCACAGGATTTCGAGATTCCCATCCGCGGCGGCCCGGGCGGCGCGGTGAACGGCAAGCGAGTACCGATGAATTATTTCGCCTGGTGGCTCGGCCAGGTGCTGCAACAGGAGCAGAGGCCGGTTATTGACAAGACCGGTCTCGATAAGTTCTACGACTTCCAATTGGCGTTCATGCCGGAGCTGCCGCCGGGGTTCAACCGCGACAATCTGCCTCCGGAGATGCTCGACCGGCCGTCGATTTTCGACGCTCTCAAGCAGCAGCTCGGACTGCGGCTGGAGCCGCAGAGGGGACCGATCGAGTATTACGTGATTGATCACGCGGAGAAGCCGGCAAACTAGCTGCCTTTTGCAACTTGATTCGCATGGTCCAACCGATCGCGAAGCTGGCTCGCGAGTTCGGTCACTGCCGGAGGTTTGAAAACTCCGTCAGCGATTCCGGGAACCTTGCACACGGAAAATCGGGATCCGACGACGTCACGCCAGCCCAGCCTCGGATCGTCCAGAATCTCCGTGCTGTGGCGCTCGTCGGCGGCGAGGAAGTGGACCACCTCGCACGCAAGCGGACCTGGGACATAGGCGCGGCCGACACCCTCGTTCTGGCAATCGAGCCGTTGGCCGGGCGCGATCATTTTCTGCATCCCCGCCGAAACGAGAGCGCGCCGCGTGATCGCTTCTCTCTTGCGCCGAAACAAGTCCTTCAAAGCGCCCGCATGAGCGCGCACTTGCGTTCCGACCGACCGAACTTGGCCGTGCAGCAAGGACGAGCCAAGCGCCATCGAGTGCCAGAGGTATTTCCGCCAATGTCGGGCGACCTTCGGATACCCAGGCGTCGGCGTCTCGAACAGAACCAGCAGGCGGACGTGCTGGCCGGACGCCACCAGTTGCCGGGCGGCCTCAAAGGCCAGGATTCCTCCGTAGCAATGGCCTCCTAAAATGTACGGACCTTCAGGACGCATCGACCGGATGGCCGAGCAGAACAGCGCCGCGTGCTGTTCCATCGTGTAGATTCCTCGATCGAGCAGAGGCCGCGGATCGCGAACAACAAGAAAGGGCTGATCCGGACCGAGGCCTTTGGCCAGGTCCAGAAAGTAATACGGGTTTTCATCCGCGCCTGGGATGCAGAAGAATGGGATACGATCGCCATTCGGCTGAAGAGCGAGCAACGTCGACCGCTTATCGGATGAACGCTTCACCAGGCGCGTCAGCGTTTCGATGGTGGGGGAAGAAAGAAATTCGTCGTCCTCGGAGGCGCCGAATTCCGAATCGACTTCGGCCATCACGAGCGTCAGAGCGAGCGAATCTCCACCCAATTGAAAAAAATCGTCCCGCGGGCCGACGTGATCTATCTTGAGAATCCGCTGCCAGATTTGCGCCAGCTTTGTTTCGAGCTCCCCCTGCGCGGCGGGCCCATCCGGCACGACGTCCAGCTCAGCCTTGAGCATCTCGGCCAGCGAGGCGCGCGACGCCTTCCCGGTGGCGCCCTTGGGAATGGAGCTCAAGGAAATGATCCGGCGCGGCCGCTTGAACTCCGCAACGCGGCCGGCGACGAAACCGCGCAGCTTGATCTCCGGCACGGGAGCGCCGGTCCTCAGCACGACGGCGGCCATCGCCTCTTCGCCGAGCGTCGGATGCGGCACACCAAACGCCACCGCCTCCAAAACCGATGGATGTGACATCAATGCGTCTTCAATTTCGCCGGGGAGGATCTTTTCGCCGCCGCGATTGATCATCTCCTTGATCCGCCCGGTGACGAACAGGAATCCTTCCGCGTCGAGGCGGCCCAGATCTCCCGTCCGCAGCCAGCCGTCGTGGAAGGCGCTCTGGTTGGCCGCGGGATTGTTGCGGTAGCAATGCATCACGGCCGGGCCCCGAACAACGATCTCGCCTTCTGCCTCGGGCGGCAGAAATCGACCAGACTCGTCGAGGATCCCAATCTCGGACCCCGTGCTCACGCCGACCGATCCGGGCTTGCGGCGGCGCGGGGTGTTGCTGGTGATCGCGCCCGCTTCCGTCATCCCGTAGCCTTCCAAAACCGGCGCGTGTAGGGTGTCTTCCAACTGATGCATGAGCGCGTGAGGCAACGCGGCGCCGATGGACCGGACAAACCTCAACGGCGAGCGGTGGAGAACATCCGGACGCGATTCGATGAGCGGCAGAATGGCATGGTGGAGCGCCGGTCCGGCCGTGTACCAGGTGGGATGGTAGTCCTCCAACCAGGACAAAAAAGCGTCTGCCTCAAAACCAGCGGTACACACGACGCTTCCCCCGGCGAGCAACTGGGCCAGCGAGCTCAACAGTCCCTGCAGATGAAACAGGGGCATCATGCTGAGGAAGCGATCCTCCGCCGTCAGTTCCAGAATGCCCCGTGTGTTGGCGGCCATGGCACGGAGATTGGAATGCGTCAGCGCCACGACACGCGCTTTGCCTGTAGTGGCGGACGTATGCAGCAGCAACGCAGTATCGCGGCCAGCGGGAGGATCCAACTGGCGAGCAGACGCCGGGCAGGATTCGAGGTCCAGTACGGCAATTCCCCGCTCCCGGGCGACGTCGGCGGCGGGAGAGCCAGTCCGGGGATCGACAATTACGGCGCGCGCGGCGAGATCGGCAAGGGCGCACGCGATTTCCGCGCGGCGCAACGCGGGATTAAGAATGGCGCATGTCGCCGTCGAGGCGACGCCGAGGAATCCGGCCATCAAACCGGCCCCGTCCGGCAGAATTGCGGCCACCACGTCGCTGCGTCCGATTTGCGCGTTGCGAAGCACTCGGGCAATGGCGTCAATACGGTTTTCGAGATCGGCGAAGGTGATGCTCGGACCGCCCGGCTCTACGAGGGCGACGGCGTCGGGAGACACGGCTGCGCGTCCAGCCAGTTCGTCCAGAAAATTCATTCGGCCAACATCCGCGATGAGGCCCGGCGCAGCCATATTGATCGAATTATACGACCCTTGTCTTCCACCTGTCGTTCGGGCTATAGTTGCCCCAATCAAGGAGACAGGAAATGCGCTCATTCACTCGTTTTCTCTGGACTGCCGCCACGCTTGCGCTCGCTCAAGGGCAGACCGGCTCCGATGCGTTCCGGCAGTTGCGCTACCGCTACATCGGCCCGGTGGGGAACCGGGTGATCGCGGCGGTGGGCATTCCAGGCGAGAACAACACCTATTACGTCGGCTCGGCGTCGGGCGGAATCTTCAAGAGCACCGACGGCGGCATCCACTGGGAGCCGATTTTCGATCAGGAGGATGTTTCCTCGGTGGGTTCCCTGGCCATTACGCCGAGCGACCCGAACATTGTGTGGGCGGGCACGGGCGAGACATTCATCCGCAGCCATATTTCGGTGGGCAACGGTATTTATAAATCCCTCGACGCGGGCAAGACGTGGCGGCGAATGGGCCTGGAGGCAACCGGACGCATCGGGCGCGTGATCGTCGATCCGCATCACCCGGACGTGGTGTTCGCCTGTGCAGTGGGCCATGCCTACGGGCCTCAGCCGGAGCGGGGCGTGTTCCGATCGGCCGACGGCGGCCAGACCTGGCAGCAAGTGCTGAATGTGGATGAGAACACCGGCTGCTCCGACCTGGCGATGGACCCGAACAATTCGCACATTATGTTTGCCGGGATGTGGCAGTTGGAGCTAAAGACGTGGAACCGGACCAGTGGCGGACCGGGGAGCGGGTTATATAAGTCGATCGATGGCGGGCTTACGTGGCGTCACATTACCGGGCACGGGCTGCCCGCGCCGCCACTGGGAAAGATCGCCGTGGCGATGTCGAAGAAGAACTCGAGCCGTGTCTACGCGCTGATCGAGACCGGCGACGGCGTTCCGTACGAGGGTAAGCCGACCTCGCGCGGCGAGCTGTGGGTGTCAGACGACGGCGGCGACAACTGGCGCGTGACGAATTACGATCGCCAACTGGCCGGGCGCGCGGCCTATTACACGCGCTGCACTGTTGAGCCGGATAACGAGAACGAGATTTACTTTATGACGGCGGCGTTTTCGCGATCGCTGGACGGAGGAAAGACGCTGACCGACATGCAGCAGCTGCCGGGCGGCGACAACCACGATCTGTGGATCGATCCAACTAACGGCGACCGTTTGGTCGTCTCCAACGACAGTGGCGTCAGCATTTCGGTGAACCGCGGGAGAACGTGGAATCGCGTGCAGCTGCCGGTGGCGCAGATGTATCACGTCACGGTGGATAACCAGATCCCGTATTTCGTATACGGCAACAAGCAGGATGGAAGCTCGTACCGGGGCCCGAGCAATAGTCTTTCGGCGGGAGGATTTGGCGGCGGAGGGGGAGGACGCGGCGGAGCCAGCCCGATCTCGCGCAGCACCTGGCACCAAGTGACCGGGGGCGAGAGCGGATTCGCGACGCCCGATCCGGTGGACCCCAACATCGTATGGTCCAGCGCATCCGGGAACGGCAGCATTGGCGGCATCGTGAGCGTCTACGACGAGCGCAACGGCCAAGGACGCAATGTTGAAGTGTGGCCGGATCAGGTGAACGGCTCGCCCGCGATTGAGGCGAAATACCGCTTCAACTGGGAGTTTCCGCTGCTGATTTCGCCGCACGACCATAAGAAGGTTTACGTGGGCAGCCAGTATGTCCACGTCACGACAGACGGCGGCAACAGCTGGAGGATCATCAGCCCGGATTTAACGCGGAACGATAAGAGCAAGCAGGGATTCTCGGGCGGACTGACGGGCGACAACATCGGCGTGGAGTATATCGACGTGGTGTTCGCGCTGGCCGAATCACCCAAGGAAGCGGGCCTGATCTGGGCCGGAACCAACGATGGGCTGGTGCAGATCACGCGCGACGGCGGCAAGAACTGGACTAACGTCACATCCAATATTCCCGGGCTGCCGGAGTGGGGCACGGTGTCAAACATCGAGGCGTCTCGTTATGACGCAGGCACTGCTTACATCAGCGTCGATTTTCACCAGGTGAACAATCGCGACCCGTTCATCTATAGGACCAACGATTACGGCAAGACCTGGATGCGCATCACCGACGGGATTCCGCACAGCATGTTGAGCTACGTCCACTGCGTCCGCGAGGACACGGTTCGCCGAGGGTTGCTCTACGCAGGGACGGAGAACGGCGCGTATGTTTCGTTCAACGACGGCCAGAACTGGCAGCCCCTGCAGATGAATCTGCCGCACGCGCCGGTGTATTGGATCGCGGTGCAGGATCATTTCCACGATCTGGTGCTGGCGACGTATGGGCGCGGCTTCTGGATTCTCGACGATCTGACGCCGCTCGAGCAGATGACGCCGCAGGTTGCCGATTCGGCCGCATACCTGTTCCCGCCTCGCGAGGCGTATCGTTTCCGCACGAAGGTGCAACCGGAAGCCCCGACCTATGATGCGACCGCGGGAACGAATCCTCCCTACGGCGCGTCGATCAATTATTTCTTGAAAGCCGCGCCGAAGTCCGAAGTGAAGTTCGCGATTCTCGACGCCAGCGGGCGCGCTGTGCGCACGCTGACCGGCGGAAAGCTGGCGGGCGTAAATCGCCTCACCTGGGATCTGCGATTCAATCCTACCAAGCAGATGCTGCTGCGAACCCCTCCGGAGTATGCGCCGGAAGTGGCGGAGGGTCCGGATGGCACGCGGCCAGCACCGAATACGCAGCCGATTTCCGTGCTAGCACCGCCGGGACAGTATACGGTGAAGATGACGGTGGACGGCAAGGATTACACGCAGAAGCTGACCGTGATCAAGGACCCTCATTCGAACGGCAGCGAGGGCGACATTCAGGTGCAGACCAAGATCCTGACCTCGCTGACGACCGAGATGAACAACATGGCGGAGGCTGTGAATCAGATCGAGCTGATTCGCGCTCAGCTCGCCGTGCTGGAAGCAGAGCTGGGCTCGGACCAGAACGCTGCGGCGATTCGTACGGCAGCCGAGCAGCTCAACGCCAAGCTGATGGAGATTGAGGACAACATCATTACACTGAAGGCCACCGGGCGCGGGCAGGATACCGCGCGCTGGACGCCTAGGCTGGCTTCGAAGATCGCTTATCTGGCGGGCGAAGTGGAAAGCTCGGACGATCTGCCGACGACGCAACAGGTCACGGTGAACGAGGAGTTGAAAGAGCGCGCAGCGACCTACAGACAGAGGCTGCAGAATCTGCTGGGTAAGGAAGTGGCGGACTTTAATACGCTGCTGCGGCAGAAGAACGTCGCGAACGTCGTCACAGGCGTGCCGGAGGCGCGCCCGTAATCGTTTTATCGCAGCAAGCGCCCGTCGCGGGAGATGGCGAACAATCCGGACTGGGCGATGCGCTCGGTGAAGGCCGCCTGGTCCATGGTTAGGTACGCGCCAGCCGGTTGGGAATGGGTGCTCCGGTATTCGCGGGCATGTTCTTCCGACCAGAAGAATACCGTTTGCATTCAATAATCGTGGATGATGTTCGCAGCCTTGAAGGTGTCCCATTCCGTATCCGGCTCGAAGAGCAAGGGCTCGGCGCCGGGCGAGAGCAGACGCCAGCGCAGTTCCTCGTCGACCTCCAGGCTGAGCGGGCGCGAACAGTGATGGCACTGGGAGTCGATACGGACCTGTAGCTTTTCGCCTCGTAAGCGCCCTTCGACGAAGGGCGTCGCAAACGCGTCCTCCGCTCAAGCACCGGAGATGCGTTCGCCGGTGGAGAACGTGAGCCGGTGACGCGTTGGCGTTGTGGTCACCGGGAAGGCCCATTCGACCCGCCCCTGTGCGTCGCGCACGAGGAAGAACAGGTGCTTTTCCAGATCCGCGAGGATTTGGGCCACGTGGGCGGCATCGAGGCCCATGACCATGGCGATTTCGCCCGCGGAGAGCGGGCGTGGCTGCCGCGGCAGTTCGCGGACCACGAAATCGCGGACCCTGTGGTGCTCCGCGGTCATGAACGCCAGGCGCATGGCCATGCGCTGCGGGAGTCCTTCCATCGCTATGAGAAGAGCATCGTCCGGCTCGCGTCGGATTTCCCTGCCCGCGCCGATGAGAATCGTTCCGGCCATGTTATTTCCTCGCTGCTTCCTTCTTCCTTACTTCTTTGAGGCGGTGGCTGGCGCGCGAATCCAGATTCAGTCCGTAGAATTTCTTCAGATCACGAATGCGCGAAAGGGTCTCCGGCTGGAACGCGCACTTGCCGTCGAAGGCGTGCAGCACGATGCCTTCCAGAAGGTCGCCAAGGGTCATATCATGATACTCGGCCAGGGCTTTGAGGACTTTGAGAAGACGCTTCTCGATGCGGACGCCCGTTTGCACCCGTTCTACGACATGCCATTCACTCATTCGGTACCAGTGTACCAAGGTATTTACTTAAAGGCGACGACGATCGTGACCGACGTGATCGCCTGGATTGTAGCGAAATCCAGACTGGGGGCGCTAAACGTCTGCGGAAGAGAGGACTGTACCAGTTGCAGCACCGGCACGAACGCCGGATTCGCATATTGAATGGAACCGGTGGGCATGGAGCGGGCGACAGAATCGGGAATGGTGAACTGGCCAGCGGCGGACGGCGCCGCGCAGGTGAACTCGGTAATGACGTTGGAGGCCGCGAAGTAAGTGGACCGTCCGCTGATCAGCACAAAGCCGTTTGGATCGCCGCCGGACCAGTTGACGGTGAGGCCGGAGAGGCCGGCTGACCCTCCATTCAGGCCGGCGGCTTGAGGCCATGAGATCAACGGACTGGCGAGCGTGAGGCTGGCCTGAAATTGTCCGACATCGGAGCCGCCGCTTCCGTTGTCGAAGGTGAACTGCCCGCCGCCGCCATTGGAGATGAACAGCGAGTTAGGACTCGCGTCGATTGCGCCCGTATAGGCGCCGGCGGTGTTTTGATCCAGGATCAGTCCGGAGGGAATCAGATAAGACCCAAACGCGCTGAGAGTACCGTATGCAATGGATGGATTGCTTTGATACTGAATGCCCGCCGTGCCTGCGGCGCCCGTAATATGGATGGTGTCGCCTGCGTTTAACGCCGTAGACTTCAGAGTGCCCCATGGCTGCGCGCCATTCGTGCCGGCAATGACGAGGCAGCTGCCCATGGACGGCCCGAGCTGCGTCCGCGTGAAGTCGGCTGTCTGCACGCCCAGAAATGCAGCCGTAGCGTTGTCACCAATGGCGAGGCCGGAGATGCTGAACTGCGAATCGGCCGACTTCTGCAACACCATCATCCCGGCCTGGAAGGAGTTCTTCGAGAGAAGCGTCTGCATCTGGGATGCGGTGAGGCCCAGCGTCGGCTCGGAGCACGTGCGCCCGCTGGCGGCGACGGGAAGCGTGGCGAAGTTGCTCACCATGTTCCCGCTGCGTGCGACGACGGAGACCCAGCAGCCCGGCATGACTCCCGGCGGCACGATGCCGATGACCTGGTCGAGTCCCGGATAGAGGGAGCGGCCGTGATAAACGAGCTGCGCGGGTTGGCCGCCTACTTCGATGGAAAACGGAACGTTGGTCAAATCAGCGGGCGACTGGGTGACGGTCTCATCGCCGGTCACCGGACCGACGCCGGAGCCCCACAATACGAAATAGTCGCCCGGGTTGAGGGCGTTCGTGAAGCCGAGCTGCCGATAGTTCAGATCGAAGGCGGAAGCGGGACCGGAGCCTGCGCCGTTTAGCGTCAAGATTCCGAAGGCGCTCTGGACGACGTGGATCGGGGCAGAGGCGCTGCCCCCGACGTTCGTGACGGTGATGGTGCCGTCGCCCACGGGCGTGGCGGAAGGCAGAATCCCGGCGATTTGGCCGGGGGTCACGTAGTAAAGAGGCCCGTGCGTCACCGTGCCGTTCACCGAGACATCCACGGTGACGCCGCCCAGTTTCAGGGGAAGAGGCACGCTCTGCAGGCCCGTCGGCACGCCGGTAAGGTTCGAGCCGAAGATGTCGAAGATCGAGCCTTGGGCGATGCCGTAATTGGGCAGGCCGGGCAGCGTGTAGCTATAGTTATTCGCCAGATGCTCGATGGTGGGCATGGACACGGCGAGCGAGACGGCTATCTCGATCACATTGCTCGCGGCGGCGGTGCCGGGTGCGCTCATCCCGACCCAAAAGTTCGGGAAGCCGGTGGGAGGCGACGCCGGTATCTGGAAGGTGATCTGGTAGAGGCCGACCTGTCCAGGCACAAGCGTAGCCGTGGTGCCGGAGAGAGGAGTGGCGCCACTGAGCATCACGTTCGGAGGATAGACTGTTGGCACGGCGGTTGGCGCGGGGGTTCCTGTGGGCACAACAGGATTCGTTAGGCCGAGCCCGATGGCGAACACCACGATGGTTTCGTTGGGGAGAGCCGGGTTGGAAGCGGTCACCGGGGCGCCGGTACTCTGATGGGCGGGAGAAATCACGCTACCGCTGGTGGAGTTGTACAGCACGGGCGCGAATTGCGCCAGCGTGATCGCGAAGGGTGGTGAACCGTTCGCCACCACGTTGACGCTTCCGAGCGGTGCGTCGACAGGAATCTGAATCACCATGTTGCCGTTCTGGGGCGGCGCGACGATAAAAGCCGCCTTGCCTCCAACCGTTACCAGCGGATTCGCGCCGAGGTTCACCCCGCTCAGCGAGGCGAGATCGCCGGGACACAGCGCGGCGTTGGAAAGCACCGGGTCCAGGACGGAGGTGATCACTGGACCGGTGGGAGCCGGGCCGACGGGAAGCGTCAGGCTGTTGCTCGGGGATTCTCCGATGGAGAGCGAGAGCGGATAGCTTCCGGCGGGTGTGCCTGCGGGAACCGCGACACTCACCTGATAGATGCCGATCTGGCCGGGAGCCAGTGTCGCCGCGACTCCGGTGAGGACGGTCGCGCCGAGCATGACGGAGGGCGCGGTCGCGGTGGAGACGTTCGCGGGCGCCGGCGTTCCGGTCGCCACGACGGGAGTGGTCGGCCCAAGACCAATGGCTGAGACGACGATCGTTTCACCGGGTGCGGCCGGATACCCTGCGGCCACCAGCAGGCCCGACGACTGATGGACCGGGGAAAGCACGCTGCCGCTGGCGGCGTTGATCAGGATGGGAGCGTAGGCAGCCAGGGTTATGGGAAAGGGCGCAGACGATGCGCCGCTGGCAAGGCTCAGGGTAACGGTGGTTGGGCCGACAGGAGCGTCAACCGGGATCTGGATCGTCATCCTGTTGCCGCCGATGTTCGGCAGGATAACGTCGAAGGCATGCTTACCGGCGATGGTGACCGTTGGAGCCTTTCCCATGAGGTTTCCCGTAATGAGCGCCAGCCCACCCGGGCAAAGCACGGTGCTGCCGGTGTACGGATCGACCACCGAGGTGATCGACGGGGACTGCGCGTGTACCAGGCAGGCGCACGCAATGGCAAGAATGCTCAGACGCACTTTCCCGGTATTATACGCTTCCAGCGCGGGCGCTTATTTGGGCTTTCGATTCCACCAACGATTCGGGTTGGCGGCGTCGTTCATCGCGCGCTCGATCCATCCATCGGCCGGATGGGAGCGATCAAGACCATCCTGCGGGAGCGTTATTGGCCGGGCATGACGTGCAAAGACCCGGTTCCATCGGCGTCCAGCGTGATCGTGCGCAGATACTTGAACGTCGCGGCTTCGTATAGGTCGATCGTGTTTCCGGCTTGCCAGATATAAAGCACCTTGCCGTTACTGCTGGTCGCTAGGGCCATGCGCGGCCGCCCTGGAAATTCGACCTTCCTGTCCAGACGATGGTTCACCAGATCGAACGCCCAGAATTCGTATTTCCCGATCTCCGAGTGCAGGCCATAGGCCATCTTGCGGCCCGGGGCAAGCGAAAAACTGACTCGATTCTCCGGACCGAGCGCATAGAAATCGACACTCTTTTTTTCAAGATTCACGCGCGCGATGCCCATGATCTTCCGGTTTTGAACCGCGTCTTGCACGGTAAACAACCCGGTGAAAAAGCCCGGCTCCTCGTTGTTGTCGTCCAAGGCGTTGAAGTCGATGCGGCCGAACCCGTCTTCGATCGGATGCGACAGCTCCCACTTATCGACCTGCTTGAAATCGACGGTGTCGTAAATGAGGATGTCCTCTCCAAAAAAATAGAGCAGTTTGCCGTTCGGCGAGAAATGCATATTGGCGAACTCGCGTTCCTCGCCTTTGGGCCACGGAATGGTTCGCATTACCTTGTGATCTTTGAGATCGTACTGCTGCAGCGTGGGCGCGCTGATTTCCCAGCGATCCGGCAGTTTGGTGGCTGTCTTAGTCATTACGATAATGAAGCGGTCCAACGGGTCCGGTTCGAAGCCGAAGATGCGCGCCTTCTTGTTGCCTTCACTTAGGGTAAAGGTGTCGATCACCTTCCGCGAGGCGATATCGATGATCTCGATATTCTCGAACGACATATCCACGCAATAGAATCGCTTCTTGTCCTGAGACAGCGTAATCTGAGCCGGCGTCCCCGTTTTGGTTCGGATCTCGCCAACCAGCTTTTCGGTCGCTTCGTCGATGATTGCAATGTGATTCGGCCGTCCGCCGAGGTACAGGGTGCCGTTCCCGCCGGTCAGCTTGTCATCAGCGCCGAATGCGGGCCCAATCGCCAGGAAAAATATCAGCGCGCACGCTGGCAGCATCATTTTGATTCTCATGGGAATACCAGATCGATGTTTCGCCAGTCTTTCTGGGCGGCAGCACACTTGGCGGTCCAGTCGGGCGCGTGATTCAACTGATCGGGAACCTGGGCGGGCCAGAAGCAGCCCTCGTGACAGTCGAAGATATCGCGCTCGACCGGCGTGCATAGCCCGGCGGTGCCGCCGTTGCGGTCCGCTTCCCAGCCAGGTGAGAAGACCGTGGTACAGCCGAGAGGGATATGCGGGGCCGCCGGCGTTGGCCCTTGGAGCGCGACGACGTCATTCTGCGGTTCCGTAGCGCGAACAATCCGCTGCGCCTTGCGATTAACTGACCTGAGATGCTTCATACTCCACCTTCTCGTCAAATTGTTCCAGGTACCGGGGGTTCCTCACGGACAACTCAGCGTAGATCCTGAGACAGGTATCCGTCCAGCCCCGGATCCATTCGCAATAGTGCAAGTTCGGGCGCGCGGTCTCGCCATAACGCGTATGCGCTTCGTGATAGCAGCCCCCGGAGCAGAGTGGGCGCGCCCAGCACTGGCTGCAGTCGGTCTTGTCGTCGATATGATGTTTTTCGAGGAAGCCGATCTGCACCAGCCTGTCGATTCCATCGCGCACGGTCCCCAACCTGTGCGCATCGGAGCCGGCGAAACGATGGCAGAGCGCCACGTCACCATCGGTGGAGACACCTAACAGCCCCAACCCCGCGCCACAAGGATACGCTTTGCTGACGCCCTTGTGAATCTCCTCCAGCGTCTCCTTCACGTTCGAAAACCCGTGATGCCGATTCTCGATCGCGGCTTCGAGAAAGTCGTCCGCCAGCGCGCGGAACTGCTCCAGCATGGCGTCGAATCCCGATTCGGCGATCGCATAATCGCGGTTCGGCGAAGTGGTCACCGGCGCGAACCCCACCTCCCAGAATCCAATCTCTTCCGTCAGGTGCCGGTAGATCTTGCGTATGTCCAGGGTTTGAGACGTCAACGTAACCCTAGCGCCAATCGGACGGCTGCGATGCCGCTTCAGCAGTTCCTTGATCCTGGGTGCGACGATGTCGTAACTACCCTTACCGTTGCTGAAAACGCGGAACTGGTCCTGCATCTCCTTCGGCCCATCGATCGAGATGGTGACCCCCACGCGATTTTCCGCCAGAAATTCGATGATGTCCGGGCGCAGCAGCGTGGCATTCGTGGTGAGGCTGAAGTCCACCTGCTTGCCGGTTTCCGCCGCCCGTTCGCGGGCGTAACTCATGGCCGCCTTCAGCACGGGGAAATTCATCAATGTCTCACCGCCGAAAAACGTGAGATGAACGACCCTGTTGTTTCCGGCCTCGCGCAGCATGAAGTCCACGCTCTCGCACGCGGTTTCCACGCTCATGAACTTCGGCTTCTTCCCGTTTTCGGTGTCGACGATTTTGTCCTCGCCGTATTCGTAGCAGTAGGTGCAGCTCAAGTTGCACTGATTGGTGACGTTGAGCACCATGGTGGTGAGCGGGAAATTCTCCGGCGGCATCACTTTGGGCGCCTTTCTTCCGGCCACACCACTTTCGCCGATCGCGCGCACCCGCAACAGTTCCGAGATGGTCTCGTCCACCTCGGAGGCGGGAAACATAGCGTACAATTGCGCCGCTAACTCTTCGCGCGACATGTTCCGTTCCCGCAACCGATGGATGGCGGCCGCGGAGGAATCGTCCAGCTCAAACACCGCCGCGCTCGGAACCAGATAGATAAAATCCTTGCCGGCGGCCTGGAAGGGATGAAACTCGCGCAGCGCGAGCTGGCTCACGGATTCACCTCCGGCTGATCGAACAAGATATACAACGGAACGGTGACTAATAGGTGGCCTCGCGCCCTCAGGACTTTGCCGTCCGGCAGGGTGTAGGTGGCGATCACCCACACGTCGCCATAGTTGTCGGCGTGATTCTTGCGCTTCGGATTCGGCCCATCCACATTGGGAGTGAACAGTCCCGCCTGATCGAGTGTTCCCACGTATTGCTTGTCATCGTCATCGAACGTCGCGGTGTATTCTTCAATGCTCCAGGCTACGTCGATCGGCCCCAGATTGAGATCGTCCTTGGTGTCAGGCTTGCCGTCAGCACCGTTATTGTAGGCAACGGCCTCGAACTGCTGGTATTCTTTCGGGAACCGGATGCCGCCCACGCGGGCCATCCCCGCCTGCGGCCTCACCTTGATGGCGTCGATCTTGTCGTACACCACGGCCGCGCCTTCGCGATACGTGCCGGCCAGGCCAACGTCCCGAGGTCCGATTCCGGCGCTCTTCGCCACCTCCACCTCTACCTTCACCAGATCGGACGATACGCTGGTGACGCGCTTGACGGTGACACCTGGGCCAAAGTCGATGCTTCCAGGAGAGAGGCCGGCTGGAAAATTGGTCCCGTGGATCTGTACTTCGCGAGTCGTGCCGGTCTGCAGCGCGATGTTATCGAGCCCGAGCACGATTGGATCGTTGCCGATTCGCCGCAGCGTCACATCAATGCCGGTTTCCCCGTAGGCGCCGGTGAACCAGCGCCCGGAAAGCTCGCGCTGGCTGCGCTCCACAAACATCACCTCGCGCATCCCGGCCTTGTCGTCGGATCCGGTAAAAGAGCGACCGCGCCACTGGAATCCCGTGTACACCACCGCCTTCCCCTGCCGCGTCATCACGTCGCCGGTCTTGGCGCGAACGTAGCGAGTCTCGGTGATGAACTCGTCCTCTTTATCCGTGGCCTTGATGGTGGTCACTCCATACAGTGAACCCTTGCCCACCTGATACCCATAGAACGCCCATCGACCCACCAGTTTGGGCGCACGCATGTTGGGAGCCCACTCCGACCATTCTGGCGTCTTCAGCGGAAATTTTTCCGCCAGGTGCGGAATTGCCTTGTCCATCGGGTGGCGATTATCGGGGGGACGCCCATCCGGACCAGGCTCGGTCTGCGGCGGACCCACGCGCCGGAACGCCTGAAAATCGGAAAGCGGATAGTAGCCGCGATGCATGGCAACCAGTAATTCCCATTCGCTCTTCGTGCGGCGTTGAGAAATAACGCGGCCCATGGAGTGGCACTTCGCGCAGGTGGATTCCGTATCCTTATCGGGATACTTGTAATCGATCATCCGCTTTTCCACTTCAAACGCCGCCGGACGAGCCTCTTCCGGCGCGAGACCGAGATTGTCCGCCAGATACTTCAGGACTTCGCGCGCGTCGGCGGGCTCCATCTTCAGCCCGTTCAGACTGATCATGCGCTTGATGGATTGCTCCCATCCTTCCGGAGTTGTCCGCCGCCAGGAAATGCGCGACAGGCGCTGCTTCTCATCCACTTTGTGACAGGGCTGGCAGGTTTTTCGCACCAGCTCGCTCGTGATGGGGATGCCCGCGTCGAGATCTTCTTTTTCTTTTTCCGATAGTTCCTTGGGAGGTGTGCCAGGCGCGGACCCGGGCGTTGCCTGCTGGGCCACCAGCAGCGGACATAGCATCGCGGACGCGAACGCGCAGCGAATGATCGACGTCATGGCAAGTTTAAGCACTATATCACAAGCCAGGACGGGCAACCGGGACCGCTGTTTTGGATCTAGGCTACCATTCTCTTCATGCCTTTCTCGGTGCGATCGCGCCTCAGCGCGATGATGTTCTTAAACTACGTCGTTTGGGGCGCGTGGTACGTCACTCTCAACACGTATTTGACGAGCACACTGCACTTCACGGGCACACAGGCCGGAGCCGTCTTCGGAACAACGGCCCTGGCATCCATGATTTCTCCGTTTTTTGTTGGTATAGTGGCCGACCGCATCTTCTCAACCGAACGCGTCCTTGCGGTGTTGCATTTCATCGGAGCGTTCCTGCTGTGGCGGCTGGCCAGCGCACGAACATTCGCCGCAGTCTACGGAATGCTGCTGGTATATTGCCTCTGCTACTTCCCGACAATCGCATTGACCAACTCGCTTACGATGCAACATCTCAAGGACCCTGGCCGCGACTTCCCTCTGATTCGCGTCTTCGGAACCCTGGGTTGGATCGCCATCGGGATCGCCGTCGGCTCATTGGCCATTGAGAAATCCGCGACGCCCTTCTTGCTGGCGTCGGCCGCTTCGGTCGTGATGGGGTTCTTCAGCCTGATGCTGCCGCACACGCCAGCAGCCGCAAATGGAGAAGCTTTCAGCGTCCGCCGGGTACTGGGGCTCGACGCCCTAGGGATGCTGAAGGACAAGTCGTTCCTTGTTTTCTCGATCGCGTCCGTACTTGCGTGCATCCCCTTGACGTTCTACTTTTCGTTCACCAACGATTATTTAAATGACGTCCACGTGGCGAACGCGGCGGGGAAAATGACGCTGGGCCAGGTGTCGGAAGTCGGCATGATGCTGGTAATGCCATGGGTGCTGCGGCGCGTGAGCGTGAAGGGGATTCTGATCATGGGCCTTGCGGCGTGGTCACTCCGCTACGCTCTGCTGGCGTTCGGCGATGCAGGGACGGGCGTCTGGATGTTCTATCTCGCAATTCTGGTGCACGGCGTTTGTTACGACTTCTTCTTCATGACCGGGCAGTTGTATACCGATCAGCAGGCGCCGGCCCACCTGCGCAGCGCGGCGCAGGGGTTCATCACCTTCATGACGTATGGGATCGGCATGTACGCGGGGTCCCTGATCTCGGGCAATGCGCTGGACTTCTTTACGACGGGATCGGGCGTACACGATTGGAAGACTTTCTGGCTCAGTTCGGCGGCGGGAGCGTTCGTGATTCTACTGATCGTCGCCGCGTTGTTCCGCAGCAAAGCAAGAATCGAAGCCACCTACGAGGTGTGAGGGCTTCCTAAGGCTTATCGGCCGGGAACAACATCGATCTGTAGAGTCGGATCTGCGGCGGGCACATATGTCACGGGCAGTCCAAGCTCTCGGCGCACGATATTTGCACCCTGCGCAATCGCGCTCGCCTTGTAAAACGCGATCTCCCGATTACAGCCCTGCCGACCGAAACCGCAGTCGCTCGATACGATCAAGCGCTCCGGCGGAATGTACTTCAAGGCTTTCCGAATCTCGCCTGCTACCTCTTCGGGCCGGTCCGCTTGCAATGCGCGATGGCTGACTGTACCGATGCAGATCTTCTTTTTCAGATCGTGCTTGAATGGCTCGAACAGTTCCAGGTCCCTTTGACCGCGATCCTTCATCTCGAGCGTCCACACATCACCGCGGCATCGCTCCAGATAGATCTCGATGGAGTTGGCGTAGCTGGTATCCTCCATCACGCGCTGCATATTCGGATTGCCCCAACACGTGTGGATCCATAGCTCGACGTCGTCAAGGCCCTGGACTTCACGGTTGAACGCATCGACCATGAACCACACCTCGTCATGATCCTTGCCGTAGGTGTTGGCCATGAAGTGGAACGTGGGTTCCTCAATCTGGATGCACCGGCAGCCGGCGGCGCGCAGGGCCAGAAGTTCCTTATTCATGGCTTCCGCCATATCCCAAATCACCTGGCGCTTGTCTTTGTATTTCGGCGTGTGAATGTCGAGGAACAGCGCCATCACCTGGGAGCAGCAGGTTCCGAATTTCACCGGCTTCCGCGTCTTGGCCTGCGCGAGCCGCCACAGCTTCGGATAATCGAGCGGCCGGTGCTCAATTTTGTCCACGACGTGCGGCCAGCGCCAACCCGTGTAAATCTCGTTCAGCAGCGTGCCCGGCGGATAGTGGAGCCAAGGCGCGGTGGTCTCTTCCGGTTGCAGATAGTCGCCCTCGAACCCGGCCCACCGCTGAAGTGGGTAATGATGCCACGCGCGGCCCGCCATATCCTCGTCGACGTGAAGATCGCCATGGGTCAAGATATCGAGTCCCGCGCGCTCCTGGTCGCTGATCAATACGGCCATTGCGTCCTGAAACTTCTCGCGGAAGCGAACGTCGAGCATGCAGGTGTCGAGAGGCCGCCCCCACATACTCACGTCGAACCAGCGCGGGCGCGGAAACGATCCGGTAGTCGTGCTGGGGAGAATCAGGTCTGCAGTGGCGGTGAACATGGCTGCCCCACATTGTACTTCCCCGCGCGGGCAAGGCCTGCAAGCCCGCCCGCGAACTACGGTTTGAAAGTGAAGTTAAGATCTATTTGAGTTGTCATTTCGACGGGTACGCCATTGAGCCGTGTGGGCCGGTAGAGCCATTGTTTGACTGCTTCCGTCGCTGCTTTCACAAGCGCTGGGTTACCACTAACCAGTTCCAGGTTCTTTACCCTGCCATCTTTACCGATGGTGGCTATGAACCGGACCGTTCCTTGGATGTGTAGCTGCCTGGCCATCGGCGGATAGACAGGCATGACCCTCCTTATCGGGTCCGCCGTTTGCAGGTTGGCGACCTCCATCTTCTTTGTAACGGGAACTTCCTTCACTTGTGGCGCAGGTGGGATATTCGCCGGCAGGGTAGTGAAGGTAGCGGGCAAAACGCCTGTTTCCATTGGGGCGGTGTTGGTCTGAGCAGCGGGCGGGTCGAATGTGATTGTCGGTAGTTGCGCGGTACGGTCGCCGCCGGAAGGTTTCGGTGTGAATACCCGCCGCGGAGGCTGGACCTTTGGAGGTTCCTCCACGGTATTCGCGCGCAAGAGCGCTACCGCATTGGCGCTGGGGATTGGAATGCTTTGTACTGTCTTGGCTGTCACTTGCGGACTGCCCGCCTGCGGCGGCGAGGACTGTGGAGCGGCTACCGGCGATGGGGAGGACAATGCCAGCACAGACTCTCTGGAGATCCCCCCGGCATTGTCCACAATTTCCAATTGGAACTGGACTCGCTCCGCTGAAGACCGATAGTAAATGTGTCCGCTCGCCAGTTGCTGCAGATCAAGCGGAATGACCCGCGGCGGTTGCTGGTCGCCTTCCAAAATCACGAGGTGCCCGTCGCGCGCTTGTGTGATCGGGGCACTCTGGGGATTCCAACGAACGTTCAGATCGTCGCCTCGCGCTTCGACGTATAGTTGAAGCGGGAATGCGGCCACCGTCGCGGGCGCCTTCTGCTTCAGCAAAGTTGACCAACGGTCTCGGAGCAGAAACGCGGAGAGGCCGCCAGCAGCCAACAATACAAATACTGCAGCGACCGATGCGACCGCTCGCAGGAAGACACGAGCCGGTCTCCGGCTCGAAGCCACTACCGTTCCAGGTGGGGTTGTGTCCGCTGGTTGGGTCTGATTGACTTGCCCTTGGGCGTCGGAAATCGACTGGTGCTCCTGACTCACATCCCGGTCAGGAGTGGGGATCTGCTCCTCGCCGGAACTGGATGCAGATTCCGCTACCGCCGCCGCATCCTCATCGGTGATGGAAGGTAATAACCGCGTCATCTCCTCTTCCGCGGCGGGCTGAGTCGCTGGGGTCCCGCTCGCCTTAGCCTGCAAAAGCCCTGGATCGAGGGGAAAATCCATGAACGAGAATGGAGCAAAATCGCCCTCTCTCATCCAGAAGAGGAAACCCGAAGTAAATAGCTCGTCTGAGGTTTGGATCAACAGGACCACGTCTGTTGGGTTCTGGAAATGTTCCCGGACCAGACGGATTTCGTCGTCTCGAAGAAGCAACTCGTCCCGAGCCTGGGTACGGAAGTAACCCACAACTCCGGATCGCAGCGCGTCTCCATCCTGCGCCGAGTGCTCTGCGCACAGGCGTTCCAGAGCAGACGGATCCAGACGGTATCGTGTACCGGGCTGCTCCGGGGAAGCCCACAGATAGTCGTTGATCTCGAGCGTGGTTGAGGTTCTTCGTTGGCCCAGCAACACTCCGCCAACCTCCACCTCTGAGCAACCCGAGCTTGCGCGCTGATCTAACTCCGTCCGAAGTCGGGAAATAAGGTCGATCGGTATGTCGATGCGGATCGGCGCACCCGGGAACGTCCAGCGAAACACCGCTTGCGTTGTTGCGCTCGACTGGGACTTAGCAGCTGACGGAGTGCTCATGATCAGACCTTCCGTTGCCCGATAGGAAACTAGTGTACTCGAGCCGCAAGCCGTTAGCATCCCGCATGTCGCCGAAAAGTACTGGATCTTCCCAGAAACAGCTCTCCGGGCGGCCGAAGTGGAGCAACGAATCAGGTGAATTCGGGTATTTTCCCTTTGAACCCCATCGCGAGCGGGTAATATAACCTCATCAGGGGATTGTTCGTGTCCACTCTACGACCAGGTGAGGCTTGGAAATGACAAAGGGCATGCATGTGGTGGTGGTCGGCGGGGGAATTTTGGGGCTGGCGCATGCCTACCTCCTGATGCGCCGCGGTTGCCGCGTCAGTCTGTTCGAGCGCGGACCAAGGGCGTCCGGCGCCTCCATCCGCAATTTTGGGATGATTTGGCCGATCGGCCAACCGGCTGGGGAAATGCACGCCATCGCCCTCCGCAGCCGCGAGATCTGGCTGGAAGCACTTTCGAGAGCAAAACTCGCTTCAGTCAATGCGGGCTCCCTTCATGTCGCCTATCAGGACGATGAGGCGGAGGTTTTGCGCGAATTCTCTGAGATCGGCCCCGCCGCGGGCTACCCGTGTGCATGGCTCGACCGCGCTGGCGTGCTCGAACAATCGAATGCCGTCAAGCCCGAGGGATTGCGAGGCGGCATCTGGAGCGGGACCGAAGTGATCGTCGATCCTCGACGGGTCGTCGCCGGCATAACGGAGTACCTTCGGATCTCGGGAGTGGAGATGCATTTCGGTGAGCCGGTGCGCCGCATCAAGTTGCCGATCGTGGAAACGGCGGTCAAAACGACACATGCCGATGCGGCGATCGTCTGTGGCGGCGACGATTTCGAGACGCTGTTTCCAGAGGTCTTCGCCTCCAGCGGCCTGACGCGCTGCAAATTACAAATGTTGCGCACACATCCGCAGCCGCACGGATGGCAATTGGGACCCGCTCTGGCCGCAGGTCTGACACTGCGGTTCTATAAAGCATTTCAGATCTGTTCGACGCTCCGGCGCCTGAAGGAGCGCATCGCGCGCGAAAAGCCGGAATATGACCGCTGGGCGATCCATGTCCTGGCCTCACAGACCGCCGACGGCGCCGTCACGCTTGGCGATTCGCACGAGTACGGCCTTGAAGTGGATATTTTTGACAAAACGCAACTGGACGATCTCATTCTGCGGGAGGCCGCGACGTTCCTTCGGCTGCCGGATTGGCGTATCGCAGAACGATGGCACGGAGTTTATTCCCTTCATCCGGAGAAGCCGTTCTTTGAAGCCGAACCTGCCCCGGGCGTACGGATCCTGACTGCCGCTGGTGGTTCCGGAATGACGTTGTCGTTCGGTCTGGGCGAGAGAACCCTCCCAAGGCTCTAAGCCCAGTTTGACATCGGACTGTCATCACGCATCACGTTCGCGTGGTCTATCCTGACAGTTATCGCATGGCGTCCCCGGCGGCGTTGAAACGCAAGACGGTCTTCTGGCAGGGCCTGACCATTGTACTGCTGCTCGCAGGATATTCCGGCTACTACCTTTGCCGCTCGAATTTCTCCGTTGTGTTGCCGTTGCTGATCGGGGAGTTGGCCAAGCGCGGCATTCCAACAGACACGGCCAAAATACAACTGGGAGCGATCGCGTCATGGGGGGTGCTCGCCTACGCGATCGGCAAGTTTCCCAGCGGCTCGTTGGCGGATTTCCGCGGCGGAAGGCGCAGTTTCCTGTCGGGAATGGCGGGCGCGATACTGTTCACGCTGTTGTTCGCTCTCGGCGGCGGGATTCCGGTGTTCACGCTGGCCTGGATTGGAAACCGCATGGTGCAGTCGCTGGGCTGGGCGGGCATGGTGAAGATCTGCTCGCGATGGTTCTCCTTCTCGGCCTACGGCACGGTGATGGGACTCATCAGTTTGAGCTTCCTGTTCGGTGATGCGGCCGCGCGGCAGTTCATGTCGATCCTGCTGGGGAACGGACTCGGTTGGCGCGGCATCTTTTTCGCCTGTGCGGCGGTTCTGGGCGCGCTACTCGCCGCGAATCTGGTCCTGTTGCGCGAAACTCCGGAGAGCCGGGGATTGCCGGAGCCCGAGCCCAATCCTGCCAATTTGTTTCGTGAAGAAGGCAACGCCCCCAAGCCGAAGAGCTTCAGCACTCTGCTCAAGGCCTTCGCTTCCAGCCCGGCGTTCCTGCTGGTATGCCTGATCTCGATTGGGGTCACGCTGGTGCGGGAGACGTTCAACCTCTGGACGCCGACCTACTTCAGCCAGGCACTGGGATTATCCAACGCCGGCGCCGCCCAACAGAGCGCTCTCTTCCCGCTGCTGGGAGGATTCTCGGTTCTGCTCGCAGGATTCCTGAGCGATTGGCTGGGTCCGAGAGGCCGCGCTCTGATCATCCTGGTTGGCCTGATGCTCGCCAGCGGAGTCTTGCTGACTCTCGCCACCTTGAAACCCGGAGGCTCCGCCGGTTTGCGCATATGGCTGGTGGCCTTGGTCGCTTTCCTGATGCTGGGACCATATTCCTACTTCGCGGGAGCGATTTCACTCGACTTCGGGGGTAAACAGGGCAGCGCGACGGCTTCCGGATGGATCGACGGGCTCGGTTATCTGGGTGGCGCGTTGGCCGGAGGCGGTATGGCTAGTATCTCCGTTCATTGGGGTTGGCCGGGAGCTTTCGCCGTGTTGGCCGGAGTCGCCGCGGCTTCGAGCGCCGCAGCGGCAGTCTATCTTCACTGGCTGGGCCGCTCCCGGAATCAGGAGCGCGACAGGCCTGCTCCTGCGCCCTGCGATCCCTCCTTTTCCAGCGGCGAAAGCGAAACATGGAGATAGTCTAAGTAAATGATCCATCAAGCCGGCGTCCGCGCCGTAATCTTCGACATTTCCGGAACGACTCTCGATTTCGGAAGCCGGGGGCCCGTGGTGGCCTTCGTGGAACTTTTTGCCCGGCACGGCGTCACCGTGACGGAAGCGGAAGCCAGAAGGCCGATGGGCACGCATAAGATCGATCACATCTGGAGTATGCTCTCGGACCCCTCGATCCACGAGCGCTGGGCGACGGCAAAGGGCTCAAATCCGACGCGCACCGACCTCGACACGCTCTACGCCGAGTTCGCGCCCATTCAAGTGGACGTGCTGAAGCAGTATTGCGACGTCATTCCCGGAGTGCCGGAGGTCGTCCGGCAATTGCGCGAACGCGGCATCAAAATCGCCAACACCACCGGGTTCGATACAGGGATGATGGGCGACCTGATTCGATTAGCGGGAGAAGGCGGCTACACACCCGATCTGTGGGTTTGTCCCGATCTGGTGGGGAAGGGTCGTCCCGCGCCGTGGATGGCATTTTATGCGGCGCGACAGCTTGACGTTTATCCGATGTCGACCTTCGTTAAGGTGGGCGACACTCTGGCCGACATTGAGGAAGCGCATGCGGCGGGAATGTGGGCCGTTTCGGTGGTTCGCCACGGCAATGAGGTCGGGCTCTCCCAGCAGGCTCTGGACAAGTTAAAGACCGCGGAAAGAGAGGAACTCATCGGCCACGCGCGGGCGCGCCTTGCATCCAAAGGTCCGCACTACATCATCGATGCGACGGCAGACCTGATCCCGGTCGTGGACGCGATTACGGCACGAATCGCCCGCGGCGAACGCCCTTAACGGTTCAGGTGCCGCAGCAACATCTCTCGATAAGACGAAAGCGCAGGACACTGGCATTCGGGGTCCTTCGCTAATTCGTCCCAGGAGCGGAGGCGCAGCATATCGCGCAATTCCGGCTCCTGCGAGAATGCTTCGGCGCAAGCCCTGTCCATAGGGCCGCCCTGCAGCCGCAGTGTTTCCTTGCTAGCCGGCGAAAGGCGCTCCGTGTATGCCGCATTGGTGGCCGTCAAATACCGCTTCGCGTCGACGTGGCCGCCCACCAGCTTCGCCAGCCTTTCTGAAAATCCTCTCTCGCGCAGCCAGTTCTCGCCGATTTCATCGTGATTCACGACGCCAAACATCTCGCTGCGGATGGTTTCACTGGTCTCAAGGACGTGGCCGATATCGTGCAGGAGGGACGCCAGAATCAGCTCTTCATCCGCTCCACTCTGTTGCGCATGCCAAGCGCATTGCTCGGCGTGCTGGAGTTTCGTGACCGCCTCGCCATAGTATTGCTCGCCGCCGCTATCCTGAAGAAGAAACATCACTTCGTCGACTACCTGCTCCGGGGTTTGTTGTCTTGAGGCTGGTTGCACAGAGAGCTCCTACTCGTCAGCTTAGGCTCGAAGCTCGCCCCCGATCAAGCGAAATGATCTTAGCGTTAAAGCTCCGATTTCTTCTGTCACCTAATCGTGTTTATTCGTGGAGGAGAAGTTGCTCTGAGTATTGTCGATCATGAAGTCGGAAATCCTCTCGGCGCTGGGCGAGGAGGCGCTGGGGCGCCCTTCGCAGGTGATGGCTGCGCTTGCCGCCAACGAGCGCATTAAGTACTACTTGTCCTTGCTGCAGATGGCGTTGGAGAGGGCCGATCATCCGGCGCAGTCCCCCATGAACTTGCGTCAGGAGCGAATCGCGTGTGGCGTCGATGAGCCGGATTTAGACGATACGGTGACCGCAGCCCGCCCCGAAGGTGACCTTTATCGGGTCCCGGGGTGCGCCAAAATACTCGAACGGCTCACCCAGGAGCTGCGGACTATGGCGGCTCCAGTCCTGGAGGAGGAAAACGGCCGGACGCCTCCTCCCGAGCTCCCAGGCCCGTTTTGCTCACGCTTGCGGACTCTGCTTGCGGCTCTACCTACCGGGAAGGACGACCTGATGGAGGGCCAATCCATCCGGGACATCACCTGTGTGGGCGGAGCCGAGCAGGATAGCATTCATCAGCTCGTGATGGATATGCATAAGCGCCTCAACGCGATGCAAGCGGAACTCGCGGAGGAGCGATTGGACGGGGCCGCCGTTTTCGGCATCAAACCCTCAGACCGGCCTTTAATCACCGCGTTCATGGCTGGCCTGAATCGTACCGCGCCGCTGAAGTTCAACCACCCCGGGCTGGAGACGACGGCAACGCGAGTTGGGAGTCAATTGCTGATTCAGAACGACATCGGCACCACCGGCGCGCACGTCATTGTCATTCACATAGAGGGATTAACGGTCCGGGTCACTTATACGGACGTACATCCGGAGCGGGCTGAATTTTTCCGCGCCCTGTTGAAAAAGTATCCTGTCCGCTGGAACGAGGATCGGTCAGGTCAACTTCGGGAGGTCTCCGAGGACGCAAATTTCACGATGCTCGTCGGAAGCTACGAAGCGGCGAACCAGGAGAGTTTGAAGGAATACCTGAACTTTCTGGGTTCCCGTCTGGTGTTCCTAATCGACTGGAACCGGGCGCGGAAACAACTTCGTGGATTCCTGCGGGGCACCGATGCGGCGAAAGTCTTACGCTGGGCCGCGGAAGCCGAGGTTGGGCAGCGCGGCTTTCTGGAGCTTGGGGGAGCGAAGATCATCAATCAAGCCATCGAAAGCGTATCAGGGTCGGCCGTGCACTTTGGCGACCGGCTGTGCGACGTTCTCGGCGACGAAGCCGCAGTTGAGTTCATCGAGTCCGTTTTCCGCGAGGCCGCTGAAGGACTGAAGGAACACCAATCGGCAGGATTGATTCACGATCGTGTCCGGGCTGAATTGCAGGCCTATTTTTCCAGCGAAGGGCAACGTCTGTTGGAGCTTGCGCGAGAACACGCCGGGATTGTCCTTGAGCTGGCTCTGCAAGTCACGGACGGCGTGCGCGAGATCACATTCGGGGAGGGCAACAAGGACTTTGGGAAATTAGCCCGCCGCGCGCGGGCCTTTGAGCATGATGCCGATCAACTGGTGATCGCGGCCCGCGAAGCGGTTCGGAAGCGGCCAGAATATTCGGCGCTCTTCGACATGACCGAAAGTGCCGACGACGCCGCGGACGAATTGGAGCATATCGCTTCGCTGCTCGGCTTATTGAAAGCGAGCCGGCCAAGCGGGGAGGCGCTGGAGGCGTTGGGCTCATTCGGTGCGCTGATTGTTGAGGCCGCGCGGGAGTGGATCAAGGCGTTGATCGACGCCGCGCACGTCAAGGGAGCTGGCCGCCAGGAAGATGCCAACGGCTTCCTCCTCGCCGTCGACAGACTCCTGGAGCTGGAACACCAGGCGGACGATGCCGATCTCGCCCTCACCTACGCGGCTGTGCAGCGGGCGAGCAATTTCCGCCAGCTTCATCTCTATTCGGAGATTGGCAACAGCCTCGAAGCGGCGGCGGATTCGTTGAAAAGCGCGGGACTCATTGCGCGCGATCATCTTTTTGCCAGTGTGCTGGGGGCGTAGATTTTATGGCATGCAAGGAAATCTATGAAATCACGCCTGGGGCTCTACCCAGCACATCGGCGGGAGAGGTGGGGAACAAAGCGTGGAATCTCATGCGCATGGCTGCCGCGGGGCTACCGACGCCGCCCGCATTTGTTCTGCCAGTGAACTGGTCAAGACGCCTTTCCGAGGGCAAGGAAACCGATAGCGCCCTGGCGGACACTCTTGCCGATGGGATTTCCAGGCTTGAAAAGCTCACTGGCCTGGAATTTGGCTCTTCGCAGCGTCCTCTCCTGGTCTCCGTTCGTTCCGGTAGTGCCGTTTCGATGCCCGGAATGTTGGAGACCGTACTCGACATCGGCTTGAATCAGGATTCCGTGGAAGGCCTCATTCGATCCACCGGCAATCCTAGGCTGGCTTGGGACAGCTATCGCCGGTTGATCCAGGGTTATGGGGAGGTTGTGCGGGGGCTCCCTGCAGGCGCGTTCGATGCACTGGCTGCACAGGCAGTTTCCAATGCCGACGTGGAATCGGATCGAGAACTCGACTTCAGGGCGCTGCGGCAACTGGCGCGCGACTTTCTTAGTCTTTATCGCGAACTCGCTGGCGAGCCTTTCCCCTTGGATCCTCGCAAACAGTTATGCTCGGCGGCAGCGGCTGTATTTCGTTCGTGGGATGCACCGAAGGCGGTTGTGTACAGGCGGCTGAACGGGATCAACAACAACATCGGAACGGCGGTGACCGTACAGAAAATGGTCTTCGGCAACGCTGGAGGGAATTCGGGATCCGGTGTTGGGTTCACTCGCAATCCGGCCAACGGAGAGCGCCATCTCTATCTCGATTTCCGTTTCAACGGCCAAGGAGAAGATGTAGTTGCCGGCCGCCAGAGAACGCAGGATCACGATTACCTGCGGCGCACGGTTCCCGCGGTCTGGCGGCAGATCGAAACCTCCTGCCAGACTTTGGAAACCCTGTTCCGCGACGCTCAGGATTTTGAGTTCACCCTGGAGAGCGGAACCTTATATTTCCTCCAATCGCGCGACGAAAAGCGTACCGATTGGGCTGCCGTAAGGATCGCCGTGGACCTCGTGGAAGAAGGACTCATTGACATCGACGAGGCCTCGCGGCATCTCAGCGGGATCGATCTTACCTCGGTATCGAGAACCCGCTTTGAAACACATTCCGCCAAGCCGCTAGCTCACGCGCAGCCCGCCTCCATCGGCGTGGTGAGCGGGGCGCTCGCGTTTGACGCTTCCTCGGCCGAGCGCATGGCACGAGAAGGAATCGCGGTTATCCTGGCTCGCCACGAGATCGCTACCGCCGATATTAGCGGAATTGCAAGCGCGGCGGGCATCCTCACTGCTACCGGCAGCCGGTCTTCGCATGCCGCTGTAGTCGCGAGGCAACTGGGCAAGGTATGCCTGGTGGGCTGTACGAGTCTAAAGATCGATCCGGATCACAAGTGCTGCAACATCGGAAAGAAGACCTTTCACGAGGGAGACGAATTGTCCCTCGACGGCAACGATGGCGCCGTTTATTGTGGAAGGATCAACGTACTCCTCGAACGTCCGGAGCGAGAGCTCAAGGCGATCGCAGAATGGGAGATCCAGAAAATGCACGTGTAGCAGGAAAGCAACTACTTTCCCGTCTTGTCGAAGGCCTGCGGCGGAAGGTCCGCACTCAGGATTCGCGACAACATGCGCGCCTGCGCGCTGTTGATGCCGTGCCGGTCCACTGAGCTTTCATAGAACTGCTCAATCAGTTGCCTATACAGTTCTACTTCATTTGGATTCGAGGAAAGCTCGTCCTCGCCCGAAGCATTCCTGTTCATAACCAGCCTCATTCTACTGCCGGGCGGGTTACACCGTCGTGAACTCAAGCCTACAGTTCGCACGCTCAGTCTAAGAGACTGAATTGAAGAGAAAATAAGTTTTCCCTCATCCCCGCACGGGCAGGAATGGAACCTCGTCACGCGACTAGCCCGCTGCAGCCTTCCCCTTTACCTTAACCGAATGATGGTTATTCAGATGCTGGTCAAGTTCGAAGGCGAGATGCGCTTGACGCTTGCGGCTTCGGAGGACTTCTTGTTCGACCTGGTCCTGTGTTGACGTGTCGCCACGATGCCAGCCGATGGATTTCGCTCTCTGTTCGAGAGTCGCCTTCGCCTCAGCTTCACATTCGTGGTTGTGTTCCCGGTTGAGAGCGGCACAGACTGGGCATTGCATGGGAAGGTGAACCTCCTCGTCTATTCTAGCTGCTTACAGACTAAAAGTGGCATAAGACGGCCGCAAGTTAGTTCCTGGCGTGGAATTTTTCGAATGGAATCGCATCTTCGATGTGAAGACGGAAGCTCACCACGGAAGCGGGGCCGCGGTCCTGGTTGTAGCCCGGATTCGCGACGTGTTGGTAATCGACGGCAACAGAGAGCCCCCGCCAAACGTGAGCTGTGTAATAGGTTTCGAAAATCTTTTCCGAGCCATACGTGAGCGCGCCATCTCCCAGGATGAAACCCAGCCCTCCCAGCGCAAGGTAGCGGCTGTGATCCCCAGAGATTCCATTTGCGACAAACGCGGCACCCACTCTGTCGTTTGGACGGTGCCATGGCTTGCCTCGAAAGTCGCTGCCAACTTCAACGGTTCGGTCGATTTCGGTGTAAGCGTACGATTCGTTTGCGCCGTCGTTCCAACCGAGGCGCCCAAACACTCGCCATAGGGGAGTCAGTTCCTGCTCGGCGTTCAGACCGAAACCGTATTTAACCCTTCCCTGCTTGCGGTACTCCGTAATGTCCGGCACGGCATCCTTCCCTGAAAGATAGCCGTTGATCGCCTCCCGGTAGCTGCCCATATCGGCGTGATTGATGAACGCGAGCGCCCGGACCGTGCTTTCGCGCTTCGGCAGCAATGTGGGATGGAATTCGAATTCGAAATTCTCACCACGGGCGCGAGCGATGTTCCAGTCCAGCGTGATGCCGTTGGCGACGGTAGGCATCAGCATTTCCCCGAACCTTGCTGCCCAGGACTTGTCGAAGTATTCCGCGACGAATCCGTACGTGTATCCACGTGTGTCCGCGGCATAATCATAAGCGCCGTTGTTTACCATTGCCCAGTTCATGAACTGGAGATGGCTGTCGCTGCCGACCGAGTTCAAATCAAAGAAATCGACCGTGCTCATCTTTCCAAGCCTGAGTTCCAAGCGCCGGACAGGAACCGTGGAGGCAAGCGACAGGGGATTGCGGGTGGCCTCTTCCGTCTCCTTGCTGAGACCGATGGTGTAATGCAACATGACTCGTGAGACGTATGGATCTTCACCGAGAGTAGGATTCCGAACGACGTCCACGTTGGTGAAACCGGCCACACCGAGCGCGTTACTCAGGCCCGCTCCGCCGGCGCTTTCCACATCGGCGAGGATCTCCAGATTTCTTGCGATCCGGAAGCCGGTGTAAAGGGTCTCGACGCGCGACGTGGCATGCTCCTTGTCGGCGGACAAGCTGTTCGGCCCTGAGTATTTTGCGTAGAACGCTTCGTGCTGCTGGCGAATAAAGTTTGCTTGAACGGAGATCCAAAAACGATTCCAGAATGAATCTCCATCGGAAGGCAAAGAGGCGGGCGGCTGCGAGTCTTGAGCGAAGGATAAAGAAGCAAGGATCAAGACACCTGAAAAGAATCGCAAGGCTCTACTATCGTTGGGGAAGTCCTGGCGCAGTGTCAACAATGTCCCGGCGACCGAACAGAATATTCACTGATTCGTAACACGACCGCAATTCAAGGCCCCCTATTCGATGTCAGGATGAAGAATTACGATGACTGGCTGCGGGCCGAAGTGGGTCGCGAGGGTTGTATGGTGCTTGGTGGCTGCCGGACCCTTGTTTGCCTGGCAAGGGGAGAAGACGGCGGGAATCAACCGGCTGTACGTGGAGCCATTCACAACCAAAGAAGGTTCGGAAAAGCTGCGGAACGCGGTGATCGCGGAGCTTCGCAAGCAGGGTTCGATCTCCCTGGTTCAGGAAGAGTCGAGCGCGGAGGCAATCCTCGGCGGCGGAGGCGAGATCTGGGTGAAAGGGTACCGCAGCCTGAACCCGAGGTCAGGCAGATCACCCGCGAATGGAACGCCTATTTACGGCGGATACCTCTCGGTGGAGTTGAGAGATCGAAAGGGCGAGACTTTGTGGGGAGATCTGGTGACGCCACCTGCTGGTGCGGAGGACGTCTCGAAGGACCTGGCGAAGCGAATTGCGAGACATGCGGCTGAGGCAATGGAAAAAGGGGTGGCTACCTCAACTCGAACGCAGCCCCAGCCCCTGCCAACCACGATTTTGACCGGGGCGGGCGCTACGTTCCCCTATCCGGTGTACGCAAAGTGGTTCACGAATTACCGGCGGGAGAATCCGAATGTATCGATTACCTATGTATCGATCGGGTCCGAGGCGGGGGTCCGCAAATTGCTCGCAGGTGAGGTCGATTTCGGAGCCTCGGACAGTCCGGACGCAATTCGCGAACTCGCCGGAGAGGAGGGAAATTATCTTTTCTTCCCTTCGGTGATCGGCGCGGTGGTACCCATCGTGAATCTCCCCGGAGTGACGGGAGACATCCAATTTACGCCGGAAGCTCTGGCCGGCATCTACCTGGGAAAGATCAAGAAGTGGAATGACCCGGTGCTGGTGCGCGCGAATCGAGGCCTTCGGCTCCCGGATCTGGACATCGTCGTGATTCACCGGGCAGATGGAAGCGGAACGAGTTATGCCTGGACCGATTTTCTTTCCAGGACCAGCCCTGAGTGGAAAGCCGAAATCGGCCCCAGCATGGCTCCTGCCTGGCCCTGCGGCCGGGCCGCAGGGGGTAATGACGGTGTAGCGAAGCAGGTGAAGGAATTCGGCGGATCGATTGGTTATGTCGAGTTCATCTACGCGCTCGATAACCACTTAAGTTTCGGGAAGGTTCGCAATCGGCATGGCGAATTCGTGGGCGCCAGTCTGGAAAGCCTGGCAGTGGCCGCAAGCGATTCCTTTGAGATCCGCGACGATTTGAAGATCTCGATTATGGATGCGCCAGGGGCGGGCGCGTACCCGATTGCCTCGTTCACATGGCTGTTGGTGCCAGTTCAGATCGCCGATGACGCCAAGCGCACCGCGGTCACCGGTTTTCTGAACTGGATGCTGGGCCCGGGCCAGGCACAAGCTGCCGCGTTGGGCTATCTCGCGCTACCGAAGGATCTGGTGAACAAAGAGCGTGCGGCGCTAGGCAGGATTCGCTAGTCCGAGAAAAATGAGTGTGACGCTCAGCTAATCAGAGACCGCTGAGAACTCGCGGCCTGTGCTTGGCTCAAGATGCTTTCCAGGACATCGGGCACTTCGAACACCGCCCGATTATTCAGTGCCCGAATGCGCTCCGAGATGGCGTGATAGTTCGTCGGTTTCAGGATTGAGTTCACCGCGTGGGGAAAGTCTTTCGTTCGGGCTACCGGCAAACCGACGCCCTGTTCCCTTATCCATTCGACGTTATAGCGTTCCTGGGCTAGAGTCTTGCTTCCCGCTTCGACGATCACGGGAAGGCCCATGGCGAGCGCCTCGCTCACTGATCCAGGGCCAGGTTTGCCGATGAAGAATTCGCTGAGCCACATGTAATGCGCCACGTGCTCGGTAAAGCCCTGAACGTGCACGGGGAATGGAAATGTCATGGCTCTCAACTGATCGGCCAGCGCACAATTCCTGCCGCAAAGGAAAATCAATTGTGTCTTGGTTCTTGCCGTTGCCAGGCGTCTTGCTATGCGGACCATCGATTGCGAACCATAGCCTCCAAAAAGGACGAGCCCTACAGGTAAGGCCGGATCCAGCCCAAGCTTCCGGCGCTCCTCCGCACGATTTCCAGGCATTTCCTGATAAAAGTGCGGATGCAAGATCATACCTGATACCTGCCAAATGTTGCGTTTTTCGATTCCGGCCGCCCGCGCCTGCTCGACCGCGATGTCGGAGCCGCAAATGAAGTGTTGATCTTGAGGCTCGAACCAGAAGTGAGGCGGGTAGTCAGCGAGGTCCGTGATGAGAGTGACGAACGGTGTATCGGGAAGTTCGGCGCGAAGGCTTTCATAGAGCGCGCGATTCAAGTGCGGAATCACGGAAACCACTAAATCCGGGCGCAAGGCTCTCCATTGTTCGCGCAGCAGCTTCACCTGGCGCGAATGCAGCAGGCGAATTACACCGTGCATGATCGGAATCACGTGCGCCGACCCAACTGTCCAGCCGCGGCGAAGGGTCCAGTTATAAAGCTCTCCTCCGCGCACACCCGTCGAGCGATAAATTGGGTCAATCGATTCCAGCACCTGATCCACATCGAGAATGGTGGTGCACCACGGCCGACCCTGGGCGTGCATCGTGTCGTGAAGCGCTCGCGCCGCCGCCCGATGGCCGCCACCCGCATTGAAGTATGCAAGAACGATACGTTTCATAGTTTTCACTTATCGCGGCAGACCCGCCAGCTTTTTCTGCTACGGATTTTCGATAACCGCCTTCCTGGTTTGGTCCAGGCTATTCCGAACGGCCTCGCCAGGAAGATCCCGGAGAATCGGTCCCAGCATTTTCCCCAACGCGAATGGCAGATCGCGAGTCAGGGTGATCGATTGGCATGTCACGTACACACCGCCATCGCTCTCCTCGAAGAACCAGTAGCCGTAAATACGCCAAAGGAATCCGCGGTCCTTTCCAACTGCGAGCTCATGCTCACCAGGCTTTCCTGCGTCCGCCACCTCCGCGATTCGCCGGCTATAGGCCCGGCTGTAGACCCGATGAGGATCGAGCGTCGTAAATCGAATGTCGTGCTCAATGTTGAGAACGTCGGAGAGCAAGAACTTGGCCTGGACGACCCGCATGTACACCTGAAACTCGTCACCGGTGCGGGATCGTATTTTGGCGTCGGCAACCTGGGGCTTGTAGAACTCCTTGTGATGTTCGTAGTCCTGCACGATCGCAAGAGCCCGCTTCAGAGATACGTTGGGAATGAAAACCGCGCCGGCCCAATCTTGAATCAGCCCACCCTTGATGGCAACCATTCCGCCGCGCTGAACCGGACGTACGATCAACGCCCCTTGCCTCAGTTCGTGGCGCCACTCCGGACTCTCATCGGCCCACAGAAAGTGTTGGCCGCGGAACCTCGGCTCGAGCCTCTCTTCGGTAGCCGCAATGTAGCGGTCGAATGCATCCACCGTCGCCTGCGTCAGGTCCACGGCCAAGACCGAGCCACCAATCAGCGACATGCTGAAGAAGAGAGATTTACTCGTCAAGGCCCCTCAGTAGACGGCTACGGTGAATGGGAGCAGACATCGGAAGCCTCGGCTCAACCGGCGCCCACGCTGGGTGCATGCCACAAGATAGTCGACGAACGTAGATTTGGTGTTACAACCAGGTGTCACTTTCGAAACATTGTGATCTGACGCTGAGAACCTTCCCTGTCTCTGATATTCTTTGTGTACCGCGGGCAGCTCTCTCGTCATACAGCGAGGCCAGGCGGGCTACGAATGTCCCAAACTCCTCGGCCAATCATCGAAGTTTCCGGCATCCGCAAGACCTACGGATCAACGGTGGCGGTCTCCGAGGTTTCGTTCGAGGTCGGCGAACGCGAAATCTTCGGCCTGATTGGTCCGAACGGCGCGGGTAAGACGACGACAATGGAATGCGTCGAAGGAGTACGCCGGCCGGACCGCGGCGAAATTTCGATCCTCGGTCTGGATCCGTTCCGCGACGTGTATCAGCTGCAAAATCGAATTGGCGTGCAACTCCAGCAGGCGCAGCTGCAGAAGAGGATCAAGGTCTGGGAGGCGGTGGATCTCTGGGCTTCGCTGTATACGAAGACTGTGGACGCCAATCGCCTGCTCGACCAACTCGGTCTCTCCGGTAAGCGGAACGCCTGGTTCATGACCCTGTCGGGCGGGCAGAAGCAGCGGTTGTTCATCGCGCTGGCGCTCATCAACGACCCGGAGGTTGTGTTTCTGGACGAGCTGACCACCGGGCTCGACCCCCAGTCGAGGCGGGCTATCTGGGAATTGGTGCGCGGCATCCGCGACCGCGGCAAGACGGTGTTCATGACCACCCATCTGATGGAGGAGGCGGAGCGATTGTGCGACCGTGTGGCCATCATCGAGCACGGAAGGATCATCGAGATTGGCACGCCCGCGGATTTGGTGCGGCGCCATTGTCCCGAGCGAACGGTTTTGCTGGCCACCGACAACTCGCTCGCGGAAGAACGGCTGCGCACCATTCCCTCGATGGGAACCGTAGCCCGCCAAGACTCCCGATTCACTCTTCAAGGCACGGGCGACGACTTTGTGACCGAAGTGATCCATTGTCTGTCTGAAAACCGGATACGAGTCACCGACTTTCGCACGGTGTTGCCTAATCTGGAGGATGTTTTTCTAAAGCTAACAGGCCATTCGATTCGCGATTAGGAGAGATAAGCGCATGTTCCGGGGACTTTGGAAACTAACCTGGCTGGAAATCAAGATCTTCCTGCGAGAGCCAATGGGCGCCGTCGGATCGATTGTCATTCCCGTGGTGGTGTTCGTCGGAATTGGGCGATTCCTGGGCGGCCGCATCCCTCAGCCCGCGCTGGCAGCGAGCGGGTTTCTACGGGTCGGGCTCCCTGTTTTCGCATCCGTCATGATCGCGCTCAGTGGAGTATTATCGTTGGTCACAATCATCTCGATCTATCGAGAGGGCGGCATTCTCCGGCGGCTTCGAGCCACGCCGCTCCGCCCGCAGACCATCCTCACTGCGCATGTCCTGGTCAAGTTGGCGTTGACGCTGGCCACGATGGCGCTGATGGTGTTAGCGGGTAAGCGCTATTACCCGATCAAGATGGATGTTCCTGTATTCGGATTCGCGATGGCGCTCCTGATCAGCACCTGGAGCATCCTCTCGATCGGTTTTCTGATCGCGAGCATCGTGCCAACCGCGCGCTTCGCGCAACCGATCGGCGGAGCCGTCCTGTATCCGATGCTTGGGCTTTGCGGACTGTTCGTGCCCCTGCAATCACTACCGCCGATGCTGCGCGCCGCCTCGCGCGTGGTGCCCTTGACCTACGCGGTGTCGTTACTCGAGGGGATCTGGAAGGGCGAGGCGTGGTCGGCGCACCTCAGCGACGTCGCAGCGCTGGTCCTGGTATTCGCGATTTGCACCGCACTCTCCGCGAAGGTGTTTCGCTGGGAATAGGATGAAACGCGGCGCTTCATGCTGCGGGAAGAACAGCCGCCAAATCCGGAAGAGTGCGGGGGCGACGTCCGCTGCAGCGACAGAGAAGTCCGGCGCCAGACTCAAAGATTCAAATTCTTCATTTTGTAGTCAAACTGAAGCTTTCTCCTGCGAAACTATCAGAGCTCAGATAGGAGCAAGTGTAAACAATATGCGTCTATCCAACCTCGCCCAGCGTGTGTTCACGCTTCTCACCCTTTGCGCCGCTTCGGCCATCGTCGCCTCCGCGCAGTTCGAATCCGCCACCGTGCTCGGCACCGTTACCGATCCCTCGAACGCTCCCGTCTCCGGCGCTTCCGTGACGCTCACCAACGTCCGCACCGGCGTCTCCGTCAAGACCCAAACGGATTCCAGCGGTAACTATCTCTTCGTCAACCAGCGCCTCGCTACTTATCGCATCCACGTCGAAATGAACGGCTTCAAGGCCGAAGATACTGAGGCCTTTGACCTCGCGGTCGATTCGCGCCAGCGCGTTAACATCAAACTGGTGATCGGCGCTGTTTCTGAATCCATAATTGTCAGCGATGCCGCCGGACTGCTGGAAGCCGATAATAGCTCCCGCGGCCAGGTCATCAATTCTGGTGAAATTGCCGGCCTCCCCCTCAATGGCCGGGCTTACGCCGATCTCACTCTCCTTGTTCCAGGCGTCGCTAAGTCGCTCCTTCAAAACGGCACGGATTCCAGCCGCGACGCTTCCTACAACGTCAACGGCCAGCGCAGTGAATTGAACAACTTCATGCTAGACGGCGTCGACAACAACGCCTACGGAACCAGTAACCAAGGCTTCTCGAACCAGGTGATGCAGCCCAGCCCCGACGCCATCCAGCAGTTCAAGGTCGAGACCAACAACTTCAGCGCCGAATACGACCACGCGGCGGGTGCCGTTATCAATGTGACCATCAAGAGCGGCACGAACCAGGTACATGGCTCGCTTTGGGCGTACAATCGCAACACGGTACTCAACGCCGTCGGATTCTTCAAGCCCCTTAACGGTACTCTTCCCTTCAACCAGAACCAGTTCGGCGCTGCCGTCGGTGGTCCCATCCTAAAGAACAAGCTCTTTCTCTTCGGTGATTACGAAGGGTTCCGGCGCGTCTATCACCCCCTCCAGTTCGCCTCTGTTCCCACCGTTGCCATGGATCACGGTGATTTCAGCGCTTATGGCCTCCCCATCGCGAACCCCTTAACCGGCGATGTCGCTCCAAACGGCATCATCCCCCCCTCTCAGTTCAGCCCCATCGCCAACGCCCTTACCTATCTGCCCGCACCGAACCTGCCCGGCCTCTCCAATAATTACGAATCTTCTCCTTCCGATATGATCTATAACGATAAGGGCGACATTCGCTCCGATTACTACCTTAATTCCAAGATCATCATCTTCGGCCGTTACAGCCAGCTCAACACCCGGATCTTCAGCCCGCCCAATATCCCTGGCCCTTCGGGCGGGAATGCCAACGGCAACGTCTACGTTCAGACCTATGAAGGCGTCGGCGGCGTTACCTGGAGCATTAACCCCAGCTCAATACTCGAATTTCGCCTCGGTGCGAACTATAGCCACAACGGCAAGCTGCCCTCCACCGTTGGTCAGCCTACCTCCGGCTTCACCATCCCCAACCAGCCGCTCGATCCGTCCTTCGCCGGCGGTCTCATCACCTCCTCCGTCAGCGGCTTTTCCCAGTTCGGCCGCCAAGGTAGCAACCCTCAATACCAGTACCCCCTTGTTTACGATCCCAAGGTCAACTACACCAAAATCATCGGCCGCCACAGTCTGAAGTTTGGTTTTGAATATCAGCACATCGATACCGACGTCAGCGATTTCAATCCCAAGTACGGCCAACTCTCCTTCAGTGGATACTTCAGCGACCCTTGCTACGCCACCAACCCGTCCTGCGTCAACGGTCTTAGCAGCACCGCCAAGGCTGTCTACGCCCTCGCTGACTACCTCTATGGCGCGCCCAGCAACTACACCCTCAACAACAACCCCGTCGCCCACTACCGCCAGCGCATGTATTTTGGCTACGTTCAGGACGATTTCAAGGTCAACTCCAAGCTCACCCTCAATCTCGGCCTGCGCTATGAGTTCACTACTCCGCAATACACCAGCGATAACAAGCTCGCCAACTTCAATCCGCAGAACAACAGCCTGATCTTCGCCTCCAACGGCAGCCTCTACAATCGAGCGTTGGTCCACCCCGATCCGAACAACTGGGCTCCCCGAGTCGGTCTTGCTTATCAAGTTCGTCCGAAGACGGTTATCCGCTCGGCTTACGGCATCAGCTGGGTGCTATTCAATCGCGCCGGTGGTGAGAATCTGCTCGCCTATAACGGCCCGTTTATCATCAATTCCTCCATCAACCAGCTCCCCAGCCAGGGAATTTGCACCAGCGCAGCGGCGCCCGCCGGAACGTGTTTCCGCTCTGCAGCCCAGGGCTTCCCGAACGGCTTTATCGACCCCTCGAACTTTTCGACCGCGATCTCCCAGGTCCGCTACATCCCGGGCAGCAACCGCAACGGCTATATCCAGAGCTGGCACTTCACCATTCAGCAGGAACTCGCGAAGGACCTGCTACTTGATGTCGCCTATGTGGGGAATCACAGCGTCGGACTCAATATCCTGTCCGACGCCAACCAGGCTTTGCCCAACCAACAAGGCCAGAACCTCAACCTCCTCGCCCGCCGCCCCATCCAGGGCTTCACCGACATGGAAATCGCCTATGACGGCGGTTTCGGTAGCTATGAAGGCCTCCAGGTCAAGCTCGAAAAGAAGAACTCCAACGGTCTCTATTTCCTCAATTCGTTCACTTGGTCCAAGGCTATCGACAACGCTCCAGGCCACCTGGAGAACTACAACGGTGATAACTCGCGCATCAATTACTACAACACCAAAATCGAACGCGGACTCTCCAGCTACAACCAACCCCTGAACGATACTTTGTCTGTACTCTACGATCTGCCGGTCGGCCGCGGCCGCCACTTCAACATCGATAACAAAGCTCTCGACTACGTCGTCGGAGGCTGGTCGGTCAACATGATCAACACCATGACCTCCGGCTTGCCGATCAACGTCGGTTATTCCGCCAGTTCCCAGCAGCAGATCAGCAACCTTGTCAGCGAGCGGCCCAACCTCGTTCCTGGCCAGCCGCTCTACCTGAGCACCGGTAACCCGATTTACTATCTCAATCCCGCCGCATACAGCGTGCCCAATTACACTCAGCCTTTCGGCAACACTCCGCGAAACAACGTGAAGACTCCCTTTCTTTTCGGGACCGATCTCGGTCTCCATAAGAACTTCCCGATCACCGAAGCGCGCTACTTCCAGTTCCGCGCCGAAGCATTCAACCTGCTCAATAAGACCAATTTTGCGACGGTCGGCGGCACCAACGCCAACAGCAGCGGGTTCGGCGTTTTTAACGCTACCTTCCCCGCGCGCCAAATACAGCTCGCGCTCAAGCTCGTGTTCTAGTTGATTGCGAAGTTCATCTTTTTTCAAGCCCGTTTAGCTTGAGCCCAAGGCTGAAGCTGAACGGCTTTCGTGTGCGGCGTGACTCCGGACGTGTCCCTTACCCTTGACTCCCAAGAGTATCTCCGCTACGATCCTAGGGCTGGTAGCCGCCGTGAGTGGGTTTCTCTCCAGCAAACAACTTGAAAAAGGGGGATTACAGATGACCAGAACGTTGCTCCGTCCGTTCGCCCAAGCGAGCATTGCTTCGGCGATTCTCGCCTTTGCACTACCCGCAATCGGCTTCGCCCAGACTCCAGCGCCAACCTGGATTCGGTTCACGGCCTCCACCATCAAGCCCGAGATGACGCAGGAGTACGAGGGCTACCTGAAGCAGATGGCTGCGGCGTACAAGAAAGCCGGTCAGCCGATGTATGCCGTCCTTTCGAACTTCGCCGGCAATAGGTTCGAATACACAACCGTGACGTTTGTGATGAAGTTCGGCGATATGGATGGTCCGAATCCGGTTCAAAAGGCAATGGGCGATGAGGCCTTCGCCAACTTGGTACGCTCTATGAACCGTTGCGTGGTTTCGTCAACGCGCTACTTCTCTCTGCCGTGGGATGACGTCTCCATCGACAAGCCTGGCCCGATGGGCCAGTATCTCATGCGGACGCGGGTCCCCATCGCTCCAGGTAAGAGCGCGGAGTACCGGGCGTATCTGAAGAACGAATTGAAGCCAGTTTACGAAAAAGGTGGCGTCACTTGGTATCACGTTTCGGCTCCAGTATTCGGCGGCCCCACGGGGACGGTGGAGACGGTCCGTATGCTGAAGAATCTCGGCGAGATTGACGGCGGGCCACTCACAACAAAGATCCTCGGAGCTGCAGGAGCCCAGGCGCTGGCGGCGAAGGCGCAGAGTCTGACTCGCGGAGCCTCTCAAACCACGATTATGCAGATGCGGCCGGAACTCAGCCTGTTGCCGGAACCGATGCCTGCCAAATAGACTCGCCGTTGCGAACGACGCGCGACACAATCGGGCGGGTCTCCCTGAAAGGGAGCCGGCCCGATTTTTTTGGGGATCATTGGCGCGGATTCGCTTACGATATCTAAAATGCAAACGAACGAGCGAAGCGAGATCAGCCGCTGGTGGCGGCTAGCCGGCGGACTCTTAATGAACCTGGCTCTGGGCACTCTTTATGCGTGGAGCGTGTTCGTGGCGCCGCTCGAAGCCCGGTTCGGATGGAAGCGGGCCGATACATCCATGGTGTTCACGATTGCGGTGATCGTGTTTGCCCTCTGCTTCGTGGTTGCGGGGAGAATTCAGGATAAGTTCGGGCCGCTGGGATGTTCGCTGGTGGGCGGTATCCTGGTTAGCCTGGGTTTCTATTTGTGCTCCTATACCACCAGCCTCTACTACCTTTATGTATGCTTCGGAGTGATCGGCGGGCTTGGAAACGGCTTCGGGTACGCCACGCCCATTCCGGTGATGGCCAAATGGTTTCCAGACAAACGCGGGCTGGCGGTGGGGTTGGCGGTTGGCGGATACGGCGCCGGATCGGCGATCTTCGGTCCGCTGTCGCAGTTGAAACTGATCCCGGCCTACGGACTGCCTGCGACATTTCGAATCCTCGGGGTAATTTTTCTCGTGATGACCGTCGTTGGGGCGCTGCTTCTGAGAAACCCTCCGGCTGGATACAAGCCGGCAGAATGGTCGCCGGAGGCCGCTAAAACCGCGGCTTCGGCGCGCGACTTTACTCCCGGAGAAATGCTGCGAACGCCCACCTTTTATCTGATGTGGGTGGGGTATGCGCTGGGCTGCTCGGCGGGGCTGATGGTGATCAGCCAACTGGTACCTTTTGCCAAGAGCGTAGGGATTACCGCGGCAGCGCTTTCGACCATGACGTTAGTGATAGGCGCGTTTGGAAACGCCTCCGGACGGATCCTTTCCGGATGGATGTCGGACAGGATGGGGCGCATCAACGTGCTGCGGACGATGATTGGGATCTGCATGGTCGCGATGCCGGCGTTGTACGCGGCAGGGAGCAACGTAGCGTTGCTGTATGCGGCGGTATTCGTCGTCTACTGGTGTTACGGAACACAACTCTCCGTGAATGGGGTGGCTGCGTCGGACTTCTGGGGCACGAAGAACGCGGGTGTTAATTACGGGATTCTGTTTACCGCGTGGGGCGTGGCAGGGGTCATTGGGCCGCGCATCGGCGGCGTACTGTATGACCGATATCACAACTACCAGGCGGCGTTTTACACCGCTGCGGTGCTGGCCGGCGTGGCGTTGCTGTGCGAACTTGGCGCACGCCGGCCAGTGCCAAACCCAGTGCCTGAAAGTTGAGCTTTTCCTTTTACTCCACCGTCACCACGATGAGCGACGCGTCATCGTGGAAGTTGCCGTTGCAGAACCGCGTAACGTCGTCCAGAATCCTCGTCCGGATGGCCTGTGCGCCGAGAGTCCGTGCCGCGCGCGCCGAGGCGATCACGCGTTGGTTGCCGAACTCCTCGTCGTGCTCGTTCGCGGCTTCTGTCACGCCGTCCGTCGTGAGCAGCAGGCAGTCGCCTGGGCGCAGGGCGAACTGCCGCTCCTCGTAGACGGACTTCGGAAACAGCCCCAGCACCATGCCGCCTTCGGTGAGAATGATCGCCTCGTCTCCCCGCAGCACGATCGGCGAAGAGTGCCCGGCGTTCTCAAAACGCAGAATCAACTGCTCACTGTCTATCACTCCGTAGAAGAGGGTTACGAACTTCCCCGGCGCGATGCTACCGCAAAGCACTTCGTTGAGCTTGGCGCATAGGGCTCCCGGCCCGCCGCTGACCGGCGCAAATGCCCGCACCGCTGCCTGCAGATTCGCCATCAACAACGCCGCCGTAATCCCTTTACCCGACACGTCCGCAATGCAGATCCCCAGCCGATCCGGCCCCAGCGTGAGCACGTCAAAGTAGTCGCCTCCTACTGATCGCGCCGGCTCCCACGCACACGCAATCTGGAATGGCTTCAGTTGCGGCAGCTCATGCGGCAGAAGATGGGCTTGAATCTCATGCGCTGTCTTCAATTCGGCTTCGTGGGCCTGCAGCTGGATTTGCCCGACCGTGATCTGACTCTCCAACTCCCGGTTCCGTCGTTCAAGCCGCTCCCTCGCTTTTCCCGAAATGAATAGGGCAACTCCGATCACCAGAGACATAAACGTGCCAATCCGGATATCGGACCAATCAAGCCTTAATAGCTGCTCGGAACGGCCCGAGACGATCCGGGTCACTACGGATGCGATTGAACTCGCCACGGCGGCGGTCGGGAGAAGAACAGCCAGATACGCGATCCAGTCCCAGGGATACTTCTGCCTGATAACCGGTGCCGCGAGAAGCACCGCCAGCCAAGTGCAATTCCCAATGATGAAGGTGAAGATGCAGTTCGCAATGATGAAGGTGAAGAGAACTTGCTTAGCGGGGTTGGTCAGCAGCCAGAGGAGACCCAAGATGGCTACGGCGACGCCCAACAGAACCAGTTGCAGGTGCCAGAAGCTTATGCCCCCCGCAGGCGTCGGCTTCTCAAATGGCCACAACCTTCTTGGGATGAGCATTTTACTCTTCAGCATCGCACCAATTGCCAATCGAGCGGATGGCTATCGGCGAGTTGCCAGCGGACGGACGCGAGCATCCAACTCCTGCAGAAACTTGTCCGGCATGCTCCATACCGCGAAGTGTCCAGCTCCCTCGAAAAGGACCATCTCTTTGTGGGGAGCATCGATCGCTTCGAAATACTGCCTCGTAATGGCAGTCACGGTCAACTCGTCTTCCGCTCCCTGGAAGAAGTACACAGGGACTTTGAAATCGATTCCGAGGGAAGCCAGGTCCGTGGTAAGCATCTCCTGATAGAGTCGCCAGGTCGGGATCTGCATAAACCCCCTATAGCGGTTGTACATGTCCCAGAGCGAGTAGTTCGGCGCACCAAAGATGAGCCGGCCGGTATTCATCAGCGCAGCCCGGTCGGATTCTACTTCGTACTCTCCATTCCACTTGAAGAATACCGCGGCCTGTTCCTTGCTGCGATAAGGCGGCGGACCAACGCTCTCCAGCTCTTTGACGGCGTCTCTGTTTCCTGCAGCTCGAGCTTTTTCCAAGGTATACGCTTGGGCCGCCTGTATGCTTTTCTTCATGTCGGCGGCCTGCCCCGTCCCGACATAAGCATAGAAGAGGTCCGGCCTTTGCTTCACTATGTGCACTCCGAGAATGGAACCCCAAGAGTGCCCCAGCAGGATAATCTTCTCCTTGTGCAAATGTCTGCTCAGGAACTCGGACACTTCGATCCCATCGAGGGCCATTCGATCGATCGACATCGAAGCGGCGACGGATGCACCGGTGCTCTCCAGCGTCTTGCCCGCGCCGCGTTGATCCCATTGGACCACGGTGAAGTCTTTCTCCCAAGGAGCAAAGAGTTGAGTCAGAGGAGTCCAGGTTGCTCCGGGACCGCCATTAAGACAAAGAAGAACTGGATTGTTGTTGTCCTGACCGCGAATCTGGATCCACTGGTCGATCCCGCCGATCTTGACGTACATGCTTTCATCGACGCTGTTCGGTATGTCGAGGGCGATCGCTTTAGCGGTCTCGTGTTGCCGATGAGTTCGAAGGGCAAGGACTCCCCCGACCGCGATCACCAGGAGTGCGGCCAAGGATAGAAGGACGTACTTTGCAAACTTGAGGATCCTCACTCAAGCCGATTCGTCTAAATTATATCGCGGGGTGCGCGAACCTGCGCTCATTGTTGAACAGATTGAGGTGTGCTCTCAAGGCACTGAGATTGGTTCCATTGTGTTACACATGGGGTTTAGGTAAGCTAAGTCCTTAGGTGAAAGCGGTTCCCGCCCGCAAGGCAACGCATCGTTCCGGGTGAGATCCTTTGGGCCCAAGGGTGACTGAAAGGAGCAGTTTATGAAGACGAATAAGGCTCTCAAGCGGCTAGCGAAGATCGAGGTGCTGCTATCGGGGCTGATGGAGCGGTATGCATCAGGTGCAGCCCATGTGCAGGCGGCGCTGCGAGATGCGAGGGCTGCTCTCGGTCAGGTGAAAGAAGCCGTAAGTTCTCAAACATCCACCGGTACGGCGAAGAGAGTCAATCCAGAGAAGGCCGCTGCTAAGAAGGCGAAAGCGAAAGCCCCAACAGCAAAGACAAGTAAGAGAAAGGCGTCGATCAAAAAGACTGCGGCAAAGGCCACTACAAAAAAGACGACAAGAAAGGCTGCTGTGAAGAGGCCCGCCCCTTCCGTCGAGGCGGCTCCTGTTCCAATACAGGTGGAACCAGAACCTTTCGCTGAAGAGCAAGTGCCAGCGGCGACGGCAGACTAGACTCTCCCTGCGTCTCGAATCCCTGCCTCAGCATGAGGCAGTCAGCTCTTGTCCCGCTTGGAACCAATCTCACCTCAGGTGACCCGTCGCGACAGCCTCTAGCCTCCCCCAGGCACTTTTTGGCGCCGTGCGCGAAAAACGCGACGCCCCGCGCAGGTGTCCATTCGAGTAAGGACATTCTCTAACGGCCTCGACCGCTGAGAGTTACGCCCCGAACTACCGCTCAAGAGCCCGCCCTTGCCCCTCGACTAAGCTCGTTCTTGGATTCCAGGATCGTCATTCACGACCACGCGACCGTGAAATGTTTTAAATCAGCATTCCGGTGACCTCATCTTGTCGGCGGAGGTCATCGTGAGGCATAGGCGCTTCCCTGCTGGACGGAAGGGATTGTTGAGCGCACAATCGAAAGATCCAGCGTTCCGCAATGCCGGGGCTGTTCGGTGCCTCGCCGTCCCGGCCGTGGCAGGCTGGGCGTCCATCGAGCCTGCGGTCGGGCAAGTTCAGCCCGATACGCCAAAGCCCACAGGAAAAACCACCAAGGCAGACCGCCCGGAAGGATTCCAATGAGACTCCTCGGTGCGGTGGCGGCGCTAACAACGTGTGCGTGGGCGGCAGATGGCGCGCAGGCCTCCAAACGGGTCGTCATGGTCTGCATGAATGCCGGCCCGAATGGGGCCATCGCCTATCGAGGCCAGGCAACCGCCGCCCAGATCTTTAAGCAGGCAGGCGTCCAACTCAAATGGCGGAGCGACGCGAGCGCCTGCGCCAAGGGCGCAGGCATCGTGGTCACTGTCTCCCGCGAGGTCCCGTTGAATCAGCCTCTGTGGACGCTGGCCTATGCGCAGCCATTCGACCGTACCCGCATCGTGTTGTTTTATGATCGGGTGCTGAATGCCGCCGGACCGGCTGTTGCGCCATTGCTGCTGGGGCACGTGCTTGCGCATGAAATCACCCATGTCTTGCAGGATTGCGACCACCATTCCGCGAGCGGCATCATGAAGGCCCATTGGGACAAGCACGACTATGACGACATGCGGAGAGCTCCTCTTCGCTTCACGCAGGAAGACCTCAATCTCATCGATCGCGGCGCCGAATGGCGGGCCTCTCGGCTCGCTCGGGCCGAATGATCGGAGCAGGAGGCGCATGGCGGCATAGCCGCCACTGCGCAAGAATTACTGGATCCCAGCGATCGCCTTGTTCTGCAGAACCCGAACCACAACCCGGCGATTCTGTGCCTGGCCCTCGGCCGAATTGTCGCTGCCCACTTGCCTGCTCTCGCCCATCGCGCCCGGCGCCAGCATGTTGGTCAGCGGGACGTGACCCTGCTGCAGCAAGATGTTGGTGACGTTTTCCGCACGTTCTTCACTCAGCTTCTGGTTCAAGGACGCACTGCCCACAGATGAGGCGTAGCCCTTCACCTCGATCATGTAGCCATTCACCGTCTTGGCTTTCTCCGCCAGGGCTGTTAGCTGGGGAATGTACTTGGGATCGACCTGAGTCTTTCCGTTGCCGAACAGGACCGTCAACTCGTCCCAGATGTAGTAGTCATCGAGCTGGCCAAACCGAGCGGTATTCGCCGCGATGGCAGCCTTGTTGGCTTCAATCTGTTTTTGCTGTTCCGTTAGTGCCGCCTGTTGTTGTTGCAGAGCGGCGTTCTGTGCTGCCAGCGCGGCGTTCTGTTTCTCCAACTCCTCTTTGTTCTGCTCAGCCTGCGCCTTGGTTTCATGCATGCCGGCCTGAATGGCCTGTGCCTGTTCGAAGTCGTTGCCCTTGAACCGGATTTTGCTTGCGACCATCTGATTCTCCGCGTTGTAGGTTCCCTCCACCTGGATGGGAAGCCCGGGAATCAGGGCAGCCATCGACATCTTCTTATTGCGGGCCTTGAGCATCCCTTGTAGCTGGGCCACATCCGTGCTCTCCGTCAGAAGGACCACCACTTTGGGCGAATCAGCCGTTTTCAGGAATACTTGCGGGCCGCTGCGCCCTTGGATGACGCCTTCGAGCTTGGCTGATTGGCCGAAGGCGATCGTGCCGGATAACACGACAAGGAGCATCAACAAAGTGATGATCGATACGATCTTGACTGTCTCTGTGCGAGTCATAGTCTCTTTCTTCCTCACTCTCTGCCTCTCTTATTCCCGCGGAAGAATGCTACTTCGTTTTGGGTAGCATCATCCGATCGGGAGTAAGTTTGTACGTCCACGGACAACCCGAGTTCTTCCAGCCGTTCTTCAGCCGCTGGCCCAGGAAGACGCTGTCAGGATCCTTCACCGCGTCCCCTTCCATGCCATCGATGATCTGGTAAACCTGCTTGAACCCGGCCTTGGCGAGGAGGTTGACGGCGATGGCACTGCGGCCGCCGGACCGGCACATGAGCATCAGCATGTCTTCGGGCTTGGCCACCTCACTCACGCGGGAGACGAAATCGGCCAGGGGTTTCATCGGAAACTGCTTCTTCTCGTCGTCCCACTCATAAGACTGAGCGGCAACCGGGATCTTCCAGGCCATGGTTGGATGGCCAATAAAAAGAAATTCCTCCGGTGTGCGGACGTCGATAATCATCACCTTTTCAGGCTCGGCCTGCCACTTTTGGTAGGCCTCTTTCGCCGTCACGTACAGCCCCGGCGCCGTTTGTTTTTCCTTGGGAATCGTTGTGTTTGGTTGATCCATATTCAGCTCCTTGGCTTTGGTGTCTTCGAAAGGTCGATGTCTGCTTCGCTGAACAGCGCTTCTTCGGTGGGCTCGGAATCCCAACGGCTTTCGTCAAGGAATCCGGCCTTCTGCAGATCGAATTCGACCATGTCGAGTAGGGCGAAGGTAACGCTTAGAATGACCGGCCCAGCAAACAGGCCGAGCAAGCCGAACACTTGGGTACCGCCGAGAAGCGCGAAGAGCAGAATAAGGGGATGTAGTTTCACCTTTCCCTTCATGACGAGTGGGCCTACCAAATTGTCGATGCCGCCCATCACCACGAGGCCCCACAGGACGATGGCCAGAGCTTTCATCCAGCCTGCGGTCGCAAAGAGATATAGAGCGGCGGGAATCCAGACCAAAGATGTTCCCGCCAGCGGTACTAGCGATGCGAATAGGGTGACCGTGCCCCACAGAAGGGCATTGGGCACGCCCAGGACGGCCAGTGCGGCAGTCATCAGGACGGCTTCCACGACCGCAACCGTGAGGATGCCGTACATCGAAGCCTGAATGGTTTCGCTAATGCTGAGACAGAGGCGCTCCCTGCGCCCGCGATCAAGAAGCTGGAAGCGCGTGAGCCGTTCCATGATCGTGTGCCCCTCGCGGAGCAGAAAGTACACCAGCACCATCACAATCACTGTCTGGATCGCCAGGGTAAAGATGTGTCCGATCTGTGCAGCCACGGATGACTGGACGGCCAGTCTGATTTTTTCCAATGCGTCGGCCAGGCGGGCTTTCGCGTCATCGGGCTGAATGTGGACCACCCGGCCCGCGAGGGCAGCCGCGTGGTTTAGCCAGGATTGCGTTAGCACGGCGAAGCCGCCGCTCGTCTGGGACTGCTTTCCAATCGTCTCGACCAGGCCGTAGAGCTCCTGGGTGAGGGTGACGGCGATGACCGCCAAGGGTACGATCAGGGCGAAGAGCGCGAGGAGCAGCGTTGCGAGCGCTGCGCGCGAATCGGTCTTGAAGAATCGCCGCAAACGGGTGAAGAGCGGATGAAAGGCAATGGCCAGGACCACGGAAGTAAGAAACGGCCAGAGGAAGGGCTCCAGCAGACAGTATGTGGCCCAGAGCGCGCCGGCGGTAAGGCAGATCAGCAGAATGGTGGAAACAGTTTCGCGTCTCATCAACTTCGCTCAGCTAGATTCGCGGTGCTGACGGTTTCTAACATCGTTCTATACCTTCCCGATCTCAGTTCCACGTGACATTTACGGGCTTTCTCTTGGGAATACGCAGGTAGTTTTCAGCCGGATATCCAATTAGGAACGTTCCAAACGGAATGTAGCCTTCCGATAACCCAAGGGTCTCAATCGGAGGGGGGTAACCTTGACTGGCTGTGTTGATGCTGCCGGTAAAAGTGGAACCCAAACCGACCGCAGGAGCCGCCAATTGAATATGGGCTATGGCAATCATGGCCGCCGGTGGAGCAGTACGCTCGTCTTTCGGTGCGCAGGCCATGATGATGCACGGTGCTCCCCTGGAAATGCGGTCGTGACCTAATTCCCATGGCTCGACAAACACTTCCAGTTTGGCTTCTTTATAGAGTGCAGGGTTCTTTTCCTTTACGATTTTCATCGAGTCTATGGTCATCTGGGCAATTCGAAGAACCTTGGCGGGATCGTTGATCACCACCCAGCGAATGAGCTGACGGTTCGCTCCGTTGGGTGCGTAACGGGCAATATCCAGCAGCTCCAGGATCTTTTCTTTCTCAATGGGTTTGTTGATATACGTGCGGATAGAACGCCTGGAAATCAGGTGCTGTCTGACCCGATCCCATCTCGGAATGAGATGTATATCGATCGGCTCGCAATCCTCAGGCCCCATGGAGCGCTGATGCATCGCCCCGGTCGGATAGATGGCTACGCAGTGACCACAGTCAATGCACAGGTCCCATGATTTTTCGATGGGAACGGGGAAATCCTTTTTCGCAATCAAACCCCCCGGGCAGGCCCTAATGCGGCTGCCGCTGTTAATGCATAAACTCTCATCTACCTTGATGATCGTGTCCAGCTTGTAGGACGTGTCCACTCTGCCTCCGTCCAGTTTTCGGGGGCGGGCGCGACGAGCCTTCATGCTTGGCCCGCCGTACCCCCTAAACGTTCGCTGCGCTCTCTATCGACTTACCCAAGCCGTGCCGCGGGCGCGGGGAGTTTTTCCCCGGTTACTTTGGCCCAGCGTTCCTCAAGCAGTTCTTTCGCCGCCTTCTCAAGGAATTCCGGCGCGGCCCACGTTTTTACATCGAAGTCCTTCTTGATGTAGCCGTGGCTCAGCATGAAGTCCTTCCCGATCTCCACGGAGACCAGATTCTGGGGCGACAGGTTGGGCACCATGTCGACGTGCTTGATGCCTTCGTACGTATCCTCAACGTCCAGGTAGAACGTCTGCTTGTCGAGGATCGCCGCGGCGGCGAGCTTGTGCTCGTTGGCCCAGCGGCCCACCTTGATCATGCCCTTCAAGAAGGTCACGGCCAATTCAGGGTGCTTCTCGGCCATCACGTCGGTGCAGGTGATGACGGCGGGGATGTTCGCCACCTGAAGGGTCCAGTCTGGATACCTGGACAGGTCCTCGATCGCCTTGATTTTGCCCGTCGCCTCCTGGAGATGTTGCAGGACTTTGCTTTGGGTATAGATCGCATCTACGACCCCCTTTAACAGGCCGGTTTCCAGCGGCCGGAAGGCCAGGTCGTGCTTGTGGTCACGCTTGAGCCACAATTCAGACGGGTTTTCCATGGGATCCAGCATCTGGGGATCGTCGTACCAGTCATCCGCGTAGGGGAACTCGACGATCTCCACATCCTTGCGAGTCATGCCGTTCATCCGGAGCATCAGTTCGATGCCCTGCTCCTCCTGAATGCGCCACCAGTCGTTCTTGATGGTATTCAGGCTCTTCGTGAGGCCGATCTTCTTGCCTTTCAGGTCGCTCATTCGGAAGATGTTGTCGCGGGACCGCACCATCATGCAGCCGCCTTCGTGTGGTACATGCGTCACCCCCAAGAGCCGCGTGCGGCGGATGTCCGCGTGAACCTGGACCGGGGGAAATAAACCGCCGAAGCGGATGAGGTTGTCGAGGTTGTGGATGTAGTGGGGATAGAAGTCGTTGTCGCGTGTGGAGCGGAAGAAGGCGTACTTGACGCCGATCTTTTTGTACTCCTCTCTGGTCCAACCCAGTTCCTGGTCGACGTTGCTGGCGGATATCAGGGGACAATTGGTGTAGTACACCTCTTTCCAATTCAATGAGACGGTGTGAAATTTCTTGACTTCCGGAGCTGTAATCGTAGCCATAAGTTCCTGTTCTCCTTGCTTGTGTCAATCCTCATTGGATCGGCGCAAATGGCAGTTCTTCGCAGAACATGCCATCAGGATGATGCGGCATCTACATGAAGGAACTCAAATTAATTTTGGATGACCCTAAACAGTGCGGAGAACGCTGTAATTGAAATCTATTACGGAGGACCTCCTGTCAATTGCCGAGCGTCCCGAGCATCGCGCGTGAAAGCATGCCTCCGGAGACAGTTCGGGCTCTAAACCCGTTCTGTAACAGGATGCGCGTGGCGTAGTAGGCGCGCTGGCCGGATCGGCAAATGACCAGGATGTCGCGGTCGAGGGGCAGTTCGCCGAGGCGCGAGCGCAACTGACCTAGCGGGATGTTTACTGCGCCCGTCACATGCTCGACGGCCAACTCCACCGGCTCACGCACGTCCAGGAGAAAAGCGCTGTCAATCGAATCCCAGTGGGCGAGCAGCATGTCGCCGCGAAGGACATCCGCCGCAACCATCCCCGCGAAATTGACCGGATCCTTCGCGCTGCCGAATTGGGGCGCGTAGCAAAGCTCGGCTTCTTCGAGGTCGTAAATCGTCGCGCCCATCTGGATGGCCATGGCCAGGGCGCTGATCCGCTTGTCCACCGCTGGCCCGTCCTCGCCAAGCGCCTGCGCCCCGAGAACGCGTCCATTGGACTTCCGGAAAACAACCTTCAACCCGATCATTTTGGCGCCCGGGTAATACCCTGCATGCGAATTCGGGAAGAGGCGGACCTTCTCGAAATCCTGGTCGCCGAGCCTCTTAAGCGCTTTCTCACTGACGCCGGTCCAGGCTGCCGCCCCGCCAAACAACCCGATAATGGCGGTGCCCTGGGTTCCGCGGTACTTGGAGTTTCGTCCGGCGATCGCATCGGCCGCAATCCGGCCCTGCCGGTTCGCCGGCCCCGCCAATGCCACGAGCGTCCACTCACCGGTCACAAAATCCCTGACTTCGATGGCATCGCCAACGGCGAAAATGTCCGGGTCGCTGGTACGCATGTGCTCGTCCACCCGAATCCCCCCGCGCTCGCCGATTTCGAGCCCGGCCGTCTTGGCTAGCTTCGTGTCCGGTCGGACGCCGATCGCGAGGATCACGACGTCTGCGTGGAATGACTTGCCGGACGTCGTTTGCACCTCTATGCCGCCGCCGTCCAGTTGTCTGAATCCGGCCACCCCATCGTTCAGCGCCAGGTGAACGCCGTGCCGGCTCACATGGTCTTCAATGAGACGCGCAATCTCGCGGTCGATCGGGTTCAGGACCTGATCACCCCTCTCGACCAGCGTCACGTCGAACCCGACATGGACCAGGTTCTCCGCCGTCTCGAGGCCGATGAACCCGCCTCCCACCACCACCGCACGCCGCACGGGCTTCACCATCTGGATTCCCGAGTACCTGAACATCCCCGTAAGGAACGTGGTGCCTCGCTCGATCCACTCACGGATCGCCCTTACGTCCGGCACCGTCCTTACGTGGAAGATACCCGGCAGATCGATTCCAGGCAGGGGTGGATGAATCGAGGGCGCCCCCGGCGCCAACACGAGCTTGTCGTAGGCCTCCGTCGTGACCTCGCCAGTTCTGACGTTGCGCAGGTCCACGGTCTTCTTCTTCGGCGAGATCGCGGTCGCCTCGCAGTTCGTCCGCACGTCGATCGCGAAATGCTCGCGGAAGAGCTGCTCGCTCGCGACCAGAAGATTCGATTCCTTCGGAATCACGCCTCCGACGTGGTAGGGGAGCCCGCAATTCGCGTATGAAACATACGGCCCACGCTCCACGATGAGGATGTCGGCTTTTTCATCCAACCTGCGGAGGCGCGCGGCACAGGAGGCCCCGCCCGCCACCCCGCCCACGATGATGACTTTCATTACAACCTCCTGGCTGTTGGTGGCATCCGTACGCTCCCGCGGAGTAGGCACAATTCGTCTTCCATGGTCAGCGCTAGTGAAGATGTCATTGGGGCCGTGAAGCTTTATTTTTTGATGCGACGACTACGTTTCAGATCGTCACAGCGCCGGACGGCGACGACAAGGTCATCGGATGTAGAACTGGAGCGCAATGCCTACTGCGTTGACAAATTGAGGCTTAGATGCCCAAGTGTTCTGGCGGAGATAATAGCCTTCGAGGACGATCCGTTTGGTGATGTTCCACTCCCCGCCTGCCGAGTAGCGGAACCGGGTCCAATCTCGCTTACTGAAGTCATAAAACACTTCGGCGTGAGCGTAAGGAGTTAGCTGGAATCTCCCGATATCGAAGGTCTTCTCCAGCTTCAGCCTGTTCCGGTAGCGATGCCCGGGGTTGCCATCGAGCCACCGGAAATCAACGCGGTTCCTATCGCTCAGCAGCACTCCCGCTGGCAGCCCAGCCCGGCCGGTCGCCTCTAACAGCGCCATGTGCTCTATGGCGCTTTCACTGCCGCTCCTCGGATGGGAAAACAGATAGCCGGCGCGTATCATCAACAGCTTGGAGCGGGAGACGTCCGCTGGCTTTATGAACCTCCGGTGGAATATGGGCCCGGTATAGTAATCAAAATGCACGCCGGTCTGGCCGTCAGCATACTGTCCGAGGTCCTGCTGTCTTGTCGCGGTGTACATGGCGAAAATGCGCGAGTGTTCGTTGAGCTTGATGTAGAAGTCGAACTCGGGCCAAAACTCATTGGTGCTATCCGAAGTTTGCGCCGCGGCCACAAACGTGAAAGCCTGGACCATGGAGAGTTTAATGAGCAATTGCCGGATCATTGGCGACGCGCCGGCCGGCCGCCGTTGCGAACGCAGCCGAGCAGGGATGACAAGTAGTGTCATCATCTGGCTTGATTCCAGCCTTGCTTTTCCGATTCTTTTTTGTGATCCGCCGTTTTGGAATACGGCGTCCTCCCAGAGATCCCCAAAGATTTTAAATCGTCGGACGGCAGGGAGAATCATCATCGCGTGTGGAGCAGTCCACTAGCGTTGCGCACCACCAGCTAACCCGCCCGGGAAAGGGGCGATAACCATGAAAATTAGATTCCTTCCATCAGACTCGCCATTCGGCGCGGTCCGCGGCTTTTTGGCTCTACTTTGCGTCGTGCTTCTGGTACCCGGTGAAGCCCTGTACGGGCAGGCGTCGCCGCAGCAGCAAGCAGCGCCGCAGGAGCAGGCGGCGCCGAAGATTCCGAATGACCAACTGGATTCACTCGTGGCGCCTATCGCGCTTTATCCGGACCCGCTGTTGGCACAGATGCTTGCCGCGTCCACCTATCCGCTGGAAATCATCCAGCTCCAGCAGTGGTTGCTGAAGCACAAGGACTTGAAAGATAAGGCCTTGGTGGCTGCCGTAGAGAAGGAAGACTGGGACCCCAGCGTACAGGCCATGGCGGCGCTGCCGGACGCGGTCAAGCAGCTCGCGGAAAACATCAAGTGGACCACGGATTTGGGTAACGCCTTCCTGGCACAGCAAGGCGACGTGATGGACGCGGTGCAGCGCATGCGCGCAAAGGCCCAGAGCGCGGGAACCCTCAAATCCAGCGAGCAGCAAAAAGTGGAAACGAAGGTGGTGGAGAGCAAGACGGTCATCGAGATCCAGCAAGCCAACCCCCAGGTGGTCTACGTGCCCAGCTATAACCCCGTAGTGGTGTATGGTCCGCCGGTTTACCCCTATCCGCCGATCGTCTATCCACCACCGCCACCGCCCGGTGCGTACTTGGCAACCGCTGCCGTCAGCTTTGGCGTTGGAATGATGGTGGGAGCGGCCATGTCCGGAGGCTGGGGCTACAACTGCGGTTGGGGAGGAGGCGGCAACAACACCATCAATATCAACAACAACAACAGCTTTGTGAACAACTCCAACAGGACCAACGTCAGCGGCGGGAATCGCACCAACGTCAGCGGAGGGAATAACAGCTGGCAGCATAATCCGCAACATCGCGGCGGCGCTCCCTATGCAAACCAGGCGACAGCCAATAAATTTGGCGGAGCGGGTGGCGGAGGATCCACCGCCTCGCGGCAGGCGAATGCGCGCCAAAACCAGGGTCAGGCGGGCGCAACGAATCGCGGCAGTGCTGGCGCTTCCAGCCGGCAGCAACCGACGGCATCGAATCGCGGCGGCACGGGTGGTGGTAGCAGCGCCGACCGCGTCGGTAACCGGAGCGCTCCGAGCGGCGGTTCCTCACGCGGTGGCGGAGCACTCGGTGGCGGATCCGGCGGCTACAGCGGAAGTAGTGCGAAGGCCAGCAGCTCCCGAGGATCGTCCAGCATGAGTTCGCGCGGAGGCGGCGGAGGCGGCGGAGGCGGCCGACGGAGATAACCATGAAAACCCAATACAGGAGATGCAACCCAATGAGATCCAACACATCCAGCGCCTTTGCATGGAAGTCTCTTCTAGCCTTCCTGGCGGTTGCCCTATGGTGTGCCCCAGCCATGCTCGCGCTGGGAGGGACGCAATCTAAACAAACCGCAGGTGCAGCTACACCAACGGCTCAAGCATCGTTTGCAACGCCCAAGCAGGCTGCCGAAGCGTTCATCCAAGCGGCAGATGGCTTTGACGTGCCCGCTCTAATGAAGATTCTCGGGCCGCACGGCGAGGATTTGGTTTCTTCAGAGGACCTGGTCGGGGATAAGAATCGTGCAACCGCATTTGCGGCGAAAGCCCACGAAAAAACTGCGGTGCTCGTGGACCCAAAGAACTCCAAGCGTGCCATTCTTTCCGTCGGCAACGAAGATTGGCCCTTCCCAATTCCTATTGTCGAGAAGAAGGGTAAGTGGTATTTCGATACTGTGGCAGGCCGCCAGGAGATTCTGTTCCGGCGCATCGGCGAAAACGAATTGGCCGCCATCACCATATGCCGCGGTTTTGTGGAAGCTCAAAAAGAATACGCGGAGCAGATTCACGACAACTCCGATGTGAATCAATACGCGCAGCGAATCCTGAGTACGCCCGGCAAACATGATGGTCTGGCTTGGAGAAACGCGGATGGCACTTGGGGAGGGGCGATGGGAGCAGCGGTGGCGCAAGCCCTCGAAGAGGGCTACGGGGATAAGGGCAAACCCTTCCACGGCTATTATTTCAAGGTATTGAAGGGTCAGGGCCCCGATGCAGCGCTAGGCCAACTTGACTACATTGTCGGGGGAGCAATGATCGGCGGCTTCGCGCTGGCGGCGGCGCCTGCCGACTATCGTGTTTCGGGCGTATATACTTTCATCGTCAGTTACGACGGAGTTGTATACCAGAAGGATCTGGGGCCTGACTCCGTCAAGATCTTCAAGACCATGGAGCTCTACAACCCAGACAGAAGCTGGAACCGCACGGACGACAACCCATAGTGGCACGTTGCTGGGCTGCCCGGGGAGAGAAATAGAATGACCTACCTTCGGGAATGGATCGAAGCCGCAACCATGGGAATCGAAGCCTTGGCCGTGGCGATTATGGTCACTTTTATTCTCGTCGGGACTGGGCGCTGGCTTCTTAACTCCCCGCAAGGGATCGAAAAGGGTTACGACAGATACCGCTTTGTGGTGGGAAAATCGATGCAGGTTGGTCTTGAGCTCCTGGTCGCGGCGGACATCATCCGTACCGTGGCCCTCGACGCGACGCTGTATAACATCGCGGTGCTGGGCGCTCTCATCGTAGTGCGGACGTTGATTGCTTGGACCTTGGCCGTTGAAGTGGAAGGCCACTGGCCGTGGCGGGAAACGAAGGAAGCTGGCCCTGATCCGCAGGGAGGGATCCATGGATGAGATTCTGACGAAATTCTCTGCGTAAGATGGGCGTCGCGTCCACCGGCGAGAGACGCAAGATCATGAACGAAGACAATCCTAACCAAGCGTTCGAGAAGGGTCTGGGCAGGAAACCCAATGCCGGGGGCGACACTGGGACTCGCCTGGCTCTGGATCGGAACCACTTGGCTAGCGAGCAGACGCTCGAAGACTTCGGGCCGGTCAACCGGAAGGCGCAGTCTTTCCCATCGCCTCCTTTGGCAGTTGACCTTGATGGAACATTAGTGAAGACGAATCTTCTGTTGGAGTCGCTTCTGGCTCTATTGCGGGAGAGACCGCAATACTTGTTCCTTTTACCGGTTTGGTTGCTCAAGGGGAAAGCCCATCTGAAGCAACAGGTAGCCTCCCGTGTTTCGTTGGACGTCACCGTTCTGCCATATCGCGATGGCTTCCTGGACTATCTAAGGGCTCAGCGCGCCGAAGGGCGTTTCATCGTTCTGGCCACCGGCGGCGACGGAAAGTTCGCCCGGCAAGTGGCGGATCATTTGAAACTCTTCGATCTGGTCTGCGCCAGCGATGGGAAGACGAACCTTGCCGGCGAATCCAAGCGAGATCGCTTAGTGAGGGAGTTCGGGGAGAAGGGCTTCGACTATGCCGGCGACGCTCGCCGCGATCTGGTGGTTTGGTCCTCAGCGCGGAAAGCGATCGTGGTCAATCTCGGTCCCTTCTTGAGCTCACGTGCCGCGAAGGTCGCAGCAGTTGACCGTATCTTCAAGGACCGAAGAAAAGGCTTCGTTGACCATCTGAAGGCATTGCGTCCTCATCACTGGGTCAAGAATCTGCTGGTTTTTGTGCCGCTCCTCGCCGCCCACCGCTTCGAGGACACTAAGCTAATTGGGAAAACACTGCTGGCGTTCGTGGCTTTCGGATGTCTTGCGTCGGCCGGATATCTGCTGAATGACTTGTTCGATGTGTCGTCAGACCGTCATCATCCCCGGAAACGCCTCCGGCCTTTCGCAGCGGGAGATCTCTCGATCTCTTATGCGCTTGGAATGATTCCGGTATTGGTTTGTCTCGGCTGCGTGATCAGCGCGTTGGTTTCCCCGCTCTTGCTGGCAGTGGCCTGCATTTACTTTGGGATGAGCATCACCTATTCGGTGTATGCCAGACAAATCGTTCTTCTCGATGTAATCGTGCTGGCTGGGCTTTACGCCCTGCGAATCGTCGGGGGGTCGGCGGCCGTGGCCGTGTGGCCATCCCCTTGGCTGTTGGCGTTCTCCACGTTCCTATTCTTCAGCCTTGCCTTGGCTAAGCGGTATAGCGAACTCGCCATCAATCATGTCAAGGCGCGATCGTATGAACTCAGCGACCAGGAGTTGCTCGCAGCCATGGGCGTCGCGAGCGGATACGTGGCGGTCTTGGTGTTGGCCCTGTATATCAACACTGCAACGGCCCACATCCTCTACCGGCGGTACGGATTGCTTTGGTTCTTATGCCCATTGCTACTGTATTGGATCAGCCACATCTGGCTGAGCGCTCACCGCGGGATGATGCTGGAAGATCCAATCGTCTTCTCCGCGAGCGACCGGACTAGCCGCATCCTGATGATCCTTATGGCGGCGGCGATCGCCTTTGCCTTATGAGACATTGGCGGATCGGCGCCTTGTTCCTTACGGCTTGCCTTTGGGAGCGGGGGTCGGAACCTCCCAAGACCATTTTGGACTTGCAACAGTTTCGCCAATCGAATTCCATCCCCATCCTGACAAGAGCAGGCAGAGAGGGTAATGTCACCCTGGTGAACCTGAACCCTAGTATCAACGTATGGTACCTGCTCAAGCTTGCGTGGCGGGACAGCAATGTGGAGGCCGACTACCACCTCGAAAATCCGGCGCCGCACACCAGAAAGCTCGTGCTTGACGATAAGAATTCTTCGGGCTTGGTAATTTTAGAAGGTATCAATCGGATTCCCTGTGATCTCTTTGGTTCGATGGACTTCGAAAAGGCAAAGTCCTCACCGCTCATCTACTATCCGCTGTGCGAGGGCCGGATATATCTGCGAAAGTCCGCTACCGGGCAACGCACGACTCTCGAAGCCACGACGGAGTTTCTTCGTGAGCACGTCTGGGGCGGAGAGAAGATCATCGATGTCGGCCACATCATCCTGGGAGACTCGCAGCGTGAGATTGGGAAGATTCAGAGTGGGGCTCAAACAGGCGCCAAGGCAAGAGAGCCAGTCGATATTCCGCTTCCCGCTTTGATCGATTCGAAATATGCAAACCAATTCCTGACCTCCTACAACCTGGGAATTGCATTAGAGGAGCCTGATCAAAACGGCATGGTCCCGGGGACATGGCATGCGGCTCGCGGAAACCCCGGGGTCTACGTCAGCGTCCTGCAACCGAATTTCATCGACCCCGCCATTTTGCAGAGCTACAGGACGGCCGCCAATAACCTGGATAGCGTTGAGGCGGCCTCGCTTTGTTACCTGATCGCTTTTGACCTTGATCGTTTCGAACTCGCCTTTGCACTTGGTACGGACTATCCAGGAGTGGGATGGTCCAGGCAGGTGCCCGAGCAGAGGAGAGATCCAAACTTACCGGGACCTGATGGCTTTGAAAACATTCAACCTCTCGTTGCTACCGGCCTAATCAGCCCGGATGAAGCCGGTAAGACGGTGGCCACCTTCACGGGCGGCTTTAAACGCTCACATGGGGCGTTCAAATACGGAGATCTCGCGCTGCGCAATCACGGCAGCCACTATGGATTCATGGAAAAGGGTGTGGTTTTCAGCACACTGCAGCCAGGCTTGGCGACGATCTTTGTGCTCGACGACGGCGTGGTGGAGATGAAGACGTGGGCGGACTCCGACAATAAATTACTGCCGAGGATTAAATGCGCGCGCCAAAATGGCGTCCCTTTGATCGAATTCGACGGCCCCTCCCGAGCGCCGGTTCCTGGACCTTTGGTGGCGCGCTGGGGACCGGGGAACTGGTCCGGTTCGCAAAATTCCGAACTACGCACAATGCGTTCCGGTGTCGCGTTGCAGAAGAGTCAGGGAAGGCGATTCCTGATCTATGCCGTGTTCTCGGATGCGACACCTTCCGCGATGGCGCGCGCCTTCCAGGCTTACCGCTGCGAATACGCCATGCTCCTGGATATGAATGCACTGGAGCATACCTACGCGGCGGTCTACCGGAGATCGGGATCTCAATTGGTGGTGGATCACCTCTTGAAGGGAATGAGCGTCCTGGATAAGTCTGCTTCCGGTGAACTTTCACCGCGTTTCTTGGGCTATGCGGACAACCGTGATTTTTTTTACTTGATGCGGCGCAACGGCAAGGAGGTCAAGCCATGAATTTTCCTCCCGCGGCCGCGAGCTAGGCTACACGGTGATGAAGGGTAGCTGGTCCATCTTTGACACTTATCCGGCTCACCCCCACTGGTGCCGATGGTGCGCACCATATTGGCTGGGAAACTTTGAATTACGCCTGCGCGTTGGCGAAGGCCGCCGACATGTGGATCGGCCCCTCATCGCTGAGAACCTTCGAGAAGACAGCGTCCCGCAGAATGTCCTGAACGGATCGCAATCGGCCTCCGATCACCGCCATGGCAGCAACAAGCCGAATGCCGTGGCTGTAGTCGGCGTAATCGGCGCCATGTACGGTGCTTAACGGCTGAATCGGTACGCCTGTTTCGCGGTGCCAGCCGTAAATCGCAATTCGGCCTGGATTTGAGTTCAGCCGATTGGTGAGGACGACATCCTTCTTGTGGCCCGAAACCAGCGCGCCTAACCGAAAGCCCCGCTTGCGGGATTGGTCGTCGACAATTTCGTTATGATGCCTGTAATACTCGGTGGACGTCATTCGAGGACCGGCCGGCAGGGGTTGCGGCGTGAAGCGGCTGGTGGATTGATGATAAATGGCGTCAACAATCTTCTTGGTGGGAAGGCAAAAACCGAAGCGATTCGCGATGGCCATCGCCGTGTGGAGATCCATCGGGATTCGCAAAAAATCGCTGTCCGACCCGATGGCGAGATACTCGGGTATCACAAAGATCGTTGCGGTGACGGTCTCCCCGCCAGCCACTTCGCCACGAAGCGTCACGGGCGTCAATTTTCTCAGGAAGCACGGCATATTGCCTTCTAAGACTTGGCCCAGAATGGCGTGCTCGCGCTGTTGCCGGTCCAGATTCGAAACCGATTGGGCGAACTGCGATCCCGTCAGAGCGCGGGTTGCTCGCGGAGGAATGTTCCGAGCAATGTCTGGAACTTGCGCTGGAGCAACGGTAGATTTTGATGCCTTCAGGTATCGCGCGGTGAAGACAGAATATGCAAGCTGGAGGCAACTGCGGCGGGTGTGCTGAAACCGAATGCGAGAAAACTGCACACCATCATTATACGCCTAAGGATAGCTTGAGAACAGCTTCCCCCAATCTGTCCGCAGCGCCTCTTTGACCCTGGCCCGGCCGAAGCGGTTGTACCAATAGACATCGTGATAGAGAATCGAGGCGGCGTAGGACCATGGAACAAGGAATGTGTGCAAGAGGAGCCGCTCCAAAAACTTGAGTGGACCCCAGTAGATCATTTTTTGGCCGCGGCTCACGAATGTATCGCTGACGTGAAAGTGAAAATTTACATCAGATATATCCTCGCCAACGATTTCGATCTCACGCACATCCCCGCAACCGAGTCCGTGTTCGTGAGCCAGGCGAATGAACTTGATCGAAAGAGGGTCAAAACCCATCATCTTGGCGGCCACCGCGTCAATAGCGACCATGTCCCCACTGGCAAGAATATAGTTCTTGACTAGTGGCATCATGCATCTTGGTCCTGGCCCGTCGCCCGCGAACGTACCATCCATCACCGCGAACAGACCGGGATGGATTTCCTTTTGTATGGCGAGCAGGTCCACCAGAGTCTCATGGATCACGCTATGAGTCCAATGGCGCTTATCGAAGAGCAGTCCGCCGAAAGCGTTTTTCATCGCGCCTGTGATTTGGGTGAATACGTGGGTTTTCATCGTGGGCAGATGGATGATATTGGATCCCACGAGCCGTTTGGGAATACGGATCCCTTCGGGATATATCTTATCCAGCGCCAGCATCTTTGCTTTGGGCTCGTAGCGGATCCACTCCTCGGTCTTCTCGTACAAATGGATGTTTCGCAAGCCATACTTCCCCACCACAACCTGCTTGTGTTTGTTCGCCACTTCTCCGCGCTTGGCGCTGACCACTACAGTCCGGTTGTGACATCCATAGAGGCTTTCCGGGCGATAGCCATCTTCGAGGAGTGTGGCGATGACGCCGTCAAGCTGCCACGGCGTAGTGGAACAGGCAGGGTAGAAGTAGTGCCAGCTTACGTTGATCTTAAGAGCGGTCTCCTTATCCTGGGGCAGAAACTGTCGATAATCTGCCAGCCGCATGAGGCGCTTGTAGTCGTCAATGACAGTGGCCGGAGTCGTTTTCAACACCGCCACCCGAGATCGCGCCATTGAATACCTGCTTTCTCAAGACCGGTTGCCGCTCCAACGCGCTCTTGATTCGGATCGGACCTCAGATATGAGAATGCTCACTTAGCACAACCCTTGCCTTCTTCTTCGAAGTTGTTAAAGAGTCGCGCGGCGCCGTTACCGCTAAGCGTTTCGAGTATGTGGCCTTGGCCCTTTTCGGCGGTAAACCTCGCATTTAAGCCCAACTCGCAGAATAAGTCGAACTGCTGCCGCATGACGTCGCGAAAGCCGGCATCAAGCTCACCCACATACATGTTGATGCACAATGGGGAAAGCTTGCTGAGACTCGCATCTGTGTACCGGAGGAGATAGCCGGGGAACGCAGTGATAGAGAGGAAATACTGCGGGTAAGAGGCGGCTATAAGAAATGCAGTGGTGCCGCCGTTGGAGTAGCCGGCAGCGTGAAACTTGTTGTCTCGAATTTTATAGTCGGCCAATATCTTAACGATGAATTCAGGGAAAATTTTTTCGCCGCCTTGAAAGAACAGTAAATCGTCGGGAGCCGCGGGAAGGATGACGATGTAGCCGCGCAACTCAGCTTCCTTCTGCCAGTTACGCTGGAGCGCGCGGTCAACGGATTGCATGGTCTGGGTCCCGCCGCCGAAAGCCAATATTGCCGGGTACGTTCTTGACGCCTCGAACCTCTTAGGCAACACGACCTTGTAATGCACGGTCGTCTTGCCGATTTGCGCGGTCTTAAGTTGCACCTCACTGAGAGCAGAGGGAACCGCGAAGACCATCGACATGACAATGGCAATGGCGATAGATTGAGGTTTCATCATAAGGACTGGCGTCCTTTCAAACAAGAGAACTCCGCACCACCTTTCCCTTCAGGCAGGCAGTTCTTAGGTTCGACACGCCTTGATTGCGCGACGTTACTCGCTTCTACCCCCTAAGATGCGAACCACACAACGCAGATTCTGTTTTTTTCTCTCAACGCTGCGGCCGCGAACCGGGCGCTGGATTTGCTCGAGAAGAAGCTCCGAATGTTCGCCGACCTTGGCCGCACGACAATGTCTGGCGCGATACGGAATGGCGGCTCCCATTCAAATCATTCCGATCTTGATGGGGCCGATCGAAAGCAAAGCGACCACCTCCGTTCTTGCCGATCCAAACAACAGGAACAGAGGTAGTACCTAGTAAGATGTCCCGGCGATACTGCCTGCCTAACACCGGGTCCCCGCACTAACGCGCGGGGTTACAACCCCTGGCGTGAGCCAGGGGACTCAACTCCTAAACAAAATGACCGGGACATCTTACTGGTTGACAGCGAGTTCAGGCAAGGTCGTAGCGATCAAGGTTCATCACCTTGTTCCACGCAGCCACGAAGTCCTTCACGAACGCCTTCTTCGAGTCGTCACATGCATAGAATTCCGCGATTGCCCGGAGCTGGGAGTTCGAACCGAAGACCAGATCGACCACGGTGCCGGTCCACTTCAGCTCGCCCGACGCCCGGTCGCGACCCTCCAACACTCCTTCAGATGTGGCCGACTTCTGCCACTTTGTGTTCATGTCGAGCAGGTTGACGAAAAAATCATTCGTCAACGTCTCGGGACGCTTGGTGAAAACACCATGCTTAGACTTGCCGAAGTTCGCATTCAGGGCGCGCAGGCCGCCGATGAGAACCGTCATCTCCGGGGCAGTCAGCGTCAGCAACTGCGCCTTGTCGACCAGCAGTTCCGCCGCCGATGCCTCCTGGCCCTTGCGTACGTAGTTGCGGAACCCGTCCGCGGTCGGCTCCAGGACGGCGAAGGAGTGCACGTCGGTCTGCTCCTGCGATGCATCGGTGCGGCCCGGTGCGAAGGGAACCTTCACGTCTTGTACATGAGGGCCGCCGGCCTTCTTCGCGGCTTCCTCGACAGCGGCGCATCCGCCCAGTACGATCAGGTCGGCGAGCGAAACTTTTTTCCCGCCGGACTGCGCGCCGTTGAACGTTTTCTGGATCGCCTCCAGTACCGGAAGAACCTTCGCCAGCTCGGCCGGCTGATTGACTTCCCAATCCTTTTGTGGCGCGAGGCGAATACGTGCCCCGTTGGCGCCGCCGCGCTTGTCGCCGCCGCGGAACGTCGCCGCCGACGCCCAGGCTGTCGTGACCAGTTGGGAGATGGACAGTCCGGATGCGAGGATCTTGGCCTTCAGGTCAGCAATGTCCTGCTCGTCGATCAGTTTGTGATCCACAGCGGGAACGGGATCCTGCCACAGCAGCGTCTCTTTCGGAACCAGCGGGCCAAGGTACCGCGAAACAGGCCCCATGTCGCGGTGCGTCAGCTTGAACCAGGCCTTGGCGAACGCGTCGGCGAATTCCTGCGGGTTCTGCTGAAAACGCTTGGAAATCTTCGCGTAGCTCAGGTCCATCTTCAGCGCGAGGTCCGTCGTGAACATCATGGGCGCGTGCTTTTTCGCCGGATCGTGGGCGTCCGGCACGGTGCCCGCTCCAGCTCCGTTCTTGGGCGTCCATTGGTAGGCGCCGGCGGGACTCTTCGTGAGTTCCCAGTCATAGCCGAACAGGTTGTCGAAGTAGTTGTTGTCCCACTTCACCGGATTGGTGGTCCATGCGCCCTCGAGGCCACTGGTAATGGCGTCGTCGCCTTTGCCCGTGCCAAACGTGTTCTTCCAGCCGAAGCCTTGCTCTTCGATGCCGGCAGCCTCGGGCTCGGGACCGACATACTTTTTGGCATCGGCCGCGCCATGGGCTTTGCCGAATGTGTGTCCCCCGGCGATGAGGGCCACCGTCTCCTCGTCATTCATCGCCATGCGGGCGAACGTCTCCCGGATATCCCGCACCGCAGCGACGGGATCCGGCTTTCCATTGGGCCCTTCCGGATTCACGTAAATCAGGCCCATCTGAACAGCGCCAAGAGGATTCTCGAGGTCACGGTCGCCGCTGTAGCGCTCGTCTCCCAGCCACGTGCCCTCAGGCCCCCAGTAAATCTCTTCTGGCTCCCAGATGTCCTCGCGCCCGCCGCCGAAACCGAAGGTCTTCAATCCCATCGAATCCAGAGCGACATTACCAGCGAGGATCATCAGGTCGGCCCAGGATATTTTCCGCCCGTACTTTTGCTTGACTGGCCAGAGCAACCGGCGCGCCTTGTCGAGGCTCACGTTGTCCGGCCAGCTGTTGAGGGGCGCAAATCGCTGTGCTCCAGCGCCCGCGCCGCCACGGCCGTCGGCGATGCGGTAGGTACCCGCGCTATGCCACGCCATGCGGATGAACAGCGGCCCATAATGGCCGTAGTCCGCGGGCCACCAGTCCTGCGACGCCGTCATCAAGCCATGAAGGTCCTTGATCACTGCATTCAGGTCGAGGCTCTTGAATTCCTTAGCATAATTGAACTCCTTGTCCATGGGATCGGACAGAGGGGAGTGCTGGTGGAGGATCTTGAGGTTCAGCTGATTCGGCCACCAGGCCGCATTCGTCGTGGCCCCAGCCGCCGTGTGTCTCGGAGCGCCGTGGGCTATAGGGCACTTGCTCTCCGTCGTGCCTGCTGTGGTGTTGAGTTGTTTATCCATATTTATATCTCCTTTGAATTCGTCAAAAGACTATGACAGTTAACCGGAAACGTGCCGCGGAGCGCACTTCGCGCAGAGCCCGCGGAAAATAAGTTCACATTCGCGAACAGTCCGCTTGCCGAGGGAGCCCGAGGCAGGCCTGGGCACGTCGTACCACTCAATGTCCTCAACATTGCCGCAGCGGTCGCAGATGAAGTGGTGATGCCGCATGCCTTTCGCATCGAATCGCGCGGCGCGGCCCTCGACGGCCACTTCACGCACCAAACCCGCCTGCACCAAGTCCCGCAGATTGTTATACGTCGTGGCCCTTGAAGAGCGCGGATACACGCGATTCACGGCCTCGAAGATTTCCGCCGCTGTGGCATGCCTGTTGTGTTCCATCAGGAATGCCATCACGGCGTAGCGCTGAGGAGTGCACCGCAACCCGCTACCTTCCAAGGACCGTTTAATCACTGCGGCGTCCATCACGTCTTTAGATTATGTCTAATGTGATATTTTGTCAAGGATTTGAACGCTCGGAACCGCCGCCTCGCAGGATTTGGCCACCACTTAACAGTGGTGAAAAAAATGCTGGGTGTAACCGCACTACCTGCTTATGGGTTCGTCTGCACATCACGTTGCGTTCGGATCTGAGCAGCTTTGCAAGAGCCGCCTCTTCAAAGCTGCAATCGTCGCCTTAACCTCGGGCGTTAGGGCCGATGGTCTTATCCTCTCCTGGTTAAGTACATTTTTTATCAATCGATTGAGCCTAGGTCGTGATCTCACCGCAGTTCGCCGGCTCGACGATCTGGCTTATAGAGGCTCCAACCATTCGGTGGCACTCGCGCTCTGCGCGATGGCACCTTCAACCTGGGTGAAGAGGCGCAACCAGAGCGTGAGGGGACGCACTCGCTCCACCCAAGAGCGTCCGAGCTCTGCCGCCAGTGTCTCTTGTGCGCATCGGGAAAGCCGGTGGCACGCTTTCCGAATTGCCCTAGAGGTTTCTCGTTTCCAGCTTGTAGACGTATGAAAGGAGGCATTCTGTGCCAATAGGAACTAGATTGTTTGGAACAGCCAATATTTTGGGACTTGTCTGGTTCGTAAGCGGGGCCGTTTATGCACAGGGAGTGGGTGCCTCCGGTGGTCTCCAGGGCACCATATCCGATCCGAGCGGCGCGAGCATTCCCCGCGCAAGCGTCGTCGCCGTGGATACCGCGAGGGGAGTTAAATTCACCGCTACCAGCGACGATTCAGGCCAGTATCACCTCACGGGACTGACTCCGGGAACCTATGATGTGACGGCGCAGTGCACGGGCTTCGCCACGAATATCCAGAGAAAAGTGACTGTATCAATCGGAGCGGTCACTACCGCCGACTTTAGCCTGGCCGTAGCTGGGGCGGCGACCGTGGTCGAGGTCAGCGGAGCACCGCCAGCGATCGACACAGTACAAGGAAAACAGTCGAATACCATCGATCAGGGTTATGTCGAAGGCCTGCCCATCAATCGCCGCGACTATCTTACGTTCACCTTGTTGTTGCCGGGGGTCTCCGACTCCACCAGGGTCGCCGACGATCAGGATTTTCGCGTCAAGCAAACCCCTAACAGCGGTCTCTCTTTCTACGGCAGCAATGGCCGGGGTAACAGCGTCACCGTGGACGGAGGCGATACTGGAGATGACGCAGGCGGCGTCCGGCTAACAGTAGGTCAGGACGCGGTGCAGGAATTCCAGGTCAATCGAAGCAACTACACCGCCGAACTTGGAGGCGCCACCGGCGCCTCGGTTAATATCGCGACCAAGTCGGGAACGAACGCCGTTCAGGGCAACCTCTATGGTTTCTTCCGCGATGATGTGTTCGATGCGCGCGATCCTTTTGCATTCAGTCAGGCGCTCCAGCCCGGACAGGTTTTCAATCCGGCCCTTCCGGACTCTGTAGGCTCACCGATTAAGAACGGTTTGAGCCGGCAGCAATACGGCGGTACCATCGGCTTCCCGATCAAGAAGGACAAGACCTTCCTCTTCGCCGCCTTTGAGGGCCTCCATCAGAATGCCCAGAACTCCGTCCCGATGCTGACCAATACCAATATTTTTCGCCCACAGAGCGTAGCGGAAAACAATCAGGTGGCGATTCTCAGCGCGCTTGCGAGTCAACCCGGAAACCCACCGGTGCCTTGTCTCGCCAACCCGGCGGGCGGTTTTGTCACCTTACCCGCGGCCACCTGCGCCGGTTATTTGGAGAGCGCGCTCACCGTCAGCCAGTTGACCGGCCTGTCGGCGGGCCAGAACGCGATCAACGGCTTTCTTGTCAACTCTTTTGAAAGCAACGGCGGCGTATTCAATTACAACACGCGTCAATATCTGGCCTCGGGCCGACTCGATCATTCCATCAGCGCGTCCAACCAACTTGCGTTCGCTTACCGCTATGGACATGACCTGGAGCAGTCCCCGGACGTTGAATCGCTGACCGGTTATTCGGCCGGCAGCTCTATTCACGACTATGACAGCACGTTTTCGGGCGCATGGTATCGTACCTTCAGCCCGACCGTTCAGAACGAGCTCAGAGGACAGTGGGGATACACGTCCTTCAACGTGATTCCCAACGTGCCTGCCCAGGTGGGATTAAACATCGCCGGTTACGCGAACTCTCTGGGAACGAACATCTTCCTGCCCAGCTATACAATCCTGCGCCGCTACGAGTTCGCTGATAACGTCACCATGATCCGCGGGCGTCACAGTATGAAATTCGGTTTCCATGAGTTGGTCCGCCAGAATCACACCGAGTCTCACACGTATTTCCCCGGCCGGTTTATTTTTGGCGCGCTGCCGGGCGGCTTGCTGAGCCCCTGTCTTGGCAATCCGGGCGGTTCATCCTCCTCCACGACGAATCCCGGTTGCGGGCTCGGCGGATCGTTGAACCCCGTGAGCCTCGATTCGCTGCAAACAGCCTCTCTGGGGCTGCCGCAAGTCTACCAGCAGGGCTTCGGAAATGCCAACTATGGCGGCTTCACTCGGCCCATGACGGAGGCTTACTGGCAAGACGCTTGGACGGTTGTGCCCGGCTTTACTTTGAACTACGGCCTCCGCTACTCCGTCGATACGCAATATGGTCCCCTCGTTACCGACAAGAAAGACTTTGCTCCGCGCATTTCCTTCGCATGGGACCTGAGGAAGAATCACAAGACCGTGGTCCGCGGCGGATATGGAATATTCTATGGACCGATCGACTCCCAGATCCCCAGCGTCGACTATAGCCTGGGTGTCTTGAATAAGAACAAAAGTTCCGTCCAGAACACGGGCTCGGGAAACCAGGTCACCAACTTGACCGCAACCTGCGGAATTGCGGGCATCATTCCCGGCAGCGGCTCCAGTCCTTGCTCCCGGCCGATTTCCATTGTGGTCGATTCCATCACCAATAACAGCCTCGGCCAGCAGAATGCCGCCGTAGTCTTCCAGACCTTGTTCGCCCAAGGCAAGATCCAGTGTACGACTCCCACGCCCGGCAACTCTGCTTGTATTACGCCGGCGGACCTGGCCCAATTTGGCATCCACCCCACGAATTCCGGTCCCCTTGCGCCGCTGCAGGTGGTTTTCACTTCGCAGCCCAATTTCAAGACTCCCTACGCACAACAGGTGAGTTTCGGGATTGAGCACGAACTCGGATCCGGCTTCGTCATTTCGGCGAGCTACGTGTACGTTCATACGCTCCGGCTCCCGGTGGCAATTGATACCAACCTGTTGCCGGCCCCTTATACGACCGTGAAGCTCGCGAACGGAACGTACACTTCCTATCGGAACTGGAATACAAATCCCGCTCTGGGTCCAACGCCCAGCGTCGGATCGCCGGCCTGCGCCGGTAATCTGCTCGGCGCCGCCTTGGGCTGCTTCATCAATCCGCTGATTGTGCAGAACAACGAGTACGCCTCAGTTTCTTCGGCTCTGTATCAGGGCGGTATCTTTGAAATCAAGAAACGCTTCGGTACCCGCTACACCCTGCTGGGGAACTACACGTACAGCAAGGCGTTCGATACATCGACGGATTTCAATACCGACTACTCTCCGCTGGATCCCACCAACCTGGGCGCCGACCGCGGCCTTTCGAGCTTCGATGAGCGTCAGAAAGTGGTGGCCGCAGCCGTCATCAGCAGCCCGTGGTCGAACAGGATTCTCGCGGGATGGGAGTTGTCCCCCATCGTCCAATACCACAGCGGCCATCCCTTCAATTTGCTCGCCGGGGAAGCAGTGAACGGCGACAATCATCCCACCAACGGCCGCCCCATCGGCGCGAACCGGAACACCGGACTGGGCCCCAACTACGTCGGCTTCGATATGCGCCTGAGTCGAACCTTCGCTTTCGGGGAAAAACAGAAACTGCAATTCCTTGCCGAGGGATTCAATCTCTTCAACCGGACCAACTACGCCAGCGTGAACAATGAAGTGGGGCCCTACTTCGGCCTTCCGACTGCGGAGGGCGGCCAGGGCTACACCACGTTCAAGGTCCATGGAAGCGAGAGTCTATCGCCGAGCGCCCCCCTCGGCTTCACCTCGGCTCTTGCAAAGCGCCAGATCCAACTCGGGGTCCGTTATACGTTCTAAACGCAGTATGATTGGGCGCGATCGCGCTGTGATTGCGCGGCCCTCGCCGCCGCATGAGATAAATTTCAGAAGGACGCAAACCCGCGAAGCCTCAGCGGGCGCACAGGTGGGGCGAGCGAATAACTCGTGCTGCGCCCGCCTTCAGGATTGCGCATCAGGAGGCCGTGATCGACCAGCGCGAGGGTGTCGCGATAGGCCGTGTCCTGCGAGCACTTGGCAAGCGCGGCGTATTTGGAGGTCGTGAGCTTGCCTTCGAACCCGTCGAGCAAACCGTTGACGACAATCCGTTGACGGTCGTTGAGCCAATCCCAGAACCGCGCTTTCGCACGAACGGCGCTTAAGGTCTCCCGGACTCCGTCGATGGCGCGGCCGAGGCAGCCGAGGAACCACTCCATCCACGGCGTCACGAGGCGGGTATGGTCACGATGCGGCAGGCGCCGAATCTGGACTCGCGGTTTCGAAGTGTCGATTCCCCCTGCTATCGCAAGAACTCTGGCGGAGTAAAGAGTTCGAGGCAGCAGCCGAGGCATTTCGGGAGCGCTGCCCGGATGACGCCAAAGCCCTTTTTAACTTCCGGGATAAGCAATCTGAAGTCGTGCTCGTTGCCCCGTTGAAAGGCAGTGAGATTGTCGCATTATCAGGATCGTCAAGTACGTTTGATGAGCTTTGCGATGCTGGGGCCATTCCGGAAGAGCGACGCGCTGTTCCGCAAGCTGATCGATGCCGGTCTATCCCGGTGACCCTATGCTCACTTACGCGGCCCCGGATGTCATTTCACGAACGATCTTGAAGTTTTATGAGAAGCTCGAACACCTCAAGAACATGCAACCCCCTTCCACAACCTGATCAGGCTTGAGGAGTCGTCTCAGTCAATCGGCTCTAATCTGGATGAGGCTGTTCCAGTCCGTCGTATAGGACGGCGATTCGCGCGCGGCGGTCATCGGCCATTTCTGCTGGATGCCGGAGCAGGCATAGAACAGGGTCCGTTTTCATGATGTTCTTGGATGGCGCATTCAACGCCGTACGGACCGGGCTCTACTCGCTTCGCTCCCCGAGCTTCCTTGAATCTCGGCCCGTCGGGTGACGATCCCTTGCGCAGGCTTGCGTTGCTGATATCCCTATCTAATTGAAATATAACGGTATTAGGTCGGTAGCAGGTTGTCGTGGTTTATCTTTTTGCGTTTTTGTAAACCGTGGGTTTACAAGTAGGCGGTTTTTTAAACTTGCCTCTTGGTTTAAGAATGTTGTATTTTGTAAACCGTGGGTAGTCAAACTGAAGGAAAGTTAAACCAGCTCCAGCGCACCCTTCCGGAAGGGATGGTGGTCGACGCCGCATGGCTGGAAGAGCAAGGCGTCTCCCGCCAGCTTCGGCGCAAGTACGTCAGGCACGGCTGGCTGCTTCTCCTGGCGCGCGGCGTCTATCGCCGGCCTTCTGCCTCGGAACTCCCCGGACCCCTGCCGTGGCAGGAACTCGTCGTCTCCCTCAACAGGTTTCTTCACGCGCCGACTTCCGTCGGCGGGAGAACTGCTCTTGAGTTGCAGGGCTTCAGTCATTACGTCACGGCGAGCGGTTCGCGCGAAGCTCATCTCTATAGCAACAAGAACCTGCCGAAATGGGTGTCGCATGTGCCGGTGGATACCCGCCTCCTCTTCCACAGCGCCACGCGGCTGTTCCGGCACGGCGCGCTTCCCGCAGGGGACAAGGAGCCGCTTTCGGCGTCGACAGAAGCGACAGTCACGCAAAAACCCTGGGGACAACAGAACTGGACGCTCACCGTGTCCACGCCCGAGCGCGCCATCCTCGAACTGCTCGATGAGGTTCCCAAACGCGAAACATTTCATCAGGTGGACGTCCTGATGGAAGGGCTTCGCAACCTGAGCCCGAAGCGGCTTCAGTCGCTCCTCGCCGACTGCAAAAACGTCAAGGTCAAGCGCCTGTTCTTCTGGTTCGCGGACCGCCACAATCATTCGTGGCTTCAGAAAATAGACCGTTCCGTCGTCGACCTCGGCAAAGGCAAGCGCATGCTCGTGCGCGGCGGCAAGCTCGACCCGAAATACAATATCACGGTCCCGGAGGATCTCGATGGCGGCGTCTGAAGAATACCGGCAGAAGGCGGAGCTGCTCATCCGCGTGCTGCCTTTCGTCGCGGAGGAGGCCTGCTTCGCCCTGAAAGGCGGCACGGCCATCAATCTCTTTGTGCGGAACATGCCGCGCTTTTCGGTGGACATCGACCTGACGTATTTGCCGGTGGCCGACCGGAAAACATCGCTTGCCGAGATCGACGCGGCGATGAAGCGCATTGCCGCGCGCATCGAGAAAGGCATTCGCGGTGCGCGCGTGACCTCTTCGATACAGAAGGGCGCGGGTATCATCAGCAAGCATTTCGTGGAAGTGGACGGCGTACAGATCAAGATCGAGGTGACGCCGGTCCTCCGGGGCTGTGTCTATGAACCGGAGAAGAGGTCCATCTCGGAGGCCGTCGAAGCGGCCTTCGGCTTCGCGGAAATCCAGGTCGTCAACTTTGCGGATCTTTATGCCGGAAAGCTCGTCGCGGCGCTCGACCGCCAGCACCCGCGGGATTTGTTCGATGTCCGGGACCTTCTCGCGAACGAAGGCATGACCGGCGCGTTGCGCAACGCCTTCGTCGTCTACATCATCAGCCACAACCGTCCCATGGCGGAAGTCCTGGCGCCGACCCGGCAGGACATCACGCAGGAATACGAGCGGGGCTTTGTCGGAATGACCGAAGAGCCCGTGTCATTGGATGAGTTGTTGAAGGCCAGAGAGGACCTCGTCGCCGAGGTCGTCGGAAAGATGCCGGATGAACACCGCCGGTTTCTTGCCTCCTTCAAGAGAGGCAAGCCTGACTGGGAGCTCCTGGGAATTCCTCACATTGAAAAGCTTCCGGCCGTGCAGTGGAAGATGCAGAACCTCGCGGCGATGGACCCGAAGAAGCGAGAGGAACTGATCGGGAATCTGCTCAAGGCGCTCGGGTTTGAAGAGTAGGGTCCCTTTTCCGGGTTACCTCATCATCTGAAGGTTATTCCGGGCGCATCCGACTCCGTCCGGACCGGGCTCTAGGCTTCGCCCCGAGTCCGACGGAGCGCGGGTTATCGCGGTCACCGTCGGTCTCGGCCCCGTCGGGTGACGATCCCTTGCGCGGGACTGCGCTGTTGTTCTTCTTCATGCCGTCGACCGCCACCACCACCATGACGGCGATCATGATCGTCATCATCATCACCATGTCGGCCACGACGACGAGGACGGCGGTGGTGGCGGCGGCGGCGGACGAGGACGAGGAGGAGGAGGAGGAGGAGGCGGGCGGTGCTTCAGCCCCGTTGCGCGGTGCGTGGGAGCAGTGCTCTATGCCGGCGCGCAGACGGTCGCCTTAAAGAATTCTTCAAAATGTGTGAGCAAGTGTGAGCAATAACCCTGTAAGTTGTTGATTTTATGGTAGCGCTAACGGGAATCGAAGGTGCCAACCGCTAGTTCAGTTCGGTTCAGTTGAGTCCAACTGATAGCAGTTGGGTTCAGTTGGTATGGGGAAGGCCGGGCAAAAGTCGCCACAGGTTCCCGACGTTGTCACTCGGTTGTCACTCTTGAGCAGATTTCAATAGGGCGGCGCCTCGAAGCGCAAGCCCTCGATCATTGCGAAGTGCTTCCGGTTCCTGCTCACAAGAATGCAGTTCCGTTCCATCGCGGTAGCGGCGAACAGGGAGTCGAATGTGCGCAGGCCATCTGATTTCGCATAGAGCTTCAGCAGTTCATATGCTCGCTGGCCGATCGCGGCATCAATGTGAATCACCCGATACATCGACACGAGCGAATCGATCGCATTCAGATCTCGCTGGTCTCGCGCCCCAACGATCAGCTCCTGAGCTGTGACGATTGAGATTGCCGGGTCGCTGAGGGAGTCAACGCAATTCGCGGCATCGGCATTCCCACGGGACAGATCGATCATCACATCGGTGTCGATCAAAGAGACCATTGCTCGGCACCGTTAGCCGCGCGGATTGTCACGCAGCTTGTTCACGTAGTGGACGCCATCGCCGATATCCGCGCGGTCTTTCCAGATGCCATAGAAGGGAAGATCCTTGATGGAAGGCCGCTGGCGAGTCGCCAGTTCCTCCACGGGAACAAGCACCTCGACGACGGTTCCTTCCTTGATCTTCACATCTTCAAGAGGCCGGAAGACGCCATTCTCGTATTTGGCCGCGATTGTCATGGCTCTAGATCAATCCTAGCACCGAGATCGTCCCGGAGCGCCACGCGTTGTCACTTGGCCTAAATTGACATTTCTAAGTGATTGAAAACAGATGGCGATGGTAGCGCTAACGGGAATCGAACCCGGTTCGAGCAGTCTGAGGGAGTCCGATCTAGCCGTAAGTAGTTGATTCTAGGCGGTGGCTGGCCGACCTTATCCCCACGAATGCTCCCACGGACCGCTGTGGTGTGATCAATGTGTGATCAAAACCTCCAGAAGAATGCCTTCGATTCTCACGAGGGTCAGTGATGCCTCAACCTTTGCCCGAGTCTTCCTCAATCTGCGCTGCGATCTCCGGCGGTATCCGTTTTTCGCCCGCATGCACGGAACGAATGGTCTCCAGCAGATCCATCGCCACCGACCCCTTCAAAACGTAGCCACTTGCGCCGGCTTGATAAGCGCGAACGACGCGAGCATCGCCTTCATAGGTGGTCAAGACTATGATCCGGGCTTCCGGGAATTCACTGACAATCGCAGCGACGGCATCTGCGCCGCACATCTTGTCCATCTGCAGGTCCATGAGCGTGATGTCGGGACGATGCTTTCGATACTGCTCCACAGCCTCGCGTCCGTTCGTCGCCTCCGCTACAACTTGCATGTCGGATTCACTCGCAACAAGCAACACAATCCCTTTGCGGAAAACGGCGTGGTCATCCACCGCCAGAACGCGAATTTGACCGTTATGCTCCATGTCGATCCCCAGCCGCGGCCGACTTTCTCTCCCCGTTTCCGCGGCGGAACAGCGCCGCCAGAGACCTCGCACCTGATTTGCTAAACGCCTTCGACCCGGGGACACGCAGCTCGATCTCGGTTCCCGCGCCGGGCGCGCTCCACACGGTCAATTTCCCACCGATGCGCCCCGCGCGCTCGCGCATTCCGGCCATGCCGTAATGGCCTGAGCGTCCCTCCTTGGCGATCTCGGGATCGATGCCTTTACCGTCATCGCGGATGCGCACCCGCAGGTCGTCCCGATACGCGATCTCGGCTTCAATCGCCTTAGCTTCGGCGTGATGGAACGCATTTCGGATCGCTTCCCGTGCAATTCCGTAAACTTCATCACGCAGTATCGGGTGCAGATCTCGCGACGATCCTTCGATGAGCACCCGGAACTCCGCCGAACCCTCGGATTTCAGCTCGTCGCCGACAGCCTGGATCGCCCGCGCCAGATCGTTGGTGATGGTGGTTGAAGACCGCATTCCTTGGATCGCTTCACGGCCCTCTGCGATCGCCTGCGCGCCGAAACCGAGCGCCTGGTCGAGCGTCTCCAATCCGTCACCGCCTTTCGCAAACTTGTTCCGCGCGGCTTGAAGGAACGGCATCATTCCTTGAAAGCTCTGCAAAAGAGTATCGTGCAGTTCCCGCGCGACGCGAAGCCGCTCGTCCACCCGCCCTTCCAACTGGGCGTTGAACTCGCGCGAGATCTGGAGCAGCCGCAACCGGTAAAGGCCGAAAACCGCCAGAAAAAATGCCGCAATCATCGAGGCGCGGAACCAGTTCGTTTGATAATAAGCGGGCGCGATGGAGAATTCCAGCGTGTCGCCGTTTTCGTTCCACACGCCGCTGTTGTTCGACGCGATCACGCGGAAGCGATAGCTGCGCGGAGGCAAATTGGTGTAGAACGCCTGGCGGCGATTGCCGGCATCCTGCCAGTCGCGGTCATAGCCTTCGAGCTTGTATTTGAACCGGTTCCTCTCCGGCGCGACAAGGCTGAGAGCGGCGTATTCAATTTCAAGATCGCGGGTCAACGCGGGCAGGCGCCGGGCCGTAACGACTTTGCGGTCGGCGATGATCTGCTCGACATGCACCGGCGGCGGGAGTTTGTTCACTGGCAGATGTCGCGGATCGAGAACACTGACACCATCGCCAGTAACAAACCAGATATTTCCATCCGCGGACTTGGCGGGGCCCCCCCGGGTCGAGGCGTTAGTCATCCTGACTCCGTCAGTATTGTCGAACACGGTGACTTCGACGGTCTTTCCTGAGTCGCTGGTCCATCCATTGATATCCTTCCGGGTAATCCGGACCAGGCCGCACGCAGTGTACAACCAAAAAAAGTGATCATCATCCTCCAAGGCCCAGTGAACGGCGTTGCACGGCAATCCATTCCTGGTTGAGAGCGTGAGCACGCGACCGTTTTTGATGTGGCTTAAACCGCCCTGCGTTGCCGCCCAAAGTATCCCATCCTCGTCGACGCTCAATCCGCTTACTCGGCCTTCGCCCAGTCCATCGGCCCGGCCATACGCCGCGCGCTTCTGACCGTCCTTAAAATAGGCAACTCCGCCCTCTAAGAATCCAAGCCACACCCCGCCTCGCGCCGGGTCCGGGACCATAGCCAAAGCGCGGTCATTTCCACCGAGCTTTATCCAGGGGATCTCCTCGACAGCCGTTTCTCGCCGCAAATGAAAAAGACTCTCGGGCGTGGAAAGCCACACGTCACCGCTGCTGTCGGCAACGATCGGGAATCCGGCGGGCAATCCTGGTACGGGCGTGAGCCTCCCCTGGTGGAAGTACGCGCTTCCATGGTCCGTCGAGACCCAAATCCGTGCCGCCCGGTCCTGAGAAAGAGAATACACATAAGCATCCGGCAGCCCATCCTTCTTGCCATAGACGATCACTTGGCCGCTCTTCCATCTGTCCAAGCCATTCTGGGTGCCGACCCAAATACTCCCGTCCCTCGCGGCCAATACGGCGTTCACAGAGGCAGTTGACAAACCCTGCTTTGTGGTGAGCGTAGGGATTGCAAATTCCCGGAACCGATCCAGCCCAGCGTTGGTCGCCGCCCAAATACTGCCTTCCCGATCCTGAAAAAGACCGTAAACAAAGTCACCCGACAGGCCATCGGATTGGGCGAACCTGTCGATCCTTCCTTGGTGCACATGCAGCAGACCAGCGTCCGCGGTCCCGACCCATAGTCCCCCCTCCCGATCGCGCAACAGTTTATCGAACCTCTGGCTCACGGCGCCAAGCGGGTACCGTTCGGCTCGACCGTCGACGAGCTTTCTAATCCCACCCGCGGTAGCGATCAGGAGTTCGCCGCCATCCTCTTCCGCAATCCCCCAAACAGGCTCTGGGCTAGGCAAGAACTTGGATGGACCGGGTCTCCATTGCCAGACACCCTTCATGGTTCCTACCCACAACCTGGCATTTCGGTCTTGGTAAAGGGAGATTACGTCTCTGCCCAGGCTGCCGTCCTTGCCGTAGCACTCCGCATGACCGCGGCGAATAGCGCAGAGCCGGCCCTCCGTGTCCCCTAGCGTGCCCGCCGCCCAGACCGTTCCTTCCTGATCCTCCAGCAACGACAAGACGTACTGCCCATCGAGTTCCGCGAAGTGGGTTAGCTTACCATCCTTCCAACTGGCAAGCCCCTCATCAGTTCCAATCCAGAGCCAGCCGTCGCGCGCAGCCAGCAAGCTCCGAATGCGCCCGCCAGGGAGCTGCTCGTTATTCGGCGGCCGCCATGGGACGCTTTGCACACCGTCGAATCGGTCCAGGCCGAATTCGTTGCCCACCCACAGGTAGCCATCGGGCGTCTGCGCAATGGCATAGATTCCGCCCTTGAAAAACCCATCGCGGACCGTCCAGGCTCTGTGAGCGTATTGGTTGATGTCTAAAGACGGATTCAAACCGAACGCGCACTGGCACAATCCTGCAAAAACACAGAGCAAAACAGCGACTTGCATCGTTCGAGCGGTGCGACGCATTTTTAACCATTATGCCGTTTCCCGCCGAGGCCAGGTGGATTAGACTGATTGTAGATCCATACAGCTTAAGAGGTACGCCTTTGATGCCTCCGATCGCGTTGAACGCGGGTGCTCTACCGCGGCGGCGGGCAAGGTCTGGTGCTACCCCAACAGTCAGGCTCAGCCATTTTGAGAAAGGAGTCCCCGCAATGCGCTGTGTGACGATTGGACGCCTGTTCTTGTTCGCTCTCGTTCCGATAGGCCTGGTAGCGCAAACCGCGGAGCTCTCAGGGATAATCTTCGATCCTTCCGGCCTCGCCGTGCCCAATGCGAAGGTCACTGTAAAACGCCAGGCGACAGGTGCTTCGCGCGACGTCACGTCGAACCTGGAAGGCCTGTACAGCATCCCCGCCCTCGCGCCCGGCGCCTATGAGATCACCGTCGAGGCGACCGGTTTTCGGATCGTCAAGCAAGCCGGCATCGTTCTTGAAGTGGACCAGCGCGCGACGCTGGATCTTCCCTTACTCATCGGCAGCCCTTCTGATAGCGTGACAGTCGAGGGCAGCGCGCCGCTGCTCAACACGTCCGATGCGTCCGTGAGTACCGTTATCGGCAACCGGTTCGTGGAAAACATGCCGCTGAACGGCCGCAGCTTCAGTTCCTTAATCGATCTCGCGCCCGGCGTTGTGCTGACGCCTGCGAATCTGTATGAGCAAGGCCAGTTCAGCGTAAACGGTCAACGGCCCGACGCGAATTACTTCATGGTGGATGGGGTGAGTGCGAATCTGGGAAGCGCCGGTGGAGGCTCAACGCTCCTGCAGGGTGGTTCCGGCCAGCTCCCAGCTATGAGCGCATTCGGGGGGACTAGCAATCTCGTGCCGCTCGATGCACTCGAAGAGTTCCGAATCCTGACTTCAACGTTTGCCCCGGAATATGGCCGCACGCCGGGCGCGCAGGTGTCGGTTGTCACGAAGTCCGGCACCAACACTTTTCATGGCACGGCATTTGAGTACTTCCGCAACGATAAGCTCGACGCGAACGACTGGTTCGCGAACGCGCACAGCCTAGCGAGACCCGAACTCCGGCAAAACGACTTCGGCGGCGTGCTCGGTGGGCCTTTTCTGAAGGATAAGCTGTTTTTTTTCGGCTCCTATGAGGGGCTGAGGGTTCGCCAGCCGAACGTCGCTAATACATACGTGCCCTCGCTGGCCTCACGACAGAATGCACCCACAGCCGTTCAGCCTCTTCTAAATGCGTTCCCTCTGCCCACGGGGCCAGACCTTGCCAATGGGACTGCGGCATTCTCCGCCAGCTACTCCGACCCCTCCTCGCTCGACTCCTACGGCACTCGGATTGATTATTTGCTCGGCCCCAAAGTAACCATCTTCGGCCGCTACAATGACGTTCCCTCATACCTCGATCAGCGCGACGGAGGCTTCCGGCAGACGAACTATAGCTCTTTCTTCGATATTAAATATCGGACGCAGACCCTGACGCTAGGTAGCAGCCAGTCCATTACACCGCGGTTGACGAACGAGTTCCGCTTCAATTACAGCCGCAGCCGATCCCACGCGGTTGCGAAACTGGATGATTTCGGCGGCGCAGTGGTGCCTCCCAACTCCGTTCTCTTTCCCGCCTTCGCCTCTTCTCAGAACGCGTTGTTCTATCTCCTGGGCGATTTGAATCCTTACGGGCTCCGTTTGCTCGATGGAGAATTCGGGAACAACCTGGTCCAGCAGTTCAACGTCATAGATAATCTTTCCCGCACGGTCGGGGCGCATCAGTTAAAGGCCGGGATCGATTATCGCCGTATCAACCCGGATGCGGGACTGTATCCGTATGAGGCTCAGTATTTGTTCGGCTCACTGGCGAACGTCCTAGGTAACAAGTTGACCCAGGCATTCGTAGCTGCGAGAGCGGCTGACGTTCAGCTCGTCTTTTCCAACTGGAGTCTCTTCGCTCAGGACACCTGGAAGGCCACACGCACACTGACGATTACTTACGGCTTGCGCTGGGAGTACAACACGGCGCCCTCATCCCCCAACGGCACTCCGCCGGCCGCAGTGACTCAGGTGGATAACCTGGCTACTATGACGTTAGCTCCGCTGGGGACGCCACTGTGGCATCCGCAAAAAGATGACTTTGCTCCTCGCCTTGGTCTGGCGTGGCAGGCAGTGCCGAGCTTGGTTTTCAGGGTGGGCGCGGGCATTTTCTATGATCTCGGCTATTCCGATATTGCCAACGCAGCGAATGCGTTCCCGTACGCGGCATCGAAGTCGACCTTGAACACGTCTTTCCCGATCAGCAGTGCCGCGGCTGCACCGCCCCCGCTTACCACCACGATTCCTACTTCTTCCTATGTCGTCGCGATCGATCCGCATCACGTCTTGCCGAGGATTTATGGGTGGAACGCAGCCGTAGAAAAGAGTCTCGGGCGGGCTGACGTCCTCACCGTGACCTACGTCGGGGCAGCCGGCCGCCAGCTGATGCGGTACGACATTTACCTTGCCCCCAATCCGAATTTCGGCGGGGAGTTCGACATCATGCGGAACGGCGCAAGTTCGAGTTACCAAGCGTTGCAGACTCAATTTCGGCATCGATTTACCCATGGTCTCCAGAGCCTGCTCTCGTACAGCTGGGCGCATGCCATCGACAATGTCTCCTCCGACGCCAATTACGCGAACGTCCCACCCGGCACGGCGTCATCGGATCGCGGCTCCTCCGATTACGACATCCGGCACACGTTTGCCGGTGCGGTTTCATACGACATTCCCGCGCCGGGGGGCGGAATCTGGAAGTCGCTCCTCGGAAACTGGTCGACGGATTCGATCATCTACACACGAACCGCGCCGCCCGTTAACGTAGTCACAGGGCAGAGCACGTTTGGTGCGGCTCTGTCGAGCGCAAACAGCGTACAGCGTCCTAACCTGGTTCCGGGAGTGCCGCTGTGGATCTCCGATCCGAACGTCGCCGGCCGAAAGAGAATCAACAAAGCCGCGTTCAGTGTCCCCGCCGGAACCGCCCAGGGCAATCTCGGCCGCAATGCGTTGAACGGCTTCGGCGCGACCGAAGTCGATCTGACCCTCCGCCGCCAGTTCAAGCTCTACGAGCGCCTTTCCCTTCAGGCGCGGGCCGATTTTTTCAACATCTTCAACCACCCGAACTTCGGCCCGCCGACGAATTACATGACCTCGCCTCTGTTCGGCCAGGCGACCCAGATGCTCGGCTCGTCGCTCGGCGCCGGCGGCCAGAACGGCGGCCTCAACCCCCTCTACCAGATCGGCGGCCCGCGCTCGGCGCAATTGGCGCTAAAGCTCATCTTCTAATAATCGGAAACCGCCGCAGTTCGATCGTTGTGCTCGCGGTACAGGACGGTTGGCTATCCGGAACTCGATCTAAATAACGGGTTACAAACCCGTATTGCTAAAAGCGCCAAACCCTTGGAAAATAATCACAACGGTGTGAGCGAGGTGTGATCGACACGCACGTAACTATTTGAAAATAGAGGAGATATGGTAGCGCTAACGGGAATCGAACCCGTATTTAAGCCTTGAGAGGGCTCCGTCCTAACCGTTAGACGATAGCGCCACGAACATTTTTATTATACTACCGCCTCGTCGGACTCTTCATCCGCAGTTCGATGTTTTGTTGGCTGGCCTGGCCGACCTCAACGGCGGTTCCCGCGGCGCGGCAAGCCGGCAGGTTGTCGGGATCGTACAATTCGCACGGAGGCTCGTCGAGCCAGGCGAGCACGATGTAGGTGCCGGGTGGGACGCCGTGAATCGTGAACACGCCGTTCTCATCGGCTGCGCCTTCGCGATAGGATTGCACGCGGCCGGTAGGAGGATTGGGAATCAGCGCGAGGCTCGCGCGGCTCCAGAGGGTATTGTCGGTGCCGAGCACTCGGCCCGTTACAACTCCTCCACGCGAATCGAGCACGATTTCCAACGGCCGATCGAGGGAGGCGACGTTGCCGTCGATCCCGAATGGCATCATATCCGCTCCATTGAGCCGCACGGCGGACAGGTAATAATTATTGGGAAGGTTATCGACGAACACATCGTAGATCTCGCCGCCTGTGAGAGAGAACTGGAAGCCGTCAGCGGATTCCTGGGCGGTTACGATTTTCGCGCGTCCGTTGCGGGGTTCGAACCGCATCGCCGGCGGCTGGGCGAGTGTGACATTTGCGTCCAGGACGAGCACCGCGCGGCCGGGATGGTCCCCTTGGACCGTCAGTTCCGCATCGCCGATGTCGAACGGGCCCACGGTGAGGGGGATGTGGCCAGCTACAGGCTTCCCGTTCTCGGTGCCTTCGGCCCACAGGAGATAGGGGCCGGGAGTAACGTCCCGAATTTCAAATTGATTGTCTTTGTCATATGAGAAAGGAACGGTCAGCAGCATCGATCCTACGCCGTGCCCATCGATCTGCTGAAGGGACATCCTGACGGCCAGAGTAGCGCCGGTTGTGCCGCTCAGCACGCGGCCCCGAACCGTGACCTTTCGCACGCGCTCCAGAAAAATATCGATGCCCGCGACCTCCTGCCCATAATCGAGGCGTACGGCCGACGCCTCGCCCAGCTTGATCGTGTGAGTGAAATACGTGGTGGTGGAGCGCAAGGCAGGAGGGTCGCGAAGCGTTTCGTTGGCGGCCGCAGGACTTTCATAAATTGCGGCAACCAGATACGAGCCGGAGGCGAGGCCGAAGATTCGGTATTCGCCGCGGTCATTGGTAGTGGCGCGGCCGGCGACGTTGTAGCCGTGGCGGAGACGGTTCCGATATTCGCGGAAGGCCTGCACGCTGACGCCGATGGCGGGCTCGCCGTCGTCGAACGCGATGCGGCCGGCCATCACCGCGAAGGGACGCAGGCGAAACTGCAGGCCGGTGAGCGACACCTTGGCGTCGACGGCGAAAGGACGCGGCAGGCGCAGCGTGCCGATGAGACAGTCGGCCGAGGCAAGGTAGCCGTCGCGGGAGGCGGCGATGCTGTAGCGCCCCTCCGGCACGTCACGAATCATGAAGGCGCCGCGGTCGTCGGTGTCGATGCCGATGGCGTCCGCGCCCGCCTGCGCGGGCTTCAGCACCACGTGCGCGCGGCGCAGCGGCAGGCCGGTCTTTTCGTTCACCACTGTTCCTTCGACGGAGTTTTGCGCCATCGCGGCGGCGGCGGCCAGAGCTGCCAGAAGCAATCGGTTCATCTTACTTATTGACGCTTTCCTGACGGGTCGCGTGCAAGTCAGTACGTTTCGACGGCCGGCTCGGGCCGCGGCGCCGAACGCATGCGCATGCGATAGACCATGGCTCCGGTGGCCACGGTAACGGCGGCGGCTAGCGAGACCCAGGGTTTCAACTGCAGCCCGCGAACCGTCATCCACAGGCCGACGAGGATGAACAGCACCGGAAACAAGGGATAGCAGAAGCTGACGATGCGCAGCTTGCGCCAACCCGGCTGGCGGCGCAGGCGGATCAGCGCGGCGACGCTCATCACCGCGAAGATATTCAGCAGGAATCCGATGTAGATCACCAGCTGGGGAAATGGCGTCAGCGTCATAGCCATGGTGCAGACGCCTTGCGCGATGATCGCCAGCACCGGCGTGCGCCATTGTGGATGCACTCTCGCCGCCGAAGCGAGAAACGCGCCGTTCTTCGCCATCGCGTAATAAACGCGAGGGCCAATGGTGACCATCGCGTTCACGGTCGATAACAGCGAGAGCGCCATCAATCCGCTGAACACACCTGCGATCTCAGGCCCGAACAATCGCGACGCGGCGAGCGCGCCCACTGCGATGTGGCCCTTTAAGACCTCCAGCGGGGCGGCGTAAATGAATACGACGTTCAGTAAAAGATAGAGCGCGGCGACCAACGCGGTTCCGATGCCGAGGGCGGCGGGCAAAGTACGCGAGGGCTGGCGCAGTTCCTCGGCCACATAAGTTGCCGCGTTCCATCCCGAGTAGGCAACGTAAATCCAGAAGAGGCTGATGGCGAACTGTTCGGGAATCGTGGTGGACGCGGTGCGCGTGGCGTTCATGGACAGATTCGCCCAGGAGCCGTGGCCGATGGTAAACGCCAGCACGATGAACCCGGCCAGCATCAGCACCTTCATCGCGGTCAGCACATTTTGGATGCGCGACACGCGGCGCACACCGATGCAATTCAGCACGGTGAACATCGCCACCAGCACGCAGGCCACCGCCTGCGCGCCGCCGAAGTGAAACGTCCACTCGCCCGATCCGGCCAGGACGCGGGCGTTTTCCTGCTTCACCTGAGGGAAGAAATAGCCCAGATAATCCGAAAACGCGAGCGCAGCGGCGGCGATGGGCGCGGAGAATCCCGCGAAGAAGGAGACCCATCCGCTCATGAATCCCCACGTCGGCCCGAAGGCGCGCGTGAGGTATACATATTCACCGCCGCTCGACGGCAGATTTACTCCCAGTTCCGAATAGCAGATCGCGCCGAGAAACGCGCAGATCGCGCCGACGACCCAGATCCACAGCACCAGCTTCGGGCTGCCCAAATCGCCGGCGAGGAATCCGCTGGTGGTGAAGATACCAGTGCCGATCATGTTCGACACCACCAGCGCGGTTGCGCTGACCACTCCAAGTTGTCTGAGAAGGGAAGGCCTGCCGGAAGCTACCACCCCGCTATTCTACCGCGCCCAGGCTGGTATTATGCACCGCAGCATTTCTTGTATTTCTTACCACTGCCGCACGGGCAAGGATCGTTGCGGCCCACCTTTTGTGGCGCGGGCGCGGGCTCTTCATTGGCTTCCGGCTCCAGGCTACCGGCTTCTTCTTCCTCGGAAAACACCGGCTTCAGCCCGTGCAGCCGCAGCCTCTCGTCGAGCGCGAACATCACCAGATCCGTTTCGGCTTGATCGAGTTCGGCAAGGGAGTCGATCTTCCGCAACATGCCGCGAACGCGGCCGCGGGTAGTCTCGCCGGGCATTGCAAGGGCATAGGAGAACAACGCGTCGTCGCGCAGCGTGGCAAGCTTGCCTTCGCGATCGAAATACGACGCGATTTTTTCCGCTTCCTTGGTCAGCCGGAAATAGCCCGCGCCGCGCAGGGCTTGGCGAAGAATGGAGATATCCTCGGCGTCGTTCAAGTGCGGCGCGAAGTACTTCGCGTACGGCTCCCACAGCGATCGCCACATGGCCTCCAGAGCCTTGGCGCGCGCGGAGCCTCCCATTTCGTACAGAGCCTCGACCCCTTTCCGGATCCCGTCCTGATCGGCGAAGGCGTAGAGGCCGACGGCAGCCGAGCCTCGCTCCTCGTCGGGCTTCGAGGCGTCGTTCATCGCAACAATCAGTGCGCTCTGAATATCGGGTTGATCCGCCGCGCCCGAAAGCGACTCCCAGGCCTGTATGCGAACCTTCAACTCAGGGTCGGATTTGGCCAAGGCAAGGAGTTTGTCGCGCGTTTCGTCGGTCAGATCCTCGTTGAAGAAGCTGTGCGCCGCGCCTGCGCGGACCAGGGGATCTTCAGAGGCGAGCATGGCCAGACGCTCGGCGTCGGGAAGAAGGTCAAAGGCCGGAAGTTCGACCTTCGGATATTCCTTCAAAATATCGAACGGCTCGGGCTCATACTTCGGCTCGGGTGCGTCGAGTTGTTCCAGGGCACGCGAGATTTCCAGACGCAATTCGGGATCGTCTTCGGGAATTTCGGCCAGCATTTTTTCGAGGGCCGGACGCGCAGCTTGGTCGCCGTACAAACCGAGCAGAAATGCGCCGTCCGCGGCGTCATATTCCAGCCGATCGAGCAGAATCTGCATCACGCGCGGATCGTGGATGCGCAGGCCTGCCAGGATGAAGGCGACGTCGCTTCCCTGCTCTTCACCTAATTCCTCGTACAGCGCGAGCAGCGGCGCGACCGCTTTTTCGCCAAACGGAAGGAAGGCCTGAACCAGATCGTCATTGACCTCTTCAGGCTGGCGGCGCACGGAGTCGAGGTAAAAATCGAGCGCGGCGTCGGACTTCCAATACCGGAAAAGATCAACCAGGAGAGGATCGAGATCGAGGCGGTGCTCGTCGCGAGGCTCGCGGGAAAATGCGAGAACCTCCGCGGGAGCATCCGGAGAATCGAGGATGGATTGAATCAGGCGGCGATCGACGCCCAAGCGTCCTGCCGCCGCCTGCCGGAGCAATTCAACAACCGAAGGCACTAGTCTTCTTTAACGACGTGCACCGGAATCTCCACCGAGACTTCGCGATGCAGCTTGACCACAGCCTTATAATCGCCAAGCTTCTTGATGGGTTCGTCCAGTTGGACCTTCCTGCGGTCGATCGTGTAGCCCTGCTTTTCAAGGGCAGTGGCGATGTCGCCGGCGGTCACCGATCCAAACAACTGATCGTTCTCGCCGGCCTTGTGCGCGATGGTCACCTCGACGGCGGCCATCAGCTTCGCCAGATCGGTCGCATCCGCGGCTTCCTTGGCTTCGCGCTTCAGGTGAGACTGGCGCTCCTGCTCCACAATCTTTTTGTTGGCTTCCGTCGCCGCCACGGCCAAACGCTTCGGCAGCAGAAAATTGCGCGCGTAGCCCGGAGCGACCTTCACCACCGTGCCGCGCGAGCCGAGACTCTCGATATCTTCCCTAAGAATAACTTCCATGACGATGGTTCCTTAAATAGACGTTGCAAACGGGATCAGCGCGATATTGCGGGCCTGCTTGATGGCCTCCGCAAGCCTGCGCTGATGGGGCGCGCACACGCCGGAAATGCGGCGCGGCGTGATCTTCCCGCGTTCGGAAATGAACGACGACAGAAGCCGCACTTCCTTGTAGTTAATATCGTCGATCTTATCGACGCAGAAACGGCACATCTTCTTGCGCCGGAAATACTGCTTCTTCCCGGCGATCGCTTTATCGCCGCCGGTGGGCCTCATCGAGGCGCTGACGGGTCTTCCGCCTTTGGTGTTTTCCGCCATGATCGTTATCCTTTCACCTCTTCAGCAGCAGGAGCAGCAGGAGCAACGGGAGCCGCCGGAGCGGGATGCTCGGGAGCGGGCGTGCCGGGAAGCCCCGGACCGGCAGCCGCTGGTTCACCCGGAAGTGCCGGCGCCGCGGGCACTGCCGGAGCCGCCTGCGGAGCGGGCTTGCGGGCCGCGCGCTTCTCGCGAGCCTTTTTCCGCTTGTCGATCTTTTTCTGCTTCTCGTCGATGCGCACGGTGATGAACTTGATCACCATATCCGTCACGCGCATGCGGCGCTCAATCTCCTTCACCGCTTCCGGAGAGGCGCTGAACTGGATGAGGATGTATTGGCCTTCGCTGCACTTGGCCACGCGATAGGCGAGCTTGCGCACGCCCCACTTGTCGACTTTGTCGACGGTTCCCTTGCCGGTTGCGATCAGGGTCTTGAGCTGGTCGATGTAGGCATCGACCTCCTCTTCCACCGAATCCGGCTTCACGATGAACAACTCTTCGTAGACTCTCATTCTTCCTCTTGTTGTAAGCCTCCAGCGCGACGATTAAACATCGTCATGGCCTTTTCGACGCCTTCAGCGATTATGGTTTCCACAGCGGCACAGCCTCGCGCCACTATTTCCGCCACGCCCTGCATCTCGCCCCGCTTGAACGGCGCGAGCACAAACTTCGCTCCATCCCCGATCGGATGATCCGGTCTGAAGCCCAACCGGACCCTGGTGAATTCCTGCGTCCCCAGAGCCCCAATCACGCTCTTCACCCCGTTGTGACCCGCCGCCGAGCCGCGAGGCCGGATGCGAATCTCCCCGAAGGGAAGTGCAAGCTCGTCATACACCAAAATCAAGCGGCCGTGTGTTAATTCGTACCGCTCGAGCAAAGCCCGGATCGCGGGCCCGCTCAGATTCATGAACGTTTGAGGCTTGGCCAGCGCCACCTGATGCTGTTTGATGGCGCCGTGCCCCACGTAGCACATGTTTTCCTTGCGGCCGATGCGGATACCGTAGGCTTCCGCAAGGGCGTCGGCCACTCGGAATCCCAGGTTATGCGGCGTATTTTCGTACTCCGCCCCGGGATTCCCAAGGCCCGCGACAAGGAAATCCACGGCCTACTTTTTCTTCTTCTTCTCGTCCGCCGGCGGAGCCACTGCCTCCTCTTCCTTCTTCCCCTTCTTGGCGACCTCGGGCTCGGCCGGCGCCGCAACTACAGCTTCGGCCGCCGGGGCCTCTTCGGCCTTCAGCGAAACGACGTGGGCGATCACCGCATCCGGATTGCTCACCAGCTTCATGGATCCGGTTATGGCGATCTGCGAGGCGCGGATGTTTTCACCGATCGACAATTCCTTTACGTCGATGAGGAACTGCTCCGGAATGTCGTCCGGCAGACACTCGATTTCCACTTCGCGGGTGATTAGCTCGAGCAAGCCGCCCTGCAGCTTCACGCCCTTGGCCTCGCCCGTGGTGTGGACGGGAACCTTCACGCGTAGTCTCAGCGTAAGATCGATGCGCTTCAGATCGACGTGCAACAGGTTGTCCTTCACCGGATCGTTCTGCCAGTCCACCACCATCACCGGTACGGTCTCGCCGCCGGTCACGCTTAAATTGAAAATGGTGTTATGACCCGTGTTGCTGTGCAGAATCTTGTTCACTTCCTTCGGGCTCACAGCCACCGGGACCGCGTCGCCGCCCGCGCCGTATAGGACCGCCGGGGCCTGGCCGGCCACGCGGAGCCGCCGCGCTTCGTTCTTGCCGCGCGAGGACCGCGGTTCCGCCACAATCGTAATATCTTTTCTCATAATCGCCCTTCGTTAAAATTGCCTATACAAACAATGTACTGACGGATCCGTCTTCGTGAATCGATTGAATTGCCTTGGCCAGCATCGGAGCCACCGAAAGCTGCTTGATGCGCCGGCAATTGTCCGCCGCGCCGCGCAGCGGAATCGAATTGGTCACGATGACTTCCTGAATTTCCGAATTTTCGATTCTCTCCACCGCCGGGCCCGAAAGAACCGCATGCGTGGCGCAGGCGCGCACGCTCGCCGCGCCCTGCTTCAGCAGAGCCTCGGTGGCTTTGACCAGCGTACCGGCCGTGTCGATTAAATCGTCCACGATCAGGCAATGCTGCCCTTCCACCTCGCCGATGATGTGCATCACTTCCGCCACATTCACTTCCGTCCGCCGCTTGTCGATAATCGCCAGCGGCGCATCCAATCTCTTCGCGAACGCGCGAGCGCGCTCCACACCGCCCGCATCGGGTGAAACCACGGTCAGCCCTTCTCCGCGCATCTCGTCGAAGTAGTCGATCATCACCGGCATTCCAAACAAATGGTCCACCGGGACATCGAAGAAGCCCTGAATCTGCGCCGCGTGCAGATCGAGCGCCAAAATGCGGTTGGCCCCGGCGCGTTCCAGCAAACTGGCCACTACGCGCGCCGAAATTGGCATGCGAGGCCGGTCCTTGCGGTCCTGCCTAGCATACCCATAATAGGGTAACACTGCCGTGATGCGCTCTGCTGAGGCCCTCTTCAGGGCGTCCATCATCAGGAGCAGTTCCATGAGGTGACGGTCGACCGGCGTGCAGGTGGGCTGAACCACGAAAACGTCGCATCCACGGACATTTTCCTGGATCTGGAGGTGCACTTCGCCGTCGGAAAACTCACGCACGCGGGCCGCGCCAAGCTGGCAGCCGAGCTCATAGCAGATCTCCGCTGCCAAGGCGGGGTTCGCATTGCCCGTGAACACCTTGAAATGATTGAATCTCATGGTTGCCAGTACCGGCTTCGGGGAGGCCATACATCGTCCTTAGCGGGCGCCAGATGATCCTTGAGCTGCCTGCGCCATAGTTTCCGGTAGGCGCGCCTGCCCACGAGTTCCGCTTTCATCATCCGGCATCCCTGTAACACCCGGTCCACACTCAAATCCGCCAGAGCACGCTCCCGGTCCCGTTTGGACTCGAATAGCGCAAAAACCGTCGAACCGCTTCCGCTCATCCTCACGCCGGGGCTGGAAGTCCGTAACCGTGCCGCGATCTTCCTGAGCTGGGGATACTGCCTGAAGACAACCGCCTCAAAATCGTTGGCGCCGAGCGCGAGTGCCGACACCAAATCGCGCCCGTCACCGATGGCGCGCACGAAGGCCTGGAAATTATTAATACTACTTGACGAACCGGTGAAAGTCAAACCTCGGCCGAGGGCCTTATAGGCAGGTCCGGTCGCCACATGGACATCTGGCGTAACTAATAGCAAAGGCTTGGGTTGTACGTCGGGCTGGGGATAGAGCTCGGTACCCGCGCCGCAGCCCAGCTGCGTCCCCCCGTGGAGGAAGAACGGCACGTCGCTGCCGAGCCTCTGGCCGATCTCCATCAGCCGCTCCATCGGGATCACTTTTCCGGCTAAAACCGGCAGGGCGAGCAGGACGGCGGCGGCGTCGCTCGATCCCCCGCCCAATCCGCCTCCCATCGGGATGTGCTTTTTCAGGCGGAAGCGGACGCGAACGGCGACCCGCATCTGGTCCAGCGCAGCATGGGCGGCGCGGATGATCAGATTATCGGGGATGGCGAGCGCATCGTCGATCGAAACAGCGCGGCGGCGCGCCGGCTCAACTTCAATCTCGATCGTGTCGGCAAGGGAGACGGTTTGAAAGACGGTGCGGAGGTCGTGATAGCCGTCGCGCCGCTTGGCGAGCACGCGCAGGTCGAGGTTGATCTTGGCAAGAGATTGCAGGCGCGCTTTGCGGGTCACAACCGCCCCTGATCGCAATTGCCTTGCGAAATCCCCAGGCTAACGCCAGGGGCTGCAGCCCCGCACGTGAGTGCGGGGATCGTGCTGCCGCGCCCCGCCGCCTGTGTATCTTTGACGGAGCGGTTTGCTAGCATCTCGGTCTCCATCCTAATAATGCAGCAGCGAGTGGATCTGGTGTCCGGGGAGCCTGTCGCGTCCTTTCAGAAAATCCAGTTCGATCACGAAGCTCATTCCGACCAGATTGCCGCCCAGCTTTTCAATCAGCTGAGCCACCGCCTTGGCGGTGCCCCCGGTGGCGAGCACGTCGTCGACGATCAGCACTTTTTGGCCCGGTTGGATCGCGTCGCGATGAATCTCCAGACTGTCGGTGCCGTATTCGAGGTCGTATTCGACGCGCTCGGTCTCCGCCGGCAGCTTCTTCGGTTTGCGCACGGGCACGAAACCGGCGTTCAGCGCGTAGGCGACGGCGGGCGCGAAAATGAAGCCGCGGGCCTCGATGCCGGCGACAACGTCGATCTGCTTGCCGCGGTAGGTCTCGCCAAGATCGTCGATCACGGCGCGCAATCCTGCCTGGTCTTTCAGCAGCGTGGTGATGTCGTAGAAATTAATCCCAGGCTTGGGAAAATCCGGCACTTCCCGGATGAGAGATTTAAGATTCATGTGGTTAGCGGATGGAGAAACCCTCTAATTTTAGCACCGCCGTGTCCTGAACCTCGACGCAGCGAACGTCGGCAAAGCGGGGGCCCTGGCGGAGGCGGGATTCGAAATCGTCGAGCCGAGCGCGGGAGCCATTGGCGTGCACCTCCACCCGGCCGTCGTCCATGTTGCGCGCCCACCCGGTGATGCCGATCTCGTGCGCGCAGCGCTCAGCGAAAGCGCGGTAGCCGACGCCCTGCACCCGCCCGGAGATGAGGAATCGCCTCGCCGCCATGTATTCTTAGAATATTACGTGCTGACACTCAACCCTGACCTCGCCCTCCTGTTCGATCTTGACGGAGTGATTATCGACTCCATGCCCCTTCACACGCTGGCCTGGGAGCGCTACCTGGAGCGAAACGGCATCGACCCGGCCAATATTGAGGCCCGGATGCACGGCAAGCGCAACGACGAGCTGGTTCGCGACCTGTTCGGCAATCACCTCAGCGCCGCGGAAATTTTCGAGCACGGCGCGGCCAAGGAGCGGCTGTTTCGCGAAATGATGGGCGAAGCCCTGGACCCCCGGCTAGTGCCCGGCATCCGCGAGTTTCTCCGCGAGGCATCGGCCAGCGCGGCCATCGGCCTCGGAACGAACGCCGAGCCGGCCAACGTCGATTTCGTCCTGAATGGAGCGGGCGTCCGCCAGTATTTTCGGGCGATTGTCGACGGCTTCCAAGTAAAGCGCGCAAAGCCCGCGCCCGATGTATATTTGCGGGGAGCGGAATTGTTGGGCGTCGCGCCGGCCGATTGCATTGTGTTTGAGGATTCGCCGGTCGGCATCCGAGCGGCCCGGGCGGCGGGCATGCGCGTCGTCGGGCTGCTGACGCATGCGGCCAGCCTGGCGGACGTGGATGCCGCGGTCCCCGATTTTCGCGATCCGGAGCTTCGACGATGGCTATCCGCACAATCGGCTACCTCAAATTCCTCCCGCTAGCCCTGCTGCCGGCGTGCGCCTGGGCACAAGAGGAAGTGTCGCTGGAGCAGGCAGGCTCGCGGAATGCGCCGGATTTTGCCGCCGCGTACGAGGGCCGCCAGATCACCGTCCGGGCGCAGATCGCCGCGCCGGCCGTTTGGGCCTACGGAACGTATTACCTCGCGCTGCGCGACGCCAGTGAACACGGCCTGATTTTGCGTGGAGAACACGATCAATTCTCCAGTTACGAGCCGGGCGACTGGGTAGAGGTCCACGGAAAAATCGAAAGTCGCGCAGGCCTGCCCTTACTCACGCCAACTTCGATCGAAAAGGTGCGCCATAGCGCTCCCCCGCCGCCGAAATCTCTGCGGCTGGCCGAAGCCGCGAATCTCCGCTATCTCGGCCTGCCAATCGAGACCGGCGGGAAAGTAGTGAACATCGGCCAGAACGCCGGCGGCACGATCGTGCAGTTGTCCGACGGCGGCGCGAGCGTGCGGGCGTTCCTGCCGCGGTCTGCATCGGCCACCGCCGATCTGGAGGCGCGGGTTCACGTCGGCGACCGCGTCCAGGCCACCGGCCTGTTGACGCAATATGCGCCCCGGCCGCCCTTCAATGGAGATTTTCAGATTATGCTCGCCGCGCCGGGCGATTTGAAAGCTTCGCGCGGGGTGGGTTTCTTAGTGCCCCTGATCATTGTCGGAGCACTGGCCTTGATCGCGGTGGCGGCGAGCCTCTGGTGGATGCGCAAGCGGCGCGCCGAGGCCCAGTATCAGGCGACGCGCACGTTCCACACCCTTTGCGAGGAGATCATCTCCGCGTCCTCCCCGCCGGAGATCGCCGAAAAACTCATGACCGTGCTGCCGTCCATCACCCAAGCGACCGGCGCGTGGCTCTACATTTTCAACCGCCGAACGAAATCCCTGCATCGCGTGCCGACTCCCGCCGATCCCGAGCCCGTCGCCGTACCCGCCGAGACCCAGCAGGACGACCTGGTGAACGGAGCGGCCGCCTGCTTCCAGAGCCGTGCCCAGTTGAATATCCCGGATGTGCGGCGCAGCAAGTACCAGAGCACGCGAACGCGGCAGAGCGCTCCCCGTTCGGCGATGATCGTGCCCCTGGCCACGCAGGGCGACGTGCTGGGCGTGCTCGAGGCCGGCAACGCCGATCGGCTGGGTTTCTTCAGCACGGAGGAGCAGGCTTCGATCCAGCATCTGGCCAATCAGGTGGCCGCGGCGCTGAAGTTGCAGGAGCAGCGCGCCATCCGCGAGCAACTCTTCCGCAGCGAAAAGCTGGCCGCGACCGGGCAGCTGATCTCCGGAGTGGCCAACGAGCTGCAAGCACCGCTTGCAGTGATTCTTCATTTGACGCTCCAACTGGCCACGCAACTGGCGAGCCCGAAGCGCGAGCCTGTTTCCGAGCGCGATCTGCGAATGTTGGCCGGCGAAGCGCAGCGAGCCTCCGAGATCGTCTCCAGGCTGGTCTCCTTCGCCCGGCCTGAGGACTCCGAGACTCGGGACTTCGATGTAAATGCGCTGCTGGCGGGTCTGGCAAGGTTTCGCGAGCCGGAGTGGAAGGCGTTGCAGTTGCGGCTCCAGAACCGCCTTTCGCCCGAGGCGGCGTTCGTGGTCGGTGTGCAGGGGCAAATCGAGCAGGTGTTTCTCAATCTGCTGGTGCATGCGGAGCAGTCCGCCGCGGAAACGCCAGCCAAGACCATCGCCATTGGCTCCAGCGTGATCGCGGGACGGGTGCTCGCCGAAATCGGGTATTCCTCCTCGAGTGACCCCGGGGGCGACCCCTTCGCCGAAGGACGGAGGGGCGGCGAAGGCGCCAGCGCCGTATCGCTGGACGTCTGCCGAACGATTGTCAACAGCCATGGTGGAACGCTATCGTTCAGCTCGCGAGGGGGCCTCGGGTATTTCGCGCTGGACCTGCCCCTGGCGCGCGCGGAGGCCTCGTCGGAGACGGCCCAAGCCGGAAAGCCCGAGCGTGCGTTGACCTTGATGCTGGTGGATACCGATGCCGTGGCGCAGCGCCAGCTCCTCGGCCTGCTGAGCGTGCGCGGGCATCGCGCGGTTCCGGCGGCTCCGGAGGAAGCGGCGGATCTGGCCCAGCGGCTTCGTTTCGATGCCGTGTTTTGGGCGATGCGGGCTTCCGGCCCGTCCGGCGCGTCGCGATGGAGCGAATTTCAGGAGCGGACACGCGATTCCATCGGCTCGTTCGTGCTGGTGAGCGATGGCTACGACGCCGAACTCGCTCGCAGCATCGAAGAAGGCGGAAACTTCCTGCTGGGCCGTCCCGTGCAGGATGGCGATTTGGACCGCATTCTGCGCCAGATCGGCCAACGCGCGCCGTTGCCCGCGCGCCACTGAGTGGGCTCCCTGCCCGAATTACATCGGAAACACGCGTTTAGAGCCGCGACCATCGGGAGCGGTCTGCTTCGCGCGGGCTGCTTACCTCGCCGCCAACTGCCGCAGCACATATGGCAAAATTCCGCCGTTGCGATAGTATTCCGATTCCTGCGGCGTATCGATCCGCACCACCGCTTCGAATGTCTTGCTCGCGCCGTCGCGCGTTGCCGTGATGCGAGCCCGGGTCTTGCCGCTGGACGCGGCTGCCGCTGGAATGCCTTCGATCGCGAACGTCTCAAAGCCGGTGAGCCCCAGCGATTCGCGATTCTGCCCCTCCAGGAACTGCAAGGGAAGCACGCCCATGCCCACCAGGTTTGAGCGGTGGATTCGCTCAAAGCTCTCCGCAAGAACAGCGCGCACGCCGAGCAGAAGCACGCCTTTGGCCGCCCAGTCGCGCGACGAACCTGAGCCGTACTCCTTGCCGGCAATGATCAGCAGCGGAATGCCGGCGGCTTGATACTTCACCGACGCGTCATAGATGAACATTTTCTCGCCGGTAGGGACATAGGTGGTCCAGCTGCCTTCGGTTCCCGGCGCCATCTGGTTGCGCAGGCGGATGTTCGCCAGTGTGCCGCGGACCATCACTTCATGATTGCCGCGCCGCGCGCCGTAGGAGTTGAAATCGGCCGGCTTCACGCCCAGCGAAATGAGATATTTCCCCGCCGGCGAATCCACTGCGATGTTACCTGCAGGCGAGATGTGATCGGTGGTAACGGAATCGCCCAGCACGGCCAGTGCGTGCACGCCCGTCAGATCTTTGACGTGCGTTTTCGGATCGGCCATGTGATCGAAGTACGGCGCGCGCTTGATGTAGGTCGAGCTGTCGTCCCACGCGTAGCGATCGCCCTTGGGGACATGAATCGAGTTCCAATTGTTGTCGCCCGCGAAGACCTCCGAGTACTCTTTCTCGAACATCTCGCGGCGGACCGATTTCTTCACGGTGCTCTGCACTTCTTCCGTGGTCGGCCAGATGTCGCGCAGGAAAATGTCGCTGCCCTTCTGGTCCTGTCCGATGGGATCGTTCGCCAGATCGATGTCCACGCGCCCGGCGAGCGCATAGGCGACCACCAGCGGCGGCGACGCCAGATAATTCGCTCGTGCCAGGGGATTCACGCGACCCTCAAAGTTACGATTACCCGAAAGCACGCTGGCGACGGTGAGTTTCTCCTTCTGCACTTCCGCCGCGACTTCGGGCGGAAGCGGGCCGCTGTTGCCGATGCAGGTGGTGCAGCCGTAGCCGACCAGGTTGAACTTCAGCTCTTCCAGATACGACGTCAGGCCGGCGTCGTCGAGATAATCCATCACGACCTTCGATCCCGGCGCGAGGCTGGTCTTCACCCACGGCTTCGCCTTGAGGCCTCGCTCGACTGCCTTCTTCGCAACCAATCCGGCAGCGAGCATCACCGAGGGATTCGACGTGTTCGTGCAGCTCGTGATCGCTGCGATCACCACGCTGCCATCGTGCAGCGTCGCGCCCGACCTTGGCTCCGCTCCGAGCGTGGCGAGAAAGTTTTGCTTCACATCCGGAAGATTGATGCGATCCTGGGGGCGCTTCGGCCCCGCCAACGACGGCACCACAGTGGAAAGATCCAGCGAAAGCGTGTCGGAGTAAACCGGCTCCAGCGCGCCATCGACGCGGAACAGGCCTTGCGCCTTCGCGTAGGCTTCTACCAGTTCAATTTGCTCCTGGGGGCGATTCGTCATGCGCAGATAATCGAGCGACGCGTTGTCGATGGGGAACACGCCAATGGTCGCGCCGTATTCCGGAGCCATGTTCGCGATTGTCGCGCGGTCCGCCAGGCTCAGCGCGCTCAGACCATCGCCATAAAATTCGACGAACTTGCCCACCACACCCTTCTTGCGCAGCATCTGCGTAACGAACAACACCAGATCGGTCGCCGTCGCGCCCTCGGGCAGCTTGCCGGTGAGTTTGAAACCGACCACGGCGGGCAGCAGCATTGTCGCCGGCTGGCCGAGCATGCACGCCTCCGCCTCAATCCCACCGACGCCCCATCCGACCACACCAAGGCCGTTAATCATCGTGGTATGCGAATCGGTGCCGACCACGGTATCGGGATACGCTTGCCCGTTCACGCCGAACACAACCGGCGCGAGGTATTCGAGATTTACCTGGTGCACGATGCCCGTATCGGGCGGCACGGCGCGGAAATTCTGAAAGGAGGTTTGTCCCCAGCGCAGGAACGCGTAGCGTTCACGATTTCGCTGAAATTCGAGCAGCGCGTTGGCCGCGAACGCGGTCTTCGTGCCGAATTCATCGACCTGTACGGAGTGATCGATCACCAGATCGACGGGGATCAGCGGGTTCGCCTTCTTGGGATCGGCACCCATCTGCTCAAGCGCGTCGCGCATCGCGGCCAGATCCACCACGCAGGGAACGCCAGTGAAATCCTGAAGCAGCACGCGCGCGGGACGGAAATTGATGTCGCGCGCCGGAGCCTTCGGGTCCCAGGCAGCGACGTATTCAATGTCGCTCTTTTTTACGGTCGAGCCATCCTCAAACCGCAGCAGGTTTTCGAGCAGGATCTTGATCGAATAAGGAATGCGCGACAGCTTGGCCACGCCTGCTTCCTCAAGCGCAGCCAGCCGGAAATATTCGTATGAGCGGCCGCCAACGCGAAGCTCGCCCGCGGTGTGGAAGGAGTTCAAACTTTTCATGGATGTTTCTATATTAACGCGCGAGAAACATTCGTTACATATACTCCGGCACTTCAATCCCCAACACGCCCAGCGTCTTCTCCAACTGGGCGCGATAATACTCGGTCAGCCACAGCAGGAACGTTTTCTTTTCCGGATCCGTCTCCGCGAGCACCGGATATTCGTGATAAAAATTGCTGAACGATTGCGCCAGTTGGAACACGTAACGAGCCACATGCGCCGGCTCTCCGCTGGCCACCGCGCGGTCGATCGCGGAGCCGGCCTTCGACGCGGCCAGGAGCAGCTGCCAACAGTCTTCCTGCACTAGCTGGCGCGACAAAATATCCCTCGTCAACACGGCGCGAAACGCCGGGAGCTTCTCCCCGCGCTCGTCGAGCTTCCGCAATATATTGCGCGCGCGCACAGCCGAATATTGCACGTACGGACCGGTTTCACCCTCAAAGCTCAGCGCCTCGGCGAAATCGAAGGCGATCACCGAATTGCGCGTGAACTTCAGCATGAAGTAGCGTAAAGCCCCGATGGCGATGCGCGAGGCCTCGCGTCTGCGGCTTTCCTCCGGCTCCTCCTGATGACGCGACGTGACCTCCTCCAGAGCTTTTTCGATCAACTTATCGATGAGATCGTCGGCCTTCACGCCGAGCCCCTTGCGGCCCGAAACCTCTACATACGGCCGGCGCTTATCTTCTTCTGAAAGCTCGATTCCCATTTCGATGCAAGTGCGCGGCGACAGCGCCACCATTTCGTAGTTGAAATGAATGCTGTTGTCTGCCTGCTCGTTATAATCCAGGGCGCGCAGTCCGGCCACCACCACATCCTGCAAGTAAGACTGCCGCGTATCGATCACGTTGTAGACACGCGAGCCTCCTCCGAACTTCGGCGTTCCTGTTTGCGGTTCATCGGTCTTTTCAGGACAAGACGCCCACAGTTCATATGGCTCGTTCTGCCACTTGCGATAGTAGAAATCCTTGCCGAGCAGCCCGAATTTCCACAGCTGATACGCAATGTCCTTGCCGACGTACGTCACAGTGCCGTTAGACCGCACGATCACTTTACTATCGTCGTCGCCCTCAGCCGATCCTTCGCGGAAAGCCGAACCGGGCATCACCCAGCAGCCCTTGTTCTTGCCCTCCGTTTCGAAGTAGATCGCTTTGCGTTCCTTTAACTGCTCGAACGCGGTGGCCCAGAACTTCAAGTGCAGGATCTCGCTTTCGCGCGGCAGGACGTCATAGGCGATACCCAAGCGCCACATGGTCGCGATATGCGCGTTGACGATGGCATCGGCGACAATATGCGCCAGTTCCGCCTCGACGCCTTCGCCCGCTTCAATCGCGTGCAGCGTCGCATGACGCCATTGGAGCGCGTCTTTGTTCTCGGCGTAATACTGAGAAATCCGCGCGTAGACGTCCCAGCACACATAATCGAAGCGCGACCCAGCGATCAGCGCCCGCACCTTATCCAGCGATTCTTTTTCGAGATGCTGGAAGCCCACCACTACGTCGGCGACCTGCACACCGGTATTGTCGATGTAATTCTGTACCTCCACGTGTTCGCCCGCCGCGCGCAGCATACGTACGAACGTATCACCCAGAATCGCGTTACGCAGGTGCCCGATATGCGCCGCTTTGTTCGGGTTGATATTCGTGTGCTCGACGATTGTTTTAGTCGCAGTTTCTTTTGAACCTGCTCCCTTACCAGTCAGCACTGCTTCGCCATATGCTCCGCGATCGAGCCGGACGTTCAAATACCCATTCCCCGCGATCTCCATCGACGCGACGCCGTCGATCGGGCCCCCTGCGGCCTCAATTTCCGACGCGATCGCCTTCGGAGCCTTCTTCAATTGACGCGCCAGCTGGAACGCCGCGGGCAGGGCCAGTTCGCCGAACGACGACTGCTTCGGCTGCTCGATCTGCACCGCCGTTTCGATGCCGTAAAGTGTCTGAATCCGCGCGGAAATAGCGCTCGCAATCCGTTTTTCCAGAAGATGAAACATGAAAAATCCAGTATGACAGACGCTACAATATGAGTGTGCCCAAAGTTACGTTTCTTCCCGAGGGGAAGACTGTCGAATTTGAATCGGGAAAGCTGCCTTACGACGAGCACGGCAAGCCGGAATCGCTGTTAGACGTGGCTCTGAATTTTGGCGTCCATATCGAGCACGCCTGCGGAGGAAGCTGCGCCTGCACCACGTGCCACGTGATCGTCAAGTCCGGCGACGGAAACCTCGACGAAGCGAGCGATGATGAACTGGACCGGTTGGACCAGGCTCCGGGCCTGACGCTCCACTCGCGGCTGGCCTGCCAGGCCGTGGTGAAGGGCGACGTCACCGTGGAGATCCCCGCCTGGAATCGCAATTACGTCAGCGAAGGCGGCGGGTCGACGAACCTGGGCGACGCGATTCCGGTGGCGAAGAAATAGTTAGCGCCCCCGCCCCGTCCACAGATTGACAAACTGGTCGACGGTATTCTGCGGCACGTCGATGTACAGCCTCACGCGCTTGTCCTGCACCGTGACGCGCAGGCCGTCCCAAGCCGATTGCAGCTCTTTCTGGTTGGCCGGCGTGTTCAGGCGTCCCAGCCCGATAAAGGCTTTCAACGCGCCCTGCACCTCTTCCGCGCTCTGATCCGTGGAGCAATCGCCCACCGCAAGACCGTTCAATCCGGTGCGCAGATCGAAATACAGACTGCCCGATTGAATCGAGCTGACCAGTTTGGAAATGTTCGCCAGGTTGCCCTGAAACGGCAGATTCAGCGGGCCGCCCGCATACGCCGCCCAGAATTGCGCGTCGGAGGGAATCTCCTTCATCAGCACGGCGAGGCGCGTCGGTGGCCCGTCGGCCGCGCCGCGGACGTCGAGAAGATGCCGGAGCGACGCCGTCGGCCCGATTGCCGCCGCGCTTCCGCTCAAATACAGCAGCGCCGTGTTCTCGTCGCCCACAAGATTGTAGCCTTTGTAGTTGAAGCGCTTGCCGTGGCTCTGTTTCAACTCCGGCTCCATTTCATTGGCGAACTTACCTCGCCCCAGCAACACGTTGTCGTTGCCGTTGGAAACGAACAGCAGCTCCCATAAGTCCTTGGTCGGATCCAAGGAAGTCTGGCGCGCAAACTCCTCCACCTGGGGAAACTTCCTGTTCGCGAAATACTTCTGATACACCGGCGTGCGCTCGAGCGCCTCCAGCCGCGTCCCCACCAGCAGCGTCGTGTCCGGCGGAATCAGCGTCGCCAGCGCAGGATCGATTTTCGGGCCCACGGCGGGCTTGCGCGCGCACGCGCTCATCAGGACCAGCGCGCAGAAAACGATTCGTTTGCTCACAGTCTTTATTATGCTGCTTACTTGAGGTTTCTTTCGAAAAAGTCGAGCATGCTGGCGTTCATCTGCTCCGCCGCTTTTCCGCCCACACCGTGCGTCTTCTGCGAATAGAGCATGTATTCGAAGATTTTTCCTGCGTTCTGCAGCGCGTTGGTCATCTGCAGGGAGTTCTGAAACAGGACATTATCGTCTTCGTAGTTATGCACCAGCATCAGCCTGGCCTTCAGATTTTCCGCTTTCGGCGGCAAGGCTGTATTCTTGTACGCCTCGGCGTTTTCCTTCGGCAGACCCATGTAACGCTCGGTGTAAATGGTGTCGTAATTCATCCATGACGTCACGGGCGCTCCGGAGATCCCGCATCGAAATACATCCGGAGCGTTCAGCAGAGCGTTCAGCGTCATGAAACCGCCGTAGCTCCAACCTTGGATGCCGATGCGTTTTTCGTCCACGTACCCAAGCGAGATGAGATGCCTCACTCCCGCCACCTGGTCCGCCAGTTCCGCCGCGCCGAGATTGCGGAAGATCGCTGACTCGAAGCGATGCCCTCTTCCCTGCCCGCCGCGATTTTCGCACTCCCAGACCACGTAGCCCTTGTGCGCATAAACCTGGTCCATGCCCACGCCCGGCCACCGGTTGACGATTGGAAGTGGCACGCCGGGGCCTCCGTATACGGTCACAATCACCGGATATTTTTTCCCAGCCTGAAAACCAGCCGGTTTGATGATGCGTCCGCGCAGTTCTGTCCCATCCGCGCCCTTAAACGTCACGATTTCCGTCGGCAGAATTTCGTACTCGTCCATCACTTTCGTGTCCGCTTCGCGATAGACGCCGAGTTCCTCGCCATCGCTCGAATGCAGAGTCGTCCGCGAGGGCGATTTCAACGTCGAAACGGTGTCGAGATAATATGCGTCGCCCGGGCCCATGGAAACGGAATGAAAACCCTCGGTCTTATCCAGCCTCTGCTTCCCTCCGCCGTCGAGCTTCACGCTGTACAGATGCTGCTCCAGCGGGCTGCCTTCATTCGACAGATACAGAACACGCTTGTCATCCATCGCGAGGATCCGGCGCACCTCCCAATCGCCCTTGGTCAACCGCTTCAGCTCCTTGCCCTCGATCGAATGGAGATAGATGTGGCGATAGCCGTCCTTTTCGCTGGTCCACAGGAATTTCTTGCCGTCTTTCAAAAAACGCACATCGCCGTCGAGATTGATCCAATACGGATCGGCCTCGCGCAGCAGCAGCGTAGGCATGTTGGATTCCACGCCGATCGAGATCAGCTCCAGGCGGTTCTGCACGCGAGGCATACGCACGATGTACACGCTGCGCGAATCAGGCATCCATCCGGCGCGCGCGATTAAGCACGTGTTGCGCGTATCGCCGACCTCCAGCCATCGCGTCGCGCCGCCGCTCGCCGAAACCACGCCCAGGCGCACGTCGGCGTTATTCTCGCCGGCCTGCGGATAGCGCTCCGGCTCATACCGGGCCCGCACGCCCAGAACGTCTTCGTGCGGCACCACCGGCTCGCGGCTGGTGTCGAATTGCAGATAGGCAATCGATTTCGAGTCGGGCGACCACCAATAGGCCGTCGACAATTCCAACTCTTCCGGATACACCCAATCCAGTTCGCCGTTGAGCAGCGTCTCCGATCCGTCGCGCGTCAATCGCGTTTCTTTCCCCGTTGCGATCTCTAGCGTGTACAAGTCGGACGCGCGCCGGAACGCGACCAATTTCCCGTCGGGGGAGAGCTTGGCGTCCTCCTCAGCCTCGGGAGTCTTGGTCAACTGCTTCCATTTGCCGTCTTCGACGTGTATCAGGAAAAGATCGCCGCCCGTGGAATACAGCAGGTCCTTACCGGACGCCGAAAACTCAAGACCGCCCGCTTCCACGTAGCGATTCGTCCATCCATACGCGCTCTCTTCCGAACGCTTGACGGCCGCCGCATCCAGTGCTTCCACGGACACCAATTCGCGCGACGTTTTCGATGCCGGATCGTAGATCCGCAGCGTCTGCCCTCGCTGGAACAAAAATGTCTTGCCGTCGGGTGCCCACGTAGGCTGCCCGTCGACCGGAGCACGCGCCGCCTCTCGCATCGTCTTCAGCGATTCCAGCGTCACCGGTTTATTCTGCGCAAACACCGGCAAAACCGTCGCGATGAGGAAAAGCAATCGTCTTGGCATCGTATATTGAATAACTGTGAAGATAACATTTTGGGGTGCGGCGAGAACCGTCACCGGCTCCATGCACCACTTGGAAACGGGCGGTAAGGAGTTTCTTCTCGATTGCGGGCTGTATCAGGGAAGGCGTCAGGAAGCGCTGGATCGAAACAGCAACATCCCCTTCCAATCATCGGACATCGATGCCGTAATCCTTTCGCACGCGCACATGGATCATTCAGGCAACCTTCCCACGCTGGTGCGCAATGGATTTTCCGGGCCGATTTACACCACGCCCGCCACCATCGATCTGTGCCTGGCGATGCTGGCGGATTCCGCGCACATCCAGCAGCAGGACGCCGAATTCTGCAATAAGCGGCGCGCGCGCCGCAAAGCAAAAGGCCTGGACGACCGCGTCTGCGCACCGCTGTACACGCTGGACGACGCCTCCAACACCTATCCGCTGTTCAAACCCGTGAACCTGGGCGAGCGCGCACAGGTCTCCGACACCCTTGCCTATCGCACCTACGACGCCGGGCACATGCTCGGCTCCACGTCGATGATCGTGGAAGCCGACGGCGTGCGCCTGGCCTTTTCGGGCGATGTGGGACGCGTGGGCCTGCCGATCATTCGCGACCCGCAGCCCCCGGACGCGGCGGATTACCTGATCATGGAGTCGACCTACGGCGACCGCCTGCATCCCCCCATCGGCCATGCCCAGGACAGCCTGGCCGGCGTGGTGAACCGAACTGCCGGTCGCGGGGGAAAGATCATCGTGCCCTGCTTCGCCGTCGGCCGCACCCAGCAGATCGTGCTGATGCTGCATCAACTGATGGAGGCCAAGCGGATTCCTTCGATTCCGATCTTCGTCGACAGCCCTCTGGCCATCAACGCCACGGAGGCGTTTCGCAAGCATCCCGAATGCTACGACGAGGAGGCCCGTAAATTCCTGCTTCAGGACCAGGACCCGTTCGGTTTTTCGCGCCTTAAATACGTCCGCGAGGCCAGCGAATCGAAAAAGCTGAACGACCTGCACGGACCGATGGTGATCATCGCTTCTTCTGGAATGTGCGAAGCCGGCCGCGTGCTGCATCACCTGAGGAACAACATCGAAGACCCGCGAAACACGATCCTCATCACTGGTTTTCAGGCTCCCTACACCCTCGGCCGGAAGATTCTCAATCATCAAAGGGAGGTGCCGATCTTCGGCGAGCCGATGACTCTGCGCGCCGAGGTCGTGTCGCTCGAAGAATTATCGGGCCACGCCGATCAGCATGAGCTCATCGAATGGATGCGGCCGTTCGCCAAGGGCCTGAAGAAAGTGTTCCTGGTCCACGGCGAGCCTGGCCCCGGCGAGACGCTGGCGGCCCTGATCACCAAGGAATACGGAATTGAGGCCTATATGCCGGAGCGCGGCGAAAGCGTGGAACTTTAAGATCCCCGCACTCACATGCGGGGTTATATCCCTGGAGCCAACAACCTGTGACTTTCTGTACCAACTGCGGAATATGGTATTGAAGCCTATATGCCCGCCCGCGGCGAAAGCGTGCTCCCCCGCACTCGCATGCGGGGTTATAACCCCTGGCGTAAGCCAGGGGCCGATTGAGTCAACAACATATGACTTTCTGTACCAACTGCGGTAACGCGATTCACGAAGGCTCCCGATTCTGCACCTCTTGCGGCCAACCGGTCGCGGCTGCGCCGGCGGCGACAGTCACCCCTCCGCCGCCTCCACCACCACCTCCGCCACCACAAACTCCCTCCTTCGACTACTCGATCGAAGGCGGCAACCTGCAAGTCATCCGCATCCGCCTGAAACCTGGCCAGGAGATCTATGCCGAAGCGGGCAAGATGATCTATAAGCAGTCGCAGGTAGTGTGGGAAACGCGCATGAGCGGCGACACGCTCGGCGAGAAAATCTGGGGCGCGTTCAAGCGCAAGCTGATGGGCGAGTCGCTCTTCCTGACGTATTTCCACTCGTCCGTACCGGGCGAAATCGGCTTCGCGGGCACCTATCCCGGCAAGATCCAGGTGTTCGAGCTGAAACCAAACCAGAGCGTCTTCGTCCAGCGCGACAGCTTCCTAGTGGCTCAGTCCACCACGCAGTTGAACATCGCGTTCGTGAAGCGTCTTGGCGCGGGATTTTTCGGCGGTGAGGGATTTATTCTGGAAAAACTCACCGGACCGGGAGCCGTTTTCATCCACGCGGGCGGCGATTTTATGGAATTCAACCTCGGCCCTGGCGAGACGCTGCAGGTGGACACCGGCTCCATTGTGGCGTTTGACGAAGGCGTGTCGTACGACATTCAGATGGTCGGCGGAATCAAGACGGCCATGTTCGGCGGGGAAGGACTATTTCTGGCGACGCTCACCGGCCCCGGCCGGGTGATCATCCAAAGCATGACGCTCGAGAAAATGCGCCGTGAACTAACTCCCTTCCGCACCGGCGGCGATACCCACAAGGGGCTCGACGCCATCACTTCGATCTTCGATAACGACGATTAGCCATGGTATTTACCAAACGACTTCGCGAAGGAGTTCGCCGCGGGGACATCACCTGCAGCGTGCGCATCTGGACGTGCCCTCACGTCAAGGTGGGCTCGCGCTACCGCATGGAAGAGGGCGAGATTGAGATTGACTCAATCGACCAGATCGCCTTGCAGGAAATCACGCCGGAGCTTGCGCGCGAATCCGGTTTTCTCGGCCTGATCGATCTGCTAAAGGTCGCCAAACACGGGCCTGGCAGCAACGTTTACCTGGTCCGTTTCCACTACATTCCTCCCCGCCCGTGACCCAGGATTGAGTTCCGCAGAAGCTCGGCCTCGCAAGACGGCCATCTTCGGCGCGGATACCCACAAAGGTCTCGACGCGATCGCTTCGATCTTCGATAACGACTGCTTGACATGTACGGTGAAACCGTACATACTGACATCGAGGATCTTGGATCTCGCCGGTTTTCGTCACAAAGGGCTGAAAGAGCTTTACGTGAACGGCAGCACCAGAGGGGCTTCCGCCCGCCATGGTCGATAAGCTGCGCAAACTGCTAATCGCAATCGAAACGGCCGTTTCGCTGGAACAGATGGGCCGTTTTCCAGGTTGGAGGTTGCACCCGCTGAAGGGCGACATGAAGGGATGCTGGAGCTTAACGGTGAGTGGCAACTGGCGGCTGGTTTCCGCTATGACGAGGATGCGAACGTGGCCAGTGATATTGACTTGATCGATTACCACTAGGGGGGTCATGCCGATGAAAAGTCCGCCCCATCCGGGCGATTTGATTAGAACAGAAATCGTCGAAGCTCTCGGCCTGAGCGTTTCGAAGGCGTCTGAGATTCTGAGGGTTCGCCGCGCGACACTATCTGATCTCTTGCACGGCAAATCCGCGCTGACACCCGAAATGGCCCTCCGCATTGAAAAGGCCTTCGGCCCCGATATGGACCATCTGCTCCGCATACAACTTGCCTACGACGTGGCCAAGACGCGGCAGCAATCAAGAGGGATCGCGGTTAGACGCTACGTGCCCGCGTTGTCGCGATAGCCTGAGTATGATGATTCAGCCACTCCAGCGAGGTATCTTCCTTCTGACCGCTTTACTCGGCGTGGCTTTGGGGAATTGGTATGACACGTCGACCGGATTGGACTTGAACAAGCTGCCCCAGTTTCCTCTCACAAAGCTCCGCTCAGGCTGGCTGAAAGACGGTGATCGCGTTTCATTCGACCGTATCACCGCAGTGGACACGAACCCGGCCTCGCGCGGAGTACGTTTGCGTGGCGCGGGAACACACGGCAAGCGATGGGAAGCCCACATGTGCTGTCTCGACGAAGTCTGGCGAGGCGATCTTGACGGCAACAGAACGCAGGACTACATTTTCTTCGCGGCGGGGCCGCGGTTTAACGGCCGCACCACGCCCCCATTCTCACTCTCCATTCTGCTCATGGACCACGACGGACTTCCTGTCCCCTTTTTCACCGTTGTGTACAAAGGGGAGAACGGCGATGGAATCAAACACCTGGTGTTCACACCCCCGTAAGTTCCCTGAATTTCCTCGACTGCAAGATCCTGAAACCGGTA